>Ga0307318_10000706_pt1 | contig 10922 bp, 11 predicted proteins | sample ER_DNA_367_FD_194500 | JGI IMG/M metagenome (GOLD analysis project Ga0307318, IMG submission 194500) | Bulk soil microbial communities from the East River watershed near Crested Butte, Colorado, United States - ER_DNA_367 | ecosystem: Environmental > Terrestrial > Soil > Floodplain | place...
TGTGCTCGGCGGGGGGCTCGCGTACCGCTTCTTCTTCTGGGTGCTCGCGATCACCGTCCTTCTCGCCGGAGGGCTAGGGCTCGCGTCGGCCTCGGGGGCAGACGTCGCCGGCGATTCCCGGGGCGCCGGAATGACGACCGCGCTCGCTTCGACCATCGCGAACGCCGCGGAGCAGTCCGAGTCGGGGCGGTGGTGGCTCGTCCTCACCGGCATCGTTCTGTTTCTCTGGTTCAGCTACGGCCTGCTGCGCGCGCTTCACCTCGTTCACGCTGCAGCGTGGCGGATTGCGCCTCCCCCGCTCCGGAATCTGCCTCGAGCGGTGGGATTCGTCGTGGCGGCCCCGATCGTGCTCCTCGCCGCCACAGGGACGGCGGGCTGGGTGCGCACCCACGCGGCGAACCCGGTCGGCCTCCTGGCGATGCTCGCCGTCGGAGTCGGGTTCGGCGTCGTCTGGCTCTGGGTCTCCCTGCACCTTCCCGCGAAAGACGTCCCCTGGACCGCGTTTCTTCCGGGCGCCGTTTTCCTCGGACTCGGACTCGAGGCGCTGCACGTCTTCACGACCTACTTCCTCGAGACCAAGCTTGCGAACGCCTCCGACCTCTACGGCGTGCTCGGGCTCGCCACGACCGCGCTCTTCTACCTCTTCCTGGTCGGCCGAGGCGTCGTCTGGGCGGCGGAGCTGAACGCGGTCGTCTGGGAGGTGCTCTCGCGCAGGGAATAGACGGCTCCGCTCGTACTACGGTGACGACGAAAGGAGCCAAGCGATGTCGCAGTACGAAACGTCACGGGAACCGACGATCTCCGGCTGGGTAGTCGGAGGCATCACGTTCGCGGGAACGATGCTGATCCTCATCGGCATGTTCCAGGCGATCGACGGGCTCGTCGCGATCTTCAACGACGACTTCTTCCTCGTGACGCAGAACTACACGTTCGACCTCGACGTCACCGCCTGGGGATGGATCCACCTGCTGCTCGGGATCGGAATGATGATCGCCGGCTGGTCGCTCTTCGCGGGCAGGACGTGGGCCACGGTGGTCGCGCTCACGCTCGCGATGCTGAGCGCACTGGCGAACTTCTTCTTCATCCCGTACTACCCGTTCTGGTCGCTCGTCATGATCGCCCTCGACTGCTGGGTGATCTGGGCGCTGACCCGCCCAGGAGTGGTGCGGTCGAGCACGTAGGAAATTTCTTCGCCGGTCCCTTGACACGCCGGCCGGCAAGCCAGTAAGTTCCCTCCCGTCAGATCCGTGGGCCCTCGGGTTCGCGGATCTGGCGTTTTAAAGGACGGATTAGCGACGGCCCGCGAACGGAATTTCCCGCTCGCTGCGAAAAACCTCGTTTGTGTGCGGCCGCCCGAACCGGTTAGCCTCAACCCCGTGCTGCGTTGCATCGAGTGTGGCGCCGAGACCGACCGCTTCGAGCCGGGCTGGCGAACGCTTCTCAGTTTCGATCCCGAGCAGGACAGCTTCCACGAGGCGGTCAGCTACTGCCCCGAATGCTCGGTCCGGGAATTCGAGTTCCCCAGCCGCGTCTCTCCGCGCGACTAGCCCCTCTGTAAAGCGCGCTTGACACCAGCCAGGCCCGCCGCTAGGGTGTCAAGCGTGCTTGACAGACAGGCAGCCAGGTGAAGAACCGGGTGCGGGAGCTACGAACGGCGCAGGGCCTCTCCCAGGGCGAGCTCGCCGCGGCGCTCGACGTCTCACGGCAGACGATCAACTCGATCGAGCAGGAGCGCTACACGCCCTCCCTCCCCCTCGCGCTGTCGCTCGCGCGGTTCTTCCAGACGAACGTGGAGGCGATGTTCGATGGAGATGCAAATGACTAGGTCGAAGTGGTTCCTGCCCCTCTTCTCGGTTGCGCTGGGCTTCGTGATGCTCGCCGCGATGTGGATCGGCGGGGACCTGAGCACAGGGCTTCAGTCGCTGGCGATCATGACCGTATTCGGCGGCCTCATCCTCTTCGGCGGCCGAAGCGAAACCGTCCGCGGCCTGCGCGGGGACGGGCGGGACGAGCGCTTCCGCCAGATCGACATCCATGCGACCGCACTCGCCGGGATCGTCGTCCTGAGCGCGATCATCGTCGCGTTCATCGTCGAGGTCGCCCGTGGCAACGAGGGCACGCCGTACTCGTGGCTCGGGGCGATCGGCGGCCTGAGCTACCTGCTCGCCGTGATCGGCCTACGGCTCAGAGGCTAGACCGTCCGACCGGTGGTAGCCTCGGCTGGAAGCGAGTAGAGGAGGTCAGGATGAGTACCGTCGAGACCAAGGTCGGGACGTTCGTTTGGCATGAGCAGGTGTCCGGCGATCCCGCCAAGGCAAAGGATTTCTACGGCCAGCTCTTCGGGTGGGGCACCGAGGTCTTCGGGCCCGGCGAGATCGACTACGAGATGATCTCGGTCGGCGGGACGACCCACGGCGGCTTCAGCAAGGCGATGGACGGCGCCCCGCCACCGCACTGGCTCAGCCACGTGCTGGTCGAGAACGTGGACGAGACCGCCGAGAAGGCGAAGGCCGCGGGCGGGAAGGTCCTCGCCGGGCCGTTCGACATGGAGGACGTCGGGCGCATGGGGATCATCGCCGACCCGCAAGGCGCCTTCCTGGGCATCTACCAGCGCTTCAGCGAGGGCAGCGGCTCCGAGGGAGTCTTCGTCTGGGACGAGCTCGGCACGACCGACGCCGACGGCGCACAGCGGTTCTACGAGGAGGTCTTCGGCTGGACGACGACAGACATGGGATCGGACTTCGGCGGCTACCGGATCTTCGACCGGGTCGGCGGCACCGGCCAGGGCCACGCCGGGCTGATGCAGAACCAGAACGAGAACATCCCGGCCATGTGGACGCCGTACGTCGGAGTCGAGGACACGGATGCCATCTGCGCCAAGGCGAAGGAGCTCGGCGCCAACGCCATCGTCGAGCCCATGGACGTGCCGACCGTCGGCCGCTTCGCGGTCATCGCGGATCCGCAGGGCGCGGTCTTCGGCGTCATCAAGGGAGAGCCCGCCTCCTAGACAACCACGGCAGCTACTTGGCGGGAAGAGCGCGCGCGTAGGTCGTACCGCGCTCGACCCAATCGGCGAGCGCCGCATCGCCGGCGACGTCCGCGGCGGCGACACGCAGCCAGCCGCGCATGCTCCGCCCGCGCATCTCCATGAGCTGCGCGGAAGTCGTGGCCACCAGCTCGTCCGACTCGTCCGGATCGACGCGCACGAGAATCCCGCCCTGGCCGCTGACGCCGACGGCCATGTTGCCTCCGACGAGGAACGCAAGCCCGCCGAACATCTTCTTCTCGTCCAGGCCGGTCTCGGCGCTCACCAGCTCGCGGATCCGAGCCGCGAGTTCCTCGTCGTAGGCCACCGAGCGATGGTAACCCCCTTGACAGGCATGCCCCAAAGCAATAGCTTCGTCTTGCCAGATCCGTGGGCCCTCGGGTTCGCGGATCTGGCGTTTTTAACGGTCCGGCTCGAGCTCGCAGCTAGCTCGCTGGATCGCACCAAAAGGGGACGCCCGCCACGGTCTCTACGACTTTCATTAGGTGGTGGCCGCCGCACAGGTTCCCGTCTACCACGGTCCGTTCGGGAGAAAGGAAGCTGAACGGCTGCTCTGGCGCGCCGGCTTCGGGCCGAAGCCAGGCGAGGCCAAGGAGGTGGCGCGCAAGGGGCTGAAGCGGGCGGTCGACGACCTGCTGCATCCTCCGAGCCCCCGGCTCGTCGGCAAGGCACCGACCGCCGACGGCGGGGAGCCGCTCTCCCCCCGCGACGCCTGGGGCCACGACCATCTCTGGTGGCTCGACCGCATGGTGCGCTCGAATCAGCCGCTCGTCGAGCGGCTGACCCTCATCTGGCACGACTGGTTCGCGACCTCCAATGCCGGCGTCGGCTCCCAGAAGTGGATGCTGACCCAGAACAGCCTCTTTCGAAAGCACGCTCTCGGGAACTTCGAATCCCTCCTGATCGCCGTCACCCACGATCCGGCGATGTTGATCTGGCTGAACGGGCGGGACAACACGAAGTGGAGCCCGAACGAGAACTACGCGCGGGAGCTGATGGAGATCTTCACCCTGGGCGCCGGAAGCGGGTATACGGAGGATGACGTCCGCGAGCAGGCCAGGGCGCTCACCGGCTGGCGAAACGACTGGAAGGACGGCGTCGGCGATGTCAACTTCCGGTACGACTCCACGCGGCACGACAACGGGGCGAAGGTCGTCTTCGGGAAGAGCGGGAACTTCGGCTGGAAGGACGCCTGCCGTCTCTGCGTCCAGCACCCGCCCCACCTGACGTATTTCGTCCGCCGGCTCTGGAGCTACTTCGTCCCGACACCGCCGCCCGCGGCGACCGAGTCGGCGCTGAAGGCGCTGTACAAGCGATCCGGCCACGAGATCGCACCGATCGTCGGCGCCATACTCCGTCACCCGCGCTTCTACACGGGGCCCGCGATGCTGAAGCCACCGGTCGTCCAGGTCGCCGGAATGCTCAGAGCGCGCGGACGCCCGGTCGACACGGGCGCGTGGGCTTGGATCTCCGAGATCGACGGGCAAAGGCTCTTCTACCCACCGAACGTCGCCGGCTGGAGCGAGGATCGTTGGCTTGACACGTCCACCTTCCGGGGCCGCTGGATCGCGGCCAACTACGCCGCCCGCAAGTACGCGCTCGACCCGGGCGCCTCGAGCGGGAAGCTTCCGCCGGACGCGCAGGAGCTCCTCTCCCGGGCGCTCGACTTCTGGGGAGATCCCGGGCTGAAGCGGGACACCCGCACGGCGCTCCTCGGCTTTGCCACGAGCGCGCTCGCCGATGCCGATCAGGCCTGGAAGAAGGACCAGTACCCGGTGCTCGTCCTGAACGCCCTGCGCATGCTCGTCGCCGTCTCTCCCGACTACCAGACCTGCTGACATGAGCTGCTCCTGCAACGAGTTCTCCCGCGCGGCCGTTCTCCGCCGCTCTGTGGCCGAGGCCGGACGCGGACTGCCGGTGATCGAGGCAGGGATGCCGCTTCCGGCCGGCAGCGGGCTCAGCCGTCGCACCTTCCTGACCCGATCAGCCGGCCTGGCGCTCTCGGTGTACGGCGCGAGCAAGCTTCCGCTCGGGCTCTTCGAGGAGGGCATCGCCCGGGCCGCCGCCCCGACCGACCCGGTGCTCGTCTCCATCTTCCTCGACGGCGGAGCCGACTCGCTTTCGATGCTCTACCCCGCCGGTGACGCCCAGTACGCCGGGCTTCGTCCTCACCTCGCACTCGCTCCCGAGGCTGGAGAGCCGTTCGCGGAAGACGCGGCCCTGCACTGGCACCCTTCGCTCGCGCCGCTCGCCGAGCTGCACGGGGAGGGCAAGGTAAGCGTGCTTCCCGCGGTCGGCTACACGAACGCCGACCAGTCGCACTTCACGTCCCGTCACTACTGGGAGGTCGGTGCGACCGACGCGCATCTGCGCACCGGCTGGCTGGGGCGCTATCTCGATCTGGCCGGGACAGCGGACAATCCGCTCCAGGGCCTCGCGCTCTCCGACTCGCTCCACCCTGCGCTCGCCTCTGCGAGCGTCCCCATCGCAGCCGTTTCCCGGGTCGACGACTATGGGTTCTGGGCGGAAGGTGTGTGGGGGGAGCCGGAGACGCGCATGCTCGACGCAATCGGCTCGTTCGCGCCCTCGTCCGATCCGGGCCGCGCGCACGTCGCCGAGGTCGCCGCACAGGTCGCCAGCCTCCGCGGCCAGCTCCTGCCCTTCGACGATGGGAACTGGGGCAGCCCGGTCAGCTATCCGACGAGCTCCGATCCGTTCCCATCCCGTCTCGCCGGCCTCGCGGCCATGATCGCTGCGGGCCTGCCGCTCCGCTGCGTCACAGTCAGCGCCCCGGGGATGTACGACACACACGCCGACCAGGCGACCGACCTCGGCAGCGCCCTCGCCCTCACCGCGGGCTCCCTCAACGCCTTCCAGCGCGACCTCGAGGCGCGTGGCCTCTCCGATCGCGTGATCGTCCATGTGTGGAGCGAGTTCGGCCGCCGCGGTGAGGAGAACGGCTCCCTCGGAACCGACCACGGCGCCGCAGGCATGGGATTCCTCATCGGCTCCCAGGTCAAGGGCCAGATGCTGGGCGAGTTCCCCGGCCTGGCAAGCGGGCTCGACGACGAGGGAAACCTGAAGGCGACCTTCGACTACAGGTCCCTCTACTGCTCGCTTCTCGAACAGTGGTTCAACGCCGACGCGGCGGCGATCATCCCGAATGCGGCGAGCTTCGACCGCCCCTCGCTCCTGAAGTGAGCTCCCAGCGCCGACATCTCGCATTCGGGGCACTCGTGCTCCTCGCACTGGGAGCGCTCGTCCTCAGTCGTCCCTGGCGGGCAGAAACGGCCGAAGCAGCCTCCTTCCCGACGCGCGTCCAGGCCGTCGCGGACGAGTTTCGGTTTTCCCTCTCCCGCTCGAGGGTTCCAGCCGGACGAGTGACGATCGAGCTCGCGAACTTCGGCGAGGACACACACAACTTCAAGCTCAAGCGCGTCGGGGGCGCGCACGTCTACGCGATCGGCGAGACCCTGCCCGGAGCGAGGACGACGAAGACGTTCCGCCTGCGGCACGGGCGCTTCAAGTACTGGTGCAGCATCGCCGACCACAAGGCGCGCGGCATGAAGGGCACACTCCGGGTCACGCGCCCCTAGTGCTCGGCAATGCGGCGAGCGCGGAGCGCGATTCCGCGCGGGCCTCGCGCCACCAGACGAACTCGTACGTGTGCAACCCGATCCACACCGCCGCAACGAGCGCGAGCGCTGCGAGGGCGGGAACGATCGTCGCGACCGGGAGCAAGGCCAGGAGCAGGAGCGCAGCGGTGAACCGGCCGCGGCTCACGTGGAACTTTCGCTCGACGCGCGTTCGGATGGCCGAGTACGTCAGCAGGTAGAGGGCGATACCTCCGCAGAGCGCGAAGGCTGCAACGGTGTCCAGCTCGTCGCCCACGTGGCCGACGACGATCTTCATCGCAAAAGCAAAGAGCACGATCCCGACGATCATCGGGAAATGGAACAACGTGTACACGTCGCGGGCTAAGGTGACACGGGCTGGACCTCTCGCCTGCCCGAGCATCTGTTCTCCGCGGATCGCGAAGAAATCGAAATACGCGAGCCAGAAGGAGGTGGCGACGAGCAGGCCGAGAATCGCCGCGACGACCTCGCCGAGGCCGATGCCGGTGCCGGTCGCGCCGATCCCGATGGCTATGAACGCCTCGCCCAGCGCGATGATGAGCACGAGGCCGTACCGCTCCGCGAAGTGCGCCGGGTGGATACGCCAGCCCGCCGATCCGGTCCAGACGGCGCCGCCGTAGGTGCAGGCGAGGGCGGCGATCCAGATCCACACGCGAGCGCCGTCCGTGAAGCCCGCGACGAGAATCAGGGTCGCGCCGACAAGGGACCACGGCGCAAGCCGAAGTACCGCGCCGAGCAAATCGGGGCTCCCGCGTCCGGCGAGTGCGTAAAGGCCGGCGTGCATCGCGCAGACGACGAGGAACGCTGCGCCGAAGAGGACGCCCTCGTCCCCGAATACGCCCGGCACGACGAGCGCCGCGATGAACATCGCGATCATCGCGACCAGCAGGGCTGCGCCGACGAGCTCCTCCTCGGGGTCGACGGTGTTCGTGAACCAGGCGTACGCGGACCACGCCCACCAGAGCGCGCCGAGAACGAGAACGCCGTGCCCAATACCGCCAAACGTCGGGTCGTTCGCGAGCAAGGTGGCGACTTGCGTGAACGCGAACACGAACACGAGGTCGAAAAAGAGCTCGCGCGGCGTGACACGGTGCTCCTGGTCGACAGCCGCGACACTCATCGCGACGACCCTAACGGAGCAGCCAGCGGCATACCGAGGATTTGACACCATGGCTAACGTCAAGGCCATGGATCTCCCGGAGCTCCACCTCGCCGACTGGCGCCCGACCAAGGACACGCTCCACCTCTACTGCCAGATCCTCGGCAAGGTTCGGCTCGCAACGACGTCGCCGCGCAACCACTGGTGGAACGTCCCGCTGTACGTCGACGTCCGCGGGCTGACGACCCGGCGGCTCCACCATGAGGGGGCGACCTTCGAGCTCGCTATCGACTTCCTGGACGACGCGCTCGTCGCCCGGGGCGGAGACGGCCACACGGAGACGCTTTCGCTGGCCGGAGGCGTTCCGGTCGCGACCTTCGACGCAGAGGTTCATCGCCTGCTTCGCGACCTCGGAGTCGACGTCGAGATCCTCGAAAGGCCCTTCGGCCTCCCCATGGAGACACCGTTCCCGGAGGACACCGAGCACGCCGCCTGGGATCACGACGCGGTCGGCCGCTTCGGCCACATCCTCGACTGGTCGGACACCGTTCTCGAGGAGTTCAGCGGCTGGTTCAACGGCAAGACGAGCCCGGTGCATTTCTTCTGGCACGGATTCGATCTCGCTGTCACGCGGTTCTCCGGACGGCCGAGCGGCAATGCGAGCGACGACCGCGTGACACGCGAGGCGTACTCGCACGAGGTCATCTCGTTCGGCTTCTGGCCGGGCGACGACGCCACGATCTCCGATGCCGCCTACTACTCCTACACCGCGCCCGAACCACCGGGACTACGAGAGCAGCCGCTCGCCGTGGGCTCGTGGGTTCCCTCCGGCGCTTCGTCCTCCCTGGCGATCCTTCCCTACGAAGAAGTTCGGGCCTCCGACGATCCCCGGCGGACGCTGCTCGCCTTCTGCGAGAGCGCCTATGAAGCCGGCGCGCGTCTCGCGGACTGGGACGTGACGGCGTTCACGTCGAGCGCATGTCCAAGCGCCGACGACCTTCTCGAGCTAAAGGCATCTGCTGCAGGACAGTTCGGGCGAGCGCTGCCGGGAGCCTCCGCACCCCGCTCGTAGCTACTTCTTCACCACTCCGTTGCCCACGCGCGTCCCGGGCAGCGGCATTCTGGACAGCGGAAGTCGACGCCAAGGAGAGCGGCCCCGGCCTCCACCCGACCACCGGCCCGCGCAGCGCCGCGCGGGCCGGTTCTCGCTTCGATTTCACCATTTGTTCTCCGAACCGTCACCAGAACGGTCAGCTTTTTTGCCTTCCGGCCCCAGCCCGTGTAGATAGGACCGCTCGCATGAGCGCGACGACCCGGGTGCGGTCCAAGGCTGCGGAGCGACTGAACCGCGAGCTCTCGTGGCTCGAGTTCAACGCCCGCGTGCTTGCGCTCGCCGCCGATGAGACGGTGCCGCTCCTGGAGCGGCTCAAGTTCGCCTCGATCTTCTCGTCGAACCTCGACGAGTTCTTCATGGTGCGCGTGGCCGGCCTCATGGGCCAGGCCGCGGCGGGCTTCGGAGTCCGCTCACCCGATGGACGGTTCCCGGAGGAAGCGCTGTCCGAGATCCGCGACCGGGTCCGCGAACTGACCGCGGAACAGTCCCGCATCTGGAACCGGGAGCTGCGACCGGCTCTGGACGACGAGGGCATCTTCATCCGTCGCGTCGCCGAGTGCGACGAGACCGAGCAGGCGGAGCTCTCCCAGCGCTTCGAGCGCGACGTCTACCCGGTGCTCACCCCGCTCGCCCTGGGCCCCGGCCAGCGCTTCCCGTACATCTCGGGGCTTTCCCTGAGCCTCGGCGTGTTCGTGTGCGATCCCGAGACCGGCGATGAGCGCTTCGCGCGTGTGAAAGTGCCCGAGGGTCTCCCCCGCTTCGTCTTCCTCGGGAAGCGAGAGTACCTCGTCCCGCTCGAGGCAGTGATCGCGCATTTCCTTGGCGGGCTTTTCCCGCAGATGGAGATCGCCGAAGCGTCGGCGTTTCGCGTCACGCGCGACGCCGACTTCTCCGTCTCGGATGAGGCCGACGACCTGCTCGAGGCCGTCGAGCTCGAACTCAGCCGGCGGCGCTTCGGGGACGTCGTCCGACTCGAGGTGTCGGAGTCGATGTCCGAACGCATGCTCGACCGGCTCATGAACGGGCTCGGCATCGGCGCGGGCCAGGTGTATCGGATCCAAGGGCTCCTCGATCTCGCCGACCTCGCCCAGCTGACGGCGTTCGACCGGCCGGACCTGAAAGACGAGGCGTGGGTCCCGCGCACTCCCGCCGAGTTCGTCCCCCAGGAATCCTTCGACCTCTTTCAGACGGTCGCCTCGGGCGACCGGCTCGTCCACCACCCGTACGACTCCTTCGAAACGACCTTCGAGGCGTTCCTCGACGTGGCTTCGAAGGATCCGGCCGTGACCGCGCTCAAGACGACCGTTTACCGCACGAGCGACGAGTCGCCGCTCGTCCCCTCCCTGATCCGCGCGGCGGAGTCCGGCAAGCAGAGCGTCTGTCTCGTCGAGCTGACCGCGCGATTCGACGAGTCGCGAAACATCGAGTGGTCGCGTGCCCTCGAGCAGTCGGGCGTGCACGTCGTTTACGGCTTCCCCAACCTGAAGGTGCACGCGAAAATGACCCTAGTCGTGCGCCGAGACGCCGACGGTTTCCGGCGCTATGTCCACATCGGCACCGGGAACTACCACTCCCGTACCGCCCGTATCTACGAGGACTTCGGGCTCTTCACGGCGGACGACGACATTGCCGCGGACGTCGCGGACCTGTTCAACTACATCACCGGCTTCGGGCGCCCCCGAAAGTTCAGGAAGCTCCTCGTGGCGCCGTTCGATCTCCGTGACCGCCTCATCGCGGAGATCCGAGCCGTGGCACAGGCCGCCGCCGCGGGCAAGCCTGCGTGGATCGGGATCAAGGTCAATGCGCTCACAGATGCGACGATCATCGCCGAGCTCTACCGCGCCTCACAGGAGGGAGTGAAGATCGACATCGTCGCCCGCAGCATCTGCTCGCTTCGCCCGCGCGTGTCCGGACTCAGCGAGTCGATCTCCGTCCGTTCCGTCGTCGGCCGCTTCCTCGAGCACAGCCGGCTCTTCATCTTCCAGGCCGGCAAGAAGGTCTCGTACTTCATGGGCAGCCCGGATCTCA
>Ga0307318_10000707_pt1 | contig 10921 bp, 10 predicted proteins | sample ER_DNA_367_FD_194500 | JGI IMG/M metagenome (GOLD analysis project Ga0307318, IMG submission 194500) | Bulk soil microbial communities from the East River watershed near Crested Butte, Colorado, United States - ER_DNA_367 | ecosystem: Environmental > Terrestrial > Soil > Floodplain | place...
AGGTGCTGGTGGCGATGAGTGGGGGAGTGGACTCGTCGGTGACGGCGGCGCTGGCCGTGGAGGCGGGCTGGGACGTGACCGGGGTGCACCTGAAGCTGGCCGACACGCCCGGTCATCTGCAGGTCCAGGGCAAGGGATGCTGCACCCTGGCTGACGCCGACGACGCCCGGCGGGTCGCGGCCACGCTCGGGATCCCGTTCTACGTCTGGGACATGGCCGAGGACTTCCAGCGGGCGGTGGTCGACGATTTCGCCGCCGAGTATGCCGGCGGCCGCACCCCGAACCCGTGCGCCCGCTGCAATGAGCAGGTCAAGGTGGTCGGGCTCCTGGCCCGGGCCCGCGCTCTCGGCTTCGACGCCCTGGCCACCGGCCACTACGCCCGGGTCGAGGGCGGCCGCCTCTACCGGGGGGCCGATGCCGCCAAGGACCAGTCGTACGTGCTGTACATGCTCGGCCCGGCCGAGCTGGAGCACCTGCGCCTGCCGCTGGGCGGGCTGACCAAGCCGGAGGTGCGGGCGATCGCGGCCCGCCTCGGCCTGCGGACCGCGGCCAAGCCGGAGTCCTACGACGTCTGCTTCGTCCCCGACGGCGACACCGCCGGGTGGCTGGAGCGCCGCTTCGGGCCCCGCCCCGGGCAGGTGGTGGACACCGCCGGCCGGGTCCTCGGCCACCACCGGGGCGCCTACCGCTACACGGTCGGCCAGCGGCGCGGGCTCGGGATCGCCGCCCCCACCCCCCGCTACGTGCTCCGTGTCGAGCCGGCGGCCGGCCGGGTCGTGGTGGGGGAGCGGGCCGAGCTGGCCGTCACCACCGTCGAGCTGGAACAGGTCACCGCCACCGACGGCCGGCCCCTGCGCCCGGGCCGCGCCAAGGTCCGCCTCCGCGCCCACGGCACCGAGGTCGGCTGCCGGGTCGTGCCCCTGGGTCGGGACAGGGCCAGGCTGGACCTGAACGAGCCGGTCGACGCCGTCGCCCCCGGCCAGGCCGGCGTGCTGTACGACGGCGACCTGGTCCTCGGCGGCGGCACCGTGGCCTTGACCGGGCCGATGTGATGACGCTCGCCGGGCCCCGCGACTCGACGATCGGCATCGTCGGCGACGGCTTCGGCTCGGCGCTCGTCTACACCACCGCCGTCTACCTCGGCTTCCGGCCCGAGCAGATCACCGTGTTCGGGCCCAGCGGCAGCCCGGTCGAGACCTACCAGCAGTTCGCCTACAACCTTGGCCAGACGATCCTGCGCTCGGAGTCCGAGTCGCATTTCCTGCCCGCCGACTGGCCCACCTTCGCCCAGCTCGACGCCTGGGCCAGGTTGAGCCCGGCGCCCCTGCTGCGGTCGGTCCGGCGCCGTTACAACCCGGGCGTCGCCGAGATCCTGGCCGAGGCGACCACCGTGCAGCGCCGCCTCGGCTGGGACGACAACCGGCTGCCGGTGCGGATCGGCTGGCTGCAGCGGGAGCAGGAGCCGACCCCGCATTTCACCCTGTACGACGAGCAGGCCAACTACGCCGGCCGGGCGCGTCACCTGATGCTCGCCCTCGGCCACGGCCCGCTCGCCTACCCGCCGGCGCTGGCCAAGGCGAGGGAGGACCCCACCCTGGCCGACCGCATCGTGCAGGCCTACGAGCCCAAGGCCTACGCCCCGGGCGGCCGCTACGTTGTGATCGGGGCCGGGATCGCCTCGGTCAACGAGTGGGCCAACGCCCTGGACACCGGGGCCAAGGTGATCTCTCTGCTGCGCAGCCCGACCCCGGAAGAGCAGGACCTCAACACTCCCCGCTGCTTCTTCGAGGCCCTTGGGATCGATGCGTTCCAGGGCCTGCCGTTCGACCAGCGCCTGGAGTTCCTCGGCCAGATCCTCAAGGGCACCGCGCCCAGGCGCCGAGGCTGGGAGCAGCGGGTCCGCGACGGACGCGAGCAGGGCCGCTTCGAGCAGCTCATGGGCGAGATCGACGAGGTCCGCCCCGGGCCGGCCGGGCTGCGGGTCCACGTCGCCAACCGCAACGGGCCCGACCCGGGCTGGCTCGACGTCACCGGGGTGGTGGCCGGCACCGGGTTCCAGAAGTCCGGGCTCACCCTGCCGCTGCTGCGGCGGCTGGTCCAGTTCTACGACCTCCCCGTCGAGGAGGGCCGCCTGCTGCTGCGCAGCAACTGCGGCGTACCGAGGCTGGACCTTCCCCAGTCGCGCCTGTGCATGATGGGCATCCACGCCAACCCGGTGATCCCCCACGGCGACACCATCGCCGGGCTCAAGTACGTTGCCCGCCGGTTCGTGGCCGATTGTGCACGGGCCGAGCGGATCGACTACCGGCGGTTCCCCTCCCGGCTGCGGCTGCAGCTGTCGCTGGCCGGCAGCTCGGTCCAGGCCATCCGGCGGGTCCGGCGCGCGGAGCAGCTGGCCTGATGTGCCCGACGGTGCTGGGCCGGGTCCAGACCAGGGTGGCGATCCTGGTCGGCCCCGCCATCCTGGCCGCGATCCTTTCCCTGGTCACCGGCGACGAGGGCTGGATCGTCACCATCGGGATCTACCTGCTGGTCGCGGTGGCGCTCGACACCACCTTCTACCCGCGGGTGATCAAGTGGCAGCCGCCCTGGCTCACCTTCCTGCTCGGCCTGACCGAGTTCGTCCTGGTGTTCGTGCTCGTCAAGGTGCTGCGGCCGGGTCAGCCCGGCTTCGGCGACCCCGACGCGCTGCTGGGTCCCGACGACGTCAAGCCGATCCTGTTCTTCTGGGTGAGCTGGCTGCTGGCGGTCGCCACCCGGATCGTGGTCCTGCCCATCGTGTCGCTGTCGTGGCTGGAGAACGGCGGCGAGTTCCGGGTCACCGGCTGGTCGATCCAGCCGGAGGCCGAGCCGCTGCCACTGGTGGCGGCCGCAACCCCGGAGGCGGCCAGCGGGCGGCTGGTGCGGGAGCTGTCCGCGGTGCACGACCGGCCGGTGGACCGGCGGCCGCCGCTGTCGGGCGCCCATGCCCGGCCGGTCAGCGGGCAGTCGCCAGGTAGATGATCACCACGAGGGCGACGAGCACGAACAGCGCCAGCGGGGCCGTCCTGGCCTTTGCCTTGGCCCGCGAGTCCAGCAGCGGGTCGAGCTCGTGGCGGGGCCTGGGAGCTGGCCCGGCCACGGCCGGGGTCCTGGCGCCGTCGTCGTCGGTGTCGGCGACGCCGGCCAGGTAGTCGGGCGCGCGGACGGGCACCGCCAGCGGCGGTGGGACCGGGTGGACGGCCGATGGTCGCTCGGCGATCTGGCTGGCGCTGCGCAGCTCGACCAGCGTGACCCCGAGCTGGAGCTGGTCACCCGGCTCCAGGCGGGTCGGGCCGTGGACCGGGTCGCCGTTCAGGAACGTGCCGTTGCGGGAGCCGAGGTCCTCGACGACCGCGCCCGACCCGCGGGGCGCGACCCGCGCGTGGCGGCGCGACACCAGCTCGTCGGCCAGGACGAGGTCGGCGTCCCGGCCGCGTCCGATGGTCACGCCCCCCGCCAGGGCGACCATCCGGCCGGCGCCGGTTCCCTCCACGATCTCCAGGCTCAGCTCGGGCACGGGATCCCTCCCCTCAGCTGCCGGCAAGGCAGCCGGCCACGCCGGTGGGCCGGGCAGCCTGGCCTTGCGGCACTCGCCAGTCACGTGCCGTATAGCCTCTGGTGCCGAACGGTGCCGTGGCCTCGACCAGGCGCTGGCCGTCGGCGTCCTGGCGCACCAGCCAGCGGCCCCGTCGCGACGGGGTGTTCTCCTGGTAGGCCTTGACGTACCAGCGCTTCAACTTGTCGGTTCCGGTGAAGGTGCGGATCTCCTCGACCACGAACCGGTCGGTCCAGCCCATGTCGGCCCGGATCGCGGCCAGCGGTGCGCTCCGGGCCGGCGTGCCCACCGCCGGTCGGGTCCAGCCGCCTGGGCAGCCTGACCCGGCGGTGCTCGGCGGGCGGGCCGTGGCGGGCGGGACGCCCACGACATTGGTCGTGTCGACCTCCGGGCGTCGCTCGCCGACGAACAGCTGCGCGGCGGCGACGTAGGCGACGACGGGCAGGACGACCGCGGCCAGGACCGTGAGCCACCGCCGGCCACCCCTGCCGCCCTTGTGGACGAGCGCGGGAGCTCCTCCACCGGGTCGGCTGCGCTCCTCCACCGAGGGCGTGGCCGCGGATCGGGCGGAGACGGGCCCGCCCGTGGGCCGGACCGGGCCGGGGATGGGCCTGGCCGGCGCTGGGACGGGCTGGGCCAGCGGGGGAGCGGGCATGGGGGCGGCCGGGTCGGTGGGTGCGGCGGGCGCCGGCGGGACAGGCGCTGGGGGGAGGACCAGCACTCTGGTGGCGTCGTCGGCCGGCGGGGAGGGCCGACGGGCGCCTGCCCCGAACTGCTCGTCCATGGCCGCGACCAGCTCCGAGCAGCTGGGGTAGCGGTCCTCCTTACCTTTGGCCATGGCCCGGGCGATGACCGCATCCATCGTCACCGGCAGGCTGGGGAGCCGGCGGGAGATCGGCGGCGGCGGCTCGCGAAGGTGGGCGAAGACGACCTCGACGTCGTTCTCGCCCTGGTAGGGCACCGAGCCGGTGAGGCAGTGGAACAGGACGCAGCCGAGCGCGTAGACGTCGGTCCGTCCATCGACCTCCCGACCCTCGATCTGCTCGGGGGCCACGTACGGGATCGTGCCGACGAACTGGTCGGTGGCGGTGAGCGCAGAGAACGCCTGCTCGGTGCCCACCTGCTTGATGAGCCCGAAGTCGCACAGGTAACAGTGGCTGCCCGCGCCCGGCGCGGCGGCGGCCAGCAGGATGTTGGCCGGCTTGACGTCGCGGTGGACCAGCCCGCGGGTGTGGGCGGCGTCCAGCGCGCTGGCCACCTGGGTCATGATGGCCATGGCCCTGGCCGGCTCCAGGCGGCCCTCCCGCTCCAGCACTGTCGCCAGGTCCGAGCCGTCGACGTAGCGCATGGCGATGTAGAGCAGCCCACCGTCCTCGCCGCTTTCGTAGATCGGGATGATGCTCGGGTGGTCGATGCTGGCCGCGATCCGTGACTCGCGCAGGAAGCGCCGGCGGAAGAGGTCGTCGGCGGCAAGCTCCGGAGCGAGGACCTTGAGCGCGACCCTCCGGCCGAGGTTGAGCTGGACCGCCCGGTAGACCTCGCCCATGCCTCCGCGCCCGACGCGGGCCTCGATGCGGTAGCCGGCGATCTGGATGTCGGGGTCGGGCTGGGTGTCCACGCAGAATGTTGTAGCACCGCCCAACGGCGGACAGAAGAGCCGGCTACCCGGGAGGGTCGGGCCCGACCGACGACCAGGCGAAGCGGGTGACCCCATCGGGCGGGGCCAGGGCACCCCGCTGGGTGCCGCGGCGGACGAACAGGGTGGGGACCGGCGCGCTCCTGGCGATCTCGGCCCGGGTCGGCCCCAGCCCCTCGTCGCGCCAGCGCTCGGACAGCCCGATGACCAGCAGCCCGGTCCCCCCGGCGGCCTCCAGCACCCCCTGGCGGCCCGGCTCGATCAGCAGCGGCTCGGCCGCGACACCGGCGAGCTGCTGGAGGACCAGCGACGCGTTGCCGAGGAGCCGGCTGGCGTCGCGCCGGCCGGCCTCCCCGGTGGCCGCGCCGAGCAGCCGCAGCGGCGCCCCGTTGGAGCTGGCGACCCAGGCCCCGAGCTCCAGCGCGGCCCAGTCGTGGTCGGCGCCCCCGAACGGCACCAGCACCGGATGGTCGGGGTCGATGGTGGCCGGCCCGCCGGCCCGCTCGACCAGCACGGCGACGTCGCAGGGAGCAGCCAGCAGCACCTCGCCGACCGGTCCGCGGGGCACGCCCTCGCCGAGCAGGGGCCGCCGGCCGTCCAGCAGGATCAGGTCGATCGGCTGCTCGGCGGCCAGACGGAGCAGGTCGCCCGCCGGGTCGGAGGAGGTGAAGGCCACAACGCGGACGGTCAGGCCGCGCTGCCGCAGCCGCTCCCGACGCCGGTGCAGCTCGGCGGCCTCCCGGGTGAGCTCGTGGTCGTCGGCCGCCGGGCCGGTGGCGATTCGCGACGGCACCAGCAGTCGGGCCAGGATTAGCTCGCGCGGCGGCCGCGAGCGGGCCAGCGGCTCGGCCAGCTCCAGCAGCGGGTCCAGGTGCCTGCCGTCCTGGGCGGCGACCAGGATCGCCCGCTCCGGTGCCGGCGTCCCCGGGGCTGCCGCCTCCAGCTCGTCCTCGGGCCGGACGGCCAGCCGGCCCGCCGGGTCGATCAGGCGCAGTACCGGGCCGGTCATGAAGGTCGTGACCAGGGCCACGATCACCAGGGCGGTGAACAGCGCCGGGGACACCACGCCGAGCTCCAGGCCGATGTTGAGCACGATCAACTCGGTCAGGCCGCGGGTGTTCATCAGCGCCGCGATCGCGCTGGACTCGCGGCGCGAGAAGCCGGTGAGGCGGGCCGCGACCAGGGCGCCGACCCACTTGCCGGCGATCGCCACCGCCAGCAGCAGGATCGTGAGCAGCCACAGCTCCGGCCGGTCGAGCAGGCCAACCTGGACCCGCAGGCCGGTGACCACGAAGAACAGTGGCAGCAGCACGGTGACCACGAAGTCCTGGACCCGCCTGGTGATGTCGCGGGTCAGGTCGGCCCGACGCGGCATGATCAGGCCCATGACGAAGGCGCCGAAGATGGCCGCGATACCGATGCGCTGGGAGACGAACGCGGACAGCAGCACCCCGACGAAGATCGCCGCGATCCAGCCGCCCGGCACGTGCCCGGCCTCGTCGTAGGCGCGCGACACCCGGGCCAGCAGCGGCCGGCCGATCAGCGCCATCGCCGCGCAGAAGGCGACCGCCAGGGCGACGATGCGGCCAACGGCCAGCACCGAGCCGCTGCCGGCGACCGCCGAGGCAAGCGCCAGCAGGCCCCAGGCGGTGACGTCGTCGACGGCCGCAGCCGCCATGGCCATAGCGCCGACCGGGTGCCGCAGCATGCGCCGCTCGACCAGGATCCTGGCCAGCACCGGGAACGCCGTGATCGACATGGCCACGCCCAGGAACAGCGCGAAGGAGACGAACGAGGTGTCGGGCCCCACCTGCTCGAACAGCGGCAGGGCGACCGCGATGCCCAGCCCCATGGGCAGGGCGATGCTGGCGTGCGAGATCAGCGCCGCCTGCTGGAACCGCTCACGGAGCAGTCTCGGGTCCAGCTCGAGGCCGACCAGGAACATGTAGAACGCCAGGCCGATGTCGGCGGCCGCCCGGAGCAGGGGGATGACCCAGGCCGGGAACAGGAGCTCGAAGACGTCCGGGGCGATGGTGGCCAGCAGCGTCGGCCCGAGCAGGATGCCAGCCAGCACCTCGCCCATCACCTGCGGCTGGCCGAGGCGGCCGGCCACCGCCCCGATCGCCCTGGCGGCCAGGATCACCGCGGCGATCGCCAGCATCAGCTGCCCGAAGGTCTCCTCGGCGCCCGGTGCCCGCTCGCCGGCGGCCGCCTGCTCGCCGGCGGCCGCCACCCGGGTCGCGGTCAGCTCGCCGCCGTCGACCGGGCCGGAAACGGTGGTCCCGTCGGCCAGCCATGCGACCCGGGTGCCGTGCCCGTCGCGGCAGGTGACCTGGCCGTCCAGCCGTGCGCCGCGCAGGCGCAGCTCGCCGGCGGCGTCGCCGGGGCCGTCCAGGCCGACGAACTGGCCCGACTGCTCGAGGACCAGCTCGTCGCCGACGTCGCCGAGGCACGGAGGGGACTGGTCGAGCCGGTAGACGCCGCCGACCGCCGTTGCGGGCTGCCGGTCCGCGCCGGCCCGGAAGACCACCACGGCGACCACGGCCACGAACACCAGCAACAGCAGGTAGGCCAGCGCGATCCGGCGACCGGACCGGGTGCCCGTGACGACGCTGCCGCCCATCCCGGTATCATAGGCGGCGCGCGTGGACCCCAAGACCAGCCGGGATTCCAATGCCTGCCGCTCTCGAGGTCGGCCAGCGGCTCGGGCCCTACCGGATCGAGGCGCGGCTGGGCCAGGGCGGCATGGGGATCGTGTTCCGCGCCCTCCACGACGGCGACGGCCGCACGGTGGCGCTCAAGGTCCTGCGGGACGAGCTCGGCGCCGACGACACCTTCCGGCGGCGGCTGGCTCGCGAGGCCAGGGCTGCCGCCGAGGTCGACCATCCCAACCTGGCCCCGGTGCTGGAGGCCGGGGAGGCGGACGGCCGAGTGTACCTGGCGATCCGCTATGTCGAGGGCCAGTCCCTGGCCGGGCGGCTGCGGGCCGACGGACCGCTGCCCCTGGCCGGCCTGGTGCGCCTGGCCGCCGAGGTCGGCGCCGGCCTCGGCGCGCTCCACGAGCGGGGCATCGTGCACCGCGACGTCAAGCCGGCCAACATCCTGCTCGGCTCCGACGGGATGGCCGTGCTCGGCGACTTCGGCCTGGCCAAGGGCCGCGCCTACACGGTACTGACCCGGCCCGGCCAGGTGCTCGGCACCCTCGACTACCTGGCGCCGGAGTTGATCCGGGGGGAGCCGGCGGGCCCGATGAGCGACCTGTACGCGCTCGGTTGCGTGCTGTTCGAGTGCGTCGCCGGGGCGCCGCCGTTCGCGGGCCGGGGCATCCTCCGGATCGGCATGGCCCACCTCGAGGAGGAGCCAGGCGACCCGGCCGCCGGCCGCCCCGACATCCCCCAGGCCGTGTCCTGGACGGTCCGCCAGGCGCTGGCCAAGGATCCCGCCCGGCGGCCGACGAACGCGGGCGCCCTGGCCCGTATGCTTCGCCTGGCGGCCGCCGACCGCCCGGGATAGCCGTCGACAGAGGAGCTCCGCGATGCACAGGCTCCAGTTCACCGCCGGCCCGCTCGCGGGGCACCGGGTCGAGGTGACCTCCGTGCTGGTGCTCGGCCGCGAGGCCGCCGACCTCGTCATCGAGGACCCGCAGGTGTCGAGGCGGCACGCGGCCGTGCGGCCGGCCGGCGACGGCCTGGAGATCGAGGACCTGGAGTCACTGAACGGCACCTGGGTGAACGGCGCCCGGGTCACCGGGACGGTCCGGCTGGCCCTCGGCGACCGGGTACGGGTCGGCGACTCCTCCTTCGAGGTCGAGGCGGTGGGGACAGCCGTTCGCGTCCCCACAGAGGCTGGCCAGGCACCGGCCCCGGCGCCACCGCTCGCGTTCAGCCCATCCCCGCAACGTCCGGCTCGGCGCCGTCCCAGGGTGGCGACCAGGCGCCTGACCCCGACGCTGCTCTCCTTCGGAACGGTGATCGCGACCGCGATCGCGCTGGTGCTCTACTTCGCGATGCGCTAGCCAGCCCACCGGGCGCCGTTCTCGAGCAGGCGCTTGAGGGTGCGCAGGTCTCGCTGCACCGAACGGTGGACCATGAGGGCCATAAGGGGGTCGGCGAGGCGGTAGAGGCGGCTGGCGTCGCCCTCGACCCGGACCGAGACCTTGGTGGCGTCGTTCCCGGCGTCGTCGAACCCGTAGGTGACCCGCATCGGGAAGGGTGAGCGGACCGAGCGCATGGCCAGCCGGGTCCTGGTCAGCTCGGTGATCTCGTTGACGTACTCGATGCGGCGGCCCAGGAACGAGGCGACCCGCTCGACCCGGCTGCCCACGCCGACCGGTGGCTCGGTGACCAGCCGGGCCGAGCGGAGGCCGCCGATCCAGCGGGGATCGTTGCCCGGGTCGCGCAGGTACGCGGCGACCAGCTCGCGGGGCCGGGCAATGTCGATCACTGCCCTGGTGTCGATGGCCATGGGACCTCCTCGGGCAACGATGTGGGGTAGGGAACCGGGTCGCCTCCGGCGACGACCTCGGCCAGGCGGGGCAGGAACCGGGACCAGCCGTCGGCGTGCAGCGGGCGCACCTCTGGTGCCAGGTCGCGGTGGACCAGACGGACCAGGGTGCCGTCGGGGTGCGGCTCCAGGTCGACCTCGACGGTCGAGGAGCCCGGCGGCACCGGGATGGCACCGCTGTCCCAGCCCCAGGTGAAGACCACCCGCTGGCCAGGCACGACTTCCAGGTAGCGGCCCGAGCACCACTCGCCGTCGACGATCTCGAACCGGAAGCCGCCTCCGGGCCGCGGTTCCAGGGCCGCCCGGACGCCGATCCAGCGGGCGAGCAGGTCCGGGTCGACGAACCAGCGGAAGACCTCGGTGGGTGGGGCGGCGACCACCTGCTCGCAGACGACCGCGCCGGGGTCGGTCATCGCTCCTCCTCGCCGGCGACGCCCGAGGCGAGCCGGCCCAGCCGGTCACCCCAGAATCCCTCGAGCTGGCGGCGGACCTCCGAGAGCCGGTCGGTATCGACCCGGTAGAGCCGCTGGTTGCCGTCCACCCGCACCTGGACCAGCCCGGCGTCGCGCAGGACCTTGAGGTGCTGGGAAGCGGCCGGCCGGGTCATCGCCACCGCATCGGCCAGCTCAGACGAGGAACGCTCGGCGTCCCAGACCAGTTGCAGCATGGCCCGCCGCGCGGGATGGGCGAGCGCCCGCAGTGTGTCGTCGACCGGCATCGGTTAAGCATGAACGCAATTAAGGGACTATGCAATCTGGTGGCGGCGGGCCATCGGGCCCTGAGGCGGGACCCGGGTTAGCCGTTGCGGCGTTCCAGGCGGGTATGGACCTCGTAGCGGTCGCCGCGGTAGAGGGAACGGACGTACTCGATGGGGGCGCCGGCGGGGTCGCGGGTGAGGCGCTGGAACAGCAGCGCTGGCTGGTCGGCGTCGACCTGGAGGATGGCGGCCTCGTCGCTGGTGAGGCGGACGACGCTGGCCCACTGGTCGGCGTCGGCCACCCGGACGTCCCAGGTGCGCTCGAGCAGCTCGTACAGGGAGGCGTCGGTCAGGTCGGCCGACTCGAGGCCGGGGAGCCGTTGGGCTGGGAGGTGGGTGCGCTCCAGGGCCATCGGCTCGCCGTCGGCGGTGCGGACCCGCTCCAGGTGGACGACCGGGCTGCCGGGGACCATGGCCAGGTGCCGGGCGACGACCTCGCTGGCCGGGA
>Ga0307318_10000709_pt1 | contig 10918 bp, 7 predicted proteins | sample ER_DNA_367_FD_194500 | JGI IMG/M metagenome (GOLD analysis project Ga0307318, IMG submission 194500) | Bulk soil microbial communities from the East River watershed near Crested Butte, Colorado, United States - ER_DNA_367 | ecosystem: Environmental > Terrestrial > Soil > Floodplain | place: USA...
GTGGCGGATGACCTAAGTTCGCGAAGCGGCCCCTGGCAACTGCTCCGGGACCTTCTCTCCCGGGCTGCGATACCGACGCTCATCCTCATCCTCATCCTCATGCTGCTTGCCGTATGGCGAGCCCGTCGCCGGGCGGCGTTCGTTCTCGCGCTCACCGCGCTGTTGGTGAACCTCACCGTCCAAGCCGTCAAGCACTCGCCTGTCGTGCTCCCTGGGCAGCTGGAACTCATCGACCCGATGAGCGGACACGTCGGCGTGGTTGCCGGGATCGCGCTGGGCTGGCTCGTCGTCGCTCCGAGGAAGGCCAAGGTCGTCTCCGCGTTGTGCGCCGCGGCCGCCATCACGGGAATCTCGTTCGGAGTGGTTCTCGCTGGTTGGCACACGCTGCCGCAGGTCATGTGCCCACTCCTGATCGCCACCGGGTGGGCGGTGGCCGCCGGGATGGTCTTTCCCGGGGAGGGAAGCAGCCGTTGGCTCACGACCAGGCGGCTCCGCCGTGATGGCGGCTTTGCCTGCCTCCTGGGCACGGTTGGCTTCACCGCCCTCATCCTCTTGGCTCATCCGCCGCCGAGCGGCAGTGCCGGCCTCGTGCCGTCCCTTCTCACGGTCACCGGCATCCTCCTGCTCCTGGCCTCCGTGGCGACGGTCGGCGCCGTTCTGGCGGTCGCGCGCACCGCTTAGGGTGGAGAGGACCCGGCGTCGGCTCGACGTTGGGCATCTGTGCTGCCGGGGTCACGTTCCGGCGCCGCGCTGACTCTGGATCACCTATGACGCCTCCCACGATGACGACCTCTGTGCCGGCCGACGCCGGGTCGACTGCTCACCTCGCGTCCCTCGTGACCGGCTGGGCCGCAACGGCAGCGGTCCGGCAGGTCATCGAAGCGGCCTCGACCCGGCTGCCCCTGGTCGACGTCGCCGTCAGCGGCGGTGCCCGGTCCTTCCTCACCGCCGTGTTGGCCGAGCGGCGGAAGGCCGCCACGGAGACTCCGCCGATCCTCGTGGTCACGGCCACGACGCGCGAGGCGGACGACCTGGCCGAAGCGCTCGGGTGCCTGCTGCCACGCGACCGGGTCGCGACGTTCCCGAGCTGGGAGACTCTTCCGCACGAGCGGCTGAGTCCCCGCAGCGACACGGTCGGCCGTCGCCTCGCCGTGCTCCGCCGGCTGGCGCACCCCGATCCGGTTGACCCCGCATACGGGCCGCTCTCCGTCGTCGTCGCCCCGGTGCGCGCCGTCCTCCAACCGATCGCCCGCGGGCTGGGCGAGCTGAATCCCGTCGCGCTCAGGGCCGGTGACGAGGCTCCGCTCGAGGACGTCGTCGACCGCCTGGCCGCCGCCGCATACACCCGAACCGACCTCGTCGAGCGGCGCGGTGAGTTCGCCGTGCGCGGCGGCATCCTCGACGTCTTCCCGCCGACCGAGGAGCACCCGGTTCGGGTCGAGTTCTGGGGTGACACGGTCGAGGAGATCCGCTGGTTCAAGGTGGCCGACCAGCGCAGCCTCGAGATCGCCCAGCACGGGCTCTGGGCCCCGCCGTGTCGCGAGCTGCTCCTCACTGACGCGGTTCGCGAGCGCGCTCGCCGGCTGGCCGGCGAGCTGCCCGGCGTCGCCGACATGCTGGCCAAGCTGGCGGAGGGCATCGCCGTCGAGGGGATGGAGTCGCTGCTGCCGGTGCTGCTGGAGGACTCCGGTGGCATGGAGTCGGTCCTCGACGTCCTCCCGGCCCGTGCGCTCGTGGTCCTCGTCGACCCCGAGCGGGTCCGGACCAGAGCGCACGATCTCGTCGCGACGAGTGCCGAGTTCCTCGAGGCCAGCTGGGTGGGGGCGGCCGCGGGCAGTGCCGTGCCGGTCGACCTCCAGGGGGTGCTGGGTACCGCGTCGTTCTGGACCCTGGCCCAGCTGCGCGAGCACGCCCGGGCGGCAGACCGGCCCTGGTGGACGCTGACCTCCTTCGCGAGCGACGCCGAGCTGGCCGACCTCGCGGACGGCGACGACGGCGTCGAGCGCATCGACCTCGGGACGGCCGATGTCGAACCGTTCCGTGGCGACACCGAGGCCGCCGTCGCGCAGCTGCGCTCCTGGGTCGGGGACGGCTGGCGCGTCGTCGTGGTCACCGACGGCCACGGTCTCGCCCGGCGCGTCCACGAGGTCCTGGCCGAGCACGACGTCGCGGCGACCCTCGAGGACCTCGAAGGGGACATCCAGCCCGCGCTGGTCCACATCACCACCGGTTCACTGGGCCGCGGCTTCGTCGACCCTGGCCAGAAGCTGGCGGTCGTCACCGAACAGGACTTGACCGGCCAGCCCGGCGGGACAGGCACCCGCGACATGCGGCGGATGCCGTCGCGGCGCCGCAACCAGGTGGACCCGCTACAGCTGCGCCCCGGCGACTACGTCGTGCACGAGCAGCACGGCGTCGGCCGGTTCGTCGAGATGGTCCAGCGGACCGTCCAGGGCGCCACGCGCGAGTACCTGGTGATCGAGTACGCATCCTCGAAGCGGGGGCAGCCCGCCGACCGCCTCTACGTCCCCACCGACCAGCTCGACCAGGTGACGAAGTACGTCGGCGGCGAGGCGCCCACGCTGAACAGGCTGGGTGGCTCCGACTGGCACAAGACCAAGGCCCGAGCTCGCCGCTACGTCAAGCAGATCGCCGCCGACCTCATCCGGCTCTACAGCGCGCGAATGGCGACCAGGGGCCACGCATTCGGGCCGGACACGCCGTGGCAGCGGGAGCTCGAGGACGCGTTCACCTACGTCGAGACACCCGACCAGCTGTCGTCGATCGACGAGGTGAAGGCCGACATGGAGAAGGAGGTCCCGATGGACCGCCTCATCTGTGGCGACGTCGGGTACGGCAAGACGGAGATCGCCGTGCGGGCGGCGTTCAAGTCCGTCCAAGAGGGCAAGCAGGTCGCGATTCTGGTCCCCACGACGCTGCTGGTCACCCAGCACTTCAACACCTTCTCCGAGCGGTATGCGCCGTTCCCGGTCACCGTCAAGGCGCTCAGCCGGTTCCAGAGCGACAAGGAGGCCCGCGAGGTCCTCGAAGGGCTCGCCGACGGCCGGGTGGACGTCGTCATCGGAACCCACCGGTTGCTCCAGCCGGAGGTCCGGTTCAAGGACCTCGGGCTCGTCGTCGTCGACGAGGAGCAGCGGTTCGGCGTCGAGCACAAGGAACGGCTCAAGACCCTCCGTACTGCCGTCGACGTCCTCGCCATGTCGGCTACGCCCATCCCGCGCACGCTGGAGATGGCGGTGACGGGGATCCGCGAGATGTCAACGCTGGCAACGCCTCCCGAGGAGCGGCACCCGGTCCTCACCTACGTCGGCGGGTACGAAGAGCGGCAGGTCACCGCTGCGATCCGGCGTGAGCTCCTGCGCGAGGGCCAGGTCTTCTTCGTCCACAACAAGGTCGCGTCGATCGAGCGGGCGGCAAGCCGCCTGCGCGAGATGGTTCCGGAAGCGCGGATCGCCACCGCGCACGGCCAGATGAGCGAGCACCGGCTCGAGCAGGTGGTCCTCGACTTCTGGGAGAAGCGGTTCGACGTGCTCGTCTGCTCGACGATCGTCGAGACCGGGCTCGACATCTCCAACGCCAATACCCTCGTCGTCGACCGGGCAGACGTCCTCGGCCTGAGCCAGCTGCACCAGCTCAGGGGACGGGTGGGACGCGGGCGCGAACGGGCATACGCCTACTTCATGTACCCGCCGGACAAACCCCTCACCGAAACGGCGCACGACCGGCTGATGACCATCGCCAGCCACACCGATCTCGGTGCGGGGATGCAGGTCGCCATGAAGGACCTCGAGATCCGCGGCGCGGGAAACCTGTTGGGCGGTGAGCAGTCCGGCCACATCGAGGGTGTCGGGTTCGACCTCTACGTCCGGCTGGTCGGAGAGGCGGTCGCCGACTTCAAGGGCGAGGGCGAGACCCAGTTCCAAGAGATCAAGATCGAGCTGCCCGTCGACGCACACCTGCCCCACGACTACGTGCCGGGCGAACGGCTGCGGCTCGAGGCATACAAGAAGCTCGCGGCCGTCGTCGAGGAGTCCGAGGTCGTCGGGATCGAGGAGGAGCTGCGCGACCGCTACGGCGCGCTGCCCGAGCCGGCCGAGAACCTGCTGGCGGTGGCGCGGTTGCGGACCGTCGCGCGGACGGCCGGGATCGGGGACATCGCGGTGCAGGGCCGGTCGGTCCGGTTCGGACCGGTTCAGCTGCGGGAGAGCCAGCAGCTGCGGCTCAAGCGGCTCTACCCCGGGTCGATCGTCAAGGAGGCGCTGGGGACGGTCCTGGTGCCTCAACCGACGACGGCCCGGGTGGGCGGGAAGCCGCTGCGCGACCAGGCCGTCGTGCAGTGGGCGTCGGATCTGATCCGCGCCGTACTGCAGGACGACATCGGGGGTCCCGCCATGGTGGCGTCGTCCGCGGCCGCCTCGCGCTAGGGCACAATGGGGGCGCTCGGGTCGAGGGACCCGTGCTGGGGAAAGGAACTCGGTATGCCGGGAGGTCACTTCGTGCTCCGGCGCGGTCGGCGGGCGGGGGCCCTCGCGGCGGCGGTGCTCGCTGCGACGCTCGCGCTCGCGGGATGCACGACGTTCGACAAGACGAGCACGGCCGCCTTCGTCAACGGCACGGCGATCTCTGACGCCACCGTCGCCCAGGTGACGAACCAGTTCAACGACAACCTCGCCAGCACCGCCGACCAGAAGCTGCAGGAGGCGCAGGCGCTTCAAGTGCTGATCCTTGCGCCGTTCGTCCTGAACCAGGTCAAGGCCTCCGGAAGCTGGACACCGGACGCGCGCTACAACACCGCGCTGCAGAAGATCCCGGACGCCAGCCAGGCGACCAAGGACTTCCTCGCGACGTGGATCATCCTGCAGGGCGGTCCTCTGACCGACGGCGACGTCACCGCCATCCTCGACCAGCTCAAGAAGGCGGATGTCGTCCTCGACCCGCGGTTCGGCACCTGGGACCCCAAGACGGGTGCCTTCCTCGCCGCGGAGAACAATTGGATCAAGCCGACCGCCGCACCCACCCCCGAGCCGGCCCCCAGCCCGACGGAGACCTCGACCGGCACGCCGACAGGCACCGCCACGGGGCAGTGACCGGCCGGCTGACCCTCCTGCTCACCAGCCCGCGGATCGCGTCCGGCCTGCTGACCCGCGAGGCGTGGCAGGCGCTCGACGCCGCGGATGTCGTCCTCGGAGTCGACGGCGAGCCCCAGCTGGAGGCGCTGCGCGACTCCGGTGTCCCCGCCCTCGTCCCCGACGACACGTCGCCCATAGTGCTGGGTCGCGACCTCGTCGCCCGAGCGGCCGCCGGCGCCGAGGTGGTATGGGTGGGATCTGCGGACGGTGATCCCGGGCTCACCGACGTCGTCGCCGCGGAGGTCTCCCGGCTCCCAGAGGCTCCGGACGTCGAGGTGCTGCTCGGCTCGCACGACGTCCCCGGCGCGCGGCTGCTCGACCTCGTCGCCGTCATGGACCGGCTGCGGTCGCCCGGCGGCTGCCCCTGGGACCGGGCGCAGACGCATACCAGCCTGGTCCCCTACCTCGTCGAGGAGGCGCACGAGGCGGCGGAGGCCCTCGAGTCCGGCGATCGGGACCAGATGGTCGAGGAGCTCGGCGACGTGCTGCTGCAGGTCGTCTTCCACGCGCGAGTGGCGGAGGAGGACGCCGAGGCGCCCTTCGACATCGACGATGTCGCCGCCGGCATCGTCACCAAACTCGTCCGCCGCCACCCGCACGTATTCGCGGACGGGACGGCTTCGACGCCGGGCGAGGTGGAGACCAGCTGGGAGGCGATCAAAGCCGCGGAAAAGGCCGGTGACGCCGGCCCGCTGCGGGGCGTTCCGGCCGGTATGCCACCCCTGGCCCGAGCCACGAAGATCGCCTCGCGGCTGCGCACGGCCGGCCGCGAAGACCTCCTGGAAGAGGCCACTAGAGGCCAGGATCCCGGCTCCCGGCTGCTCGCCCTCGTCGCCGAGCTGACCGCCGCCGGCGTCGACCCCGACACCGCATTGCGGGGTGCGTTGCGAGGTCTCGCGGAGCGGGTCGGTCCGCCGGCCGAACCGACCTGACGACTACGCTGACGGCAAGGTCCGCCCCGGAGCGACGGTGGTCGCTGCCCGGGATCGCCATCTGACCGGCATACCCCGAACCTCCGCAGACAGGAGCCACCGTGGCCAGCATCGAGGCAGTCGGCGCTCGCGAGATCCTCGACTCCCGCGGCAACCCCACCGTCGAGGTGGAAGTGGCTCTCGACGACGGGACCATCGCTCGGGCGGCGGTCCCGTCCGGAGCGTCGACCGGTGCGTTCGAGGCGTCGGAGCGTCGGGACGGCGACGACGCCAGGTACCTCGGGAAGGGCGTGGCCGGCGCGGTCGACGCGGTGCTCGACGACATCCACCCACGCCTGGTGGGCTTCGACGCCAGCGAGCAGCGGCTCGTCGACGCGGAGATGATCCGGCTGGACGCGTCGGCGAACAAGGAGAACCTCGGCGCCAACGCCATCCTCGGCGTCTCGCTCGCCGTGGCGCGGGCCGCGGCCGACTCGGCCGGGCTGCCGCTGTTCCGCTACATCGGCGGGCCGAACGCCCACCTCCTCCCAGTCCCGATGATGAACATCATCAACGGCGGGTCGCACGCCGACTCCAACGTCGACATTCAGGAGTTCATGATCGCGCCGATCGGGGCGCCGTCGTTCAGCGAGGCGCTGCGGTGGGGAGCGGAGGTCTACCACGCGCTGAAGTCGGTGCTCAAGGCACGGGGTCTGGCCACGGGGCTGGGCGACGAGGGCGGCTTCGCGCCGAACCTCGAGTCCAACCGCGCCGCCCTCGATCTCATCCTCGAGGCGATCGACAAGGCCGGCTACACCGCGGGCACCGACGTCGCGCTGGCTCTCGACGTCGCCGCGTCGGAGTTCTTCGACGACGGCGTCTATCAGTTCGAGGGGGCGGCGAAGACCTCCGAGGAGATGATCGACTACTACGAGGAGCTGCTCGCCGACTACCCGCTGGTCTCGATCGAGGACCCGCTGAACGAGGAGGACTGGGACGGCTGGAAAGCCATCACCGACCGGCTCGGCTCCCGGGTCCAGCTGGTGGGCGACGACCTCTTCGTCACGAACCCCGAGCGGCTGCAGCGAGGCATCTCCGGCGGGGTCGCGAACTCGCTACTCGTCAAGGTCAACCAGATCGGCTCCCTGACCGAGACGCTCGACGCCGTGGCGTTGGCGCAGCGCAACGGCTACACGTGCATGATGAGCCACCGGTCGGGAGAGACCGAGGACACGACGATCGCCGACCTCGCCGTCGCCACCAACTGCGGGCAGATCAAGAGCGGCGCCCCGGCGCGGTCGGAGCGGGTCGCGAAGTACAACCAGCTGCTGCGCATCGAGGAGGAGCTCGACGACGCCGCCATGTATGCGGGCGCCGGAGCCTTTCCGAGGTTCGCGGCGTGGACCGCCAGCGGCGTGACCTCCGACGACGGCGGGCAGGCCTGACCAGAACCGTGGGGGTCTCGGTGAGCGGGAAGCGAGGCGGCGAGCCGCGGCGTGGCTCGCGCCGTCGGCCGGTCACACCGGCTCCGCACGGACGTCAACCGGCGGGGCGTTCGTCGTCACGCCCGGCGGCCGCCTCGCGCGGACGGACCCCCGTGCCGCCGGAGGAGCCGAGCAACTCGGGCTGGATGCGCGGCGTCATCCTCATCTCGATCCTCGTGGTGCTGGCGGTCACCCTCGCGCCGACGGCCCGGTCGCTGCTGAGTCAGCGGGGGGAGATCGCCGCCCTGCAGGAGAAGGTGGTCCAGCAGCACCAGAGCGTCGCGGACCTCCGGCGCGAGCAGGCCCGGTGGGCCGATCCGGCGTACGTCGAGCAGCAGGCCCGGGAGCGGCTGAAGTTCGTCAAGGTAGGCGACCGTTCCTACAGCGTCATCGACCCGACGACGGAGGCGCCCAAGCCGCCGGAGTCCGTGATCGTCGCGGCGCCCCAGGCCGACGCGAACGCCCCCTGGTACGGACAGGTCTGGCAGTCCGTGCGGCTCGCCGACCAGCCCAGCGCGGGCATGGCGCCCGTCCCGGACCGGTGAGCGCCAGCGCCGCGGACCTGGCGGCCTGCGCGCGGCAGCGCGGGCGCGAGATGCGCGGCGTCGTCTCGGTCGCGCACCGCTGTGCCTGCGGTGAGCCTGATGTGGTCCGAACCGTCCCACGACTGCCCGACGAGACTCCGTTCCCCACGACCTACTACGCCACGTGTCCGCGCCTGACTGGAAGCGTGAGCACCCTGGAGTCCTCCGGCGTGATGAAGCAGATGGAGGGCCGCCTGGCCACCGATGTGGTTCTCGCGCAACGGTATCGGGCCGCACACGACGACTACCTGAAGCATCGCGACGAGCTTGGCCACGTCGCGGAGATCGCCGGTGTCTCCGCGGGCGGCATGCCCGATCGCGTCAAGTGCCTCCACGTCCTCGTCGCCCATGCGCTGGCCCGCGGCCCGGGCGTCAATCCGTTGGGGGACGAGGCCCTCGAGATGCTCGACAACTGGTGGGAGCCGACGAGCTGCGCCGCCGTGGCGGCGGCCCTGGCCGAGTCGGCCGGATCGCTCGATGGCTGAGCCCGACCGGCTGGTGCGAGTCGGAGCGGTCGACTGCGGCACGAACTCGATCCGCCTCCTGGTCGCCGATGTCGACCGCGCGACGGGCGCATTGACCGATGTTCTCCGGCGCATGGAGATCGTGCGGCTGGGATACGGCGTCGACCGCACCGGACGCATCGACCCCGACGCCATGCGCCGGACGCTCGCGATGTCCCGCGAGTATGCGGGTCAGTGCGCCTCGCTGGGGGCGGAGGGCGTGCGCTTCGCCGCCACCTCCGCCTCGCGGGACGCAGCAAACGCGGCGGAGTTCGTGGCCGGCGTGCGGGACGCCTTCGCACGGTTCGGGACCGTGCCGGAGGTGATCACCGGCGACGACGAGGCGGCGCTGTCGTTTCGCGGCGCCACCGGTGACCTCGTCGCCGCGGGCATCGACGGCCCCTACCTCGTCGTGGACCTCGGTGGTGGCTCGACTGAGTTCGTGCGCGGGACGCATACCGTCGAGGCCGCCCGGTCGGTCGACATCGGGTGCGTGCGGATGACCGAGCGTCACCTGCACTCCGACCCCCCGACGTCGGACGAGATCGCCGCGGCCACCGCCGACATCGAGGCGGCGGTCGCGCTGGCCCTGCAGGCGGTTTCGGTGGAGGGAGTGCGGACGCTGGTCGGCCTGGCGGGGAGCGTGACGACGGTGACCGCGCAGGCGTGGTCACTGCCCTACTACGATCCCCGGCGCATCCATCTCGCGGTGACGCCGGTGCCTCGGATGCGTCAGGCGGCCCGCGATCTGCTCGGCATGACGCGGGCGCACCGGGCGGCGCTGCCGTTCATGCATCCCGGTCGCGTGGACGTCATCGGCGCCGGCGCTTTGGTGTGGGACGTGGTGATCCGCGAAGTGGCCGAACGCTCCGGCCGGGGCGACGACCTCACCGTGGTGTCGAGCGAGCACGACATCCTCGACGGCCTGGCCCTCTCCTTGGTCTGACCGCCGCGGCCGGAACTACGCCAGACCGGCCTCGATCGCCGCGATGATCTCCGGCCGGAGCTCGGTCGCCTTGATCACCTCGTCGACCGAACCGACCTCGACCGCCCGGTGGATGCTGTGCACGGCGTCGAACTCGGACGCCACCTGGCCCAGCTTCTCCGCCCGCACCGCCGCCCGGATCTCGGCCGCCGCGGCGACCAACCCGGCTCGCTCGCTCGGCGACGCCTGGTCGGTTCGCTCCTCGGCCGCCCGAACCCGTTCGTCCGCCTCGGTTCGGGCGTCGACCTCGGCGGCGAAGACCACGGCCGCCGCGGGAGCACCGCCGATGACCGACGCATACGAGCCCTCGACGGCGAGCACGGTCATCCGCGGGTTGAGTGCCTTGGAGAAGACCACGAAGGCCCCGCCGTGGTACCGCGAGATGACGCAGAAGACGATCGGACCCTCGAAGTTGACGATGGCTCGGCCGATCTCGGCGCCGTACTCCAGCTGTAGCCCGCGCATCGAGTCGGGTGACCCGTCGAAGCCGGAGAGGTTGGCCAGCACGACGAGGGGACGGTTGCCGCTGGCGGCGTTGATGGCCCGGGCCGCCTTCTTCGACGACTTGGGAAAGAGCGTGCCGGCCGTGTAGACGTCTGGGCCGTCGGTGGGCGGGAACCCGCGCCGGGGCACCGACTTGCTCTCGATTCCCAGTAATAGCACCGGATAGCCGCCCAGGTGGGCGTCCTGGACGACCGCGGTCTCCGCGTCGGCCATGCCGGCCCAGCGCTCCAGCGTCGGGTGGTCCTGGTCGGCCACGGCCCGCATCAGAGTGCGGATGTCGAACGCCTTCTTGCGGTCCGGGTTCGCGGTGGCGGAGAAGATGTCGCCGACGGTGGTGAAGTCGCTGCCGTCCATGGCGTGCGGGTACGTGGTGACATCACGGTCCGTGGGATCGGTGGTCTCCACGCGACGCGGCCCGGACTCGCCCGGCGCCGCATACGTGTGGTCGTAGTGGGCGAGGAGGATCTGCAGGGCACTGCCGAGGTTCGGGGCCCAGTACTGTGCCTGGCCGTTGGGGCCCATGACCCGGTCGTACCCGCCGATCCCGAAGTTGTCCTCCGCCGAGACGCCACCGGAGAAGTCGAGCGACTGCTTGCCGGTGAGCACCATGGCGCTGTCCGGAGTCATCACCAGGATTCCCTTGGTGTGCATGAGCATCGTCGCTTCGGCGTTCCAGTACGGCTGGGCGCCGACGTTGATCCCCGCGACGATGACGTTGATCTCGTGACCCGCCTGGGTGAACTCGATGATCCGCTTGAGCGCCCGGGCCACCCAGTCCATGTTCTCTGTGCCTGAGT
>Ga0307318_10000712_pt1 | contig 10908 bp, 8 predicted proteins | sample ER_DNA_367_FD_194500 | JGI IMG/M metagenome (GOLD analysis project Ga0307318, IMG submission 194500) | Bulk soil microbial communities from the East River watershed near Crested Butte, Colorado, United States - ER_DNA_367 | ecosystem: Environmental > Terrestrial > Soil > Floodplain | place: USA...
GGAGACGTCGGCCTCGTTGAAGCTCGGCGGCCGTGGCAGCGGTGTCCCCTTCAACGCGTCGTGGTGGCGCGGTGCCGGAACGGGGGTGCCGAGCTGGGGCGGATCGTCGGGCTCGCGGGGCGTCCCTGAGTGATCTCCGAGGAACGCGACCCAGAGGAAGAACGGTCCCTGAGTCGCCCGGCGCTTGATGATCTCGTTTGCCTTGTCCCGGTAGACGTCGGTCTGGTAGCACGACGGCTGCGGGGTGGCGCAGAACGTGTGCAGCGTTCCGCCTTCGTTCAGCGTGTAGTTGTAGTACCGGTAGGTCGTCGGGTCGACGGACCCGTGCCATTCGCTCCAACCCGGTGGGATCTCCGTTGGGTTCTGGCGGCCGTAGCCGTTCAGGAACTTGCCGAGGTGGACGGTGTAGTACCCACCCCGCTGCAGCCAGACCGCAAGCGTGTTCGACTTGTCGAGCGCCTGGTAACCACCCTGTGGCGGTGCATTTCCGCGGACGTTGTTGTTGTGCGAGTACTGACCCGTCAGGAACGTCGCGCGCGACGGGCAGCAGAGCGAGAACGAATCGAAGTTGTTGTCGAACGTCACACCCTGATCACCGATCAGGCGACGGACGTTCGGAAGCACGGCCATCTCCGCGAGAGTCTGGTCGTCAGTTTCCAGGACGAGGACGTTCGGCCGCTGTGGAGCTGCGGCCGCCTGTGCAGTGCTTCCATGGTGCTGGGCACCAACGGCGATTCCTGCGGCGAGCGCCAGCGAAGCCGCGATCGCGAGTCCGAGCCTGCGTTTCATCGCTATTCCCCCTGTTGCGAAGCCAGTGCTCCCGTTATTCCCGCTGGGTGTGTGGGAGCGGTATCGCTCCCGCAAGGATTTCGTTAAGCAGCGAGCCGCTCTTCGACCGCCCGCTCGTGGACGAGGACCCCGCCGCGAGAGCGAAGCCACACGAACAACGAGACGGACAACCCGGCGACGCCGGCAACCGTGAACGCGAGCTCCGTCCCGCCGGCTGCTGCGAGCCAGCCGGAGAGGATTCCGCCCAGAGTGCCGGTGCCGGCGAAGGCGAAGAAGTAGATGCCGATCAACCGGCCGCGAAGGTGGTCGGGCGATGCGAGCTGGATGAGCGAGTTCGAGTTCGACGACCAGGTCGTGAAGCAGATTCCCCCGACGAAGAGGAGTAGCGCGATCACGACGGTGGAGCGCATAGGTGCGATCAAGAGCTCGCTGAGGGCGAAGCCACCGCTGCCGAGCGCGGTCGTTCCGACGGTGGCACGGCTCACGTGCGCAGACACGAGCGCGCCGATCAGCGCGCCTACTCCGAAGACGGCGGACAGAACGCCGAAGGTCTGGGGGCCCGCGTGGAGCGTGTGTTTCGCCAGCACCGGTAGCAGCACGTTGAAGTTCAGGCAGAAGGTGCTCATCACGAAGACGAGGACGAGGATGAGCGCGATCTGCTCCTCGTGCCGTGCATAGGAGATGCCTTCCTTCAGGCCCGTGAGGAGCGTCCTGGGCCGCTCACGGCGCTCGACCGCGTGGAACTCCGCGGGCCGCATCAGCAGCAGCCCGGTGATCACGGCCACGTAGCTGACCGCGTTGAGCGCGAAGCAGATACCCGTGCCGGTCGTCGCGATCAGGACGCCTGCAAGGGCCGGGCCGAAGATGCGTGCGCCGTTGAAGAGCCCCGAGTTGAGACTGATCGCGTTCGGCAGCTCAGCCGGGCCGACCATTCGGAAGGTCAGCGACTGGCGGGAAGGAGCGTCGAGTACTTGGACGAGGCCCATCAGCGCGGCGATGATGTAGACCTGCCACGGCTGCACGACTCCGGTGAGGGCGACGACCGCCATCGTGGAGGCGAGCACCATCTGAGTGACCTGAGTCCCGATCACCGTCCGCCACGAGTCGAGCCGGTCGACGATGACTCCCGCGACCAGGCTGAAGAGCGTGAACGGCATGAACTGGCAGAGCGCCAGGATCCCGACCGCGACCGGGGAGTGGGTCAGGGAGAGGATGAGCCATGCCTGCGCGACGCGCTGCATCCAGGTCCCGGTGTTGGAGATGACCTGGCCGGCGAAGAAGAGGCGGTAGTTGCGGTGCTTGCGGACGCTTGAGAACGTGCGGGCGCCTGCCCTGAGAATGGCTGCGGTCAAGCTTCGTCTTCCGTCAGCAGGTGCGTGAGCGGCTCGATCGCGGCGTCGATCGCCTCGAGCTCGTCCGGATCGAGCGAGCGCAGCCGCGCCGACAGCCACGCCGTGCGCTTCGACTTCACCGAGCGGAGCACCTTGTGGCCTGCGGCCGTCAGCGTCAGTCCGACGCGGCGCTGATCGCCCTCGACGGGCGCGCGGCCGACGAGCCCTGCTTCCTCGAGCCGGGCGACGAACTTCGACATCCCGGGCACGGACATGCGCTCGAGGGCGGCGAGCTCGCGCACCCCAATTCCCGGACGGAACTTGATCTGAACGAGAAGCGAGACCTGGCCGCCGGTGACCCCGAGCGAGTGGATCTCCCGCCGGAGCTGCCGGTTCAGGTGCAGGAGAACCGGGCGAAGGCGGTTTGCGAGGACTGTTGGATCGGACGCGACGGCTGGCATTTCGTTAACTAGGTTAACTAATCGGGTCGACCTCCCGCGGACTTGAGGCGTAATCCCCCCATTGAGGGGCCGCAGCGCGGCCTGTCCGCGAAGCGGACCAGGGAGGGGGTTTGGGGGAACCTAGGTTCCCCCAGGGCTTGAGGCCGATGTGTATGGGCAGAATCAGCGTGTGGCACGAAAACCACTCGAGGACGTCGCCCGGGGGCTGAAGGTGCTGGGAGAGCGGCTGTCCCAGACGACGGGCGCCGGCGATCCGGCGGAATGGATCTCGGATCAGCTCCGGCGGCCGGAGCCTGCGCGGACGATGCCCGAGCTCCAGGCCGAGCTCGACGCCCTCGTCGGGCTCGAGACGGTGAAGGAGCAGGTGCGGGCGCTCGTCGCCTTTCTCCAGGTGCAGGCCGAGCGTCAGCGGCACGGGCTCCCGGAGGTTGCGACGTCGCAGCATCTCGTCTTCCTCGGGAATCCGGGGACGGGCAAGACCACGGTCGCGCGGCTGCTCGCCGAGATGTATCGAGCGATGGGATTGCTGAGCCGCGGCCATCTCGTCGAAGTCGACCGGGCCGGGCTCGTCGGGCAGTACGTCGGCATGACGGCGATCAAGACCGACCGGGTGATCCGGCGCGCGCTCGACGGCGTTCTCTTCATCGACGAGGCGTACGCGCTCGCGCCGGGAGACGAACGCCAGGACTTCGGGCCCGAGGCGATCGAGACGCTGCTCAAGCGGATGGAGGACTACCGGCACCGCCTCGTCGTGATCGTCGCCGGCTATCCCCGGCTGATGCATCGCTTTCTGCAGTCGAACCCCGGGCTGCGCTCACGCTTCTCCCGCGAGATCACGTTTCCCGACTACTCGACCGACGATCTCGTGGAGATCACGAGGAAGCTCGGCGAGGAGTACGAGTATTCGCTCGACGAGGAGGCCGTCGAGGCGCTGCGACAGATTCTCGGCCGCGCCGCGCGCGGCGAAGGCTTCGGAAACGCGCGCTTTGCCCGCACGTTGTTCGAGCAGGCGCTCAATGCGCAGGCGCTACGGCTGGCCGGCGTGCAGGGCGGTGAGCTCGCAGATCTGGAGCGGTCGGAGCTGATGACGCTTCGCGGGGAGGACTTGGTTGCCGCTGCCCGGGCACTGGGTGAGGATGGCTCGGACGAATCGCGAGCCGGGTTCTGGCGGCGTCGGCGCTAGTCCGCTCGAGCTTCAGTTCAGCCAGGCCGCGACGAGGAACGCAATCGCAGCCGCGGCTGCCGCCGCAACGAGCAGCAGGTTCAGGGCGAGCAGGATCGTCAGCGTCTGAGGTCGCCGTTTCGAAGGCCCGGCACCTGCGCTTGCCGGTCGTCCCCAGCCCACGGCGCCGGCGAGCACATTGGTGATGAACTGGTTGAGGCTGATGCCGCTGCGGTCCGCCGCACGCGCGAGCTCTTCGTGGAGGCCGGCGGGCATGCGTAGCAGCAGGCGTCCGCTATTTCTCCCCGACCGCTGACGCGGCTTGGCGGCGGCGTCTTCCTGCGGCGCTTCCCCGACGGCTTCTGGAGTCGCCATGCCACGAGTTTAGGGGCTTCTCACGGCCCGCACAACGCAATTCTCCCTCGAAATCGTCGTGGAGCTTGGCCAGCCCGGACGCAATCAGCCTTGATGCGTGCGTTTGCGAGACACCGAGCCGCGCCGCGATCTCGCTTTGCTGGAGATCGCCGAAGTAGCGAAAGCCCAACGCCTGCCGTTCACGGGGGTCGAGCGAGCGCAGGCCGCTCTCGATCGCGAGACGATCATCGGTGGCGTCGAAGTCGTCTTGCGGCCGGGCGGCATTCGATGCGTCCGCAAGCGTGAGCGGCGCCCGTGCCTGTTCCGCACGCAGTGTTTCGGCAAGTTCCTTCTCGTCGAGCTCCGCCGCAGCTGCCAGCTCCGACGAGGTCGGGTCTCGGCGCAAGTCGGCGGTGAGTTGGCTACGAGACGTGCGCACGCGGACGCTCGCCTCCTGATAACGCCGTGGTATCCGGATTGCGCCGCAGCGATCGCGCAGGTGCCGCTTGATCTCCCCGAGGATGTTCGGGATCGCGAACGCGGCGAACTGGACTTCTCGGTCGGGCTCGAAACGATCGACCGCCTTGATGAGGCCGATCGACCCGACCTGCACGAGATCCTCGAGACTTTCGCCGCGGTACGCATACGGGCGGGCGATCGACACGACCAACGGGATGTACGCCTCGATCAGGCGTTCTCGAGCGGAGAGGTCCCCCTCCTCCCGATACGCGCGCAGCAACTCCGGTGACGAGTTGCACGAGCGAGCCAACCGTTCCGCCGCAACGATCGTCATTTCTCTCATCGACACTGTAGACATTTCCAAATGCATTTTCAAATCGCGCGGGTGAACGCAATGAGCATTGGGTAGTTGTTTCTCCGGTGGTCTCGTTTTCGCACGGAGGACTGGTGGGAGGAAGGCAACACTCGCGAGGGCCAACGAGAAGCTGGGGACTGCTCGCCCTGCTTCTCGTCGCTGCGCTTGCTGCGATTGCCTTTACTGCGCCTGCGCGTGCCGACGAGAACCTCCAGACGAGCTCGACACCGCCGCTGCGGATCGATCGATCGGCAGCCGTGGTCGTTGCCGAAGTCGATGCGGCAGCGGTGCCGGACGTGATCGTTCCGGCGTCCGCTACCGCAGCGCCGACCGCTGCGGCTCCGGAGTCGGTGACCATGGAAACACCTGCAAATGAGGTCTCCCAGGAGATGGCCTCGGTGGACGACGCAGTTGCGCCGGAGGAAGCTACGACGCCGACGGGAGCGATATCACTCCCTGCGGTCGTGCAACCGCACGGGCCTCGCGCGTCCTCTAATCCGGGGCTCTCACGGAGAACGCCGAGGCAGTATCACGGCGTCGCACCGCAGTATCAGCCATCGCCCGAGCGCCGCGCGCCAGTCGACCGCGTGGCGCCCTCCGAAGCCGGACCGCCCGTCTCACCTCCCGCGCCCGACAGCCCTGAGGAGACGAACGGTGAGAGCACCGGCAACGGTTCCAATTACGGAGCGAATTGCGCGGATGTGTCCACAGATAGTGCGCCAATCTGCCCCGAAGGTGGTGCTCATAACAGCGATTGGAATTGTGAGTGGATCGCGTACTGCAGCACCGAGATCCCGCCGGTCGAGACACTCCCGGCGCTACCTGAATGCGTCGTTTCCACACCGAGCGCAGGCCAGTATCAGCAAGCAGACGGGCAGTATCAAAGCGACCCGACGTGTGAGCCGGCTCCGGTCGACACCGGCTGCGCTGCAGTCGGTGCCGTTACGCCGGCGGTCTCCCCTCCGGTCTCGACCACTGCACCGGTGCCTGCAGACGTTTCGCCGAACCAACCCCAGCCTGCTGCGCAGCCGACGACAGCACCGGCGGTCGCGCGGCCCCGTGGCGGTACTGACGGTCGCGCTGAATCCCCGCTCACGAAGGCCAAACAGGAAGCAGGCGGCGACACAGAGGGTTGGTCGCAGGTGAGCACGAGCCTTGCGGCGGACCCGGCTGCGGCTGCGGCTGCGGCTTCCACGTCCACGTCCACGTCTCGGCCGGCTGCCGTGACTCGGCCCGACCCGGCGCCACGCGGCGATGTTCCCTTCCGCGCTGAGCCATCAGCGGTCACTTCCGTAAAGCCGCGGGAGTTCCGTCTCGCACTGGCGCCGCCGCTCGGCAACGTGGCGAACGTTCCGGTCTCTTCACGTGGTCCAGGGGGTCTCGGCGATGCCTGGCTCCTCGTCTTCGCGGTGCTGCTGGCCGGCGCCGCGGCCGTCGGTCTCTCGGCGGCCGGTTCGCTGACACTGTGGGTGCCGGCGGTCGCCCTCGAGCTCACGGCGCGCCTGCGGAGCAAGGGCTTCTCGCGGGCGGCGGGCAGCAAGCGCGCAGCGTCGAAGGACGAGTCGTCGGACGCGATCAGGTATCGCGATTAGTCGAGCCGTCGTGCGGTTCCCGGGATCTTTCGAGCTTGTCGACCTTGAAGGGCGTGACCCTCAGCTCGGAGCTGAGAATCGGTGCGCTCTCGTCGTTGTAGACGACCGTGTCTGGGCTCGACGTGGGATCCGCCGGTGAGGGACCGGCTCCGTCGATCAGACCGAGCGCAGCAGCCTTCCGGACAGCCTCGATGCGGTTGCCGGCGTTGAGCTTCCGCATCGCATGACTGAGGTACTCCTTCACGGTGTGCCTGCTGAGGTGCAGGCGCTCGCCGACCTCAGGATTCGTCAGACCCTCGGCGACGAGCCGAACAACGCTCAGCTCCTGGCCGCTCAGCTTAGGCTCCTCTGTTCTGCCCGCATCGATCAGCAGCGCCGCAGCGCGTGGATCGATCACGCTTTCGCCTGCAAGCACCCGCTTGATCGCACGCCCCAGATCGAGGTCCTCTGCATCCGTGACGAGGAAGCCGCGTGCACCGGCGTCGAGCGCCGCTTCGACAGCTCTCTCGTCGCGCTCCGCCGAGAGGACGATGACCGCGGTTCCCGGCTGTCGTTTCAGGATCGCCGCACAGAGCTCGGCCCCGGAGCCATCGGGGAGCCTGGAGTCCAGCAGCACGACGTCCGGCCGAAGCTCGACTGCCGTGGCAACAGCCTCCGTCCCGCTCTCCGCCTCGGCGACCACGCTTGCGCCGCTCGCCACCAGTTCCGCGCAGATTCCGCGCCGGACGATCCGGTTCGGCTGGACCACGAGAACGCGAGTGGCCATACCGGTGATGGTAGACCCACCTCATCGGGGGGATGGAAGACCCGCCACCCGGGGTCTAGCGATGGACGGGCGGAAAGCCCATCGTGAAGCGCATGGGGAGGGGGCGGTTCCGCTTCGCGCTACTGGCGTGCGTCGTGCTCGCTGGAGCGGGCCTGCACGCCGCCAACGCCGCCGCAGCGGGTGAGGATGCGGGTTCCGGCGCACAGACGAGCTCGAACGGCGCGACCGCAACCGCGCAAAACGTCAGCAACACGAGTCAGACCAGCACGGAGACCCAGACCGGCACCGATGCCGGGCAGTCGCAGACGGTCACTCAGAGCGCACCGACCGAGCAAACGGCTACCGCGGACTCGGTCTCTCAGCAGAATTCGACCAACGCTTCGACTGGGGGCTCCCCCGGCCAGGACAATCACGCCGCGGCCTCGAGCACGGCCGCCAACACCAACAACACGACCCAACAGAGCGCCCAGACCCAGCAGGCCGGCGCGCCGCAGTCGGCAGGCGGCCAGTCGCAGTCGGCCCAGCAGAGCGCGCCGACAGACCAGGCTGCGAACGCGAGCGCAAACTCGACGCAGGTCGCACCGACGAACGTCAACGTGGTGATCCGGCTCGACTCCCCCGGGAACGACGGCCCGGTGGCTCAGACTAACAGCTCAGAGGCAAACGCTGATGCCGGAAACACGAACAGCCTCTCGCAGGGATCCGGTCAATCCCAGAACGGCGCGGGATCGGCTGCAGGCCAGTCTCAGACGTCGAGTCAGGCCGCGCCGACGACGCAGAGCTCCCAGTCGACGGCGACCTCGACGCAGGTCAACCCGCTGAACGCCAACATCGTGATCCGGAACAAGAGCCCTGGCGACGAAGGGCCGGTCACCCAGACGAACTCTGTGCACTCGACGGCGGGAGCCGCGAACTCGAACGCGGTGGATCAGGCAGCGAGCCAGCTTGAAGGCGCCGGCGGTGCGGGGAGCGGCCAGTCGCAAGGTGCTACGCAGAGCGCGCCGACCGTTCAGACGGCCGGCGCGACGGCAACCTCGCTACAGGGTGCTCCGACGAACACCAGTGTGACGATCGACCCCGCCGCACCCGATCCGAACGGTTCGGGGGCGATCGGAACGCTGATTCAGGTCTGGATTCCCAACGACCCCGACACCTCGCCGGCGAGCTCCCCCGCAGCCGGCGAGGTCGTGGGGGCAAACAGCTCGACCGCGACGGCATCCGCCGGCAACGCGAACCACGTGACGCAGTCGGCCGTTCAACAGCAGGACGCCGGCGGACGCCCGTCGTCGGGCCCCACCCAGGTGGGGGGAGGCACCCAGACACAGGTACTCGAACAGAGCGCACCCACGACGCAGTCTGCAAACGCACAGGCCACCTCCATTCAGGGGGGCACCGGTCCCACCTCGATCTCGTCTGCGGCCGCGCAGGCGTCGAACGTGAGTGAGGTCACGCAGTCGGCCACTCAGATCCAGCACGGCGGAGTCGGGGGAAGTCAGCTCCAGGTGATCCGCCAGGAAGCTCCGACCACCCAGTGGGTGAACGCGGAGTCGACCGGAGGTTCAGGCGAGAGCCACTCGTCCTCGAGCTCGACGAACAGCGGCTCGAGTGCAATCTCGCAGAGTGCAGTGCAGGTCCAGGTCGGCGAAGGCAGCCAGGTGCAGGTCGTCGACCAGGACGCCGGCAGGCACTCGTGCGACAAGAGCCGCGCGACCTCGCTCGCCGTGTCTCGCGGGAATGCCCACACTGCCTGGCTCCCGGCATCGAGTGGCAGTCCGGTCGAGTCCGGGTCGATCCGCTCGGAGAGTGGACGACGTGACGTGCGCGACGCCCGGCGCGCGCCACAAGATCCGCGTGAGCCCGCACCGCAGGAGTCGTCCATGCTCGGCGCACCCGGAAACGGCGCGCCGGGAGTCTCACTCTGGGCGTTCGCAGCTTTGCTTGTTCCGTTCCTCTTGACGGCCCCTTGGTGGGCTCGTCGCCATCGCTCGGCGGCCTTCCGGCGGCTGCTGAGCGTCGTCTTGCGACTCGAGCGCCCGGGGTAGCCCCGGCGAGTCCGACGGACAGCTTCGTCCCGTCGGACCTTGCCGTGGTGCTCCGGTGCGCCCCGGCAAAAACGGATCGCAACGACGACAAGAAAAGGAGACATTCGAAACCATGAAACGCCATCTCATTGCGGTGGGCATCGCATTGATTGCCCTGGCCGCGTGGGTGGGGACGGCTTCGGCCGCCGCCGGTGATCCTCCGCCGGGCGCTGACCAGCTTGTCGGCCAACTGGCCGGGACGCTGCAAGGTGCCCCGGCAGCGGGCACGGCGGGGCAGACGGCGTCGGATGCGAGCTTGCCGACCGGTTACGCCTACGGCGGCACGATTCTCGCACCGAGCCCGGGCTCGAGCGCGGCGAATCAGACGGCCACGAACACTGGGACCGCTGACGCGTCGAACACGAGCACGACCGCGCAGACCGCGACCCCGACGCAGACCGGCGGCAGCTCCAGCTGCACGGCCGGCTGTGGTGGTGCGGGGCAAAGCCAGAACATCGATCAGTCGGCAAAGACGACGCAGGACGCCGATGCAGATGCACTGGCTAAGCAGAACGCTGTCAACGCGAACGTCCCCATCGCAATCGCGGGCGGGAACGTGCTCGGCGGCTCGAGCGCGGCCAACCAGACGGCCACGAACACCGCCGACTCCACCGCTGACAACACGAGCAACACGACCCAGACCGCAACCCCCACACAGACGGGCGGCAGCTCAAGCTGCTACTCGGGATGTGGTGGTAACGGCCAGAGTCAGAACGTCGACCAGTCGGCCAAGACCAAGCAGGACGCCGACGCCGACGCGAAGGCCAAGCAGGACCTCGTCAACGCCAACGTTCCCGTGAGCATCGCCGGAGGCAACGTGAACGGTGGTTCGAGCGCGGCGAATCAGACGGCCACGAACACTGGGACCGCTGATGCGTCGAACTCGAGCACGACGACGCAGACCGCAACCCCGACACAGACCGCCGGCAGCACCAGCTGCTGGTTCGGCTGTGGCGGCAACGGCCAGAGTCAGAATGTCGACCAGTCGTCCAAGACGAAGCAGGACGCCGACGCTGACGCCAAGGCCAAGCAGAACGCGGTCAACGCGAACGTTCCCGTGAACATCGCCGGAGGCAACGTGAACGGTGGATCCAGCGCCGCAAACCAGACGCTGACGAACACCGGGACTGCGGATGCGTCCAACTCGAGCACGACGACGCAGACCGCAACTCCGACGCAGACCGCCGGCAGCACCAGCTGCTGGTTCGGCTGCGGCGGCAACGGCCAGAGTCAGAACGTCGACCAGTCGTCCAAGACCAAGCAGGACGCCGACGCTGACGCCAAGGCCAAGCAGGACGCGGTCAATGCCAACGTGCCGGTGAACATCGCCGGAGGAGACATCCTCGGTGGTGCGAGTACAGCGAACCAGACGCTGACGAACACGGGGACTGCGGATGCGTCCAACTCCAGCACGACGACGCAGACCACGAGGCCGACGCAGACCGCCGGCAGCACCAGCTGCTGGTTCGGCTGCGGCGGCAACGGCCAGAGTCAGAACGTCGACCAGTCGTCCAAGACCAAGCAGGACGCCGACGCTGACGCCAAGGCCAAGCAGAAC
>Ga0307318_10000713_pt1 | contig 10901 bp, 9 predicted proteins | sample ER_DNA_367_FD_194500 | JGI IMG/M metagenome (GOLD analysis project Ga0307318, IMG submission 194500) | Bulk soil microbial communities from the East River watershed near Crested Butte, Colorado, United States - ER_DNA_367 | ecosystem: Environmental > Terrestrial > Soil > Floodplain | place: USA...
TGGACAATGCCCTCATCCACGGTGCTGGAGATATGTCACTGGTCGGCCAACATGTCGGTGATGTCGTCACGATCAGGGTTCGTGATCATGGCACCGGATTCTCGGAAAGCTATCTCGCGCATCCGTTCGTCCGTTTCGCACCGACATCGAGCACCGGCCGCGGTACTGGCCTGGGCCTGGCCATTGTGCACGCGATTACCGAGGCACACGGCGGCGTCGTGAGCGTGGCTAACGACGTTGGGGCTTCGGTGACCCTCTCATTGCCGACAGACCCGGCTCGGCCGGTTGCCGTACCTGGTAGCGACCCGAACGCGCCAGCAGGGGCCAGCGATCAAGAACGGCAGTGGTCTTCGCATTGAAGCCACGGCCGCTGGAGTATCTGGTCAAGATCGTCACCGAACCTGTTCGCAGATAGTCGACCGCAAAGCGCTGGAAAGTCTTGTTGCGATTACGCGACACCGCTACTCCGGCAGCGGCTGCCATGTCGTGAGAGTTTCCGCCGAGGTCGGCTATGAACCGGCAGTTCCGAGTCAGGTTGCGACTCAGGGTGTCGGAAACGACCAACGTTGTCGCGTCGTCTGCGGTCACGCAGCCCGATGTGGAGGCAGTGAAACTCTTGAAGTTGCTGGGGAACTGGCGGCCGAAGGTGATGTCGGACCAGCCGCTCGCGTAGACCACAAGTGCACCGGCGGTCACGACACCGACCGCGATCTGCGCCGGTCGGGCGCGTACCAAGGCAACGGTGCGGCCGATCGCGGCCCCGACGACAAGGGCAACCGGAGCCGCTGTAAAGCCGGCGTAATGAGGAAACCAGGTCGGGGTGAGGAGCAGGAATGCTGTTAGCCCGATAAGCAGCAGCACAGCGAGTCGCGCCTCGCGATAGCTCCAGGCCAGGGCGGCGCAGCAGAGCAATGCGAAGACCGCAATGACTGTGATCATCATGTGCTGTCGACCGACGATGCCGAGGCCGACGATTTCATCAAGGCGCAAGATGAGCGTGACGTCGCTGCCCCCGCGCCGGAAGACCTGATCTCGTACGATCTGGTTCCACATCGCTGCTGGCGCCGCCGCGAAGAACGGTAGACAGATCAGTGCTGTGGTCAACACACTCCCCATCAGCACCTGCCGCGCCTCGCGGAACCGGCGTCCTAGCAGCAACCAGCCAAGGACGATCAGGACAGTAACCACCCCCCAGACCTTGATCGTCACGGCCAACCCGAGCAGCGCCCCGGCAGCAAGAGCCCGGCCACGCGGCGATGAGCTGGAGTGGGCAACAGGCTCGAGCAGGATGATTACGAGTAGCACTGCTGTGGTGGCCGGGCTCTCCAGCAATGTCGACTTGTCGGCGTACACGGCTGGATAAAAGACGGCATAGCTGAGTCCGCCGAACAGGGCGGCAACCAGGCCGATGGGCCTGAGGATTCTCCAGATCAGGACAGCGTTCAGCGCTCCCAGCAGCATCCACGCCAGTCGAGCAGCGGCGAAACCGTACGAGTCGCTGGCGAGCTGCGCACCAAGGGCGAACGGTGTCAACAGCAGCGGCATGCCTGGCGGATGGAGCAGCAAGAAGTCCAGGTAGGGAAGCCGACCGTGCACCAGCCCGGTGGCGGCGGCGTAGTACACCCCGTCGTCGTAATTGCCGAAACCGAAAAGCCCACCACCACGCAGCACCGGTATCAGTCGGAACGCGAAAGCGATCGCAGCCAGCGCGATTGCCCACAACCAGTGCCGGTTGGGGTGTGCGCTGAGCTTGTCGAAGGGCTTATCGATCTGGGCTTGGGGGATGCCCATAGATTCAGCATTCCCGCTTGCTGCTGTGATGAAACTGAGCGGACAGCATAGGGACTCGCGGATACTCTTCCCGAATGGTCATGGAGACCCTTCGGCCGCCTGCGGCCGGTGCGGGTCCGGCTAAGGAGCCAGTGCGCAGCGAGAGTCGCTGGGGCATCCGGAGGCGTTCGGTGCTCAGTGCCGTCGTCGTCGTGACGTTCTCCTTGCTCGTCGGAGGCGCCTTCTTGTTGCTTGTGCTGCAGTCGTCGCTGATCTCGGCCGAATGGAACAACCTCGCGCTGCGTGCCAGCGACGTCGCTCGCCTTCTGGAGGAAGAAGGTGTCCGGGAAACTCAGTCGACACTGGCCGAGGATCGGCGCAGTAGTGAACAGGTGCAGATCATCGACTCCACCAATCAGGTAGTCGCCTGGAGTGCCCGTCGGCTGCGCGGCGAGCCGATCTCCACGTTGCGGCCGGCGCCCGGAAAGACTGCCAAAGAGCAGCTGCCCCGCGTGCCGGCCCTCGGCCAGGACGACGAGGTCCTGGTGAGCGCGCGCGGTGTTGAGGTGAAGGATCAGGCCTACGTCGTCTTGGTGGCCGAGCCGCTCGAAGTGCAGACGGACACCCTGCGAACGGTCGGATTGTTGCTGCTCGCGGCGTCCCCGTTACTCATCGCGCTGGTTGGCGTAGCGGTATGGGTACTGGTCGGTCAGTCACTCAAGACGGTGGAACGTATCCGTCGGCAGGTGGCAGAGATCGACGGTCACCGGCTCAGCGGGCGCGTGGAGGTGCCGCCGACTGGCGACGAAATCGCCGCGCTGGCAGCCACGATGAACGAGATGCTGGACAAGCTGGAGCACTCAGACACCACCCATCGGGCGTTCTTCTCCGACGCGAGCCACGAGTTGCGCAGCCCCTTGTCAACGCTCGTGACGACCGCCGAGGTCGCGAGTCTGGACGAGACCGGCAAGACCTGGCTCGACATGCAGCAGACCGTGCTCAATGAGTCGAGCCGTATGCAGTCGCTGGTTGAGGACCTGCTTACCCTTGCGAAGGTCGATGCTCATCAGCTCCAGCTGGACATCCAAGAAGTTGATCTTGAAGATGTGCTTGTCTCCGAGATCAGGAGGCTACGAACCGTATCCAGCCTGCAGATCATTGCAGAGCTACAACCCATGCGGGTGCGCGGCGATGAGCGTCGGCTCTTGCAGGTCTTCCGGAATGTTCTCGACAACGCGGCACGTTATGCCAAGTCGGCGATCATCGTCGGGATGGAGCGCCGCCCTGGAGAGGTGGTCGTGTCGGTAGACAATGACGGCGAGATCATCAGCCCAGAAGATCGCAGCCGGGTGTTCGAGCGATTCGCCCGGCTTGATGCCAGCCGTTCATCCGACGGCGGCGGCAGTGGACTGGGCCTGGCGATCAGCCGAGAAATCATGCTCGCGCATGGCGGAACGGTGGTGGCCTCTGAGTTGAACGGTTGGTGCCGCTTTGAGGTGATCTTGCCCCTCTACTTGTGATTGCTCGCGCAATTGGTGCGCGCTCGCAATCGTTACGAGTGCTCCGCGCTGCTCGAGTCGGCATCCAATCGGTAACCCATGCCGCGTACGGTGCTCAGGGTCTGCAGCCCGTACGGCGCGTCGATCTTCTTGCGTAGATACCCGATGTAGACCTCGACGACGTTCTCGCTGCCCTCGTACGCCGCATCCCAGACGTTGCTCAAAATGGCAAACTTGCCAACCACGCTGCCGGCGTTACGCATCAGATAGGTGAGCAGACTGAATTCCCGCGCCGTGAGCTTGATCAAATCGCCCCGCCGAGTGACCGTACGCCGAGCAGGATCCAACACCAGGGAGCCGACGGTCAGTTGGGCCGGTCGCTCCGGCGCGCCACGGCGGATCAGCGCGCGTAGCCGCGCCACCAGGACTTTGAAGCTGAACGGCTTGGTCAGATAATCATCGGCGCCAAGATCAAAGGCGTCGGTCTGGTCGTACTCTCCGTCCTTTGCAGTGAGCATGATCACCGGCGTCCAGATTTCCCGGTCCCGAACTTCCTTGAGCACCTGATAGCCGTTCATACCCGGCAGCATGATGTCGAGGATCGCCACGTCGTAGCTGAACTCAGACGCCGCCCAGAGACCGTCGACACCGTCGTGAAAGACGTCGACGACAAAGCCCTCGCCGACCAGCCCGCGTCGCATGGACTCCGCGAGACCCTTCTCGTCCTCCACAATCAACACTCGCATGGGCGCCCCCTTTTTGCCGCTGCTCGCGCATCACGCCTGGAATCCGCCGCCGTCGTCGCGCGATTCCCGACGCTCGCAGCTGAGTTCCCGTCAATCTGATTCTGCTCTCAGTTTGGGCACAGCAGGCATTGGCCACAGTGGAACGTGGACGGCCAAAGAGTGGAGCACACAACAACAGGGAGCAGCGCGATGCTCAGACCGACCGCCCCACACCTGCGGCGGCTCGATATCCGACCTGGTCACTGGGGGCAGTGGCTGGCGACCGGTGCCGCCGGGTTGGTCGGCTTTGTCGTCCTCGCGCTGCTTCTCATCTTCCAGACTGGTACCGGGGAGCTGGACCAAAGGCTGTTGGCCACAGTGATCAGCGTCCGGAGCCCGGACCTGACGGCATTTGCAAGTGCTGTGACCCGACTGGGATCTTGGTCGGCAGTGGTCTGTCTAGGTCTCGCCGCAGCACTCGTACTCGGTCTGCGGTCCCGCCGAGTCTTGTTGCCACTTGCACTGCTCGGCGCCCTGGCGGCGGCTGCCAGCCTGGTCACCATCCTCAAGATCGTCTTCGACCGCCCTCGACCACCTGCTGAGCTGGTAGTCGGGGTGCCACTGTCGTCCGACGCTTTTCCCTCCGGCCACACGACGAGCGGTTCGGTGCTGGTGATCCTCACAACCGCCATGCTGGGACTCACCGTGGGGAGTGCGCTCCTTCGCCGGCTGCTCATCATTGGCGGTTGTCTGGTAGCGCTCTTGATCGGCTGCAGTCGCACCTATCTAGGCCTCCATTGGCCTAGTGATGTGCTGGGCGGCTGGCTTCTGGCGACGGTGATGGTGTCAGTGACGATGGCGTTGGTGAATCTAGCGTTGGTACCGTATCCGGGGGGTGAGACGGTGCCTGACGTGCCTGATGGGCGGCTTGATCCGGACGCCACGCCAATGGTTCTGCAACAGGCTGGCGAGCGAGGTGACTAGCGCTCTCGCTCAATGAGCCTTTCCGCGGCTAGCTCCGGGCCGCTTGAGGTAGTGATCATCGGTGCCAGCCTCGCTGGCCTGTTCGCCGCCGCAGCGGCCGTTGCAGCCGGCGCCCGAACGATGATCATCGAGCGCGACATCCTGCCGGAAACTTCCCTTGCGCGTAAAGGCGTGCCGCAGGGCCGCCAACCCCATGTCTTGCTGCATCGAGGCTTGCTGGCGGCCGAGAAGCTGGTGCCAGGCATCCGTGAGGATCTGCTGAACCACGGCGCTGTACCCTTCGACACCGGCACCATGGCTTGGCTCGGCGAATACGGCTGGCTGCCTACCTGGATCCCCGCGTACGAGACGGTCTCGGCGACCCGGCCGTTGCTGGAGCAGCTGATACGCGAGAAGGTGCGAAACCTCGACGGCGTGACACTACGCGAGGGCCTGCGCGTCACGGAGCTGCAGCCCGACGCCCACGGCTGGCGGGTGATATGCGACGACGGCGGCAGTGTCCCGGCCGATGTCGTGATTGACGCGTCCGGGCGAGGATCTCGGCTGCCTCACTGGCTGGCCGAGCTTGGTGTTGAGGTTCCAGAACCGCTGCTGGTGGATGCCCGCCTCGGCTATGCGTGCCAGGCGTACCGAGCCAACGGAACGCCGCCGATCGAGATCGGCGTGATGATCCAAGCCACCCCGCAGACCGGCCGCGGCGCACTCGCCCTCCCGGTGGAAGACGGCCACTGGCTCGTCGTCGCTGTCGGGTACGGTGATCGGCGTCCGACGCGTGATCCCACAGAATTCGATCAATTTCTCGCGGCACTGCCCGATCCTGCCATCGCCGAGCTGGCTCAACAGCTTGAGCCCGTCGGTGACGTCGCGATCCACCGCCAGACCGGCAATCGGCGTCACCGCTACGGGAGATCCCGCTCGTGGCCAGCTGGCTTGCTCGCGGTAGGAGATGCCTATTGCGCCTTCAACCCCGTTTTTGGGCAGGGCATCACGGTTGCCGCGTGTCAAGCCCTGCTGATCAGAGATGCGCTCAAGCACGACAGTTCGCGGGCCGAACGAGGACCGCTGGAGACCAGGCGACTGCAGCGCCGGATTGGTGCCGTGGCCGACTTTCCCTGGCAGGTCGCCACTACAGAGGATCTGCGCCATCCGAGCAGCTCGGGCTCCCGGCCGAGGGTACAGCGGCTCTTCGGTCTGTGGACTACTCAGCTGGCGCGGCTCGCCGCACACGGCGACCGCGGTGCGTACCTTGCCTTTGCCCGCGTTTACCACCTGATGGCCGCGCCCGCGATGCTGTTCCACCCGTCGCTGCTCATTTCTGCTGGCCGGGCTGCCATACGGGGAATGCCAGAGCAGAATCCGCGGCCCCGCGCGTTGAATGCGCTGATGCGGAGCCGGTCGGCATAGGCCGCTGCCAGGGTTGTCTGGCACGCTGGGTGCATGCACATCCTGGTCGTCGATGATGATCAAGCCGTACGCGATTCTTTGAAGCGTTCCTTGGAATACAACGGCTACGACGTGAGCGCCGCCGAGGACGGCGTGCAGGCGCTTGCCCGGCTCGCCGCAGTCCGGCCGGATGCGGTGATCATGGACGTGATGATGCCGCGCCTCGACGGCCTGGAAACCACCCGGATGCTCCGGGCTGCCGGCAACGACGTACCCATCCTGGTGCTCACCGCACGCGATGCGGTAGGCGATCGAGTAGATGGCCTCGACGCCGGCGGCGACGACTATTTGGCCAAGCCGTTCGCGTTGGATGAGCTGCTGGCGCGGCTGCGAGCGCTGGTACGGCGAGCGGGCACCGTGGCCGAGTCGACCGACCCGTCTGCCCAGAACCTGTCGTTCAGCGATCTGGTATTAAACACCCAGACCCGGGAGGTGTTGCGCGGCAACCGTTCAATCAATCTGACACGCACCGAGTTCGCGCTGCTCGAGGCTTTCATGCGTCACCCACGCCGGGTGCTGGAGCGCAGCTGGTTGCTGAACGAGGTCTGGGGGTTCGACTTTCCGACGACAGCGAACTCCTTGGAGGTCTACATCGGCTATCTGCGCCGTAAGACCGAGGCCTCCGACGAGCCTCGGCTGATCCACACCGTACGCGGCGTCGGATATGTGCTCCGCGAGACACCACCATGATCAGTTTGCTGCGACGGCTGAGGGCCTGGCTGCGGGCCCTGCCGTTGCAGCGCCGCGTCGCGTACCTGACAACGGCCGCAGTGGCCCTGGCCGTCGCGGTCACGAGTGTGGCCGGTTATCTGACGCTGCGTATTTCCTTGTACCGGGCGCTGGACGCGGAAATGGTCCAAACGGCGACCTCACTGGCGGTGGTGCCGGTCGCGGAGGACATCCGGACGCTGGGCGGCCTGACTGAGCGCGCGTTGCGGGCCGGCAATGTGAGCGTTGCGGCAATCCGGACCGACGGCGCAACCTTTTACGTTCCCGACGAACGTGATCATCTGGTGCTCGGCGCCAAGGAGTTGGCCGTCGCTCGGCTGCAGAGCGGCTACTCGGCGCGTTCAGGTGTCACCACCGGGGGAGAGGAGTACCGCATCATTGCGGTGCCGATCACCGATCTCGGCAACTATGCGCTCGTACTCGGCCGCCCCCTGCAGCCGACCGATGACATTCTCAGTTCGCTGTGGTTGGTGTTGATCATCTTCGGGGTGGCCGGTGTGATCATTGCAGCGGTCGTCGGCGCGTACGTGGCACGGTCCAGTCTGCGTCCGGTACGCGAGCTGTCTGCTGCCGTCGAACATGTGACCGTCACCAAAGAACTGACGCCGATTACGATCAACGCGACCAGCGACATCGCCGTCTTGGCGGAGTCGTTCAACGAGATGCTGGAATCACTGGCCTCTTCGCGAGATCGGCAAGCGCGGCTGATTGCGGACGCCGGCCACGAGCTGCGAACGCCGCTCACGAGCTTGCGGACCAATATCGAGCTGTTGGCGGCCGATGCGGAGAGCGGCATGTTGAAGCAGCAAGATCGGATCGACATCCTGGCTGATGTCAAGGCGCAGTTGGTGGAGTTCACCGAGCTGATCGGTGATCTTGTCCAGCTCGCCCGGGACGAAACCGCCTCAACGCCGGAGGCGCTGGACTTCCGCAACGTGGTCAATTCGGCAGTGGACCGGGTGCGGCGGCGGGCTCATGGGATCGGTTTCGACGTCGAGCTCAATCCGTTCTACGTGGTGGGCGACTCGGACATGCTGGAACGTGCGGTGACCAACCTGCTCGACAACGCGGTGAAGTGGAGCCCGCCTGGAGGCACCATCCGAGTACAACTCGAGGGCGACCGGCTCCGGGTGGCGGATCAGGGTCCCGGCATCTCCGAGTCCGACATGCCGTTCATCTTCGATCGGTTCTATCGAGGTGACTCGGCCCGGAAAACCTCCGGGACGGGCCTCGGCCTTTCGATCGTGGCGCAAACGATGGCCCAGCACGGCGGCTGGGTCAAGGCCGGTCGCTCAGCACAGGGCGGAGCCGAATTCACCATCCAGTTACCGGGCGCTACAAACCTCGAGGCACTTACCGAGCCGACGGCTCAACCTGCTACCCAAACCAGCCCACCGCCGGCGCCGGGGCCGCCCCCAGCTCTTGCCGAAAGTGGTCGTAAACGACAGGGCTAGTCGACTTGGGCCTGGCGTTCGTGACCGGTTTCCGTCAGGGATGAGACTCGGCATTCGGCACAGAGTCCCAGCAGGGCTGCATGATGCGGCTCGACCAGGAATCCGACCTCGTGGTCGACGCGGCTGATCAACGAGTCAAGTACGTCAATCGGGAAATCGATCACCGCCTGGCAGCTGGTGCATTGCAGATGGGCATGGCGATATGAGGTTTGCGTGGCGGCTGCCGGCAGAGCCAGGTGGTACACGGTGGCCGAGCCCCCGACGTGGGTGTGGATGATCAAACCAAGCTCACCAAGCGTGGCGAGCGCGCGGTAGACCGTCGCGCGGTGGACGCCTGGAGCGGAGGCTTCAGCGCGGGCAACGATCTCGTCGGCAGCGAGGTGTTCTTCCGTGCCGTCGAGAACCTCGATGACCGCTCGGCGGGCCCGGGTCACCCGCTCATGCTGATCCCGCAGCGCATCCAACGCCACCTGGACACGGGGCGCCGCCGATGTAGTCACCCGCGTGTTCCCAGCTTCATGAGCCGATTCTCCTCCGAACGTAAATGCGATACTGTCGCATCTGGCGAATCCAGCATGGCGCACGTGGTCTTTGATGGCGTCCGCGACGTCACCTATGGAGGGAGTCAGCCTTGTCACGGGCTGTTTCATCCGAACTTCGGCCGGCCGCGCGGTTCCGCGACAGGCTCAGTGGCCAAGAATGGCGATCCATCATCGGTATGGCTGCCTTCATCCTCGGCCTGCACATCGTTGGTTGGGGCGTGCTGACCGCGATCGTCGCCCCGCATCACTATCAAATCGCCCCGGATCAAATACTCGGCATTGGCCTGGGCCTGACCGCATACACGCTCGGCATGAGGCATGCCTTTGACGCTGATCACATTGCCGCGATCGACAACACCACCCGCAAGCTCATGTCCGAGGGTAAGAGGCCAGTCTCAGTCGGCTTCTGGTTTTCGCTCGGCCACTCGACGATCGTCTTCGCGCTGGTCGCGTTGCTGGCGTTGGGCGTACGCGCCTTGGCTGGACAGGTCGAGAACGACTCCTCGTTGCTGCAGCGGATCACTGGCGTCGTCGGTACCGCGGTCTCCGGCGTCTTCCTCTACATCATCGGAATCATCAACCTCGTCGTTTTGATCGGCATCATCAAGGTATTCCGCAAGATGCGCCAGGGCGCGTACGACGAGAAATCACTTGAGGAGCAGCTGAACAGCCGCGGCTTCATGAACAAGATCTTGTCGGGCGCCACCAAGACGGTGACCAAGCCGTGGCAGATGTATCCGATCGGCGTGCTCTTCGGTCTGGGCTTCGATACCGCAACGGAGGTAGGGCTGCTCGTGCTGGCTGGCGGCGCTGCGGCGTTCGCGCTGCCGTGGTACGCAATCCTGACGCTTCCGATCTTGTTCGCGGCAGGCATGAGCTTGCTGGATACGATCGACGGCTGCTTTATGAACTTCGCGTACGGCTGGGCCTTTTCCAAGCCTGTTCGCAAGGTCTACTACAACATCACGGTCACCGGGCTATCCGTTGCGGTCGCCTTGATCATCGGGACCATTGAGCTGGTTTCGATCTTGACCGAGAAGACCGGCGTGACCTCCGGGCCGCTCGCCGCGATAGCGAACATCAACCTGGACTACGTCGGTTATGCGATTGTCCTTCTGTTCGTACTTACCTGGCTGATCGCCATAACGATCTGGAAGTACGGCCGCATCGAAGAGAAATGGTCCGCGGACTTACGAGCGTGACCCTGTAGTCGGCCAAGCTGCGACCCTGACACTACTTCCCTTCCAGGGCACTAGGGTCGCGGCTATGAAGAAGCTCATCAACGATCCGAACGATGTCGTCGCGGAGGCGCTGATCGGCATCGAGGCGGCTCGACCCGAGGTGCGTGTCGACCATGTCAACCGCATCATCTATCGTCGCGATGCTCCAATAGCAGGCAAGGTCGGCCTGGTCTCGGGCGGCGGATCTGGCCACGAGCCGTTGCATGGCGGGTTCGTCGGCTTAGGCATGCTTGATGCGGCCTGTGCCGGACAGATCTTCACCTCACCAACTCCTGATCAAATGCTTGAAGCGACCAAGGGTGTCGACTCGGGCACCGGCGTCTTACACATCGTGAAGAACTACACGGGCGACGTGATGAACTTCGAGATGGCGGCCGAGCTGGCGGCCGCTGAAACGGGGATCGCGGTCGAGACCGTCGTCGTCAATGACGATGTCGCGGTCGAGGATTCGCTGTACACCGCTGGACGGCGCGGGGTCGGGGCGACGGTGCTGCTGGAAAAACTGGTCGGCGCC
>Ga0307318_10000715_pt1 | contig 10881 bp, 16 predicted proteins | sample ER_DNA_367_FD_194500 | JGI IMG/M metagenome (GOLD analysis project Ga0307318, IMG submission 194500) | Bulk soil microbial communities from the East River watershed near Crested Butte, Colorado, United States - ER_DNA_367 | ecosystem: Environmental > Terrestrial > Soil > Floodplain | place...
GAGACCTTGTCGACCGCGTCCAGGATCGCGCTCAGCTGCTCGGTAAAGCGCTCGACCTCCTGGTCGGTCAGCTCGAGCCGCGCCAGCCGCGCGACGTGCAGCACCTCATCTCGCGTGATCGCCATGGAAAAGATCCTCCCAAAACGAAACGCGGGCCTTGCGGCCCGCGTCTCGATTCGAAGCTTGTCGGGCCTTAGACCGGCTGGACGTTCGAGGCCTGCAGGCCCTTATCGCCCTGCACGACCTCGAACTGCACCCGCTGACCCTCGGTCAGCGAGCGGTAGCCCTCCGACTGGATCGCGGTGTGATGGACGAAGACGTCGTCGCCGTCCTCACGCTCGATGAATCCGTAGCCCTTCTCGTTCGAAAACCACTTCACGGTGCCCTCAGGCAATCGTTCCTCCTTCAAACAACGAACGACGGCCCGGGCACCGAGCCGCCGAACAACTTCACTAACGGGCGGGACCTTAGCAGCGTCTGGCGCGGGCGGCCTTGACCGTGTTCCGGAGCAGCGACGCGATCGTCATCGGACCGACGCCGCCCGGAACCGGCGTGATCAGGCCGGCGCGCTCGGCGACCGCGGGATCCACGTCGCCGCGAAGGCCTTCGTCGGTGCGGTTCATCCCGACGTCGACGACGGTCGCGCCCTCCTTGACCATCTCCGGGCTGATCAACCCGGCCTCGCCGACGGCGACGACGAGAACGTCGGCCTGTCGGGTCTCCGCCGCCAGGTCGGCGGTGCGGGAGTGGCAGATCGTGACGGTGGCATTTCGAGCCAGGAGCAGGAGCGCGACGGGTTTCCCGACGATGTTGCTGCGCCCGACCACCACGGCGTGCGCGCCCTCCAGTGGGACGCCGTATTCGTCGAGCAGCGTGATGATCCCGGTTGGCGTCCCGGCCACCAGGCCGTCGAGGCCGAGCCAGAGCCGGCCTGCGTTCAGCGGGTGGAAGCCGTCGACATCCTTCGCGGGGTCGACCGCCTCGATCGCCCGCTGCTCGTCGATCTGGTCCGGGAGCGGGAGCTGGAGGAGGATCCCGTCGACCTTGTCGTCAGCGTTCAGCTGCGTGATCAGGTCGAGGAGCTCCTCCTCGGTCGTCTCCTCCGCGAGGCGGTAGTCGCGCGCAAGGATCCCGACCTCCTTCGCCGCCTCCTGCTTGCGGCGGATGTAGATCTCGGAGGCCGGGTCGTCGCCGACGAGGATCGTCGTCAGCCCGACCTCGCCGAGCTGCTCGACCTCCTCGGCGACCTCGCGGCGGATCCGCTCAGCGAGCGCCTTTCCGTCCATCAGCTGGGCGGGCATGGACGGTGACAGTACTTATGGTTCCGGCCATGGAGCTCCGGCGCTGGCCGCGGAAGAACGACGAGCGTTCGATCAAGGCGCGCCAGGAGGCGCTCGACGGGCGCCTCGACCGGGAGGTCTTCGGCGACGACCTCACGCCCTGGGCGAAGGCGCAGGAGGCGCTGACGGGGCTGACCGTGATCCCGACGGCCGTGATTGGCCCGCTGACGATCTCGCTCGGCGAGTACGAGCTCGAGGAGCCGGAGGGGACGCTCGTCGAGCGCGGGCGGTCGACGGATGAGGTCTTCGTGCCGCTCGCCCATACCGAGGGCTCGATGTCGGACTCGCTCTACCGTGGCGCCCGGGCGGCGACGGAGTCGGGCGGCTTCCGCACTGAGGTGCTGCGCGACCGGATCACGCGCGCGTCCTGCTTCATCTGCCGCTCGGCCGCGGAGGCCGCCGGGCTGGCGCGTTGGATCGAGGACCAGGCGCCCGCGACGCGGCGGTGGCTGGCGGAGAAGGACGAGTCCTGGGTGTCCCGGTTCGCGAAGCTCCGCGAGGTCGAGACGCACGTCGTCGGGCCGATGTGCCACGTGATGTGGGCGTTCACGACCGGGGACGCCGTCGGCGCGAACATGATGACCCGGAACGCCTACGCGCTGAACATGGGGTTCGTGATGGAGCACGCGCCGGTCAAGCCGGAGCGGGCCATGCTCGAGGGGAACATGGGCGGCGACAAGAAGCTCTCCCACCGCTACTTCGAGCGCGGCGGGCACGGCAAGACGGTGATCGCCGAGACGACGCTGACCGAGGACGCGGTGCGGCGGGTCCTGCGGACGACCGTCGAGGACCTGTTGGAGCTCTCGTGGGCGGGGACGCATGGAGCCGTCGCCTCGGGGATGTTGGGCGTCGCGTTCACGCCGGCGACGGCGATCGCCGCGATCTTCGCGGCGACCGGCCAGGACCTCGGCATGGTCGGGACGAGCTCGATGGCGCAGGGGACCGGCCGGAAGGTCGAGGGCGGGCTCAACGCCGCGATCCGCCTCCCGGGGCTCGAGGTCGCCACGGTGGGCGGCGGGACCACCCTGCCTTACGCGCGCTCCTGGCTCTCGTTGATGGACTGCGCCGGCCCGGGGAAGGTCTACCGCTTCGCGCAGATCGTGGCCGCGGCGACGCTGGCGTTGGAGATCTCGGCGTCGGCGGCCATGGCCACTTCGGGCTCGGAGAACTTCTTCAAGGCGCACTTCGAACGCGGCGGTCTCCGCTGAACCGGGACCAGGTCCCGTTAAGAAGCACCGGGGCCGTCCCGCATTTCTCCACGAGCCGCCGTCGTGCCGGACCGTTTACAGGACCAGGTCCGGCTCCAAAAGCGTGAACATTCCTCCACACCACGATCCGGCCTGCTGGGGATGTGGCGACAACCCCACGGGAATCCGGCTGCCGACTCCCGACCGCGAGAGACTGACCCAGTACGAGGCGACATTCTCGTTCCGCGACGAGCACCAGGCCGGCCCCGGCTTCGCGCACGGAGGCCTCGTCGCGGCGGCGCTGGACGAGGCCTGCGGCCTGCTCGCGACCTGGTACCGGTTCCCCTCCGTCACCGCTCGCTTCGCGATCCGCTACCGCCGGCCGGTGCACATCAACCGGCCGCTGGCGGTCTCGGCCCGCCTCCGGGAGGACACCGGCCGCCGGATCGAGATCGGGGGCGAGCTGCGCGACGACACGGAGCTGCTCGCCACCGCGAGCGGATCGTTCGTCCACGTCTCGCTCGAACATTTCCTCGCCACGCCAGAAGGCCGCGCGGCCGGCGAGGCCTGGGCCGAGCGCCTCGGGCGCTAATCCCCGAACGGGCGGCTCGGCTTGACGCTCATCCGACCGGGCTCTACCCTGCGTCGCGGGTGCCGAAGCACCCCGAGCCCGCGAGGAAGGGAGGCGTCTTGAAAACAGAGCTTGACCGCCTTACGCCTCGCAGGGCGCTGCGCACCAACTAGTCGCTTCGTCCTGTGAGACGCATCTTCAACGTCCCTCGCAGGAAAGGAGCCAGCTTGCAGTTCCCCAATCTCGAGCGCGTCGGCTGGAACGACGACGTGGCTCGGAGCTACGACGAGCACACCGCCGCCGGCCTCGAGCCGGGGCGCGTCAGCGTGCAGCATCGAGGCGCCTGGGAGGTCGCCACCGAGACGGGTGAGCGAACGACCGAGATCACCGGCCGGCTACGCCACGACGCCGCGCCCGGCGAGCTCCCCGTCGTCGGCGACTGGGTCGCCCTGCGCGACGGACTGATCGAGGTCGTCCTCCCACGGACGAGCAAGTTCTCCCGGAAGACCCCGTGGACCGCGGTCGCGGAGCAGGTGCTCGTTGCAAACGTGGACGTCGCCTTCCTCGTCATGGGTCTGGACGAGCGCGACTTCAACGTGCGACGGCTCGAGCGTTACCTCACGACCGCCTGGGAGGGCGGCGCTGTCCCCGTGATCGTGCTGAACAAGCTCGACCTCGCAGCCGACCTCGAAGCGCAGCTCGCGGAGACCGAGACCGTTGCGTTCGGTGTGCCGATCCACGCGGTCAGCGCGCGGTCCGGCGAGGGGGTCGACGAGCTCCGCCGGCACCTCGCCGGGGGTCGGACCGTCGTCCTGCTCGGATCCTCGGGCGTCGGGAAGTCGTCGATCATCAACCGGCTCCTGGGTGAGGAGCGCTTCCCCACCGGCGATCTCCGCTCCGATGGCCGCGGCCGTCATACGACGAGCCACCGCGAGCTCGTGCCGGTGGAGACGGGCGGCGTGATCATCGACACGCCCGGGCTTCGCGAGCTCCAGCTCTGGGATGCGGACGAGGGCCTCGACAAGGCCTTCGCCGACATCGCCGACCTGATCGCGCAGTGCCGCTTCTCCAACTGCGCGCACGACACGGAGCCGGGCTGCGCGATCAAGGAGGCGCTCGCCGACGGCTCGCTGCCCGTGGACCGGTGGGAGAGCTACCTCAAGCTGCAGCGCGAGCTGGAGCGCCTCGAGCGCAAGCTCGACCCGAAGCTCCAGTCAGAGGAGCGGAAACGCTGGGTGGCTGTGACGAAGGCGCACCGGAAGCGCCGGAAGATCCTCGGCCACTAGCCTCAGGTGGCGAGGGCGATCCCGATCAGGATCGGGATGATGATCCAGGCACCCAACGTCAGGGCGAGCGAGACGACCACGAGCGTCCGCGTCTGATCCTTCGGCGGGTTGCCGCACCATCCGACGGCGTCCCACAGCGTCTTCGCCGGCCCTGCCGTCGCCAGCCGGATACGCCGCGAGGCCAGAGCGGCGCCGCGCAGGATGAACCACGACGCGACGAGTGCGACGAGCACGCCGGCGACCGCGAACGCCGTCGCCCACGCAGTCGATCCCAGGAGCCCGTTCGCACGGCCGAGCGCTGCGACGACGGGAATCAGCGCGCCGCCGATCAGGAAGGTCGGGACCGCTAGCTCCTTCGTCTTGAGCGCCTCGACCATCTGCTCGGCGTCGGTGCGCGCGCGGGTGAGCGCGAGGCGCTCTCGCGTCCCGATCGGCGACTGGATCTCCCGCATGACGTAGAGGTTCCGGATCTGCCGGACGAGGTTCCTGCTGTGGGAGACGACGAGGTACCGCGCCACGAGCCTCACGCCCCACTGGACGACGATGCGCAGCGGCCCGAGGTGCTGCCCCGCCCGCGTGCCGTGGTAGCCGTGGCGGGCAAGCGACTCGAGCGCCTCTGCCATGTTCCGGTGCGCCTGGGGAAAGAGCTCGACATGCGCCAACGGACGCGTCCGCGAGATCTCGTAGAGCATCTCCCGCTCACGCGGGCTCGTGACCTCGATCGAGTCGAGGAACCTCGCGATCTCGGCGTCGTCGCCCGAGAGCAGCTTCAGCCGCTCCAGTGGGTTGTCCTGTGGCGTCTGCGATGCCTCGGTCGCCATGCCCCGATCCTAAGGCCGTGATCGAGGTCCACCACCCTGACCAGCTGTGGTGGCCGGAAGCCGGTCTCCGCAAGCGCGACGCGATCGACTACTACCGGGCGATCGCGCCCACGCTGCTCCCCCACCTCCGGGACCGGCCGCTGATCCTGAAGCGGCACTACAACGGGCCGCGCAGGTCCTCGCGGACTCGGTCGAGGCGCTCCTCTGGCTCGTCGACTGGGGCTGCATCGACTTCCACGTCTGGACCTCTCGGATCGACCGCCCCGACCGCCCCGACTATCTGCTGTTCGACCTCGACCCGGCCGGTGTCGGCTTCGCCGAGGTCGCCGAGGCCGCAGGTCTCCTGCGGGAGGCGCTCGAGGCGCTCGGACTTCGGGGCGAAGACGACGGGCGGCGAGGGCGTCCACGTCCTTGTGCCGATCGAGCGCCGCCACTCGTACGACGAGGTGCGTGAGTTCATCCGGATGGTTGCCGGTGCGCTCGTCCGCGCCTCCGGGGGCCTCGTCACGGGCGAGCGCTCGCCCTCGAGACGACACGGCGTCTACGTGGACACGAAGATGAACGGTCACGGGCAGCAGGTCGTGGCGCCGTACTCCGTGCGCCCCCTGCCGGGGGCGCCTGTGGCCACACCGGTCGCGTGGGAGGAGCTCGAGCGCCTCGACCCGCGGGAGCTCACGATCCGGAGCATCCCGGAGCGCGTGATCCCGCTGGGCGACCTTCTCGCCGACGCGCCGGGCGGCCAACGCCTGCGATTCGGTCGAACACGCTTCGCGGGTGAGCGCACGCAACAGACCCAGACTGCAGCCATTACAGCTACTGCCGAACCCGCTTTTTTTGAGTCCGCCGCTACGCCCCGCGCAGGTGTAGAAAAATCCCTCCCCGGCTTCTGCGATTCCCGCGGATGTTTAGCGATCCTTTAGCGATGGAGAAAGGTCGCGACCCGTTAGCACGTCGCCTCCTATTCGTCGGGCTGGGCGTGCTAGCGCTCTGGACCCTCTGGGCCATCGTCTATGAGACGACTGGGCTCCCTGGGGTGAGCTACCTCATCTTCGGATTTGTCTCTGTGCCGACCGGCTTGATACTTCTCCTCGCAAGCGGAATTGCCTATCGGCGGGCGAGCGTCCACGGTTTCCGGAAGACCGACGCGCTGGGAGCAATCCTTGTCAGCGTCGTGATCGGCGTCTTGCCTTGGATCATGCTGCTGAATTTCGCGGACTACTCCTAGAGCTCACGATCGCCGGATGCCGATGCCGGCGACGCTCGATGGGGAGCTCGTCGCGTTCGGCGACGACGGCAAGCCGGATTTTCCCAGCGTCTGCGAGCGGATGCTGTACCGCTAGGCCCAGATCGGTCACGTTCGTTGTCTTCGACGTCCTCAGCCTCGACGGGACGCGAACGTCACGCGGCGTCCGTACCGTGAGCGCCGACGCATCCTCGAGGGACTCGATTTGCGAGCGGCGCAGTGGTTTGTGCCGGAGGTTTCGATGACGGCTTGGCGCTTTGGAGCGCGCGTCTGCGAGCACGAACTGGGCGGGCGGGCGACTTTAGTCCCGCCCGCCCAACGTAGCTTCAGCTCAGCGCGGGCACCGTCACTCCGCAGAAGTCGTCTGTGCGGCCGGTCGATTCCTTGACGACCTCGAAGGAGATCTCCGAATCGTCGGAGGGATCGGTCGGCGTGCCACCGTGATCCAATAGCAACTCGAAGCGGATCTGCCCCGGATTCCTACCGATCACCTCGCCGTCCGAGTTGTAGATCACGGCATTGCCGGTCGAGAGGATGAGGATCGTGAGCGTGCCGTCGCCGTTGTCCGTCAGCGCAGATCCTTGTCGATCGCGTTGACCGTGTTCACGACGAACTTGCCGTTGTCGACGTTCGTAAATGTCTCCGTGACCGAGACTCGCTGGGCGAAGTAGATAAGCCCATCGCGCCCGCGCGGCATGGCCTTGATCCTTATGTCCGCGATGAAATGGCTCTCGATCAGGTTGAGGTCGTCCTCGTGGACGGTCTCCTTGAATACGCGGCCGGGTTCGGCCTGCGAAGGAACGGCAAGTACGAGCGCTGCCAACAAGGCTCCTGCCAACGCTGCCAACAAAGCTGCTGCCAAGAGAGGTCGCCGCATCTCTATTTTCTCCTCTCCCCCGCAACGGTTAGAAGAAAAGGCCGCCCCTCGCCGTCCTGGGATCGGCCGCCAGGCAGGGGGATTCTGTCATCCCCTTGACCCGTTGTGCAAGCGGGGCCTAGGGGCAAGTCGAACCCATGGCGCTTCCTGCGAGCCGGCCCGTCCGCGAAGCTACGGCACGTCAAGCCGCGTCACCAGACGCAAATTCGGCCGTGTCCCGAACAACCAGCGTCGGCGCCTGATCCGCGTCAAGGTCTCTCACCTCGACAACCCGGAGCGTCCGTCCCGGGAACAGGATCGTGTCGCCCACGCGCCATGATCGGTTCGCGGTGCGCAGCGTCGGCGGGCCGATCGGTGACCCGTCCTCACTCTCGAGCCTGTAGAGAAACGCCATCCGGTTCCTGCCTCCTCTCGGCGGGACCGGACGGCTAACTGGAACGTATCAGGCGGCGGCTTTCACCTTGCGGGGAAGCTTGGCGCCGCAGCTCTCGCAGCCTGTTTTGAAGGGTGGGAGGGGGCGCAGCTGCGCCCCCTCCCATTACCTGCTGATTACGGCAACGTTGGGTCGGCGTACGACCCTCCGAAGATGTCGGTGTTGCCGAACGTCGCCGGACAGACGTTGTTCGGCGCCGGCGCCGTCGGTTCCGTCGTTGATGTGCCCGTCAGGAAGTTGTACAACGCCTGGCGGTAGGCGTCGATCGCCGGGCAGTCCGCCGCCGCGCGGACGTCGTTCCAGGTCGCGACACCGTAGTCGTTCGTCGCGAACGCGTAGTTGTAATCGCCGAGGAACCCCGCGACGAGGTTGTTCTGGCTCGAACCACGCGCATCACCCGGCGGAGCACGGCGGAGATCGGTGAAGGCACCAAGCGCCCCGCCCGCCGAGACATCGGCGTGTCGTACAACCCCCTGCATCCGCCGCGGATTTGCCGTCGTCGACTGCCACGGCTGCAGGAAGCTGTCGTAGGTGAGGTAAACGTCCCGTCCATCCGGCGAGATCGCAACCGCCGGGAAGAGCGGACGATCACTCGTCAGCGCACCGTTCACCGGACCCGTCCAGCTGACGCCAGCCGCCCCCGGAATGCCCAGCCATACGGGCGCCGTCTCGTTCGGGCCGGGATTGACGTCTGAGGGCGTCGGCCCGTTTGCATACGTGAGCACAATCCGGTCCGGAGCACTAGCGCCCGTGGGAGCGCCATTCGCGATCGAGACACTCGGCGTAAGCCCATCGCGGGCGCCACCGATGCCGTCCATTGTGTTTGAGCCAGAAAGCGGATCGAACAACCCGGTCTGTGTGGCAAGCGTGACCACCCGCGCTGGGCGTTCGAAGCTCTTGCCGCCGTCGAACGACCGGATCATGAAGATCGCGATCTGCCGCGTCCGGGTGTCGATCCCGTCCCAGAAGACATAGACGACGCCGTCGCTGTCGGTGTCGACCTGGCAGTCCTGGCGGCCGCCGATGATGATGTTGTTGACAGCTGCAGACAACTGCCTTGTCCGCCAGGTATCGCCGCCGTCACTCGAGACATTGAGCTGGATCGGCTCCGGTAGTGCGTTCGGCGATTTCTCCTGACCGCGGAAGGCAGCATCGCAGACGTAGACGTTGCCGAAGAACGGGCTCGATGCGGCGTCGTCGACCGAGATCTGCTCGTGGTCTGAGAACAACGCAGCGTTCTGTTTCGAGGCGATCACCGGAGGCATCCAGGCGTTGTTTTGCCCTGCCATCGCGGCGCCGAGATTCGCGTCATCGACCCGGGAGACCGCCACCGCCTCGAATCCGCTGATCGCGAACTCCGAGCGAACACTAGAGAAGTTCGAGCTGATGTTGGCGTAGTAGAGCCGCCAGCCGTTCGCCCAGGAAAAGCCATTCGGCCCCGGCTTCGGCCCGAACGCGACCGCCGGATCGCCGTCGGCAACGAGCCCGCTCTCGAGGTAGCGCGGCAGCGTTCCAATTGGACCGACGTGTGGATCGCAGTTGTCGGCCGGGTTGGCTGGCTGCGTCCCGACGACGCCGAGGCAGTCCCTCGCAGTCCAGCCGGTATAGGTGGGCTGGGTCCACGAGTCGCCGCGATTGAGCGAGAAGTAGACGCCAGAGACGCCGACACCCGCCGTAAACGGACATGTGTTGTCCGCTCGATTGTTGCAGGCCTCGAGATCGATCTCATCGTTGGCGCCAGCGGCAACGATGTTCGGCGCAATGGGATTGATCGCAACCGCCGGTTCGTTCTGCTTGTTCTGTGGGAACGGTGGGAACGGTGACGTCGGACTCCCGACTGTCACAAGCGTGTCGCCGCCGTGTATAGCGAGAGCGGCCGGCACGACCACCACTGCCGCCGCGACCGCGGCGGCAAATGACCGCGTCCAAGGACGTTTCATTCCTCCCCCTTTGTTTCGAAACCGGGCGGAGAGTTTAGTGGCTGAAGGCACTAGGTGGTGGCCAATTTGGAGCAGGTCCAGAGGGGAAGGGGCGACACCGACGCGCTGATCAAGCGGCGCGTCGCGTGCGACCTCGCGATCGCTGCCGCGCAGCAAGAGCTACCAGCTGACCGGGCTGGGGCCTGCCGTTACCGAGTTCCTAGCCCGGAAGCGACTGGACGGGGCGGCAGCACGGACGCTCGACCAGTACGAGCGCGACTTGGCGCGGGCCTGCGTTCTGTATCCCCAGCGAACACTAGAGACGCTGACCAGCGAGGACCTCGTGCACATCGTGGCGTCGTTCCCCCCGAAGTCTCAGAAACGCGCCCGGGCCGCCTTCGCCTCCATGTACCGGTGGGCGATCCTCTGGGCCAAGGTCGACCGCAACCCGATGGACAGGGTTCCCCGGCCGATCCAGAGGCCCGGCCGCTACATCGAGGTTTTTACCGACGCCGAGGCTGCCGCGTTGACGAGCCTCGAGCTTCGGGACGGGGCGCTGACGGCGGTGCTGTTCGACGCCGGGCTCCGCAAGGGCGAGGCCAGGAATCTCCGGCAACGGCACTGCCTGCTCGAGCGCCGCCAGCTTGTCGTCGTCGGCGGCAAGGGCGGAAAAGACAATGTGATCCCGATGACGCACCGGCTTGGCACCGTCCTCGCCGACCTGTTCCTCACCGACGGCCTCGGCCCCGACGATCACCTGTGGTACGCGTTCGGCGGCAACCAGCGGGCCCGGACGATCAAAACGGTCGAAGGCGATCGGCGAAGGGACATTCCACCACTGGTGGGACCGCTGCCTGGAAGCCGCCGGCGTCCCCTAGGAAGCTGCACACGACCAGGCACACGCCGCGACCCACTGGCTCCAACGGGGCGGCCACATCGAGACGTTGAGCCGGGCGATGGGACACGCGTCGATCGCAACGACTATGGACCTCTACGGCCATCTGAACGTCGCCGACCTCGCCCGTGACCTCGCCCTTATCGAGAGCCACGGAATCAATCCACCCGGAGGCTTGGAGGAATGACCGCAGAAGGCGCCGAGCGGATTCGAACCGCTGTACGAGGCTTTGCAGGCCTCTGCCTAACCACTCGGCCACGGCGCCGGGAGCGACGTTTCCATGCTAGCGCCGCCGGGGTACGGCATCGG
>Ga0307318_10000716_pt1 | contig 10862 bp, 9 predicted proteins | sample ER_DNA_367_FD_194500 | JGI IMG/M metagenome (GOLD analysis project Ga0307318, IMG submission 194500) | Bulk soil microbial communities from the East River watershed near Crested Butte, Colorado, United States - ER_DNA_367 | ecosystem: Environmental > Terrestrial > Soil > Floodplain | place: USA...
AGGCTAGCTGATCTGGAGTAACGGCCCCAAATCAATTCCCGCGTACGCGGTGAACGTTAGTGATAACGCCTGCTCTGCACAGTTTTCTTGCGGTCTGCATACGTTGCAACCTATGCAGACCGACTGCAATCTACGCACACGTAGGTTCCCGACGCGGGCCGCTAGACATCAGGACGAGGACGGGTCAGTCTTCGGCCAGGGTGATCTCGAGGCCGCCGAGCATGGTGGCCGCGAGATTGTACAGAAAGGACCCCAACGTCGCCAGCGCCGTGAAGATGACCACGTCGACGCAAGCGATCAGGGCGGTCACACCCATGACTTTCTGGGTGTTGATGTACTCCTGGATCCGGAACGGCGTGGTGTCGCCGGGTGTTGAGACCACGCTGCGCACGATCTCGTTGATCGAGTCGAACAGGTGGGAAGTGCTCAGCACCGCCCAGATGGAATACATCGCTACGACGAGCATGATGCCGGCAGCAATCGCGAACAGGAACGAGGTCTTCATCACCGACCAGGGATCGAGCCGCGACAGCCGCAGCCGCGCCTTACGGGTGCGCCGGGCTACCCCGACCTTGGGCTTCGCCGGGTGATGCACCTCCGGGGTAGCGGCCTGTGGAGGGACTGCCGCGATGGCCGGGTTGGTCTGGGTCGCAGCATCCCTGAGTGCTTGGACCGGTGCAGGGACCGGGAACGGTCCCGGAGCTCCAGTGTGGGTCGGTGACCCAGGCACACGAGCTTGCGGTCCTGTCGCCTGTGGTCCCGTCGCCGGTGGTCCTGTCGTAGGAGCGACTGCGCCCGGGCGAGTACGACCCTGGACGATCGGCGTTCGCCCAGTCGTGTCCTCCATCCGGCCCTGCGACTGCGGAACGCTCGGCTGTTCTGCCGGCGGCTTTGGTTGAGCTCCGGGCTGGGGTTGTGCCGGCGTACGAGCCTGAGGCGCGGCGGTACCCGCGGCCGGTGTACCCGCGGCCGGCGCAGCTGCGGCCGGGGCATCCGTGGCGGGCGGCGGTGGCGCGGTGGGCGGGATAGCAGCAGGAGTTTGCGGTACGGGCGGAGCTGCTGATTCGTCTTTGGGCGGCGCAGCCTTCTTAGCAATTCCCAGTCGCGCGAGAAGTGATTGCTTAGCTTGCGGGGGCGGCGGCGGATCCCATACAGGCACCGCATGGGGAGCCGGATTTTCGGCTGGCCCGGTATTGGGAGCCGGAGGCGTGCCCGGCGCCGTAGCAGGAGGCTGGTTTTGCGGAGGAGCCGCTGCGGGCTGGCCGCCGGCGGCCTGTGGCTGTGGACGTTGCTGAGTCGAGGGCGGCTGAGCGGATTTGGCCTGAACGGGCGGCGCACTCGTCCGCGCGCCAGCTCCTTGGGTTGCCGTAGCTCCGGCGCCCTTCTGCGCTGCCGCTAATTGCTCCTCACGGGACTGCTTGTTCTGTCCGTTGGAGATCTTGTGCACGTCGTCCGGAGGCTTCGCGGTTGGACCACTGCCGGCCCCGCCGGCCGGCGTCCGCTCCTGAGGCGTTCGCTGCTGTGGCGCGGCGGCTGACCGATTCTCAGCACCGGTCCGTTTCTCAGAACCGTTGCCGTTGGACTGGTCCTCTGGGCCACGCGTCGGCGGATGCTCCTGCACACCTTGACGGGCCTGCGGGCCCATCTCGACGCGGTTCGGGGAGCTGGGACCTTTTGGCGCCTCTACGGATGGATGCTGAGCGGATGGCTGCTCCGCATTGCCTTTACTCATCTGTCATCCTCCTGGACCCCCGAACCTTCGGTTCACCCGTGTGGGGTCACGGGTCACCCTTCTGCTTCCGACCCGAGCGAGGAATCCTCCTCAGCCACGCTCGAGGTCGAATTGGAATCATCACCTGCAGCATCCTCGCCTGCAAGCTGTGCTGCTTCTGCAGTTGTCTCAGGATTGAGCGCAATGACGACGACCGAGTCGTTATCGCCTACTCCGACAAACCTGACTCCCATCGTGTCACGACCCTTGACCGGAACCTCGGCGACAGCGCTGCGAGTGATCTGACCACTTGCCTTGATGGCAATGACTTCATCATTGTCAGTCACGACCAGTCCCCCGACCAACGAACCACGATCCTCGTTAAGTTTCATGGCCTTGATCCCTAGACCACCGCGGCCCTGCTGACGGTATTCATAAACGTGGGTCCGCTTGGCGAAACCGCCATCGGTCACCGTGAACACAAAGCGCTCGTCATCGGCAGCGCCAGCTTGGATGATCGACATTGAGAGCAGCTCATCGCCCGGACGGAACTTCATTCCGGCTACACCTGAGGTTGCCCGGCCCATGGGCCGTAGCTCGGAATCGTTTGCAGGGAAGCGAATTGCTAGGCCCTTCCGAGAGATCAACAACACCTCATCGTCAGGGCCGCAGAGCCCGGCCCCGATTAACTCGTCGTCCTCGTCGCGGAAGTTGACGGCAATGATTCCTGTCTGCCGGGGTGAGTCGTATACCTGCAATGCCGTCTTCTTGACCAGGCCGCGCTTGGTCGCGAGCAAGAGGTACGGCGACGCCGAGTAGTCCCGGATGGCAAGGACCTGCGCAATCTCCTCATCCGGCAAGAACGACAGCAGCCCGGCGACGTGCCCGCCCTTGGCGTCCCGTCCGGCCTCCGGCAGCTGCCAGACCTTGGCCCGATACACCCTGCCCTTGTTGGTGAAGAACAAGATCCAGTGATGGTTGGTGGTGACGAAGAGGTGCTCGACCTCGTCGTCAGTGCGCAGCGTTGCCCCGCGTACGCCCTTGCCGCCGCGCCGCTGCCGACGGTAGAGGTCGGTATTAGTGCGCTTGGCGTAGCCGCCGCGGGTGATCGTGACGACAACGTCGGAGTCCGGAATCAAGTCCTCGTTCGACAGATCCCCATCGGCCCCGATGATCTCGGTACGCCGCTCGTCACCGTACTTCTCGACGATCTCGGCCAGTTCGTCGCTGATGATCCTGCGCTGTCGCTCCGGCTTTGCCAAGATGTCGGCGAGGTCGGCGATGATCCGCTCGTACTCTGCGAGTTGATCAATGATGCGCTGCCGCTCCAATGCCGCGAGTCTGCGGAGCTGCATGTCCAAGATCGCGTTGGCCTGCAGATCATCGATCTCCAGCAGCGTTTTGAGGCCTTCCCGCGCCGCATCGGTGTTCGGGCTGCGCCGGATGAGTGCGATCACCTCGTCCAGCTGGTCCAGGGCGAGGACCAGGCCGCGGTAGATGTGAGCGCGAGCCTGGGCGTCGTCCAGACGGTGCTGGGTACGCCGCTGGATGACTTCGATCTGGTGGGCGATCCAGTAGCTAATGAACTGATCGAGCCGCAGCGTACGCGGCACATCATCGACCAGGGCCAGCATGTTGCAGCCGAACGTCTCCTGCAGCTGGGTGTGCTTGTAGAGGTTGTTCAGCACTACCCGCGGCTGCGCGTCGCGCTTGAGGATGATCACCAGTCGCTGCCCGGTGCGCGCCGAGGTGTCATCGCGGATATCGGCGATGCCGTTGATCTTGCCGCTATTGACCAGCTCGGCGATCTTGAGCGCCAGGTTGTCAGGGTTCACCATGTGCGGCAGCTCGGTGACCACCAAGAGGGTACGACCGGATCGATCTTCCTCGATGTCGATGACGGCTCGCATGATCACCGAGCCACGCCCGGTCCGGTACGCGTCATCTATGCCGCGGCGGCCGACGATCAATGCCCCATTGGGGAAGTCGGGGCCAGGAATACGGGCGATCGCCTCCTGCAGCAGCTCCTCCGCCGGGGCCTCCGGGTGATCCAACGACCACTGCACAGCGGAGGCGACCTCACGCAGGTTGTGAGTCGGGATGTTGGTCGCCATGCCTACCGCGATACCGGTGGAGCCGTTGACCAGCAGGTTTGGGAAGCGGCTCGGCAAGACGACCGGCTCTTGTTCCTTGCCGTCGTAGTTGGGCTTGAAATCGACCGCGTTCTCGGTGATGTCGCGCACCATCTCCATGGCCAGCGGCGCCATCCGGCACTCGGTATAGCGCATGGCCGCGGCCTTGTCATTGCCCGGGGAGCCGAAGTTGCCCTGCCCGGCGACCAGCGGATACCGCATCACCCAGGGCTGCGCGAGCCGCACCAAGGTGTCGTAGATCGCGGTGTCACCATGCGGGTGGTATTGACCCATGACCTCGCCGACCACGCGGGCGCACTTGTTCCAACCCCGATCCGGCCGGTAGCCGCCGTCGTACATGGCGTACAGGATTCGGCGGTGCACCGGCTTGAGCCCGTCGCGGACATCCGGCAGCGCCCGGCCCACGATCACGCTCATGGCGTAATCGAGGTAGGACTTCTGGATCTCGTCCTGCAGATCCACCGGCTCCCGCCGGTCAGTGATCGGCTCTTGAGGGATGTCACTCATAAATCAGGGGTTCTCCTTATCCCCGACTTGTCAGCATGTCAAAGTGCTATGGCACTTTCAGACGCTGACAACTCGGAGTTAGATGTCGAGGAAGCGGACGTCCTTGGCGTTGCGTTGGATGAAGGTACGGCGTTGTTCCACGTCTTCACCCATCAAGATCGAAAACATCTCGTCGGCCTGCGCGGCGTCGTCCAGCGTGACCTGCAGCAGGATCCGGTTGTTCGGATCCATCGTGGTCTCCCACAGTTGATCAGGATTCATCTCGCCGAGACCCTTGTAGCGCTGGATCGCGTTCTCCTTGGGCAGCCGCTTGCCATCCTCACTGCCGGCCCGCAGCAGCGCATCGCGCTCGGAGTCGCTGTACGCCAGCTCGGCGGTCGCGTTGCTCCAATTGATCTTGAACAGCGGCGGTTGGGCGAGGAAGACATGGCCCGCCTCGATCAATGGCCGCATGAAGCGGAACATCAAGGTCAGCAACAGGGTACGGATATGCGCACCGTCAACATCGGCATCGGCCATCAGGATGATCTTGTGATAGCGCAGCTTGTCGATGTCGAAGTCTTCGTGCACTCCGGTGCCGAGAGCGGACATGATTGCCTGCACCTCGGTGTTTTGCAAGATGCGATCGATCCGGGCCTTCTCGACGTTGAGGATCTTGCCCCGGATAGGCAAGATCGCCTGGATCCGCGGATCCCGGCCGCCGGTAGCTGAGCCGCCTGCCGAGTCGCCCTCTACGACGAAAACCTCGCACTCCTCGGGGTTTGTCGACTGGCAGTCCCGCAACTTTCCGGGCAGTCCGCCGCCACCGAGCAGGCCCTTGCGGCTGCGGGCCGCCTCCCGAGCCTTGCGGGCGGCGATCCGGGCCAGCGCGGCCGCCTGTCCCTTGCGGATGATCATCCTGCCTTCGGCAGGGTTCTGCTCGAACCAGTCGCCCAGCTTGGCGTTGACCACCTGCTGGACGAAGGAGCGCGCCTCGGTGTTGCCGAGCTTGGTCTTGGTCTGGCCCTCGAATTGCGGCTCTGCAAGCTTCACCGAAAGGATCGCGGTCAGTCCCTCGCGAATGTCGTCACCGGACAGCCGGTCCTCCGACTTCTTGATCATCCCCCAGTTCTCGCCCCACTTGTTCACCGTGTTGGTAAGCGCGGCGCGAAAGCCTTCCTCGTGAGTACCGCCCTCATGGGTGTTGATCGTATTGGCGAAGGTGTGCACCGACTCGGTGTAGGAGTTGTTCCACTGCATAGCAACCTCGAGGCTGATCCCACGTTCCGGCCGATCGGCCTCGACCGCGATCACTGAGGAGTGCACTGGATCCTTGCTGCCGGTCAGATAGCGGACGTAATCGATCAAGCCCTCGTCGTAGCGGAAGGTGTCGGCGTAGGCGTTGCCGTCCTCATCCTTACGGTCGGGACGCTCGTCGACGATGGTGATCGTCAGGCCTTTGTTGAGGAACGCCATTTCCCGAAGCCGCGACGCCAGAGTGTCGTAGGTGTAGTTGGTCGTCTCGAAGATGTCGGGGCTCGCGTAGAAGGTGACCGTCGTGCCGGTCTCCTCATTCGGCTCGAGCCGCTCCAACGGCCCCTCCGGCTCGCCATAAGTAAAGCTTTGGGTCCAGCGGTAGCCGTCGCGCTTGACCTCCGCAACAAGCCGGGACGACAGCGCATTGACCACCGACACGCCAACGCCATGCAAGCCACCGGAGACCTTGTACCCGCCATCACCGAACTTGGCGCCCGCGTGCAGCACGGTGAGCGCCAAGGTGATAGCAGGGATCTTCTCCCTGGGATGCTCCTTGACCGGGATGCCACGGCCGTTGTCGATCACCTGGATCCCGCCCTCGGACAGAATCCGGACCACAATCGTGTCGCAGAAGCCGGCTAGCGCCTCATCGACTGCGTTATCCACGACCTCATAGACCAAGTGATGCAGGCCGCGCTCCCCCGTCGAGCCGATGTACATGCCAGGACGCTTGCGGACCGCCTCCAGGCCCTCCAGGACCGTGATCGACTCCGAGTCGTACTCGCCGGGCTCGATGTGGTTGATCACATCATTGGCCGCCGGATGCGACCTGGAGTTCATCGTGCCGGGGTCGTGGGTCGGGCTGTGTTCGATCGAACTGGCATCGTCGGGCTGGTCAAAATGCTGCACCGGCGCGGGGCTCCTGTCAGACGTGCGCCGCCTGAAGTTCACCTCGTGAACAGGTGACACAGGCGGCACGCCAAGGTTGTGTTCGCTTGGTTCCTGGATGGTCACGTTGACGGATAAGGTGCCTAATTTGAGGATTCTTTGAGTGCCCTTGTGAGGCAGCCAAATCAGGCACTCGACCCGCTCTTGCGACCTCGTCTAGTTTAGCGCGCTAGGCCCTGTGGCGGGCCCGTCGGCGCAGCTCGGGGGGCACAAAATACCAGTCTAGCGAGGCTAGACGGCCGGTTTGCGGCCATAGCAGCGACGCAGCGAACCCCCGTACGCGCCCACCTAGGCTGAGGGCGCCGTGAGCCCTTGAGACGAACCCATCTTCGTGCGCTCAGACCGCATCCATTCGCCACCAGAGTTTCCTACACTGAGCCGGTGCAACCTGCCCCCACCGACGTCGATCCGGCATGGGCGCCTCCGAGCGGCCCGCAAGTCACTGCGAACCGCAAGACCATCCCCTCGTCGCTGCTGTACGGCACCATCCTGCTGGCACTGGTCTTGTTCATCGTCGGCATCTGGGCGTTCGGCGGCTTCAAGAGACGAACCGACCTGTTCATAACCACCCCTCCCGGCACATTGTTTACAACGGGTCCGTACGAGTTCCGCTTTACCGAAGCAACGGCGCAGCACAAGAAGGACTTCGGCCAAACCCCTTACTGGGAGGTCGTTGTGATCGGTGAGGGACGAACCACCGGCAAGGAGTCCATTAGTCCCCTCACCACTGGCGAGAGCACGACGATGTTCGCGAGCAAGGACGATGTGAGCCAGGAAGTCGAGGTGCCCCAGAGCGTGACGATGGGCCGGAGCCGCGGCTTCGACCGACACCGGTTCACGCCGGGCCTGCCACTAACCCCGTACTCAGTGGTGTTCAAGTACAAGGACACCTACCGCCCGGGCCCGACCATCCGCTTCGCCGCCTTCGACCTGGTCTACGGGAAGCACTACATCGCCAGTGAGGAAGAGGGATGGCACAACGGCACCTATGCCCGACAGTTCTATCTGCCGGTACGAGTGTTACCGGAAGCGATGTATTGATTAGCCATGAGGTGGCGTGATTACTGGAACGCGCGCCGCCGTTGAGCTGTCCGATAACGCGATGCCACCGATTTGGTCGGCGTAACGAGCCGGCACCATATAGATCGCTTCGAACCGAACGGGCTGCCCGACCACGAGATCGAGAGGGCAGGACTGCATCGCGCGCTTGGTAGGCGACGACGACGTCGACCACAGCCGACGCTCCGGACCGATCAGCTGAGCGCCACAGTAATACTCCTTCGCTGGGTCATGCCGCAACGCCTCCAGTTCGGCGACGACCCACACCGCGCCCGGGTACGGAAGATCTGGCTCGCCACCTTCCGCATCGGCCAGCTGGTCGGACCGGGCCAGCGACAACACACGGACCGTGGTCCCCTGAACCTCCCCGCTGGCACCGGGCGGTCGGATGGTGTATCGCGCGGTGTAGTGGATGCCGGCATAGCTGACCCACCAGATCAGGTAAATCAACACGACCGCGAAGGCAGCGATCACAAAGAGAATGCGTCGCAGCGGAAGCAGCCTCATGGGATCGCCCTGGTCGTGTTGGTTATGGGCTCTATGAGGCCTTTGGCAGCCGTACGCCACTGCTCTGCGTTTGCTGGCGTAATGCCCAGCTTGATGCGGACGCGTTGCTGATAGCCGTGTAGGACCTCGTTCGATCCGATCTCCAGCGTGAGATCGTCGATCAGTGCAGGAGTCACCTCAAAGACCACATCAGTGGTGGTCTGAAATCCTGGTTCAGCACTGACGCCAGAACTGAGCTGGTAGCCCTCGTAGCGAACGTCTCCGCTGAGTAGCCGGGCCGCATTGAGCTCAAGCGGCCTGGGGCCAGTCGCCGCTCCGGTCACTCTGATCGCCACAAACATTCCATCGGTGCTGTCTTGTATCTGACCGAACTGCTTGAGAACCGAGCCGACGCTCACTTGGGTGACGCTGACCTCGCCGTCATTGACCCTGACTGGTTGACCAACCACGCCATTGATCACCTCGAACTTCTGTTCCTCGGGGTCACTCAGCCGCAGGCCGATGGCCGATAGTGCGACCAGGACGACCGCGGCCAGCACACCCACCGCCTTGGAGCGAGCCACCCTCACGAGCGGGCCTCGGCAGTTGACATGGCGGGCACCTGCGGTTCCGGCTCGGCCACTTCTATGGGCCCGGAGACCGATGACCGCTGGGCAAACAGCTCCAGGCAGCGGCGGAACGCTACAGCGAGAAGGCACAGCCGGACGGGCTCGACCAGAGCGTCCTGAAGCAGTGCGAACACCGGTTCCCAGCGCACCCAGAACTGCGCTTCGTGGCCACCGAACACCCAGTTGATCGACATGTCGAGATAGTTGCCAAGGATGATCACCAGGTTGTAGACGAAGATGTACGAGCCCAGGAAGATCGGCCCGGCCCGCAGCACCAGCCGGAGAGCATGCAGCGTTGGTAGGTACTTGTCATCGATGTCGCCCAAGAAGGCCTCCTGGATCCGCGCCGCTGCGAGCCGTACGCCTTTCGGCGGTGGCCCAATGCGGCGGAACGCTCGCTTCTCGCGGTAGCGCGCGAAGGCCGTGGCACCGGGAATGCGTTCGGCATACGGCTGACCCTTGCGCCAGAGCTCGGCGAGTGACAGCACCCTCGATCCGAAGACCAGTGCGGCAACGGCCAACCACAACATCGGCTGGGCGATGACATCCACCAGCAATGGCCAGACGATGCCGGAGATAAACGCCCATATGCGCGTCAAGATTTCCGGCAGATCGATTTTGAAGATGGCGAACAAGTCGGCCAGGGCGTTCTTGATCGCAGCGAGCCACTGCATCACTACCCGGTCGTTCAGCCATACCAGGAACGTCTGGAGCACCCGGATGCCGCCGGTAATCACCAGGAGCAGGAAGAACGCCTCGATCAGGACGACAATCAGCCCAACGATGCGGAGCCCGGTCCGCTCGGCGATGACATCGAGTACTCGGCGGAGCACATAGATGCCAACGAGGAGGGCGACCAGCCAGCCGAGATGTTTGGTTGCCATGTCGTAGAGGGCGCCAAGGACGGTCTGCTGATCGCTGAGGAAGCCGTAGCGAATCCACTGCTGGGTGACCAGCCGATTGGCAGCCTCAGCTACCTGGCCGAAGGCGGCGTACATGCCGAGAAACGGCAGCATGGTAATCACGAGCAGCCGGGTGATGCTGGTGTCGCGGTCGTCGATCTCACGCTCGTCTTCAGGCAGCAGCTGCCGAATGCCAAGCTCCCGACCGGCCAGCGTCAAGATCACGATTGCGGCAGCCAGCGTGCAGACGAAGCTGAAGGCAAACAAGATCAGCGTCAGCCAGGGGCTGATGTCGCCGAGGATCACCGCTGTTCGGAGGATGAGCTCGGAGCCGAGCCAGCCGAGCAGGTAGACGCCCATGATGAGCGGCAGCAGACGCCACCAGACCCGTCCGGTATCGACGATCAGCACTCTGAGCTCGGTCCAAAGCACCCGAGCATCCTAAGAGCGTCTGGGTTCGTCAACCGTAGGTATCACGCGGCCCGCGGCCGTCTCGGACTGAGAGGCGTCCCTTCTTCCAGGAGGGCGCGTCGGGACCAAGCACCTTGATCCTTGTAACAGTGCCCTCGCCCAGTTGCTCATTCAGCATCGCGACCAGCCGGGGCGCCAGGTGACGCAGCTGCGTCGCCCACGCGCTGGAATCAGTGCGAACCGTCAAAACAGTGTCCGCGTACGCCTCGGGCTGGGAGTGCGCAGCGTTGGTGGTTCCGACGAGCAGTGCCCAACGAGCGAGCAGGGTGTGGACATTGATCTCGGTTGTCCAGCCTTTGGTTTCGACGAGCCGCTCGACCGCATCAGAGAGCGGCTTGGGATCTCGGTCGTCGGCTCGGGCGCCGGACATCTGGGGGCCGGGGGATCTGGGCGATGAGGAGCGCCGACGGCGGCGCGCCTGGGCGCCGAGGGAGCGGGCAACGGTTTGGGCGAGTTCGAGACCGGTTGGATCGTGCTGGGTTGGATCGTGCTGGGTGGGATCGTTCCCTGTTGAATTCTCTTGGGTTGGATCCTCAGGCATCGGGTGTCACCTTCCCATCCGCCACTGTGAAGCGTCGTCCAGCGAGCAGCTCTGGAACGTCCGCCACGACTGCGGCGGTGACCAGCACCTGATCAGCGACGCGTACGCCCGAAGCTAGGCGTTCCCGACGTACCGAGTCCAGTTCCGCGAAGACATCATCGAGCACGAGCACCGGTTCTACGCCATCGGCCCGGAGCAGATGAAAGCTGCCAAGTCGCA
>Ga0307318_10000718_pt1 | contig 10856 bp, 8 predicted proteins | sample ER_DNA_367_FD_194500 | JGI IMG/M metagenome (GOLD analysis project Ga0307318, IMG submission 194500) | Bulk soil microbial communities from the East River watershed near Crested Butte, Colorado, United States - ER_DNA_367 | ecosystem: Environmental > Terrestrial > Soil > Floodplain | place: USA...
CGCTGAGGGCCCGCTACCGGAGGAGAGGGTCGAGGACACGCTCCGAAACGAGGCGCTGGGGGAGGCGCTCGCGCTTCTGGACGATCGCGAGCAGACGGTGATCGTGCTCCGATACGGACTCCACGGGTCCGAGCCGAAGACGCTCGAGGCGATCGGACAGGGGCTCGGGGTATCGCGCGAGCGAGTGCGCCAGCTCGAGACGAACGCGCTCAAACGCCTTGCCCTGCTGGGCGAAATGGAGGCGGTCGGGCGCTAACGCGCCCGAGCGAACGCCTGGCCCGAGGAAGGCGTTAGGCAGGATCTGCCTATGAAGGACGGCAGGAGAACGTGGTTGTTTCCGGTCATCGGTGCGGTGATCGGGTTGGCGCTCGGCATCCTCGTCAGCGTGATCACCGACGTTCCACTCGCGCCCGAGGCCGGGCTGGTGATCGGGGTGTTCGTCGGCTGGCTCTCGCGTCGGGTGAACACCGGCTAGGTCGCGGGAGCGTGGCGCGGTAGGCGCGACGCCTGACCGACCGTCGGGCTCTACTGCAAAGCCTCGAACTCGGCGTCGCTCAGCTCGATCTCCAGCGCCGCGAGGTTCTCCTTCAGGTGCTCGAGCGAGAGCGTGCCCGGGATCGGCAGCGTCGTCGGCGAGCGCCGCAGGAGCCACGCGAGCGCGATCTGCGTCGAGGAAGCGCCGTGCCGGTCGGCGATCTCGGAGAGCTGCCGGCTCCCGACCCCGCGCAGCGGGAAGAACGGAACGAACACGATCCCTTCGGCGGCGCAGTAGTCGACGACGTCCTCGTGCTTGCGCTCCGCGAGGCTGTAGTTGTTCTGAACCGCGGCGATCGGCACGACCTCACGGGCCCGCTCGATCTGGTCGATGCCGACCTCGGAGAGGCCGACGTGCAAGACCTTTCCGCTGTCCCGGTACTCCTTGATCGCGCCGAGGCTGTCCTCGAGCCGGGTCTCGGAATCGACCCGGTGCAGGTAGTAGAGCGCGATCGTCTCCGTCCGCAAGCGCCGAAGGCTCTCCTCGATCTGAGCCCGGAGCACGTCGGGCCGGCCGTTCCCGGCGCCCCAGCCGCCCTTGGTCGCGACAACGACACCGTCGGCGACCGGTGCCAGCGCGGCGCCGATGGTCTCTTCGCTGTCGCCACCTGCGTACGTGTGTGCGGTGTCGATGTGCCCGAGCCCGGCTGCGACCGCCTCCTTCACGAGCGCGACGTGCTCGCTCGTGTTCGTGAGTCGATTCGTCCCAAGGCCGATCCGCGGCACCTCGGTGTCGCCCAACCGCAGTTTCTGCGCGTTCATCCCGGACACGATTACGCAGCCCGCCTCGGCCTCGCGCCGTCCTCGGTCTCGTCCCGCTCCGCTAGCGGCAGGCAGGCGGCCGTTTCGTACATCGCATTTGTACGCATGATGGAACGATTCCGCGCGCGGCGCGCTGCGTCTTCGCGGCCAGCATCAAATGCGCATTTCCTGCTAGCCGGAATCGATGCGATGAGTTTCCAGGTTGCCGGGCGTCTCATTTCATGATCCCGGTAGCGTCCGATCCGACGATGAGATCGGGTCGTGTGGGACCGGTCGAATCCGACGGAGGGAGCTGAGATGCCTGAGCACAAGATCGGAACCAGCGAGGAATGGCAGGCGGCCCGGGACGAGCTCGCCAAGCTCGAGGCCGAGCAGGCAGAGCGAAACGAGGAGGTCAAGAAGAAGCGTCTCGATCTCCCCTGGGTCCCGGTCGAGAAGGAGTACGAGTTCGACACCGAGGACGGCAAGAAGACGCTCGCCGAGCTCTTCGACGGGCGCTCACAGCTGCTCGCCTACAACATCATGTTCGGCCCCGACTACACAAACGGCGCCTGCCCAGGCTGCACCAGCCTGGGCGACGGGCTCGACGGCTCGCTCGTCCACCTGAACCACCGCGACGTGACGCTGCTCTGCTTCTCGCGGGCGCCGATCGAGCGGCTGACCGCCTACAAGCGGCGGATGGGCTGGGAGTTCCCGTACGTCTCCACCTACAACACCGACTTCGCCTTCGACTTCGGCCTTGCACTGACTGAGGAGCAGGCACAGCAGGTTCCCGAGGTCAAGGAGATGATCGAGAACCCACCCGACTGGCTCCAGGAGTGGTCAGGCCAAGTCGGGGCCGAGCTCAAGGACGGGCTGCGGGAGGGCCCGAGCTGGATCGCCTTCGCGCGCGAGAACGGGACCGTCTACCACACCTACACGGTGATGGCGCCCGACCCGTTCGTCGCGCCGTACTACAGCTTCCTGCTCGAGCGAACACCGAAAGCCCAACCCGACGAGCCCCGCACGTGGCGGAAGGACGAGTACCCGGACTGACGCCGATCAGGTCGAGGCCCGGCCGGTCGCGGCCGCCGGGCAGCTAGCGCTCGGCGTCCATCTCGGGGATCCGCGCGCACCGTGGTGGGACGCACGTGGGGGGCAGCTCGCAGCCGTGCCATGGTGGAAGGACTGTTTCACACGAGCAAGTGACGCCCGCCTGAACGACCGCCCACACCCTCGACGATCGTTTGCCGCCTTCTGGCCGTCGTGACGGCAGTCAAGCGCCGCGAGCTCGCGCAGACAGAGACGGGAGCGACGGGACTCGAACCCGCGACCTCCGGCGTGACAGGCCGGTCTTGCCGCTTCCGGTCTAGGCGGGGATGTGCGGGGATTCCCCCCGTGAGCAGGGTCTTTCGACACGGGCGTTGCGGGGATTGCCCGGTAGGGGCGGGAGCTTCCGGCGACCTCCTGCGGGATGGGCGCGGGATGCGTCGTTGTCTTAGTTGACAACCAGCGGGAGCTGTGCTGTACGCGGCGCCCGCGGAGTGGCGAAGCGTAAACGACGGCAAGCATCAGTCGACCCCTCTTTACCATCGAGCGACGAGGTGGGACGCGAGGGTACGGCCGGGAAGCCGCGGGCACGGAAGCCGAGGAAGAAGAAGGAAACAGCCGAAGACGCGTGACCGCGAGTGCCGGCTGGGGCCCGACTTGGTGTTCCCTCAGTGTTCCCTCGCTCGCGTTTCAACTAATTGATCGTCGGCCGCCTGATCAGGACGATGTGATCAACGGAGAGATCTAGTCGGTTCGAAGGCTTCCGATCGCCCGCTCGATTGTCTTCGCTTGCCGCGCCCAGGTCTTCGACGGGGCTGCGCCCACGACGACGGAACTGGTGCGCGTCCCCGCGACGAGACACGCGATCTCGCGGTAGCGAGTTCGCGACGTGCGATAGCTGTCGATCACGCACGAGCCTCGGCCAGAGCGAAACCCGAGCCCGTGCGCGCTGGCGATCAGACGAACGTCCTTCGAGCTCTCCTCCTCACGCAAGTGCTGGATCCGGAAGCTGGGCCAGTTCGCAAGCGTCTCCGCTCCCTGGCGGGGAGTTGCGTTGAGGTAGCCGCGAATGCTGCGGGCGTGGCCGATCAGCGCAACCGAGGCCGTTCCCGGGTCGGTCCGAATCGGCCTCCAAGTCTTCGGGTAGGCGAATGTTGCCGCGCCGGACGGAAGCCGGGCAAGCTTCCAGCCGTGCGGTGCGGGCGCCGGATGCAGCCAGCGAAAAGCCGGCGGCTGACCCTTGAAGGACGCGCTTCCGTCTGCGGCGCCGCCCCAAAGACCGAGGATCGCAGCGATGGTCGCGGCGACCACAAACAGCCGCCGCGACACGTCGATCATCCGATCAGATATTGCCATCGCCGTCGCTCGGACCGCCGTTGTTGTCGGCGTCGTGGTCCCCACCGTTGTGCTGTGGAATTCCGTTCCCAGCAGGCGGGCGCAGGACCCTGGCTCCGGCCGGCGAGACCGCGTACCACTTCGCGCCGAAGGCGCTGAAGCCCTCGCCGTGAGTCTGGCCCTTCTTCGTGTCCTTGACGAAGGTGTAGAGCGGGTGGTGGTTGTAGGTCACCTGGCGGCGGCCGTCGGCACGCTTGATCGATCCGATCAGGGACGCCTTCGCGCCTCCCGCGACCCGCGTCTTGCCGTTCGCGATCAGCGGCGGCCAGAAGGTCGCGCACTGTCCGGAGCACGCGCTCTTCCCGTTCCGGTCCTTTCCGAACAGGTAGAGCGTGTGTCCGCGTGAGTTGACGAGGATCCGTCCGAGGCCGGTCTTGGCCGTGGACACGACGGTGCTGCTGGCCGGGGCGGCATGGGTCGCCGACGCGTGCAGCAGCAGGATGCCGGCAGCGAGCGTCGCGAGGGCTGCGGCCACGATTAGCCACGGGCGCCTCAGCGCGACGCTGAAGCGGTGACTCGTTTGCATGGTGTCCTCCCTAGCTGGTGGGTTTCCGCTTGCCCGGACACCATCGCCTGCTCGAGCTCGCCTGGCATCGGTGCCACCGCGAAAGCCTTGTTCCGGCTACCCGGGAACGCGAGCTCCCCGCAAGCGGCAATCGACTCGTCAGCCGAGATCGATCAGCAGTCGGGACGGCAGCACGAAACGACCTGGCCGCCGCGAAGTGCAGCGGCCAGGTCGTCGAACCCGCGGTTCGCCTAGCGAACCGTGAAGACGCCCTTCATGCCTGCTTCTGCATGACCGGGCACCGTGCAGAGGTAGGGATACTTCCCCTTCTTCTTGAACGTCACGACGAGCTTCGCCGTCGTCCCCGGCTGGATCAGCGGCGTGACCTTGCCGTTGATCTTGAAGTCGTGTGCGACGTGGCCGATGTTCTTGAAGACGAACGTCGTCTTGCCGGGCTTCGCGATCGACTTGGTCGAGAGCTTGAAGAAGAACTCGCCGCCCTTGACCTGAACCGAGGTGCCCGTGGCGTTCGACGGCGCCGCGGGAGCGCTTGCCGAGGAGCCGCCCGTGGCAGCGGGTGCCGCCTGCGTCTTCGCCCCGCCAGCGGGTGCGTTCAGGGAGTAGGCGATCAGCTGGAACTGCGGCTTCTTGTCGAACCCGGTCGTGCTGGCGGCGATGAGCAGCGTGTCGCCGTCGATTGCCGGGAACGAGTTGATGCCGGCGGGAGCCTTCTTCGTCCAGAGCGTCTTGCCGCTCTGAGTGTCGTACGCGTAGATCGTGCCGGCGTAGTCGCTCGTGAAGACGACGTCGTTGGCGACCGTCGCCGCGCCGAAGTCCATCGACGGAAGCTCGTGCTGCCAGATGATCTTGCCGCTGGTGGCATCGATGGCTGCGAGACCGCCGCGGCCCTTGCGGAAGTTGAACAAGCCTTTCTGCCCGCTCGCGCTCGCGACGGCGTGAAGGTCGGCCCAGGGGACGAAGAGGCGGTTGGCTGCGAGCGCCATCGGCGTTTCGACCCCACCCAGGTCGCCGGGGAAGATGTCCTCCGGCTTCCGCGGCAGCGGGCCGGTGTCGTGCAGGTGCCTGCCGACCGGGCGCGTCCAGAGATGCTTGCCGTTGTCGGCGCGGTAGGCGTACGCCTTGCCCATCTTGCCGGCGACGAGCACGATCTCGGTCTGGACGCCGTTGATCGGCAGCGTCGTGGTGATCGCGGGGATCATCAGGTCGTAATCCCGCGTGTCGTGCGCGATTGCCTGTTGGAACCAGATCAGCTTGCCGGTCTGCCCGTTGAGGGCGACGATCGAGTCTGTGTAGAGGTTGCGGCCGGGTCGGCTCGAGCCGTCGGGGAATTTCGGCGTCCCGTACAGCGGTCCAGGATTTGCGACGGAGAGGAAGACGCGCCCCTTCCCGTCGACTGCGGGCGGGTACCAGAGGCCGCCCCCGCTGTTGACCTTCGGATTGCCGAACAGCTTGGCGCCGTCTTGGATCGTGTTGAACTTCCACTTGGGCTTGCCGCTGGCGGCGTCCAGCGCCCAGACGATCCCGTCCCCGTTACCGGCGTAGAACGACGAGGGGTTGCCGGGCACGGTGCTGACCAAGACGGTGTTGTCGTAGAGCTGGGGTGCCATGTCGATGCCCTCGTTGCCGTTCCTGATCAGCTTGCGACTCCAGATCAGCTTGCCGTTCTGGGCGTTGAGCGCGAACGCGGCGGACGCCGTCGCCCCATAGATGCGGCCGTAGCCGTAGGAGACGCCGTTTGGCCCCTCATCCGGCTTGTTGAAGAGATGCCGCCACTTGAGCTTGCCGGTCGAGCGGTCGAGCGCGTAGACATTCGAGTTCAGGTCCTGCAGGTACACGGTGCCGTTCAGGACGATCGGGGTCGAGGAAAAAACGCCGAAGACGCTCGCTCCTTTGAGCGCGAAGCGCCACTTCACGTTCAGCTTCGAGACGTTGGACGAGTTGATGTCGGTGTTGGTGGTGGCGCGAGTGTTCGCGAGGTCGTAGTTGTGAGCGGGCCAGGCGTCGGTGTTGGCGGCCCACTCCGGCGGCGCGTTGCCAACCGTGGCCGCGTGGCTCTGCGGGGCGGCCGCGATGCTGCCGCCGGACGAGCTCCCGCCGCAGCCCGCGAGGGCGACGGCCAACGCGGCGAGGGCGGCGACGATCGCAACCCTTCCCGTTAGGCGGGCTGGGATTTTGATGGGGTTAGTAGCCACTGCCGCCTCCTGAGCTCGGTGCCGGCGCGGAAACCTGATTGCCTGCAGGAGAGAGAGCGAACCAGCTGCCGCCGAAGGCGTTCAGGCCCTCGCCGTTCGTGTCGCCGGGGTTGTTGTCGTTCTTGAAGAGGTAGAGCGGATGGCCGTTGTAGGTGACCTGCCGCATTCCGTCCGAGCGGGCGCTTGTGGAGATGAGCGAGGCCTTTGCTCCGCTACCGATGGTCGGCTTGCCGGACGCTCGGAGCGGCGGCCAGTTGACGGCGCAGGCGCCGTTGCACTCGCTCATCGTTCCGGAGTCCCGGCTGAAGAGATAGAGCGTGCGCCCCTTCGAGTTGACGAGGATGTTGCCGAGGCTCGCGTTGGACACGCCGACGGTCGCTGTTCGTCCGCTTGCGGTCTTCGGTGGGCCGGACGACCCGCTCGACTTGCCTCCGCCACCGCAGCCGGCGACGGCCAGCGCGAGCAGGAGCACTGCCCCGCCGGCGAGGAAGGTGATGCGTCTCTTGTGGGTCATAAGGAAACGGCTCCTTTCGATCCGTCGGTATTGACGGAGTACAGCGTCGTTGCCGAGCCACGGCGCGACATCGCCGGTACCGGCCGTCGGGCGTTGCCGCTGACGGCCGTCCTCGAATCCCTGCTGGCGGGTAATGGCGTTGGGCGCTCGCTGCGAAGACCCGAGCGCTCGCGTGCGCGATCGTGTGCGGGTACCCACATGCCCACCTAGGAAAAGAGAAGACGATGTTCGAGAAGCCCAACGTCCTCTACACGGCCGAGGCGACGGCCACGGGTGGCCGCGAAGGCCACGCCCGCACCAGCGATGGCCGGGTCGACGTCGACCTCGACGTTCCGGCTGAGATGGGCGGGTCGGCCGGCCCAGGGACAAACCCCGAGCAGCTCTTTGCCACCGGCTGGGCGGCCTGCTTCCAGTCTGCGCTGTTGCGGTTCGCCGCCGGCAGGGGCCTCGATCTGAGTGACTCGCGTGTCACGGCGCGTGTGGGGATCGGGCCGGTTCCCAGCGGCGGCTTCGGACTCGTCGCGGCCCTCGACCTCGACGCCCCTCGGCTCACCCGCGGCGTCGCCGTCGACCTAATGAACCGGGCGCACGAGGCCTGTCCTTACTCGAGGGCCACGCGCGGCAATATCGAGGTGACGCTAACTGCCGGCGGGACGACCATCGAGCGACAGGCCGCGTGACCTCTAGCGGGTGCTGAGGTCGAGCGGTAGCTCGGCGACCACGTTCGTACCGAAGCCCTGGCGGCTTTCGAGGCTGATCGTCCCGCCGATCGCCTCCGCGCGGTCCTTGAGGCCGATCAGGCCGGAGCCCCGGCTGGCATCTGCGCCGCCAACACCGTCGTCGCCGACGGCTATACAAAGGGCTCGGTCGCGCACCGCGACCTCGACCTGCACTTGCGACGCGCGAGAGTGCTTGGCCGCGTTCGTCAACGTCTCTGAGACGACGTAATAGGCCGCCACCTCGATGGATTCGGGCAGCCGCCCAGCCGTTCGCACTTCGAGCTCGACAGGAATCGGCGACCGATGCGCGAGGGTCTTCAGAGCGGGGCCGAGCCCACCCTCGGCCAGTATCGCCGGATGGAGCCCGAGTGCGATCTCCCGCAGCCCGTCGAGGGCGGTCGTGAGCCCTTCGGCGATGTGGGACAGCTCCTCCTGATGCTTGCTCATCTCCTTCGGCACGGCTGCCTGCGCCGCACGCACCTCGAGCGCCAGCGAGACGAGCTGCTGCTGCGCGCCGTCGTGCAGGTCGCGCTCGATCCGGCGCCGGGTCGCGTCGGCGGTGGCGACGATTCGTGCGCGTGAGGCGTCGAGCTCCGCGCGACCCTCGGCGTTGGCGATTGCCATCGCCAGGAGCTCCGTGAACTTCGCCAGCCGGCCCTCGAAGTCAGCCGGCAGCGGCTCGGTTTCGCGCGAGCCGACGGCCATAACGCCCCAGAGACTTCCGTCGACGACGACGGGCACGCCGACCGCGGAACGCGCGCCTTCGGCCCGCGCAGCGGCCGCGATCGACCCCTGCGCGGGCCGGGTGTAGTCAGCGCGCGCCGGCAAGCCGGTTCGGCAGACACGCGCGATCGCGCTGCTGTCACCCTCGACCGGCCAGCTTCTCCCGACTGGGCCGAGGTAGCCGTCGGAAGTTGCAAGCACGGTCGCGCTGCCGGCGTCGTAGCGGAGCAGCACGCTGAGGGGGGCGTTGAACATCCGTGCGACCTCGTGTCGGACGCCGTCGAACACATGGTGCGGAGTGGCCCCCTCGGCGACGAGGGTGGCGACCCGTCGCAGCGCCGCCTGTTCGTCGGCGAGCTGCGCGAGCTGCTCGTGTGCCTCGCTGTTTGCGATCGCCGTCGCCAGGAGCTCCGTGAACTTCGTCAGTCGGCCTTCCAGGTCAGCCGGCAGCGGCTCGGCTTCGCGCGTGCCCACGGCCATGACGCCCCAGAGAGCTCCGTCGACGACGACCGGCACGCCGACCGCGGACCGCGCGCCTGCATCCCGCGCAGCGGCCGCGATCGAACCCCGCGCGGGCTGTGCGTAGTCGGCGCGCGCCGGGAGGCCGGTTCGGCAGACCTGCGCGACCGCGCTGCTGTCACCCTCGACGGGCCAGCTCCTTTCGATGGGGCCGAGGTAGTCGTCAGAAGCTGCAAGCTGGGTCACGGTGCCGTTGCCGTCGTAGCGCAACAGCCCGCTCAGGGGGGCGTTGAACATCCGTGCCACCTCGCGTCGGACGGCGTCGAACACACGGTGCGGCGTCGCCCCCTCGGCGACGAGGGTGGCCACCCGTCGCAGCGCCGCCTGTTCGTCGGCGAGCAGCGCGAGCTGCTCGTGTGCCTCGCTCTTTGCGATCGCCGTCGCGAGGAGCTCCGTGAACTTCGCCAGCCGACCTTCGACGTCGGCCGGGAGGGGCTCGGTTCCGCGCGTGCCGACCGTGACGACGCCCCAGAGCGCTCCGTCGACGACGACGGGCACGCCGACCGCGGACCGCCCGCCTGCGGCCCGAGCAGCGGCCGCGAGCGGCCCCTGCGTCGGCCGGGTGTAGTCGGCGCGCGCCGGGAGGCCGGTTCGGCAGACCTGCGCGGTGGCGCTGCTGTCGCCTTCGACAGGCCAGCTCCTCCCGGCGGGGCCAAGGAAGCCGTCGGCAGTTGTAACCAGCGTCGCCGTGGCGTTGGCGTCGTCGTAGCGCATCAGCATGCTGACTGGGGTGTTGAACATCCGTGCCACCTCGTGTCGGACGCCGTCGAAAACACGGTGCGGAGTCGCCCCCTCGGCGACGAGGGTGGCCACCCGTCGGAGCGCCGCCTGTTCGTCGGCGAGCTGCGCGAGCTGCTCGTGTGCCTCGCTGTTTGCGATCGCCGTCGCGACGAGCTCGGCGAACTCGGCCAGTCGCTGCTCGGTCTCGGGGGGCAGTTGCGGCTCACTCTTCGAGGTGACGGCCAAGACGCCCCAGAGGTGGCCATCGACGGTGATCGGGGCTCCCACGGACGAACGCCAGCCCATCTCGCGGGCGGCCTTGGGCGCCTCGCCCGGTGCTTCTGCATAGGTGTCGATGCGTGCGGGCCTGCCGGTCTCGAAGATCAGGCCTGACACGGTCCCTTCGAGTTGGTAGCGCCTCCCGACGTAGATGTAGCCGCCCTCGGTGGTCCAGCCGCTTAGTGCCGTGACGGTTCCGTCTTCCTCGTAGCGCGTGAGAGCGGAACCGTCCGCGCCCATCAATGCCGCGACCTCCGCGCTCACGGCTTCGAACACCTCTGCCGGTGGCGCGCCCGCCGCAACCAGCGTTGCCACCCGCCGCAGCGCTGCCTGCTCCTCCGCGAGCCGCGTGAGCTCCTCGTTGGCCTGGCTGTTTGCGATGGCGGTTGCCACGAGCTCCGTGAACTCCGCGAGCCGCTCCTCGAGGTCGTCCGGCAGCGGTGCGTCCGACGACGACGTCGCAATCACTCCCCAGACCCGGCCGTTGACGATGATCGGGGCGCCCGCGACCCGGTCGAAGCCTCCCTTGCGCGCTTCGGCTGCCAGCGTCCCCGGGAGGTCGGCGTCAACCTCGAGTCTCTGCGCCCGGCCGGTGCGGAGGATCTCTCGGGCCACCGACGGGCCGTCGAGCGGCCAGCGGGATCCCGGATGGAACGTATCCGGACGGGAGCCGACGACCGCGAGCATCTTTATCACCGTGCCGTCGTCTTCATAGCGGCAGACCCAAGCGTTCCGGAGATGCAGAACCTGGGCGACCTCCTTGGCGACCGCTTCGAACACCTCTGACGAGGGCGCACCGCCTGCGACGAGCGTCGCCACCCGCCGCAACGCTGCCTGCTCCTCCGCCAGCCGTCCCGGCTCGCCGCGATGCGTCGCGTGCGGTTCCGCGAGCCGGGCGGACGTGCCCATTGTGTCAAGGTACCCCATAATCGACGACGTGAGCA
>Ga0307318_10000719_pt1 | contig 10853 bp, 11 predicted proteins | sample ER_DNA_367_FD_194500 | JGI IMG/M metagenome (GOLD analysis project Ga0307318, IMG submission 194500) | Bulk soil microbial communities from the East River watershed near Crested Butte, Colorado, United States - ER_DNA_367 | ecosystem: Environmental > Terrestrial > Soil > Floodplain | place...
AGACGCGCAGGGCCACCGCCGTCCGCATCCGCGAGCGTCCGCTCGACCGCGGACCGCTCCGTTCCGTCCACCGGGCCGAGGAAGAGGACGGCGTAGTTTTTGCCCTCCAGGCGATTCGCCATGAGCGCGGGATACGCGTCTCCGAGCAGCTCCTCCGCCGCCTGGCTGCGGCGCTCGACGATGTCCGATCGGGCGCGCTCCTGGGTGAGCTGGTCGTTGACCGACGCAAGCCGGTCCTTCATCAGCGCGTCCTCGGCATCTCCGAGCTTTCCAGAGATCGCCGCACCCAGCAGGATCCCCACCGCGAGAGCGATGAAGACAGCTGCGAGCGAGACGAGGTGGTAGCGGAAGTCGAACATTTGCGGACTTTTTCGAGTCCTAGAGCCTTGCGGCAGTCTGGCAGAGCTCGTAGAGCCGAGCGAGGGCGTGGCGCGGTAAACCCCTTGCTCCCTCGGCATACAGCCGCCAGATCGGCCCCTCGACGAACGCGGTCGCTAGTGTCTGGCGACCTTCGTCTTCGAGCCTGAGACCGGCCTCGACCTGCTGCTTGACGTCGAGCCAGACTACCTCCCCGCCGGGTATCACCCGCTGGATGACGATGATGCCTCTCCCGCCCGGCTTGCGCAGGAGCCCCGGAGCCCGGCTTCGCAGCACGGTCCAGCGCGCCCCCGCCGCGAGCCCTCGCCGGTCGGGCTCCACGCCCGTGTATCCCGGCCACCAGTCGGGGAGGTGGAACGGTTCCGCGACGAGCGCCCAGACCTCTTCCCGCGCTGCGAGCAGGACCCGCGACTCTTCGACCCGCACGAGCTAGAACCCGAGGACGGACTGAACTCGTTCGGCGAGGAGCGAGAGGAAGCGCTGGAGATCCGACGAGACCGCGACGGCGGCGACGATGGCAGCGAGCCCCGCGGCGGTGAAGGCGAGCAGCGGCCCTACACCGACCCGCCCGCGAAAAAGGCGCGAGACGCCGCGCGCGTCGACGAGGATTTCCCCGACCTTGAGGCGGGTCAGGAAGGTCGACGACATGCCGGCCCGGTCGCGTTCGAGGAACTCGGTCAAATTGAAGCGCGTGCCGACCGCGACGATGAGCTCGGCGCCCTTCTCGTGCGCGAGGAGGATGGCGACGTCCTCGCTCATCCCAGGCAGAGGGAGGACCGCGGACTGGAGACCGAGCCGTTCAACCCGTTCGCGCCCGGGCGCGCCCCCTCCCGGATACGCGTGGACGACGATCTCGGCGCCTGAGTGGAGCGCTGCGTCGGAGACCGAGTCCATGTCCCCGATGACGAGATCGGGCCGGTAGCCGGCCTCGAGCAGCCGGTCGGCTCCCCCGTCCACCCCGATGAGGATCGGCTTGAACTCCCGGATGTAGGAGCGAACAGTGCGCAGGTCCCGCTTCGCCTCGGGCGCGCGCGCGACGACGAGCGCATGCCGGTCGCGGAAGCTCGTCTTCAACTGGGGCATCTGCACGCCGTCGGAGAGGAGCTTGCTCTCGTCGCGCACGTGGTGCAGCGTGTTCTCCGCGAAGTTCTCGAGCGCATCGCTGACCCGGGCCCGTTGGTCGGCGAGGATCCGCTCCAGCTCCTCCTCCGTGTGGATGTGACCGGCCGCGAGGCGGCTGCCGTTGCGGAAAAGCCCAGCGCCGCGGACGACGAGCGACTCGCCCTCCTTCACGTCCTCGAAGAGCTCGGCTCCGGGGCAGTCGATCAGCCGCACCCCGCCCCGCACGAGCGCCAGCGGCCCCGCATTCGGGAAGCGACCGGTCACCGACGGTGAGACGTTTAAGACGACGCGCACGCGGCTCTCGAGGAGCTCCTCTGCCGACGCGCGGTCGATGTCCCGATGGTCGATGATGGCGATGTCGCCGGGGCCGAGTCGCTTCACGAGGCGCTTCGTGCGCTTGTCGATCCTCGCGGTGCCGGTGAACTCGACGAAGCTCATTGCTGGGCGACCTTTTCGAGGAACTCCGCTCCGCCGAGCATGCGCTCCACCTCTTCGCGCCGCTCGGATTCCGACAGCCGCTCGATCCGAGTGTGCGTGGGGTCGCCCGGCACCTTCTCGACGCGGAAGTGCGTTTCCGCCGCGCTGGCGATCTGGGGAAGGTGCGTGATCGTGAGGATCTGCGCGCGCTGGGCGAGGCGCCCGAGGGCCTCGGCGACAGCGTGCGCGGTGCGACCTCCGATGCCCGCGTCGATCTCGTCGAACACGATCGTCGGCTCCCCCGCGCCCGCGTGGGCAGCGGCCCGAAGCGCAAGCGCGATGCGGGAGAGCTCGCCGCCGGAAGCCGTCTCTGCGGCCGGCGCGAACGGAAGTCCGGGATTGGGGCGGATGAGGAACGAAGCCTCGTCCCGCCCGCTGGGACCCGGGTCGCGCTCGGCGAGGTCGACGCGAAACTCGCCGTCGCCCATGCCGAGCCCCTGTAGCTCGGCGGCTACGGCCTCGGCGAACGCCGGAGCAGCCTCCGCGCGCGCGGCGGCAAGGTCCGAGGCCAGCGCCTCCTCGTCCGCCTCTGCGGCCGAGAGGGTCTGGCGCGCCGCTTCGAGCGGATCGACCCCGGCCTCGACCGCGTCGAGCTCGGCCCGCGCCTCCGCCGCGCGCGCGAGCAGCTCCTCGTAGCTCGCCGCCCGGAAGCGCCTCCTGGCATCCGTGATCCGCTCGAGCTCGGATTCGACTTCTTCGAGGCGTCCGGGCTCAGCTTCGAGCGACGCGAGGAAGCCGCGTAGCGAGCCCGCCACCTCGCGAATCCGCACCTCCGCGTCGCCCAGCTCCCCGTAGGCCTCGGCCAGCTCCGGAGCCAGCGCGGACACAGGCGCGAGCTGCGCCGCGGCGCGGGCCACGAGCGCGCCGGCGCCTTCATCGTCGGCGTGGTCGGGGGCCAGCGCTTCGCCGGCGCCGGCGGCCGCGTCACCGAGCTCGGTCACGTGCAGTAGCCGCTCCCGTTCGGCGCGTAGGCGGTCCTCGGTGTCCTCCTCGAAACCGGTCGTCCGCTCGACGAGCTCCTGGAGCTCGACCAGCCGCTCCTCGCGCCCAGTCTCCGCGCTCAGGAGCTCGTCGAGACTCCGTCTGGCGGCCACGAGCTCGCGCCAGGCGCGCTCGTGCTCCTCGCGCCGGCGCAGCTGCGCCTCGCCCGCATAGGCGTCGAGCACGTCGAGCTGAAAGGACCGGCGCGCGAGACGGCGCTGCTCGAACTGGCCCGACATGGCGAGCAGGCGCTCGACCAGCGCGGCAAGATCCTCGCGAGGGACCGCCCGTCCCCAGGCATAGGCGCGCGTGCGACCGTCGGCGAACACGCGGCGAGCGGCGACGAGCCCCTCCTCGCTCTCGGGACGGAGCTCCGCGATGGTCTCGAGCTCCTGGTCTTCGAGGAGGCCGTCCGGGAGGTCGAGCTCGGCCTCGACGTAGGCCTCTGCCGCGTCCGGGCCCAGGTAGCCGGAGTCTCCGGGGGCTCCCAGCAGAAGCCCGATCGCCTGAGCGAGGATGGTCTTCCCCGCCCCGGTCTCGCCCGTGATCGCGTTCAGACCCGGGCCGAAGACCAGCTCCGCCTCGCGAATGAGGACGAAGTTCTCGATGCGAAGCCGTCGGAGCATGGCTACGGGAAGACCTTGTGGTAACGGGTGAAAAACGTCACCTCCGGCAGAACGGCGAGATGCGACATCTGGTCACCGATTCCGACGGTGATCGAGTCGCCGGTGCCAAGCTCCCCCACCGTCATCCCGTCGACGAGAACTGTGACGGCGGCAACGGGACTTCGATTGGCCACCGTCAAGTCAGGGCCGCGCGGCACGACCACCGGACGGGCATGCAGCGAATGCGGCGCAACGAAGGTGATCGCCATCGCCTCGAGGCCCCACATCATTACCGGGCCGCCGTTCGAGAGGTTGTACGCGGTCGAGCCCGACGGCGTGCAACAGATCAGGCCGTCACACGGCTGGGTCTCGAGCATCTCGCCCCCGATCTCCCAGGCGAGCTCGACCATCCGTCCGGGCTGGGAGCTCGTCACCACGACGTCGTTGACGGCGGGATGCAGCGAGTCCTTCGCCTGCACGCCCAGCGTGCAGAGCGCGACGACCCGGTACTCGCCCCGGAGAACGCGCTCGAGCGCCTGCTCGAGCTCCCCGCCCTCCGCGCTGGTGAGAAAGCCCACTCGTCCGTAGTTGATCCCGAAGACCGGCGTGTCCGTCCCGAGCGTCGCGCGCAGGGCGCGGAGCATCGTGCCGTCACCGCCGAGCGCGATGACAAGGTCGGCGTCGGCTGCCGCAACGACCTCGACCCCTGCAGAGTGGGCGAAGGCCTCCGCCCGTTCGAGCCCGTCACCCAGGCGAGCCGGATGGCCGTGCGTGAACACGGCGATTCGGCTCACAGGCCGGGGCGCGCTAGTCGGCTGCGGCGAGGTAGAGGAAGAGCTCACGGTTTCCTTTCGGTCCGGGGAGATCCGATTCGGCGACGCCCAGCACGCGCCCGCCCCACTCTGGCACCTGCGCGGCGACCCCGTCCACCACGCGCTGACGCACCTCGGGGTCTCGGACGACGCCTCCCTTGCCAACGTCGGCCGGGCCCGCCTCGAACTGCGGCTTGACGAGCACGAGTGCGCGCCACCCGTCGCCCGCGCACGCGAGAGCCGGCGGCAGAGCCTTGCTCAGGGAGATGAAGGAGACGTCCGCAGTCACGAACGTGGGACGGAACGGGAGCTCGGCGCAGTCGAGATCGCGCACGTTCTTGCGTTCGATCACCGTCACACGGGGGTCGGAGCGCAGACGTGGATGGAGCTGTCCGTAGCCGACGTCGAGCGCGACGACCCGAGCTGCCCCGGCCTGGAGGAGGGCGTCGGTGAACCCGCCCGTCGACGCGCCGACGTCGAGCACGTCCTCGCCCGTGACGGCGATGTCGAGCTCGTCGAGCGCGTGCGCGAGCTTCTCGCCTCCGCGCGAGACGAACCGAGGACCGGCCTCGATCTCGAGTTCCGCGCCTTCGTCAACCTGTTCTCCGGCCTTGCTGTGCCCGGGCACGCGCCCGGCCAACACGAGGGCCTGGGCCTGCGAGCGGGTTTCGGCCAGGCCGCGCTCGACGAGCAGCACGTCCAGCCGCTTCTTCATGGGCTAGAGCGTACCGCTTAGGAGTGTCGTTCCCTGATGGCTGAAACAAGCTCGGCGAGCACAGACGTGTCCACGGGAAGCTCCTCCAGGCGCTCGTTGACGCGGGTCCGCGCCTCGTCGGCAAGCTCCCGCGCACGGTCGAGGCCGTATAGGGAGACGTAGGTCACCTTGCCCGCGGCCTCGTCCTTCCCCGGCGTCTTGCCGAGCTCCTCGGCCGTCCCGGTCGCGTCGAGCACGTCGTCGACGATCTGGAAGAGGAGGCCGAGCTCCTTGCCGAACGCGGCCCAAGGCGCGCGCTCCTCGGGAGGTACCTGCGCGACAGCCGTTGCGCAATTGACACAGGCCTGCAGGAGCCGGCCCGTCTTGAGGTCGTGCAAGTGCGCGAGAGCCTCGCCGTCGAGCTCACCGTTCGTCGTGACGTCCACGTACTGGCCACCGATCATCCCGAGCGTGGCGAAGGCCAGTTCGCGAGCCGCATCGGGAGCCGGATACACCAGGATCAGGCGGAACGCCTCCGTGAGCAGCGCATCCCCCGCGAGGATCGCGACATCTTCGCCGAAACGGACGTGCGCGCTCGGCTGGCCGCGTCGCAGCTCGTCGTCGTCGAGCGCGGGAAGGTCATCGTGGACGAGGCTGAACGTATGCACGAGCTCGAGCGAGCAGGCTGCGGGCAAAAGCTCCGCTGGGTCTCTGCCGAGCGCCTCGCCGGTCGCGAGGCAGAGCACCGGCCGGATCCGCTTGCCGCCGCCGAGCAGCGAGTAGCGGAGCGCCTCCTCGAGGTGCCCGAGCTCGCCGGCGAAGGGAAGCCGCGCGAGCTCCTCGTCCACGAGGCCGCGGAGCTGGTCGATCGACGTCACGCGCTCTCCTCGCGGCGGGCCCGCTCGATCTCCGCCTGAACCTCCTTCGCCACCTGCGCGAGCTCCGAAAGGACCTCCACCGCCTGCTCGGGATCGTCGGTGGCCTCGAGCCGCGCGCGGGCCGCCTCGAGCCGCTGCAGGAGCTGCTCGAGCCGTTCAGGCGTATCAGACGTCGGGTCGCTCACCGCGCGGCCTCCCGTGCGACGCGTCCGAGAATCCCGTTCACGAGCGCACCCGCATCTTCGGAGGCGTAGCGCTTCGCGAGCGTCACGGCCTCGTCTATCGCCACCTCGACCGGGACCTCCTCGCGTTCGAGCTCCCAGAGCGCGATGCGAAGGATGTTGCGCTCGAGCGCCCCGAGCCTGTCGGCAGTCCAGTCGCTCGACGCTTCATTGATGCGGGCGTCGAGCTCGGCCGCGGCGGCGGCCACGCTGTCCACGAGCTCCTGCGCGTACGGATCGAGCTCCCCCTCGTGGAGCGAGGTGAGGGGCTGTCCGGTCACGTCCCACTGGTAGAGAACGAAGAGAGCGTCGCGCCGGGCGGCCTTGCGGCTCACGCCGGGCCCCCGAGCGCGGCCAGCGAGGCGTCAGCGAGAAAGGCTGTCGTGTACTCGCCGCGCGCAAAGCTGTCCGTTCCGATGATCTCCATTGCCAGAGGGCGAGTGGTTGGGACGCCCTCGAGCTCGAATTCTGACAGCGCGCGCTCGGCGCGAGCGATCGCGGCCGGTCGGTCTTCGGCCCAGACGATCACCTTGGCGACGAGCGAGTCGTAGAACGGCGGAACCGTGTAGCCGTCGAACACGTGGGTGTCGACGCGAACCCCGGGCCCGAGCGGCGGCCGGAACGCGGTGATCGTCCCGGGCGCAGGCAGAAACCCCTTTGCAGGGTCCTCTGCGTTGATCCTGAACTCGATGGCGTGGCCCCGAAGCTCCGCTGAGCCCGCGGCCGGCACGCCCTCTCCGGCTGCGACGGCGACCTGCGCCCTCGCGAGGTCGATGCCCGTGATCAGCTCGGTCACCGGATGCTCGACCTGAAGCCGGGTGTTCATCTCGATGAAATAGAAATGCCCGTCGGAATCGAGGAGGAACTCCAGCGTGCCCGCGCCGCGGTACCGGAGGGCTTCGCATGCGCGCCGGGCCGCATCCTCCATCTCCTTGCGGAGCTCGGGCGTGACGGCCGGCGACGGCCCTTCTTCGATCAGCTTCTGGTGACGCCGCTGGATCGAGCAGTCGCGCTCACCGAGGGTGAGGAACGCGCCCTCCCCATCGCCGAGCACCTGGATCTCCACGTGGCGGGCGCCCACGACCGCCTTCTCGACGTAAAGCGAGCCATCGGAGAACGCCGACTGCGCTTCCGCCGAGGCCGTCTTGAACGCGGCTTCGAGGTCCTCCGCGTCGTCGACGAGGCGCATCCCGCGGCCCCCTCCGCCCGCGGCAGCTTTGAGGAGCACCGGGAAGCCGATTTCTTCTGCCAGGCGTCTGGCGTCGGAGAGCGCGGCAGCCCCGTTCGATCCAGGCACGAGGGGCAGGCCGGCCGCGGCGACGGCTTCCTTGGCGGCGATCTTGTCCCCCATCGTCTCGATGGTCTCCGGCCGGGGGCCGATGAAGACCAGGTCGTTGTCCTCGCAGGCGGCGGCGAACGCGGCATTCTCGGCGAGGAAGCCCCAGCCTGGGTGGACGGCGTCACAGCGAGTCGTCGTCCCGGCCGCGATGACCGAGGGGATCCTGAGGTAGCTGTCGGCAGGCGGCGGCGGGCCGATGTGCACGGCCTGGTCCGCGAGTTGGACATGAAGCGAGTCGCGGTCGGCGGTCGAGTAGACGGCGACAGTCTCGATGCCGAGCTCGCGGCAGGCGCGGATGATGCGGACGGCGACCTCGCCCCGGTTGGCGATCAGGACGCGGTCGAACACCGGCGCTCTCTTTCGAGCTTCGTGCACACACCCGCGCAGGTTCGGGAGATACGCTCGAAGCGGAGGGAGGACCGCGGCGGCCCCGGGCGCAACCCGTCCGTTCGGGCCACGTTAGAGGGCGTCGAGCGGGCGCCCGTTCAGCGGCTCCAGCTCGAACAGAAGGTCTCCGTACTGCACAGCTTCGGCGTTGTCGACGCAGATCCGCCGGACGACTGCCTCGACCTCCGCCTTCACCTCGTTCATGAGCTTCATCGCCTCGAGGATGCACAGGGTCTGGCCCGGCGCGACGGGGTCTCCCTCCTCCACGAACGGCGCGGCGCCCGGCTCCGGCGCGCGGTAGAAGGTGCCCACCATCGGCGATTCGATCCGGATGACGTCGTCCCGTGGAAGCACCGGCGCCGGTTCCTCCTCTGCGCCCCCGCCGGTCGGCACGCCCACTGTCGGGACAGCCGCGGCCGCCCCTTCGTCGCTCCGCCGAACGGTGACCCGGGTCTCGCCCTCCTCGATTGTCACCTCGCCGATGCCCGTCTCCTGCACGATCCGGATGATCTCCCTGATGCGATCGGCTTCTCTCCGGTCGACACCTGCACCGGTGAGCGACTCCGGCTCTGCGCCGCGACTTCGGATCGACCGCAGGAGCGGCTCGGCCTCCTGGCCGAAGAGCGCCAGCAGGAGAAGCTCCTCCTCGCTCGAGGCAATGCCGTCCGCTTCCTCGCGCAGCTCGTCGATCTCCTGCGGGGGTTCCTCGGTTCGAACGGCGCCGTCTCCGATGAGCTGCACCGCTCGGCGCACGACGGGATCCACCTGGCTCGGCGGCGAGCCGTAGCGGCCCTCGATCAGGTCGCGCAGCTCGTCGACGACGATGTGCCAGCGCTGGGCGGAGAGCACATGGAGGAGCGCCTGCGACCCGAGAATCTGCCCGATCGGAGATGCAAGCGGCGGCCAGCCCGCTTCGGCCCTGATCTGGCTGAGCTCCTCGAGAACGTCATCGAGCCGATCCGCGACACCACGCGCCCTCAGCTGGCCGTCGAGCTCGGCCACGAGACCCGCAGGCAGACGATGCTCGGCCGCTCGCACGGCAACCCGCGGCGAAAGAGGCGGGACAGGCTCGTCTCCGAGCGCCTCGTCCACGAGCTCGGAGCCGCGCCAGAGCGTCGACACGTCCACGCCCGGGTCGAGACCCAGCCCGGCGAGCGACTGGGCGAGAGCCTCGGCTGAAATTCGATGGAGCGAGAGCGCAACGGGATAGAGCGTGCAGGCGATCAGCGCCGCTCCCGCTCGCGCAGCTTCGAGACCTGCCGCCAGCGCCGCCCCGCCGGAGCCCTGGCCGTGGAAGCCGACCGGCAGGCCGCTCGCCTCGCCGATACGCTCGACCAGCTCCCGCGCCTGAGCCGGCTCGAGCGACCCCGCCGGATCGTGGACGAGCACGCGAGCCGCACCGAGCTCACTCAGACGATGAGCGCGCTCGAGAAGGACTTCGGTCTCACCCGTCAGACCTGGGCTGTGGACGAGCCCGACGGAGAGCTCCTTGCCGGCCCCGCGAATCGCGGCCGCCGCCTCGCTCAGGTTCCCGAGGTCGTTGAGAGGATCGTGGAGGCGGAAAACGTCGATTCCGCTCGCCGCGGCGCTCTCGACGAAGCGCCGGACCAGATCGCGGGAAAGAGGCCGGGTGCCGACGAGGAAGCGGCCGCGCAGAGCCATTCCGAGCGGCGTGGAGCAGCGGGCCTTGATCGCGCGAATGCGCTCCCACGGGCTCTCGACGCCCCGGCGCACCGCCCACTCGAAGCAACCGCCACCCGAGACCTCGAGGTGCGAGAAGCCGGCCTTGTCGAGGACGCTGGCCAGCTCGAGCACCCGTGCTCCCTGCATCCGAGTTGCCAAAGGCTCCTGCGAGAGGAGCCTGATGGTGGTGTCGACGAGCTCTGGCATCGTCCGCTCAGGCCCGCGAGATATAGCGCCGCTCGCGAGTGTCGACCTTGACGCGGTCGCCCACGTTGACGAACAGCGGCACCTGCACGACGGCGCCGGTCTCGAGCGTCGCCGGCTTCGTCACGTTCGACACGGTGTCCCCCTTGACCCCGGGCTCGGTGTCGACCACTCCGAGCTCTACCGACGCGGGCAGGTCGACACCCGCTGGCCGGCCGTCGACCATCAGGAGCATGACCGAGCTCGCGGGCTGCATGAACGGAAGCTGGTCCTCGAGCTCAGCATGCGGCAGCGAGATCTGCTCGTAGCTGTCGGTGTCCATGAACACGACCTCGTCGCCGGCGTCGTACAGGTACTGCACGCTCTTCGTCTCGGTGTGGACACGCGGCATCTTCTCGCCAGCGCGGAAGGTGCGGTCGACGACCGCGCCCGAGTCGAGGTTCTTGAGCCGCGTGCGGACGAACGCGCCCCCCTTGCCGGGCTTCACGTGCTGGAACTCGACGATGCGCCAGACCTGCCCGTCGATCTCGACGTGCATGCCGTTCCTGAACTGGTTCGTGGAGACAGTTTCGGCCAAGGCGCCGAGATTTTAGTCCAGGGTCAGCAGCTCTTTCGTAAACGGCGTCAGCACCTCGGCTCCGTTCTCCGTCACGACGACGAGATCCTCGATGCGAACGCCGCCCAGACCGGCGAGGTAGACCCCCGGCTCGACAGTGACAACGTTTGCCGGCTCGAGGGCGACCTGAGCGGTCTGCCGCAGGACCGGAAGCTCGTGCACCTCGAGGCCGACACCGTGGCCAAGGCCGTGAAGCACCTCGAAGCCGGCGTCCTCGATCTCCCTTCGCGCGATGGCATCCAGGCCCTTGGCATCCGCTCCGGCGCGTACTTCGGCGAGTGCCGTTTCCTGGGCTGAGCGACACGATGCGTAGGCGCGCCGCAGCTCCTCAGGGAGCGGCCCCGTGGCGAACGTCCGCGTGCAGTCCGAGCAGTAGCCGTCCACACGCGCTCCAGCGTCCACGATCACGGTCTCCCCTGGCCCGATCTCGCGGTCACCGGGATGGTGGTGCGGAAG
>Ga0307318_10000720_pt1 | contig 10851 bp, 10 predicted proteins | sample ER_DNA_367_FD_194500 | JGI IMG/M metagenome (GOLD analysis project Ga0307318, IMG submission 194500) | Bulk soil microbial communities from the East River watershed near Crested Butte, Colorado, United States - ER_DNA_367 | ecosystem: Environmental > Terrestrial > Soil > Floodplain | place...
CATCCACGGTACCGTGATGACGCATTCGAACTCGGCGACGGTGCGCGAGGCCGTCGAGCACACGCCTCCCGATCGAATGGTCTGCACGGTCTCGGAGCCCGGTGAGGAAGGACGCGAGCTCGTGGAAGCTCTCCGAGGCGACGAGCTCGCCGTCGACCTCGTCGACGACTCCGACGCCGAGCACGCGGTTGGCACCGTCGACCTGCTCCTGCTCGGGGCGGACACGGTCTTCCGCGACGGCTCCCTGGTGAACAAGGTCGGCACGTCGGGGCTCGCCAAGGCGGCGAAGAAAGCGGGCGTGCCGGTGATCGTGGCGTGCGAGGTGATCAAGCTCGCGCCCGAGGATCCGCGCCACCCGGGCGAGGAACGCTTCGAACTCACCGCGCCGAAGCACATCGACCTCTACGTCACCGAGGAGGGTGAGTTCCCGCCGTTGGACATCGCGGCGCTGATCGACCGCACGCCGTTCTTGCACGACGGCTACGCATTGCTGAACGCTTAGCCGCTGGGAGTCAGCGCATAGAGGCGCTTGTATCCGGCGAGAAAGACGCGCTCCTTGTCGGCGACGACCGGGCTGTACTTGCCGTCGTCGAACTCCCATAGCTTCTTCCCGGTTTGGGCGTCGAGGCCGAACGTCTTCTCCTCGAGCGTGGAGAAGTAGACGACGCCGTCGAGCACCGTCGGCGCACCCGAGATCTCGCCGCCCGCGTCGAACGACCACTTGACGTCGCCGGACGCGGCGTCGAGACCATAGAAGCGTTTGCTGTAGGAGCCGACGTAGACCGTCTTCTGCCAGACCGCGGCCGAGGAGTAGACGAAGCCCCCGGTTGCCTTCGCCCAGAGGAGGTGGCCGCTGTCCTGGCCGAAGGCATACACGCGTCCGTCCGTGTTCCCGATGAACACACGCCCGTAGGCGACCGCCGGCGTGGCGTAGAAGTTCGCCGTCCCGCTCGCCGACCAGCGGAGCTTCCCGGTGCGCGCGTCGACGGCGTAGACCTTGTTGTCATAGGACGCGAAGAAGAGCGTGCCGCCGGCGTACGCCGGGCCGGCCTTCACCTGGTCTCCGGTCGGGAACGTCCAGACGGCCTTGTGGGTGTTCACGTCGACCGCGTACATCTTCTTGTCCCAGGAGCCGAAGTAGAGGAGGTTCCCGACGACGAGCGGCGAAGTCTCGACGACACCGGCCTCGAAGCGCCAGAGCTCGTGCCCTGTGTCGGGGTCGATCGCCACGACGTAGCCGGCCGCATCCTGCTTGTGCTCCCGACACGGGAACGGGTCCATGAGCGGCTGGTAGATGACGTCATCGCCCATCGTCGGCGAGGCAGCGATGCAGCGGGAGAAGTTCTTCTGCCAGACGGTGCGGCCCGTCTTGGCGTTCAGTGCGAGGAAGCGACCGTCGTTCGTCCCGACGTAGACCCGGCCGTACGCGACGACGGGCGGGAACTCGAGCAGGCTGCCGGTTCCCTTGTCCCAGGTGGTCGTGAAGGGTGGGCGCAGGTCGAAACCAGGCGCGTAGCGCGTGCGCTGCTCGTCGTAGCCGTACGTGGGCCAGGGGACCTTGCGGACGACTTCCTCCGGCCTCGTCGTCGCGCCGGGCTCCTCCGTCGTCTCGAACTCGACGGTGCTCGAGCCGCGGATCGTCCCCGGGTGTCGGTTCTGCCAGACGACGTAGCCGGCAACGGCCACTCCGGCGCCGAGTACCAGGACGAGCGCGACGATCGCGAGGATCCAGCGCCGTCGGGTCATCGGCGGCGCTTGTGCTCGACCGCGAAGAGCTCGGTCGCCCCGTGCAGGAGGAGCCGCTCGCCGCTACCCGAGACCGGCACGTACTTGCCGTGCGGGAAGGTCCAGGCCGTGTTGCCGGTCTTCCAGTTCCAGGCCGTCGTGCGGCCCTCGAGGCTCGCGGCGTAGACGAGACCGTCCACAACCTGCACCGCCCCGGAGACACGGCCGCCCGCGGCGCGCGTCCAGAGGACGTGGCCCGAACCGGCCGACACCGCGTAGACCAGCCCGTTGTAGGCGCCGAAGTAGACCCGTCCCCTATAGGCGGCGGGCGACGAGTAGACGTACGAGCCCGCCGAGATGCGCCAGAGGAGGCGGCCGTTGCTTGCAGAGAGCGCGGAGAGACCTGAGAAGACCGAAGGCGCGAAGACGCGTCCGCCCGCGACCGCGACCGTCCCGTAGACCCGGCCGCCCGCGCTTCCGCGCCAGACGACACGGCCGTTCCGCGAGTCGAGGGCGAACACCCGGCCTGCGTAGTCGCCGAAGTAGAGCCGGTTGCCGACCAGCGCCGGGCTCGACGTGATCTTCACGCCGCCGTGGAAGACCCAGCGCGCCCTGTGCGTGTCGAGGTCGAGCGCGTAGACGTTCCCGTTCGTCGCGCCGAAGTACGCCACTCCGTCCCTGATCACCGGCGAGGGCTCGGTCAGCCCCGTGTAGAAGCGCCAGCGAAGCTTGCCGGTCTCGAGCGAGCGCACCGTGACGTACCCGGGCTGCATCGAGGTCGAGACGAGGATGCCGCGCTCGGGATCGATGGCCGGAGACGACGCCATGAGCGAACCGACGTCGCGCTTCCAGAGGACGCGGCCGTTGCGCATCGAGATCGCGCGCAGAGCGCCACCCATCGTGTGGACATACGCGACTCCCTCCCAGGTCGTGGCGGGGAACTCCATCAACCCTCCGAGCTCTCGCCTCCACGCAATTCGAAACGGCGGACGCACCTTGATCGCCCCCTGCGCCTGGGTGCGGGCCGGGTTCGCGCCATAGAGAGGCCACTGGAGAGAGGGGCGCCAGACCTCGACCCGATGGTCGAGCCGGCTCCGGAAATCGAGCTTCAGGGTGCGCGCGGCGTAGCCAGGAGCGGAGACACGGACCTCGTAGCGGTGGCGCGGGACGCCGAGAGCCGCCACGCCCTTCGGCGTCGCCCTCACCGCGGCGCCGCGGGCGACAACGCGAGCTCGCCGCACCGCCTTGCCCGTATCCCCGTCCACGACGTGGACAGCAGTGGCCGGGGGCAGTACGGGCGCGGGGCTCTCCGTGGTGGCGTAGAGAGCCGTGTCCGCTCCCACGGGCTCGTCGCCCTCGCCGTAGCAGGCCGAGGCGCCCACGAGGAGCGCGGCCAGCAGCACAGGCGCCGCGGCGAGACGTAAGCGATAGGAATGAACCATCCTGACCCGGGAGAAAAGGGTATCGCGGGCGCCAGAAGGCCTACCGCGACAACCGCGAGAGCGTGCCGTCCTGCCCGCGCACGAGGCAGGTCTCGGAGAAGAACCGCGTCATGACGACGCCTTCCCGGAACTCGCCCACCCGTGGCTCGGGCCTTTGCCCGCGTGCGAGCGCCAGCGCCAGAGCCGGATACTCGCTTCCGGCCGCGAGGGGGAGCGGGAAGGCGCCGCCGAAGCGCAGGTTCACGTCCGTCACCCTGCAGTCGCCCGGCGCGGCGCGGAAGCACTGCACCGTCGCAGGGCCGACCACGCCGAGGGCCTCGCTCACGTCGCGCCCCAGGACGATGAGCTCGTCGTCGGCGATCGTCATGCCCTTGATCGACTCGCCGCCTTTCGACTCGATCATCGTTCGCGGGATCGCATTCAGGCAGCGGCCTTCGAGGTCGCAGAAGACGTCCATGGAGAACTCCTCGCCGGAGCAGACCTCCTGCACGAACGACTCCGCCGGGGTGCGGGCGAGGAAGAAGTCGAGCTCCTCCCGGTTCTCCGCGCGGAAGATGTTGCGCGACCCGAAGCCGCGCCGGGCCTTGACGAGGACCGGGAACGGGAGGTCGGAGGGCAGCTCGTCCTTGAGCCAGGATGCGGGCGAGCCGATTCCGCGCTCCTGCAGGAAAAGGTGCGTCACGTACTTGTCGTTCGTCCGCTCGGCCACCTCGGCGTCGGGCAAGAGCACGAGCGCGCCGAGCTCGCTTCGGTGCTCGGCAAGGATCCTCATGTCGAGGTCCGTGAGGGGGACGATCAGATCGACGCCGTGCTCAGCTACGGCCGAAGCAAGAGCCGGCACGTAGCCCGGGTCGTCGATACGAGGCGCGAGGAAGTGCCGGTCAGCGGCGTAGAGCGCGGGCGCGAGGGGATTTAGGTCGGCCGCGACCGTCTCGCCTCCGGCGCGGCCGAAGGCGGTGACGATGTCCACCCGCTGGCCGGCGCACGTGAAGAGGACGGCGGTCAACCCTGCCGCCAGCCGCCGGTGTCGCCGCGGTAGGTGCCGCTGAAGAGGACGCGCGGCGTCCTCGCGATGATCTTGAGGTCGAGCCAGGCCGAGCGGTGCTCGACGTACCAGAGGTCGAGCTCGATGCGGTCTGTCCAGAGGAGCTTCGCGCGCCCGTTCACCTGCGCCCAACCGGTCAGGCCGGGCTTCACGTCGAGCCGCTTCCGTTGCCGCGGCGTGTACTGCTCGACCTGATAGGCGAGCGTCGGGCGCGGGCCGACGAGGCTCATTTCGCCGTGGAGGACGTTCCAGAGCTGCGGCAGCTCGTCCACCGAGAGCCGGCGCAGGATTCGGCCGACGCGGGTGATGCGCGGATCGGCGTAATCCACCGCCCAGCCCGCCCCCTCCCTTTCGGCGCCCGGAATCATCGTGCGCAACTTGAGCAGGTCGAACTCCTCGCCGTGGCGCCCCACCCGCCGCTGGCGGTAGAAGACCGGGCCGCCGTCGTCCACCTTGATCGCGAGGGCGGCGATGCCGACGACGGGGCTCGCGAGCGCGAGACCCACGCCCGCGCCGAGAAGGTCGACCGCCCGCTTCACCGCGTGCCCTCGACCTTCTCCCAGACGGGGGGCACACCGAAGCGCACGTAACGGAAGAGCGCCGCGACCGTGGCCCAGGTGACGAGCACGTAGTAGTAGGCGATCGCTGCGCCCGGAATCGGTATCCGGAGCCGGCCGGCGAGCGCGAGCACGAGCAGCGCGATCTGTGCGGCGAGCACGAGCTCGTAGACGAGCCCGCTCGTCACGAGGGCGAGGCTGGTCGCGAGAAGCACGACGTGCAGGAGCCCGCTCGCATAGCGAAGGGCGCGGTGCGCGAAGAGCTCGAAGGCATACAGCGGCCCCACGCCGCGGAGCATCCCGCCCCGAACGAGGATGAGCCAGCAGTGCTCGAACATGCGCACCTTGCGGCCGTACTCGTCCTCGAGGTCGCGGGCCGGGCGGTCCCAGGCGCGTGCCTCCGAGTCGTAGACCGCGCGCATGCCCTGCTGCACGGTCACGTACGGGAAGGTGAGGTCGTGTCCGAAGCGCGGGTCGACCTCGACGTAGTCGGCCCGGCGCACGGCGTAGATGGCGCCGTTCCCGCCCGTGATCGAGCCGGCCGCCGACTCGCACCCGCGGAGCCAGAGCTCGTAGCGCCAGTAGAGCCCTTCGCGGTTCGTCCCCTCGGGCTCGCCGAAGGAGACCTTGCCGGCGACGTACCCGATCGTCGGGTCAGCGAGGCTGCGGACGAGCTTCCGGAGGGCATCCGGCTCCCAGACCGCGCCCGCATCGGCGAAGGCGACGACCTCGGCTTCCACGGTGCGGACGGCCTGGTTCTGGGCCGCCACTTTGCCCCCGCGCGGGCAGCGGACGAGCCGCACGCGGCTGTCCCGCTCGGCGAGCTGCTCGACGAGTGCGTCCATGCCGTCGGTGGACGCGTCGGAGGCGACGACGACCTCGAGCCCACCCGGATAGTCCTGCGCAAGAAGGCTCTCGACGAGCCGCTCGATAACCCTCTCTTCGTTGTGTGCCGCGATCACGACAGCGACGCTCGGCGCGATGTCCGCCTTCGCCACGCGCATCCTCCGCACGACGGCGAGCGCCGCGACGAAGAGTGGGTAGCCCACATGCGTCCAGAGGATCGCGCCGAGGCTCGCCCAGAGGAGGATCTCGAGGATGATCACCGCGGAGCGGATCGTACCCGTGCCGATTTGCAGGGCATTTAGCTCGGCTCGGCCTGCTCGGCCGCGGGATCGATGAGCCCACGGCCGCGCGCCTGCTCCCAGGCTCCGACGGTCAGGCCGGTGATGTAGCCGCGGTCGCGCGTGTGCACCGCCTTGCCCGCATTCAGAACGAACATGCCGACGAGCGCCCACCAGAGCGCGGCGCGGTTCTTCGCTGTCTGGGGCATGTTCTTGCGGTGAAGGTAGAACTGGTTGGCGAGGTTCATGCGCTGGTGGTCGAACGGCGTGAAGCGCTCGACGTCGCTCTTTCTGTGGTCGATCCGCGCGCGCGGCGTCTGGACGAGGACGTAGCCCTCCTGCACGACGCGGTAGGAGAAGTCGATGTCCTCCTTCCAGGCGTAGCCCGAAAGGTTCTCGTCGAAGCGCACCTTGTCGAACACCTCCCGCCGGTAGGACATGAACCAGCCGTTCATGTACTCGAGCCGCCGCACGTCCTTGGACGCGGAGACACCCTCGACGAAGAACCCGCCGCGCATGTGCCCGCTCGCCTCCGGCCACCAGCCGCCCATGCCGAAGAGCCTGCGCCAGAGGATCGTCGGCTTGGCCGGGTTGGGCGGGTGGACCGGCGATCCGCGGACGCCGCCGAGCTCGGGGCCCCAGCGCTCGTACTCGGCGAGGATCTCCTCGTGCACGTCCGGGTCGAGCCAGACGTCGTCGTCGATCAGGAAGACGGGGTCGCCGCTCGTCCGGTCGATGCCGACGTTTCGTTGCACGGTGAGGCCGCGCGGCGCCGGGTGGACGTAGTCGAGGCGGATGCCCGCCGACGCGCAAAGCTCCTCGATCTCTGAGCGCGCCGGAGCCTCGTCGCTCGAGTCGACGATGCAGAGCTCCTCCGGGAGGACGGTCTGCGCCGCAAGGCTCTCGACCGCGTCGCGGAGGAAGTCCGGCCTGTTCCTCGTCGCGATGACGAAGGACGAGCCGGCCCGCTTTCTCTCGGCCTTCGCTGCGCTCATCGGACGAGGCGCCATGATAGAACCGTCGTCCCATGCGCCCGGACGTGACGTGAAGGCAGTCGTGCTGGCGGCGGGCCCCGGCAGGCGCCTCGGGCCGCTGACCCGCGAGCTTCCGAAGACGCTTCTCCCGCTCGGCGAGAGCGGAACGATCCTCGACCTCGTCCTCGCGAACCTCGCCGCGGTGGGCGTCGACGAGGTCGCCGTCGTGACGGGATTCGCGGCCGGCCGTGTCGACGAACTCGTCCCCGAGCTCGAAGAGCGCCACGGCCTCAGGGTGCACCCGGTTTTCAACGACCGTGCCGAGGAGTGGAACAACGCGCACTCGCTCTGGCTTGCCCGGGAGGCCTTCGCCGAGGGGGCGCTGCTCGTGAACGGCGACACGGTGCATCCCCCCAGCGTCGAGATGGCCTTGCTGGCCGAAGACGGCGACGGGCTCGTGCTCGCCGTTGACAGCTCGAAGCCTCCGGGCGGCGAGGCCATGAAGGTCGCGCTCGGCGAGGCCGGCGCGGTGGAGCGGATCAGCAAGGATCTCGGAGAGGCCGACGGCGAATACATCGGCGTCGCCCTCATCGGCCCGGCCGCCGCGGCCTCGCTCGCGGATGCGCTCGAATTGACCTGGCTGCGAGATCCCTCCCTGTACTACGAAGACGGCTTCCAGGAGCTCGTCGCGAGAGGCGAGACGGTGCGAACGGCGCCGATCGGAAGTGTGGACTGGGTCGAGGTGGACGACGACGCTGACCTCGCGCGGGCACGGGAGATCGCATGGCGCTACTAGCCCGCATGGTCGCCTGCCCACTCGCGATCGAGGTGCGGAACGGCGCCGTCGCGGCGCTGCCCGGCCTCCTCAGCGACGGGCGCATCTCGGCGGGCGGGCACGTGGCCGTCGTCGTCGGCCCAGGGCTCGGCGAGGAGGTCGTCGCCGAGGTCAAGCCGGCGCTCGAGAACTGCGTCGTCCACTCCGTGAGCGGCGGGAGCGTGGCCGCGGCGCTCGGGCTCGTCGAGGAGCTCCGCGAGGGCTCCCATGACGCCGTCGTCGGGATCGGCGGTGGCCGCACGCTCGACGTGGCGAAGTACGCGGCGAGCCAGGCCGGCCTGCCGATGGTCTCCGTGGCAACGAACCTCGCCCACGACGGCATCGCCTCGCCGGTCGCCTCCCTCGAGGACGAGGAGGGCCGCAAGGGCTCGTACGGCGTCCACATCCCCATCGCCGTCGTCGTCGACCTCGACTACGTGCGACGGTCGCCCGAGGAGCAGATCCGGTCCGGGATCGGCGACGCCCTCAGCAACCTGAGCGCCCTCGCCGACTGGGAGGTCGCCGCCGAGGATCGCGGCGAGCCCATCGACGGGCTCGCAGCCACGTTCGCGCGCTCGGGCGCAGAGTCGCTCGTCCGGAGCACCGATGACCTCGGCTCGGACTCCTTCCAGCGCACTCTCGCCGAGGCGCTCGTCCTCAGCGGTCTCGCCATGGCCGTCGCTGGGTCGAGCCGCCCGTGCAGCGGCGCGTGCCACGAGATCTCGCACGCGATCGACGCGCTCTATCCCGACCGCGCAAGCCACGGAGAGCAGGTCGCGGTCGGCGCGCTCTTCGCCTCGTTCGTGCGCGAAGACGGTCTGTTCGACCTCCTCGACGGCGCCCTGCGCCGCCACGGCGTCGCCCGCCTTCCCAAAGACCTGGGCCTCTCGGACGAGGAGTTCGCCGCAGCCGTCGCCCACGCCCCTGCGACCCGACCCGACCGGTACACGATCCTCGAGCGCCTCGACCTTGGCGGGGACGAGATCCGCGACCGGGTCGACCGCTACGCCGATGCCGTCGATCGCTGAGCTTCGCGCCGAGACGCAGCCGGACTGGCTGCTCGCCCGCCCCGGAGCCGAGCACTGGGCCGGGCGGCTCTACATGCGCTGGTTCTCGCCCTACCTGACTCGGCTCGTCCTGCGAACCCCGCTGCCGGCGAACGGGGTCACCGCACTCATGATCCCGGCCGGTCTGCTCGGCGCCCTCTCGTTCACCTTCGCCGGGATCTGGCCGGCGGCGGTCGGCGTGCTTCTCGTCCAGCTCCAGCTCCTCCTCGACTGCTCGGACGGCGAGGTCGCGCGCTGGCGGAAGCAGTTCTCCCCCGTCGGCGTCTACCTCGACCAGCTCGCGCACTACTCGACCGAGGCCGCCATCCCGGCTGCAATCGGTGTGCGCGCGGACGGCGGCTGGGACTCGATCGGAGGCTGGACCGCTCTCGGCCTCCTCGCCTCGGTGCTCATCCTCTTCCTCAAGGCGGAGACGCACCTCATCCAGTACGCGCTCGGGCGATCCGATCGGCCCGCGCCCTCGCCCGAACCGGACACGGCGGCGGCCGCAGCTCCGCGGCTCCTGCCGGCGATCCGGCCCTTCCAGGCGGTCGAGGCGTCGATCCTCGCGCTCGCCGCGGCGGTCGTCGATTCGCTCGCGGACGGCCTCGACGGAAGCCGGATTCTTGTCGTCGCCCTCGCCGTCGCGGCAGGGGTCGCCGTCGTCGGTCACCTGGTCGCGATCCTCGCGTCCGGCCGCCTCAAGTGAAGGAACGCTCGTCCCGAGCGACTAGTCTGGACGCCATGAATCTCCAGGAGCGCCCACTGTGAGCGCGGTCGCACAGACTCGGCAGAGCGACGAGTTCAGCGGCGACCACCACGTCTATGAGCCGCACAAGGTCGGGCTGCCGCCGCTCGGCCCGTACTTCCGAGCGCTCTGGGCGCGCCGCCAGTTCCTCTACGAGCTTGCCCGCACCAACCTGCGCGCGCAGCATTTCAACACGACGCTGGGCCAGCTCTGGCTGATCCTCAACCCGGTGATGCTGGGAATCGTCTACTTCACCTTGGTGTACATCATCCGCGGCGGCGGACGTGGGTCCATCTTCCTCGCCCACCTGATGCTCAGCCTCTTCGCCTTCCGGCTCGTGAGCACCTCGGTCTCGCGCGGAGCCCGCTCGGTCGTCGGCGGAGGGAAGCTCATCCTCAACACGGCCTTCCCGCGGCTCCTCCTGCCGCTCGAGTCGGTGCTCGAGTCCTTCATGCGCTTCCTGCCGACGCTCGCCGTCTACGCGGTCGTGCACGTGGCCGTGGGACTGCCCATCAAGCCGTCGCTCCTCTGGGCGATCCCGATCATCGCGCTCATCACGGTCTTCGGCGCCGGCGCCGCGATGTTCACCGCAACGTCGCAGGTCTACTTCCGCGACCTGACGAACTTTCTTCCGTACTTCACGCGGATCTGGCTCTATACCTCGCCGATCCTCTTCTACGCCGAGGACGTGCCCCAGAAGTTGCGCCCGATCCTCTACTGCAACCCGATGTACCCGATGCTGGGCTCGCTCAACGACGCCGTCATCGAGGGAAGAATGCCGCCGGCCGGGCTCCTGGCAGCGAGCCTCGTCTGGGCCGTGGCCACCGTCATGGCCGGAACCCTCTTCTTCATCTCCAGGGAGCGTGAGTTTGCGATCCGCCTCTGAGAACCCGGCCGTGACGCTCGAGCCGACGCCCGACGCCACACCGTGGGCGGTCAGGGTCGAAGACCTTTCGGTCACCTACCGCACGGCCGTCGAGAAGAAGCCGACGCTCAAGAAGACGCTCATCCGTCTCGGCCGACGGGAGCGGATCATCCGCGAGATCAAAGCGGTGCGCGACGTCTCCTTCGAAATCCCGCACGGCACGGCGCTCGGCGTCGTCGGCGTCAACGGCGCCGGCAAGTCCACCCTGCTCCGCACGATGGCGGGCATCCTCCCGCCGAGCCGCGGCCGCGTGGAGGTCTTCGGCCGGGTGAGCACGCTCCTCGCGCTCGGCGTCGGCTTCAAGGGCGAGCTCACCGGCCAGGAAAACGTCGTCCTCGGCGGCCTCGCCGCCGGCCTCTCCCGCGAGCAGGTGGCAGCGAAGTACGAGGACATCGCGGATTTCGCCGAGCTCGGCGACTTCATGGAGATGCCGATGCGCACATACTCCTCC
>Ga0307318_10000721_pt1 | contig 10848 bp, 10 predicted proteins | sample ER_DNA_367_FD_194500 | JGI IMG/M metagenome (GOLD analysis project Ga0307318, IMG submission 194500) | Bulk soil microbial communities from the East River watershed near Crested Butte, Colorado, United States - ER_DNA_367 | ecosystem: Environmental > Terrestrial > Soil > Floodplain | place...
GCCGCAAGCCGATCTTCGTCACCGGTGCCATCGGCTCGGCGATCCTCGCGGTGGCCTACCTCGCCGCCATCGCCTCGAAGAACGGGGCCCTGGTATGGACCGTCGGGCTGCTCCTCGCCGGGGTGGTCTACAGCATGACCAACGCGGTGTGGCCGGCGACCTACGCGGAGTACTTCCCGACCAACGTCCGGCTCTCCGGCATGGCCATCGGTACCCAGTTCGGCTTCGGTCTGGCCGGATTCACTCCCACGATCGCGGCCGCCCTCGCGGGAACCGGCAGCGATGGCTGGAGCCGGGTCGCGATCTTTGCCGCCTTGGCCTGCGCGATCAGCGCGATCGCGGTGGCCACCGGTCCGAAGAAGACCCACCTCATCCCGACGACCGAGCTCGGTCGGCCGAGGTCGGACTCCCGGCGTACCGTCGGGACGACGGGCAACGTGGCGACAAGCTGAGCGTCCGTCGCATACCGAGTCGGGAGGGGTCTGCACGATGACGACGACGTCGTTGGTGGTCGGCCTCCTCGGCGACAACATCGGCGGCTCGCTGGCGAAACCCCTGCAGGAAGGCGAGGGAGAGGCCCAGGGTCTCTCCCTCGCCTACCGGCTGATCGACGGGACGCAGACCGGGCTGCGCCTCGAGGACACCCCTGACGTGCTGCGGTGGGCGGTGCGGCTGGGCTTCGACGGGCTCGCGGTCACGCATCCGTTCAAGAACGCCGTGATGGCCAGCGTCGACCAGGCCACTCCCGAGGCGCAGGCGCTCGGGGCGTCCAACCTCGTGGTCATCCGCGACGGTGGGAGCACCGCGCACAACACCGACTGGGTCGGCTTCGCGGACGCCTTGCGGGCCACGCTGCCCGAGGCGCTCGGCGACCGGATGGTGCTGCTCGGCGCCGGGGGCGCCGGCGTGGCGGTGGGCTACGGCGCACTGCGTTACGGAGCCGCGCACCTCGACATCGTCGACCAGGACGCCGACCGCGCGGCGGCCGTGGCCGCCCGACTGGGGTCGCTGGTCGGGACGCACCGCGTCGCGGCCACGTCCGACCTCGAGCGCGCCCTGGGCGGCGCTGGCGGCCTCATCCAGGCCACCCCGGTCGGCATGGACGCGCACCCCGGCCTGCCCGTCGACCCGCGCCTGCTGCGGCCCGATCACTGGGTCGTCGACATCATCTACTTCCCCCTCGAGACCGAGCTCGTCCACCGCGCCCGCGCCCTCGGCTGCCGGGTCATGACCGGAGGCGCCATGGCCGTGCACCAGCACGCGGCGGCGTTCCGGCTCCTCACCGGTCGGCCCGCGGACATCCGGCGGATGCAGGAGCACTTCGGGTCGCTGACCGGCCAGCACGTCGCGTTGAGCGGGTAGCCCTCCGTGCGCAAGAGCATCGCGACGGTCTCCGTAGCGGGAACGCTGGAGGAGAAGCTCGAAGCCATCGCCGCGGCGCACTTCGCCGGCATCGAGCTGTTCGACGCCGACCTCACCGCTTCGCCCCTGCGTGCGGAGGAGGTGGCCGCGCGGAGCCGCGATCTGGGGTTGGGCATCGACCTGTTCCAGCCACTGCGCGACGTCGTGGGGGTGACGCCGGCGTTGTTCGCCGACCGGTTGCGGTTCGCCGAGGCCAAGTTCGAGGTCATGGAGCGGCTGGGGGCAACCCGCGCCCTGCTGTGCTCGGCGGTGCATCCGGAGGCGAGCGCCGACCTCGACCTGGCCGCCGAGCAGCTCGCGACCGTCGGCAAGCGGGCCGCCGACCGCGGCTTCTCGCTGGCCTTCGAGGCTCTCGCGTGGGGCACGTTCGTCAACCGCGTGGGGCAGGCCTGGGAGGTCGTCGACCGCGTCGGTATGCCTGAGATCGGGTTGGCGGTCGACACGTTCCACCTGCTCGCCCGCGGCGACGACGCGGCCGCGCTCGCCAGGGTGCCCGGGGACCGCATCGAGTACCTGCAGGTGGCCGACGCGCCGCACCTGTCGATGGACGTCCTCGAGTGGAGCCGGCACCACCGCTGCTTCCCCGGTCAGGGCTCGCTCGACGTCGTCGGCGTCGTCGCTGCGGTGGTCGAGGCGGGCTACCGCGGGCCGCTGTCCCTCGAGGTCTTCAGTGACATCGTCCGCGAGGCGGAGCCGCACGAGACCGCGCGGGACGCGATGCGGTCCCTGCTCTTCCTCGAGGAGCAGCTGCGGCGGCACTGGGACGGCCGACCGGCGTCTCCCGCGATGACGCGAAGCCGCCCGTTGGTGGAGCTGTTCGACCCGCCGGCCGAACCGGCCTCTCCGGCGGCGACGTTCGTCGAGCTCGCGACCGATCCACGGTCCAGCGCCATCCCTGACCTGTTGACATCGTTGGGTTTTCGGGCCGCGCACGGCGAGTCGGCCGGTGAGGTGCGGTCGTTGTGGAACGGGGCCGCCCACGTGCTGCTCAACGGCGGCTCCGACCTCGAGCTGAGGCGAGCCACCGCACTGCCTCGACCCTCGGTTGCCGCGCTCGGGATCGGTGTCGACGACCCGACGCGGCTGTTCGCCCGGGCTGAGGCCCTCATGTGGGAGCCGTCCCCTCGACCTGCTGGTGGTTCGGCCTTTACGGTGACCAGCCCGACGGGCGTGGCCGTGCAGGTGGGGTCGGCCGTCAGCCTCGCATCCGCATACTCGGGGATTGGGCCGAGCTCGCCGGACGACGGCTGGCTGGGCATCGACCACGTCGGCGCGGCGGTGGACGTCGACCGGTCGGACGCCGAGGTGTCGTTCTACCGCACGCTGTTCGGTCTGCAGCCGGGACCGGTGAGCGAGTTCTTCGACCCCGCGGGCCGGTTGCGCAGCCGCGTCCTGCTGCCTCGCGACGGTGGAGTGCGCGTCGTGCTCAACATCGTCGTCCGGGCCGGGCACGCGCCCACCGGCGTCAACCAGCTGGCCTTCGCGTGCACCGACCTCCTGGAGCGGGTCGAGGCTCTACGGCGGGACGGGGCTCCGCTGCTGACGTTCCCGGACGGGTACTACGACGACCTGCAGGCGCGACTCGGTCTGGACGCGCCGCTGCTCGACCGCCTCCGCCGCCTCGGCGTGCTCTACGACCGCGAGGGGGAAGGCGAGCTGTTCCACGTGTACACGCCGCTGGTGGCCGGCCGGTTCTATGTGGAGCTGCTCGAGCGTCGTGGCGGGTACGCCGGGTTCGGCTCGGCCAACACCCCGGTACGGCTGGCCACGCAGGCCTCAGCGCCGTGGGTCGGGCGGTCCTGACCAGCGGTTACGGGGACCGGCGCGGCACAGGTCCGGCGGCCGCTGCTCAGGTATGCGTTCGGCCAGGCTCAGTGCGCAGCGTCATATGCCTCGACCAGGCTCTTGGGAAGGCGCCCCCGCTTCGGATAGCCGATCCCCTGCTCGTCCGCCCACGTCTTCATGGTGCTCACCCGTTCCGCCTGGCTGTGCGAGGACCCCGACGACGAGCGCGCGGCCCGGCCACGGCCGGCCTTCCGCGCGTGCTGGACGTACATCGCGATGGCCTTGTCGAACCCGGCGGCCTCCTTGGCCGTCAGGTCGATGGTGTAGTCGACGCCCTTGTAGCTGAAGGAGATCGACTCGCCCCCTGACTCCGCCTCGTCGCCCGAGAGATCGGAGACGAGGATCGTTCGCACTCGTTGCGCCATGCCGCGAAGGATAGGGCGGCGTGCTGCGAATCTCGGCTCCGACTCGCCCGCCCGATCTGCCTTCCGTCGTGTTCCTGGCGGACCTCAGCCGAACAGATCGGTGACGCCGCGCCGCAGTGCCGACACGTCGGTGTCCACGGCGACCAGGTCGACCACCGACGCCGCGGCGAGCAGGTCCGGCCGCGCGGTGAAGAGGCCGGTGATCTTGCCTTCGCCCCGAACCGTCTCGACGACCGAGGAGATGGCGGTCATGACCCGGTCGTCGCCTGGTCGACAACCCAAGGACATCGAGAGGTCGTACGGTCCGACGAAGATGCCGTCCACCCCGTCGACACCGGCGATCTCCGGCGCCGCGTCGAGGCCGGCCGCGGTCTCCACCATTGGTAGGAGCACGGGCTCCGTGCTGTCGGTCACGCCGAGTGCGGTTCGTGCGGCACCCGTGCTCCGACCTCCCAACGGTGGCAGCCGAGTCGCCCGCACCAGGGCGGTGGCCTCGGCAGCTGACTCGACGCCGGGCACGATCACCCCGTGGACCCCTGCGTCGACCACCTTGCCGATCGCGTCCCCCGCGTGCGACGTCATCCGTGCGAAGACCGCCACCCCGGCTCGCTCCGCGACGCGCAGCAACGGCACGACGTCGCCGAGATCGAGCTCGCCGTGCTGGAGGTCGAGCCCGATCCAGTCGATGGCGTCCGCGCCGGTGGCCGTGGTCGCCGCTCCGCTCGTGTCCGGCGCCGCTCGCCGCGCTCCCAGGACCGCCTCCAACCCGTACGCGGACAGGAGGGTGACCCACAGCCCTCGCCGGCCGCTCGGCATCCGGTCGGCAGCGGCGGCCCGCAGCATTGCGACGAGGTCGGAGGCAGACACGTCCCGACCTTCTCACGCCCCCTCGCGCCGCCATGGCGGTCGGATCACGAGGCCAGCACCTGCCGAGCGAGGGCCAGCACCACCGGGACCACCGTCGTGAGGACGAAGGCGGGGAGGAAGGCGACTCCCAGGGGGACGACCAGTCGAACCCCTAGCCGTGCCGCCGCGACGTCGATCGCCGCCAGTCTCGACGACCGTAGGTCGTCGGCGCCCGTGAGCAGTAGCGACGACGGCGGAACGCCCGCCTCGCGAGCCATCCGCAGCGCCAGCGCGGTACGCGACCACCGGAGGTCGACCTCCGCCCACGCCTCGTGCTCCGCCAACCCCCACCGCAGGCCGGCCGCCACCACGGCCAGCTCCGCCGCCGGGACGGCGGGCGCGACCTGAGCGACGTGCTCGATCGCCTCGACGACGCCCGAACCGGACTGGAGGGCCACCGACAGCAGCACCATCGACGCGGCGATCTCCTCCGAGGTCGGCGCTCGGGCGCGCGGCCTCGGAACCCCGACCTCAGGGCGCACGTCGGCATCGGTGACCGGCCGGTCGTCGAACGCAGCGGCGGCGTCGTCCCCCTTCCGCCCGCGGGGCTGGGCCAGCAAGGTCAGCGCCGCGACGAGTAGCCCGATGGCCGCGCAGACCCCGAACGGGTTCGTCATGTCAGCTCCCGTGACGACCGGCCGCTCTTGCTCCCGAAGAGGCGACCACCGCGCGTGGGGTTGCGAGGACCGTGCGGCTCGGCGGACACCGCGCCGACCATCCGACTCGTCCACGCCCGGCCGATCGCCAGGAGGACCAGACCCGTGGCCAACGACACGGCCGCTGACGGCTGCGCGTAGAGGTCCGCGGGGGACACGCCGACGGCGAGCGCGAGCAGCGGACCGGTCAGCGGCAAGGCTGTGAGAACGCGCATCGTCGCTTGCGGGCCGGCCAGAGCCGCCGCGATCCGCTGGCGTACCGCTCGTCGGCGCCGAACCATCTCCGAGATCATTGACACCGTGGGCGCGATCGGGGAGCCGAGCGTGTCGCACAGCGTCCAGGCCGCCGCCACGAAGCGCAGGTCGTCGGAGTCGGCGGTCTCGGCGTGAGCGGACCAGGTCGGGCCGAGTGGTTCCCCGCGCGCGGCCGCCTCGTCGAGCTCACGGAGCGCCCGGCGACCGTGTGGTGACGTCGACGTGACGAGACGCAGTGCGGCGACCGGCGGCAGACCGGCGCGCAGTGCCGGTGCGAGCGCGTCGAGCATCTCGACCGCTTCGACCGCAGCTCGTTCGGCCTCCGCTTGGCGTCGGCGCGACGAGAGCCGCAGGCGACCCTGGTCCACGGGGGAGGACCGGCCGGCCGCGGGACGGCGAGCAGCCCGGTCGGCGCCGAATGGGCCGAGTCCTGAACGCGGCCACAGCAGCGCCGCCACCGCCAGCAGCAGTGCCACGACGGCGGCGGTCACGGTGAACCCTGTTCTCCACGGGTACCGATCTGACCGGCCGGGGGACGCAGGACGACGGGCACGCCGCCTTGGCCCGAGACCCGGAGCACCTCGAGCAGCCGTGGCCATCCAGGCCCCGGCTCGCCAGTGCGCGCATCCCTAGAGAGCGCCGTGACGACCTCGGGCCGACCGCCGCGGCTCGGAACCACCACGCCGATCGTCTCCACCTGACGGTGCACCTCGCCGTCGACCGCCCGACGGCCGACGTGCACCACGACGTCGACGGCGCTGACCAGCTGGGCGTGAACCGCGACCGGACTCATGCCCGCCAACGCGCCGAGCGCCTCGAACCGGGCGACGACGTCGGCGGCACTGTTGGCGTGCACCGTCCCACAGCCACCTTCGTGACCGGTGTTGAGCGCCGCCAAGAGCTCTCGAACCTCGGCCCCCCGAGCTTCGCCGAGGACGACCCGATCCGGACGCATCCGCAACGCCTGGCGGACCAGAGTGGTGAGCGTGACCTCGCCGGCGCCCTCGACGTTCGGTGGTCGCGCCTCCAGCCGGACGACCTGCGACTGGTCGACCCGAAGCTCGCGCACGTCCTCCACGACGACGACCCGTTCGCTCGGTGCGGCCTCGCCGAGCAACGCACCAAGGAGCGTGGTCTTGCCGACGCCGGTCCCGCCGGACACGACGAACGCCACTCGCCCACGCACCAACCGCACGAGGACCTCCCCCCACCCCGCTGGGAACATCGACCGGGACTGCAGGTCAGCCAGGCTCATGGTGGTGCGAGCCGGCACCCGTAACGTCAGGTGCGGACCGCCCGCCACGAGCGGCGGCAGGATGGCATGCAGGCGTACGCCCGAGGGAAGAACGCCGTCCACGAAGGGCGACGTCTCGTCCAGCCGCCGGCCGGCGAGCCCTGCGAGACGCACGGCGAGCCGGCGCACGGCGTCGGGGCCGCCGAGGTCCACGTCCGCCCTGACTAGTCCGCCGCCCGTGTCGAGCCATACCGAACCGTCGCCGTTCACGACCACGTCAGTCACGCCGTGGAGCTGCAGCAACGGTTCCAGCGGCCCGGCGCCGAGCAGCCCAGCCTCGAGCGCCCCGCGTCGTGCGGCGGCACCCCCGACTCCCTCGGTGGCGACGTCCGCGTCGGCGACCACGGCCACGTTTTCGGGTTCGGGTCGCCTACCGGTGCGAATGTGGTCCCACGCCGGTGCCGGCAGATGCGCCGGGACGGTCATCGGGCCTCGAGCGCCGCACCGGCCGACGCGGCCACGGCGGTCACGCCGCGCCCCGCCGGTCGAGCAGGGCCCACCCGAGGATGTCGTCGGCCGTCCTCGCGACCGGACCGTTGCCACGGGCGCCGGGCGCCACACCGTGCACCAGATCGGCCGCTACCCCACGGTCGTCCTCGACCGCGCCGATCACCGGCCATCGCAGCTCGGACTCGACGACCCGCGCCACCGGACCCACCGTCGACGACGGGCCGCGCAGGCATACGGCCATGGCGACCCCGACCCGACCGCTGCCCGTGGCGAGCAGGCCCGACACCACGGACAGCGCCGAGAGCTGGCTCATCCCGTCACCGGCGACGGTGAGCACGCGATCCGCCGACTCCAGCGCGGCGACGGCTACGGCGCCTCCGGCCGAGCTGGCGTCCACGACGACGAGCTCGCACTCGTCGAGGAGGGCGGACACGACGGCCTGGGCGACCTCCGGCGCCGGCTGGGACCCGTCGCGAGCGAAGGACAGCACCCGGACGCCTTCGGCCGACGGCAACCGCGCGAGCAGCGCGCGCCCGTCGGCCGATCCGACCAACCGGTGCAATCCGTCCCAGCGGACCCCGCTCTCCTGTTCCGCGCCGAGCACCACGTCGAGCCCGCCGCTCAACGGACACCCGTCGACGAGCACGACCGGCACGCCCGCCCGGGCCGCTCGGACCGCGATGGCGGCCGCCAGCGTCGAGGCCCCGACCCCACCCGACGCGCCCACGACGGCCAGCAGCGTGCCCCGCGTACCCCTCGCCACCGCCTGCACCACCAGCCCCCTGACCGGCCCGCGCCTCGGGCCCGCACCCAGCCTCACCTCGACGCGGGTGACGCAGAAGGCCCCGTTTCCTGGCTGTGGACCGCGGTGCAACGTGCGCACCGGGTGTGGACAGGCTGCCCAGGACAAAGTGATGGCACCTCAGCTCGTGGAGGTGAGGTGCCATCACGACCGTCAAACGGCTCGAGTGACCAGGGCGTGCATTCAGTGGTTGTCGCCGAGGGATGTGCCCAAAGACGAGCTGTCCATCAGTGGACTGCCGCGCGTGGGTGCCCGGTCGTCGGACGGTGGTCTGGAGTTGTCCTTCTGTTGTACTCGCCCCCATCGCGACCCGCCAGTCCACTCGGCGCACAGCGGCCGCGACTCCAGTCCTTCACGCTCAGGACAGCCGGCCCGCCCGAACCGCCGCGCAGACTCGGATACCCTCCTCCGCCCCCGCCACGACCGCCTCGGCAACGTGCCGCAGCCACAGCGCGACACCCTCCGGCGTCGCCGTGGCGTAGGCGGCGAGCGCCCCCACGTACGGCGCCGACCCGCCGCGCAGGTGCCCGACCTCGGGGACCGCCACTCCGGTCGGGTCCAGTCCGGTCGCCTGCAGCACCGCACGTTCCGCGGCCCGCGCCACCACCCCATTGCCGCGCACGAACGGGCGCACCGAAGCGACCTCGGCGTGCACCACCGCGGCCACGACCAGCCCCGGAACCCCCGGAGACCCCGCCGCCCGGCATACCTCCGCCACCGCCTGCAGCCGGCTGGCCACCGCCGCCGCAACCGGCGCCGGGCCGACCTCCACCAGCTCGCGGGCGTCCTCCCCGGCACCTCGCGGGCGGCCCACCTGCGCGGCCGGCAGCACGCCGGCCATCGCCGCCACGTGGAGGCGCGCCAGGGCCTGCCACGGTGCTGACAGCACGAGCCCGACCACGTGCTCGGACTCCGCCGTGGCCTGCACCGCCCCCCGGACCACGAGCTCAACCGGGTCGGAGCCCCACTCGGCCGCGCCACGCATCACCGAACGAACCCGCTCGACCGGCACCTCCGCGCCGTCGAGCGCCGCACTCGCCCGGGCGCCGCGCACCCGGGACTCGGCCGCCGCCTCTGGTATGCGACGCCGCAAGGCTTCGGCGAACCGCAGCCGCGTGCACGCCTCCCGGGCGGCCTCGCTGGCCTCCGCAACCCCCTTCAGGTCACCGAGCGCACCCAGCCGGGCCGCGACGTCAGGAACTGGGGGCACGCCGAAACCGTATGCGTCGGGGCGCGGTCAGCGGCGCGATGATGGCCGAGTGGGCGTCCGGTCCGTGCTGGTGGTGGGGGGTGGCATCGCCGGCTCGACGTGCGCCTACTTCCTGGCCCGGAGCGGCATCAGCACCACGGTCGTCGAACGCGCGAGCGGTCAGCGCTCGAGCGGCAGCCCTGTCGACGTTCGAGGGCCGGCGCTGGCGGTGGTCGAGCGCATGACAGCCCTCGAACCGATCCGGGCGGCCGCCACCCAGGTGCACCGGCTGGCCGCGGTCGACCGCGACGGTAGGCAGATCGGCTGGATACCTACGCAAGCCCGCCGGGACGCCGTCGAGATCTCGCGCAGCGACCTCGCCGCCATCCTGGTCTCTGTCGCCAACGAGCACGCCGACTTCCGCTACCACGAATCGATCACCGCATTGCGTCAGGACGATGCCGGCGTCGAGGTGACGTTCCCGGAGGCGGCACCCCGCCGGTTCGATGTCGTCATCGGTGCCGACGGCCTGCACTCGACGGTACGGCGACTCGCGTTCGGCCCCGAGGAGCAGTTCGTCACGCACCTCGGCCTCTACTTCGGCTCGGTGTCCCTGGGTCGCCCCAGCGCCGACCCGCACACGGTGCTCATCCACAACGCACCAGGGCGGGCCGTTGTCGTTCACCCGAGCACAGGCTGGGAGGGGGCCGGGTTCATGTTCTGGCACCCCGAGCTACCCGATCACCAACGCGGGGATGTGGAGACGCAGAAGCAGCTGGTCAGCCGCACGTACCGCGACATGCGATGGCGAGTCCCCGAGCTGCTCGATCGCCTCCGGGACTCCGACGAGATCTACTTCGACTCCGGATGCCGGGTGCGGCTCGACTGCTGGTCGCGAGGCCGGACCGTGCTGGTCGGTGACGCGGCCAACAGCGTCTCGCTGTTCGGTGAGGGATCCAGCATGGCCATCGTCGGCGCCGCCACCCTCGCCCATGTCCTCGCCCAGCAGCCGACCGACATCGCCGGCGCTCTGCGCCATTACGAGCACGTTCACCGCAGACGGCTGCGGTTGCACCACCGCGGTGCTTCGGCCGCCGCTCATCTGTTGGTGCCCCGAACCCGCGCGGGGCTCTCGGTCCGCGATGCCGTCTTCCGCACGTACGCGGCTGGGGCAGCAACGAGGACAAGGATGCGCCGCCGCAGCAGCATCTAGCCCGACGGGCAGCTCGGGTGGCGTCAACGAGGAACACGTCACACCGTGTTCGGCATTTGGCTCGCCCTCGGAGTCGCGTTGCTGCCGCTCAACCGGCTCGGATGGCGGCTGGTCTCAGCGCTGTTCGACCGCGAACGGGGTTGATCACCGGCACGGATTGACGAAACGTCACCCTCCTCTCCTCTGCGGCCGGAAGGGCCGGTGCCACGGGCCTACGCTGCCCCCGTGGAACGCAACCAGCTCACGGCGGTCCTCGCCGCACTGGTGCTGGCTGCGGTCCTCGTCGGGCTGATCTGGCTGCTGCGCCGCCGCCGGTTCGTCAGCCAGGTCGACCGCGCGACGTACGAGACGCTGCACCGCGCCGCTCTCGCCACCCGCTTCCTCCGCGACGGCCTCACCCCCGAGGGCGCCCAGAAAGCCACCCGTCAGCTGCGCTCCATGCTCGGCAGCC
>Ga0307318_10000722_pt1 | contig 10830 bp, 6 predicted proteins | sample ER_DNA_367_FD_194500 | JGI IMG/M metagenome (GOLD analysis project Ga0307318, IMG submission 194500) | Bulk soil microbial communities from the East River watershed near Crested Butte, Colorado, United States - ER_DNA_367 | ecosystem: Environmental > Terrestrial > Soil > Floodplain | place: USA...
CTCTCGAAGGAACAGGGGCTTGCGTGACATGAAGGCGAGTCCGGCGCCGGCTTCCTCGCCGGCGCGAGGAATCCGCATCCCCACGGCAGAGGTCAAGGCAAGACGATCGTCTGCGTTCGGCTCGAGCAGCTGGACGACATCGGCGCCGGCGATCTGGCGAGCCGAGGAGCAGACAGCGCGGCGGACGGCTTCGGGGTCGGTGCTGGCGCCGATCTCTCGCATCGCGAGGGTGATCGCCTCGATATTGGCTAGCGCGAGGCGCGTCTCCTCGGCGCGGCAGCGGAGCTCGGCGACGAGCGCCTGCACTGTGAAGCCGACGATCGGCGCCACGCAGATCCAGAGGATCGCGGTCCGCCACTCCGTGGCCGGATAGTCCGGAGCCCCGAGCAGGAGGAGCGGGGCGAGGAAGACCCCGGCGAGTCCCGCGATGCCGATCGCCAGCTGGTCTCGAGTCCCGTAGAGGGCGAGCCAGAAGACCGGAAGCATCGCGAGGGACGAGTAGCCCGACAACGCGCCGCCCTGGCTCTCCCGGAGGAGGGCTACGACGACGAAGTAGGCGAGCGCCGGAACGACCTCCGCGAAGCGCGGAAGGCGATGCCAAGGCGCGAGCCAGACGGTGACGAGGATGAGACCGGTGAGCGCAGCTGCGAGCGCGATCTCTGTCAGCCCGTCGCCGTGTGGCGGAAGCGGAAGGACGGCGATGGCCAGCGCCATCACGCCGACAAATGGAGCGCTGCGCCGGCTGAGGCCCGGGCGTGCGTACGCCCCCCGCGTGACCGGGTGTGCGCCTGTTCTCCACCATGCCCGGGCAGGCAGGGGAAGAGCGAGGCGAAGGGGCAGTGCCGCAGTCCTCACGCGCTTACTTCGTCGGTCGCGGCGGACACCAAGCCCATCCTCCGAACAGGGGAAGGACTTATGACAACGCGCCCGCGCAACGGGCTTGGCAAGAGTCGAGAGACGTTCGGTGAATCAGGCGAAGCGCCAGATGAGGAGCATCACGACGATCAGGATCCCGGCGACGATCGCGATCGTCCCTCCCACACCGCCGATGACGAGGAGTGGCGTCTTCGCGCTCTCCCCCCGGGCCGCCTCACGCGCCTCGCGTTCGAGCGGCTGGTCGCTCTCGCGTCCGGGCTCCGTCATGCACGGCACGCTAACGAAGAGGGCCGGCGTTCGCCGACCCTCTTCGTCGTTCCGGTGGTGCAGGAGCTAACGGCCGATCGCCACGTCGTCGACGTGCACTCCCGTGTAGAGCGGCGACGAGATCAGCTGGTCGCCTGAGAAGCGGAACCTGATCTGCAGCGGCCCGGCCGGAGCCTTGAACGCCACCTTCTCCGCCGCGAAGGCCGGATAGCCGGCGTTCTGCGCGTCGAAGGCCAGCTGGTCGCTCCAGTCACCGGTCACCGTGTCCCAGATCCACTTCGCGGAGCTCCAGTTCGTCCCGTCCGTCGAGTATTCGACGGTCAGGAAGTCGAAGCCCGGCTCGGTGTCTCGTTTGTTCCGGAAGTCGACGAACGTCCAGCCGCCCGGCTGGTCGACGGCGGGCGACGTGAGCGTCGCGGTCGACTCGTCGAAGTACGGCGTGATCTGGAAGCTCGTACCCGAAGCATGTCCCGGAGCCGCCCGCTTCCACGCATGGAGCGGGTTGCCGGACTGAGCCGTCGTCCACCCCTCCGCCCCGAGCTCGAAGCCGAACGGACCGGCGAGCGACACGCCCAGCGGTGCTGCCGGACGCTCCACGGTCCCGCCTCCGCCGCCTCCACCCGGAATCGTCTGAGTGAAGGTGTACGTCCAGACACCGCGGCCGTAGGTCGCGGCAACGAGCACGTTCGGATCGTTCGGCCTCAGGTTCATCGTCGAGATCGGGACGACCGGAAGCCCGTTGAGCGGCGCGAATGTCGTGCCGCCCACCAGGGCGTTCGCGAAGACGCCGATGTCGGTGCCGACGATCAGCTGCGTGCCGCCGCGCTGCGTGACCCAGGTCGCCGGAACATCCGGGAGGTTCCCGGAGATGTCGACGAAGGTCTCACCGGCGTCGGTCGACTTGAACAGGTGTCCGACGCCCGCGTCGGGGTTCTGGTCCTGCAGCGTGTTCGGCGGGACCCAACGCCGGCTGTAGCCGCCGAGCGTGACATAGATCGTGCTCGGATTCGCCGAGTCGATCGCCACCGAGGTGATGAAGCGCTCGGGCAGGCCCGTCGCAGCCGCGATGTGCCAGCCGGCACCGCCGACGTTGGTGGCAATCCCGCTCTTGAACGGTGCGGACGCATTCAGGGCGTCGCAAACGCCGCAGTAGCCGGCGTAGATCGCATTGCCGAGGACGTCGATCGACGACATGCCGTTCGCCGGGTCTGTTGCGGACGGCGTCGCCGCAGCGTCGCCCGGCCGCTTCTGCGTCCCGAGGTCGTAGACGACACTCCAGGACTTCCCACCGGCGTCGTGACCGGCCTCGGTCTCCGGACCGAACGTCGTCTCGGCGATCTCGTTCCCTCCGGTGACGAGGTGGTTCGCGTTCGTCGAGTCCATCTCGAACGGGTTGACGAAACGGGTGTTCGTCAGGCCCGGGTCGATCCCGCGCCAGGACTTCCCACCGTCCGTCGAGACGCTCATGTCGTTGAACACGTAGGCCTCGTAGATCACGTCGCTGTTCGCCGGGTCGATCTCGGCGAATGTGCCGTCGCCTCCGAAGACCATGAATTGGTCTCCCTCGGGCGTGATCTTCATGTGCCCGTTGTCCTGCAGCCCGGCGGACACCGTTCCGTCGTTCGCCATCGCGACGTCGTACGGCAGGAGCGTGTTGAAGCCGGTCTGGCTACCGTCGCCCCAGCCGCCGTTGTCGAGCTCTTGTCCGGCAGCGACGTGGTTCTTGTAGAAGCCGCCATCGTTCCCGGCCGCGAGCGTGACGCCGCCCGTGCCGTCCGGAAGCCAGAGACCCTCATGCTGGTCCGGGTGCGTCGTCGTCGACGTCGTCGGAGGCCGGTTCGTCGGACACTCGGGTAGGCCGAGCGTCAGGAACAGACACGCCTCGTCGCTGAAGTAGCGGCCGATGACCTTGAACGTCGCCGGGCCGTCCATCGGCAACGGGAGCTCGTTTTGCCAGACCTCCTCGAGGCCGAACGCGAGCCGGGTCGGAACACCCGTCGCGCTCTGCCGCGTGGGGTCGGGCGCGATCCATTCGTTGTACCAGGCCTGGACGCCCGGTTCGGATCCGAGCGCCTGGCCGGTTCCGACGAGTGCCGAGCCCGTCGCCGGGCTCTTGGCGATCGCGTTGTCGTCGGCCATCAGCGTCCAGGTGGCGCCGAAGTCCTTCGAGACATAGAGGCCGTTCAGGACCGTGCCCCCCGCGACCGGCGACGCCGGGAAGTTCTCCGGCGCGTCGATCACGTCGATGCCGCCGTTCAGGACGACAGCATCCTGAACGATTGCGTAGAGGTAATCCTTGTCCTGCGCGGCGCCGATCGTCGGGCCGAACTCGATTCGTCCGATCCGCTCCTGCGGCGTGAAGCCAGAGCCGCCGAGCCTCGTGAAGGTATTCGGCGCCCCGCTCGCCGAGCGGTAGAGGCCGTTGTTCTCGGACTGGATCGTCCCGTCCGAGTTCTTGCGCCGGCCTGCGCGCCAGCCGACCGCCGCGATGACGGTGCCGGCCGAGACGTTCGTGTTGACACCGCCTGTGTCCCTGATCGCGATGTCCGTGACAACGTTCGCGAGCTGACAGCTTCGGCCGCCCGCGACGCCCGCGCAGGCGCCTGTCGGGAGGTTCACGTTGGTGTAGCTCTTGCCCCCGTCGGTGGAGCGGTAGAGGCCGAAGAGGGTTGCGGCGTAGACCTCCTGCGGGTTCGTCGGGTCGACCTCGATCTCGAAGCCCAGCGCCCCGTCGGGGATGCCCTTGGCCTTGGTCCAGGTCTTGCCCAGGTTGTTGGTGTAGAACGCGCCGTAGCCGGTGTAGCCGCCGGCGCCGAACGTCGGGTCGCCGCTGACAGCGACCACGGTGCCCTTGTTCGCCGATGTCCAGGCGACCGCGCCGACGATCTGGCTCGGCAGCCCGTCTCCGATCGAGCGCCACGTCTGCCCGTTGTCGGTCGACATCCAGACGCCGCCGGTGCCCTTCGACGCGAAGAGCCGCTTGCTCGCCGGGTCGTACGTGATGCTGTCGATCCGGCCCATCAGGTTCACGAGCCCGAGGCCGTTGACGGAGCTGTACGCCGGGCCGTTCGAAACCAGCGGTCCATGGCCGACGGGCCGCCAGGTACCGGCGCTGCCGTCGACCGACTTCGGCATCGCAGCCCGCTGCTCGAGCGCGCCGGCGAACGCACCGGGGTTCGTCTTTCCGTGAGGAGCGGCCCGGACGGCGTCGAACTGCCGCCCGCGGATCTCGAGCTCGATCACCGACTCGGGGTGCTTCGTGTTCACGCAGGTGCTCCCCGCGACGACCTCGTGGACCAGCGACTCGCGCTCCTGCGCGCCGGCCTGCTTCATTGCCGCCTCTTCCTTGGCGAGCAACTTGTAGCCGGCGGGACAAGAAGCGGCCGCCGGAGTGCTCGGCTCGAGAACTGCTGCGCCTGCCACGAGTGCGATGACGAAAGCGGCGAGTGCGGCCCCCAGGCCGAGACGCCGACGACGTCGATTCCTCATGTGATGGCCTCCCATTCCTTCTCACCCGCGCAACCGCTGGGCGACGCGCGGGACGCGTCCTTGGAAGGTCGATAACCGCCCGTGCCCGCCGTCAAACCCGATTGACGAATCAGTCAGCTACGCGGGTGCTGCGGCGTCCGTGTCTGCGGATCCGGCATTCGGCCAGCCGGCGATGGCAGCCACGAGGAGGTCGACGAGGTCCGCGGCCTGCGGGACGAGCTGCCCGGCCGTCGCGATCGACAGGCGGAACGGCGGGAGGATGTCTCGCAGCGGACGGATTGCTACGCCGCCCGGCGGCGCGCACGCGAAGAGCGACGGAAGGACTGCGGCCCCGGCGCCGGCTCCGACGAGCCCGAGCGCCATCTCGGCGTCTGAGGCGACGACCGGGGCCGTCACGTCGTCAGCGAACGCGGTCCCGTCCGCAGTCGCGATCCGCGCGAACGACCCGAGATCCGCCAGCGCCACCCGCTTCTTTGCCTGGGCGAGTTGCGACACGGCGGGGATGGCCACGGCGTATGAACACAACGCCGCGGGACGCTCCTCGACCGGCGGGCCGGCACCGGTTGTCCGCACGACCGCCAGGTCGACGGCGCCGGTCTCCAGGAGTCGAAGCAGCCGGTCGTCGTCGATCGCGCTCACCACTTCGACGACGACGCGCGGGTGGCGGACCCGCATTGCGACGACCGCCTCCGAAAGGTGCGGGAACGAGAACGGCGTGCCGACGCGCACAACGTGGCCGACGCCCGCCGCGGCGGCCGCCACGTCGGCGCGGGCCGCAGAGATCGCATGCTCGACGGTGTCGTGCAGCCGGCGCAGGCGAGCACCCACCTCGGTCAGCGCCAGAGGTCTACCCCGCGAGGGCCGCTCGAGGACGGCGTGACCGACGGCCCGCTCGAGCGCCGCGATCTGCTGGCTGATCGCAGACTGCGTGTAGCCGAGCTTGCGGGCCGCGCGCCGGAAGCTTCCCTCGTCGGAGACGACCGCGAGGGCCTCCAGATGCCGCAGCTCGATGCCCGGCCAGCGCTTCAGCTGCTGCACGGTCGGCCTCCGAGGAAGGGCGCGCGGGAGCAGCTGTGTCGAGGGGGGCTCGCGGGGGTCGAACGGCCCATCCGCTTACCGTTGACGCTCGAACGACCATATTCGTTTGCAGATTGAGTGATTACCGCCGCTGAACGCCCCATTCGCGTCGGTTAAGTCGATCTAACATCCTCTATTGGGAGCCGTTTGAGCGGGCGGAGCGCCAACCAGGCGTTCGGAGCCGACGCAGGCGCATTGGCGCCGGCTCGCCAACCGCGAAAGGAGTCTCAGTGCATAGACGGCTCACGCTCTCGGTCGTGATGCTCCTGGTCGGTGCCGGCCTGTTGGCGGCGTCCGCTACAGCGGGCCCCTCCAGCAGTTCCGGGCCCCAGGCGTCCGCGGCCGGTAAGGCACGGGTCGGCGGGACGCTCAAGCACAGCCTGACGGTCGACATCGACTACGTCGATCCGGCTCTGTGGTACTACGTGCCGTCCTGGACGATCGCGTTCTCGACCAGCGCGATGCTCATGAACTACCCGCATGCGCCCGCCCCGCGAGGGTCGCGGCTCACGCCGGACGTAGCGAAGGGCTTCCCGCGCATCTCGGCAAACGGGCTGGTCTACACGTTCCAGCTCAAGAACACGTACCGCCTCAGCAACGGTCAGCGCATCACTGCGCGGAACTTCGCGGCCGCGCTGAATCGTGACCTGAACCGGCGGATGAACTCGCCGGCCCAGCCGTTCATCGAGGACATCGCCGGCGCGCCGGCTGTCATCGCCGGACGGTCTCAGCGGGCGAGCGGGATCAGGGTGCTGGGCAACTACACGCTCCAGCTCCGCATGACCAAGCGGTCCCCGGACCTCCTCGCCCGGCTCGCGATGCCGTTCTTCGCGGCCATTCCGACGAACATGCCCATCAATCCGGAGGGCATCTCAGCGCCGGTCCACGGCGGAGGCCCGTACTACATCAAGGAGTGGACGAAGACCCGCCGAGTCGTTCTCGAGCGGAACCGCTTCTACCGCGGCCCCGCGCCGCACAACGTCAACAGCATCGTGATCGACATCGGTCTCCCGCTCGAGACGATCAAGCTGAACATCGACCGTGGCGCGACCGACTTCGGTGACCTGCCTCCGGCAGCGCACGCCGAGCTCGGCCGCAGGTACGGGGTCAAGAAGCAGTCGCCGGGTCGCTACTTCGCGAACCCGTCGCCGACGATCCTCTACCTGGCCATGAACCACGACCGCCGGCTCTTCGGCGGCGGCGGAGTTGGCAACCTTCGGCTGAAGAAGGCCGTCAACTTCGCGATCGACCGGCAGGCCGTCCTCTCACAGGGTGGGGCCTACGCCGGCGTCACGAATGACCAGTACATGCCGCCAACCATGCGCGGCTTCAAGAACGTCGCCATCTACCCGCGGCGGCCGAACCTGAGTCAGGCACGTTCGCTGGCCTCGGGCCAGACCCGCGGCGGTGACGGCGTCTTCTACTGCGCGAACCGGGCTCCGGCTCCGGCTCGGTGCCAGGTGGTGCAGGCGAACCTGCGGAACATCGGCTTGAACATGGACATCAAGCTGTTCCCGCGGGCGACCCAGTTCGAGTTGGCAGGTCGCAAGGGCGAGCCCTTCGACATGACGCTCGAGGGTTGGCACATGGACTACTTCGATCCGTACGACTTCATCTTCCTCGTCGACGGAACAACGATCCGGCCTGCCAACAACGTGAACTTCTCGTACTTCAACTCAGCTGCCTTCAACCGCAAGATCACGCGGGCGAAGACGCTGGTCGGAGTCGAGCGGTATCGCGCGTTCAGCAACCTCGATCAGGACCTGGTTCGCAACGGTTCGCCTCTGGCCACCTATGCGAGCCCGAACGATCGGCACTACGTCTCCGCGCGCGTCGGGTGCTACCACTACCACCCGGTGTTCACGTGGGACTACAGCGCGCTCTGCCTCACCCGCTAAGCGGACGAAGCGGAAGAGCAGACGGAAGGGCGGCCTCAGTGGGCCGCCCTTCCTCGTCTAACGTGCGCCGGCCATGGCCGGGGTCTTTCAGCTCTCCGATGGACGCGCGCTCGGGTACTCCGAACTGGGCAACCGGGACGGCGCACCAATCCTCGGCTTCATGGGAACGAGCCTTTCGTGGCTCGCGCATCCGGGCGAGGAGGCGCCAAAAGCCGCCGGTGTCCGGCTGATCCTCGTCGACCGGCCCGGCTACGGGCTCTCGGACCTCCAGCCCCAGCGGACGCTCCTCGACTGGCCCCGCGACGTCGCCGCGCTGGCCGACGGGCTCTCGATCGAACACTTTGCCGTTCTCGGCATGTCCGGAGGCGGGCCGCACGCAGCGGCTTGCGGCTACGGCCTCCCCGACCGAGTGACGACGCTCGGCCTCGTGAGCTCCCCGGCGCCGGTCTGGGACCGGCCCGAGCTCCGCTTCTCCGCGCCTTCCCACCGGCGACCGTTGATGGAGCTCGCTGAGGACGATCCGGCCCTCGTCGCAAGACGTCTGCTGGAGGACTGCCGCGCGGAGCTCGAGGAGATCGCGCGCGGGTCCAACAACGCGGAAGGCAGCGGCCCTGCCGCTGATCAGGCGGTCATGGCCGACCCGGAGATCCGCGCCCGCTTCGAGGCCGCAAAACTCGAGACGGTTGCCCGGGGCCCGGAGGGGTATGCACACGACCTCTTCCTCCTCTACGTCGCGCCGTGGGGTTTCCGCCCCGAGGAGATCCGGGTGACCACGCACATCTGGCAGGGCGACGCCGACGAAGCCGTCTCCCCCCGGGTCGCGAAGTTCTTCGCGGAGACGATCCCCGACAACCGGCTCCACATGGTTCCCGGCGCCGGGCACCTCCTGCTCTGGTCCCACACGGAGGACGTCCTCAGGTCACTGGCGCCATAGAATCGCCTGCAAAGGGCGATGGCAAGCCGACATCTGATCGGACTCCTCCTCGCCACCGAGGAGGACTGGCCGACGGCCTTCGAGACCCTGCTCGCCCGCCTCGGACCGATCACCTGGCGCGGCGCGACCCATGAGCTCACCACCGAGCGGATCGTGCACGAGCCGTTCGACCTCCGCTACACGCCGCGCCACCAGCTGATCATCGACCGCCTGGCCTGGTGGTACGAGGTGCCGCGCGAGTGGCTGAAGAAGCTCGCGCTGATGGACGAGGTCTACCTCCTGAACAACCCGTTCACGTTCCAGGCGATGGAGAAGCACTCGGCGTACTGCGCGATGATGCGGCTCGGGATCAAGGTGCCGAACACCTGGCTGATCCCGCACAAGCTTCCGCCGGACAACCCGCGCTACGTTCAGATGGCGGAGCGATACAGCCCGGATTTCGACCTCGACTACGTGGCCGAGCAGGTCGGCTACCCGCTGTACATGAAGCCGTTCGACGGCGGCATGTGGGTGGGCGTCACGCGGATCGAGTCGAGCGAGGAGCTGCACCGCGCGTACGAAGAGTCAGGCGAGCGTCTCATGCACCTCCAGGCGGCCGTCGACGACTTCGAAGTCTTCACGCGCAGCCTGTCGATCGGGCCTCAGACGAAAGTCATGCAGTACGACCCCTCGGCCCACGGGCACTACCGCTACAGCGTCGACGCCGAGTTCCTCGAGCCCGAGCTCCATTGGGAGGTCGAGACGATCGGCCGGCTCGTCAATGCGTTCTTCCGCTGGGAGTTCAACTCCTGCGAGGTGATCGTCAAGGACGGCGAGGCGTTCCCGATCGACTACGCGAACGCCTCACCGGACATGGCGATGGTCAGTCTCCACTACCACTTCCCGTGGGCGATCCAGGCCCTCGTTGCCTGGTGCGCGTTCTGCGCGGTGTCGGGCCGGTCGATGCGGGTGAACCAGAACACGCGCGACTACTTCGAGGTCGCCGACGACCCGACGCTGCCTTACGAGGAGAAGCTAAGGCGCTACCGCCGGCTCGCGGACACCTACTTCCAGGCGGATGCGTTCGAGGAGTTCCGGGCCGAGGCCCTCCCGAACCTCGAGGAGCTGACCGTCGAGTATGTCGAGAGCTCGGACTTCGACGACCTGATCCTCCACGCAGTGCAGCTCGAGGTGGAGCCGGAGAACCAGGAGAAACTGATCGAGCGCTCCCGCTCGGCGTGCGGCGCCTGGGCCGCAGACCGGCGTGCTGCGACCGTCTAGGTCGTCGGGTTCCGCCACTCGCGGCGGAGCGAGGCGAGGAGCTGGCGGAATCCCTCGTCCTCGTCCGACTGGGTCGGCGATACCGCGGCCGTCGCGGCTTGGTAGCGGCTGAATGCGAGATCGCTCAGCGCGCTGACGTACTCCTCGCGCGCTGCCCAGCCGCGAAAGCCCCCACGCTTGAAGGCCTTGGCCGAGTCGGCGAAGCGGGCCCGCACCGAGGCCAGCCGTTCGAGGTCATCCTTCGGCACCGCGCCCTCCGGCAGGTATTCCCTGACGACCGTGGACTCGTGCCGGATCGAGCGGCGGATGAGGATCAGCATGAGCACGAAGACCGGCAGGATCAGGAGCGGGCCGAAGATCACCGGATTCGTGTTCCAGGCGCTGTGGAGCAGTATCGCGCACCCCAGGCCGAGGACCGGAGCCAGGATCCTCATCCTGCGGCTGCGGGCTCGAAGGGCGAGCACCAGCCCGATCCCCGTCATCGACGTGAAGAGCGGGTGGAGGAAGGGAAGCACGATCCCGCGCAGCACGAAGGTCTGGCCGAAGACGCCGACTCCCTCCTGGAGGGCTTCGCCGTAGTACTGGAGGTTCTCCGTCATCGCGAAGCCCAGGCCGACCATCGAGGCGTAGACGATCCCATCGAGGAGGCCGTTCAGCTCGTTTCGCCGCCAAAGGAAGACGGCGAGCAGCGCAGCGCCTTTCGTGGTCTCCTCGATGAAGGGGGCAGAGATCGATGCGCCGTAGGCGTCACCTGCGGCTGCTCCCAACTCGTGTGAGACAAGCTGCGAGCCGAGCACATTCACGATGCCCGAGATGGTCACGGCCACGGAGGCGCCCCAGAGGAAAGCGCCGACAATCATCCACCACGGTTCCGGCTCGTACCGGTCGAGCCAGTTCGCGATCGTGAGGTAGACGAACGCGGGAAGGATCGCGAAGGCCAGCACCAGAGTGGACGATCCGATCAGACTGAGCGCGAAGATCGCCGCCATCACGCCGCCGTAGATCAGGAGTCGGCGCGTTTTCATCCGA
>Ga0307318_10000724_pt1 | contig 10826 bp, 9 predicted proteins | sample ER_DNA_367_FD_194500 | JGI IMG/M metagenome (GOLD analysis project Ga0307318, IMG submission 194500) | Bulk soil microbial communities from the East River watershed near Crested Butte, Colorado, United States - ER_DNA_367 | ecosystem: Environmental > Terrestrial > Soil > Floodplain | place: USA...
GCGCGACCCTCGGGATGTCGACGTACACGTCGGTCGTGATCTCGCCCGACACCACCACCAATCCCGTATTGACCAGCGTCTCGCAGGCCACGCGACCCGTCGGGTCCTCGGCCATCACGGCATCGAGCACGCCGTCGGAGATCTGATCGGCCACCTTGTCCGGGTGGCCTTCGGTGACCGACTCCGACGTGAACAGGAACTCGCTGTCGTGCGCGAGGGGGCGGGCTTCGCCCGCACCGGAGCGATCGCTGTCTGAGAGGGGCTGGGTCGTCATGAGGCGCGAAAGGCTAGCGACCCCTCGCGTGGACGCGTGCGCCCTGCCTCATCCCACCACGATTGTGAGGTTGGCGCCCTCGTTCGCCGGGCTCGACCCCACGACCGCTTCGCGTCCGCCCTTGGTGGCGACGATCTGGAAGCTGCCGGCTCCCGCCGTGCTGGCCACCGAGATCTTCCACCCGTCGCCGGCGAGCTGGTCCTTGTAGAAGGCGAAGGTGTCGTCGGAAGAGGGGATCGAGCCGAACGCCTGGTACTTGCCCTGCGTCTTGGTGGACGTCTCGACCTCGAAGTCGTCGGGCATCGGGAAGTCCTCGGGGAAACCGTCGACCAGGCCGCCCTGCTGGTTCTCGAGCTCTTGGCCGGCGACCTCGATCTTGGTCTTGTCGCCGTCCTTGTCGATCTTGACCTCGCCGCCGCTGGCCTCCTCGACTGCCTGCTCGGTGATCTGATCCGTCCCGCCACAGCCGGCAAGGGCCAACAGGCCGGTCGCGAGAAATGCTCCCAATGTCGTTCGGCTCATGGCCCGGTTCTCGGCCGGCCGGCGCCGAGCTGAAGGGCGGGGAAGCTCGCGGCGGGGGAAACTTGCGCGATGGAGCAGTGGCGAACCATCATCGAGCCTTTCCGGATCCATGCCGTCGAGCCGATCCGCCTGACGAGTCGCGACGAGCGCGAGGGCGCGCTGCGGGACTCCGACTACAACCTGTTTCGCCTACGCGCCGAGGACGTACTGATCGACCTCCTGACCGACTCCGGGACGGGCTCGATGTCCAGCGAGCAGTGGGCCGGCCTCCAGCGGGGCGACGAGAGCTATGCCGGCTCGCGCTCCTGGTTTCGCTTCCTCGAAGCCGTTCAGGAGCTTTTTGCGTTCAAGCACGTCATCCCGACCCACCAGGGGCGCGCGGCCGAGAAGATCCTTTTCAGCGCGCTGGGCGGGCCGGGCAAGGTCATCCCCAACAACACGCACTTCGACACCACGCGCGCGAACGCCGAGTTCACCGGCGCCGAGGCGCTCGACATACCTATCGCCGAGGCCCACGTACCCTCCTCGCGCCATCCGTTCAAGGGCAACATGGACGTCGAGGCGCTGGGCAAGGTGCTGGCCGAGCACGACGTGCCCGTGGTCTTCGTCACCGTGACCAACAACTCGGGCGGAGGCCAACCCGTCTCGCTCGAGAACCTGCGCGCGGTACGGGCACGGTGCGACGAGCATGGGGTTCCGCTGTACCTCGATGCCTGCCGCTTCGCCGAGAACGCCTGGTTCATCAAGGGGCGCGAGCAGGGCTACGCGGACGTCTCGGTACCGGACATCGTGCGCGAGATGGCCTCGCTCGCCGACGGCATGACCATGTCGGCGAAGAAGGATCCGCTGGCCAACATCGGCGGCTGGCTGGCGCTGAACGACGACGCGCTCGCCGAGGCGTGTCGCAACCTGCTGATCCTCACCGAGGGATTTCCCACCTACGGCGGCATGGCCGGCCGGGACATGGATGCGGTCGCCCAGGGGCTGCGCGAGGCGGTCGACGAGGACTACCTCCACTACCGCATCCGCTCGACCGCCTATCTCGGCGAGGCGCTCGAGGCTGCGGGCATCCCGGTCGTGCTTCCGGTCGGCGGCCACGCGGTGTACATCGACGCGCGCGCCCTGCTCGACCACATCGCGCCGCTCGAGTATCCCGGCCAGGCGCTGGCCGTGGCCCTCTACCGCGAGGGCGGCATCCGAGGCTGCGAGATCGGCACGGTCATGTTCGGCAGCCGCCCCGACGGGAGCGAGGAGGCTGCTCCGATGGACCTCGTCCGCCTCGCGATCCCGCGCCGCACCTACACCCAGTCCCACGTGGACTACGTGATCGAGGTCTGCCGCCACGTGGCCGCACGCGCCGGCGAGCTGCGCGGGCTGAGGATCGTCGCGCAGCCGGCGGCGCTGCGTCACTTCAGCGCGCGCTTTGAGCCGCTCTGACCTGCGCCGGCTCGCCCCGGCGACCTTTCTGCTGCTGTGGTCGGCCGGCTTCGCCTTCGTGGCGCTCGGCCTGCCCGACTCCGAGCCGATCACCTTCCTGGCCCTGCGCTACGCGATCGTCGTCGTCGTGCTGCTCGCGGCCTTCGCGGTGCTGCGCCCGCCGCTGCCCGAGACTCGGCGCGAGTGGCTCGACCTCATCGTGGTCGGCCTGCTGTTGCAGGCGGCCTACTTCACTCTGCTCTACCTCGCGCTCGACCTCGAGAGCTCCGCCGGGACCGTTGCCCTGATCGTCTCCCTGCAGCCCATCCTGGTCGCGCTGCTCGCCCCTCGGGTGGCGGGCGAGCGCGTGACGAAGGTGCGCTGGGCCGGACTCGCGCTCGGCCTGGCGGGCGCGGCCGTGGTGATCGGCTCGCGCTCGGGCGTGGGCGGCAGCTCGGCGACGGGCCTCCTGTGCGCCGTCGCGGCCATGGTGGCGCTGACCGCGGGCACGCTCTACGAGCGCAGGCACGGCAGCGAGCACCATCCCGTCACCGCCAACGCGGTGCAGTTCACGACGGCGCTCGCGGTGACCCTGCCCCCGGCGCTGCTGGTGGAGGGGTTCCCCGTGCACTGGACGGGCGACCTGGCTGTCTCGCTTGCCTACCTCGTGTTCGCCAACTCGCTCGTGTCGATCACGCTGCTTCTGATGATGGTGCGCCGCAACGAGGCCTCCCGCGTGTCGGCGCTCTTCTTCCTCGTGCCCCCGCTGGCGGGACTGATCGCCTGGGCGCTGCTCGGCGAGTCGCTGCCCGCCGCCGCCTGGATCGGCATGGCGGTGGCGGCGGCCGGGGTGGCGATCGCCACGCGCTCGAGTCAGGAGGCGCGAACGCCCGCCGAGAGGCGATGATGAGGCCATGCCCGCCGCCGACGGCGCCCCGGACCTGGCGGATGTGCTGCGCGCCCGCCGGCGCATCGCCTCTCACCTGCCCCGCACACCGCTGCGCAACTATCCGCTGCTCGACGACCTCGTGGGCGCAGAGGTGCACGTCAAGCACGAGAACCACCTGCCCACGGGCGCGTTCAAGGTACGGGGCGGCGTCAACCTGATCTCCACCCTCGGGCCCACGGAGCGGGACACCGGCGTGCTGGCCGCCTCCACCGGCAACCACGGCCAGTCGGTGGCCTACGCGGCCCGGCTCTTCGGGGCACGCGCCTCGATCTACGTGCCCGACGCGGCCAACCCGGTCAAGGTCGCGTCAATGCGCGCGCTCGGCGCGGAGGTGATCGAAGGAGGCGCCGACTTCAACGACGCCGTCGAGCGCTGCGAGAGCGAGGCGGCGCGCAGCGGCGGTCGCTATATCCACTCCGGCAACGAGCCGCTGCTGATCGCCGGAGTGGCGACCGGCTCGCTCGAGAGCCTCGAGGATCGCCCCGACCTCGACGTCCTCATCGTGCCCGTCGGGGGTGGAAGCGGCGCCGCGGGCGCGTGCGTCGTTGCTCGGGCGGTACGCCCGGCGATCGAGGTGATCGCGGTGCAGTCCGACGCCGCTCCGTCGGCCTACCACTCGTGGAGCGCGCGCGCCCTGGTGGAGGACAAGATCGCCACGGCGGCCGAGGGGCTCGCCACCCGCGTGCCCTTCGAGCTGCCTCAGCGGATCCTGTGGGAGGGCCTCGACGACTTCGTGCTCGTGTCGGACGACGAGCTGCGTCGAGCCACCCTGCACCTGATCGAGCTGACGCGCAATCTCGTCGAGCTTGCGGGAGCGGCCGCCCTGGCGGCGGCGCTGAAGCTGCGCGAGCGCCTGGCCGGACGGCGGGTGGCGATCGTGTGCAGCGGAGGCAACATCAGCCCGGCTCAGCTCGCCGAGCTGCTCGAGGGCGCGCGCTAAGCGCGCGGGTGGGCTAGCGACCGCGGCTCGTCTTGAAGTCGATCACCAGCGGCACTCCCTGCAGGCCGTAGCGGTCGCGCAGGCGGTTCTCGAGGAAGTAGGCGTAGTCGCGCGTGACCTGACCGCGGTTGTTCACCTGCACGGCAAAGCGCGGCGGGCGCGTCTCGAACTGGGCCATGTAGTACATGCGCAGGCGCTTGCCGCGCACGGCCGGCGGCTCGCGAAGCGACTGCAGGTCGGACAGGAAGCGGTTCAGCTCGGAGGTCTGGATCCAGCCCGAGGAGCGGTCGGCGAGCCCGACTGCCTCGGCCACGAGGCGCTTGAGGCCGCGGCCCGTCAGCGCCGACACGGCCAACACCTGGGGGCGCTGGCGCAGCTTCTTGGCCGCGCGGCTCTTGGCGTCCTCGAGGTCGGTGTTCGTCACATCCCACTTGTTGAGCGCGAGGATCGTCGCGCACTTCGTCTTCATCGCCATCTCCGCGACGCGGAAGTCCTCACTCGTGATGCCCTCGCTCGCGTCGCAGACGACGATCGCCACGTCGGCGCGCTCGGCCGCCTGCTCGGAGCGCAGCTGGGCGTAGTAGTCGACCGTTCCGGCCACCTTGGTGCGCCGCCGCAGCCCGGCCGTGTCGACGAGGATCACCTCTCGGCCGTCGAAGTCGATGCGCGTGTCGATCGCGTCGCGCGTGGTGCCGGCCGCCGCGGCCACGATCACGCGCTCCTCGCCGAGCAGCTTGTTCAGCAGGGACGACTTGCCCACGTTGGGCCTTCCGATGAGCGCGAGCCGGGGGACCTCGGACGGCTCGGCGTCGTCCGCCGGGAGCTTGCGCACGATCAGGTCCAGCAGGTCGCCCGTGCCAAGGCCCTGCGTGGCGGACACGGGCAGCGGATCGCCCAGCCCCAGGCCGTAGAACTCCGCCGCGAGGCCCTCCTGGCGGCCGTCGTCGATCTTGTTCGCCGCCACGATCACCGGCACCCCGCCGCCGCGCAGCTCGCGTGCGAGCTCCGCGTCGCCCGGGCGCAGTCCGGCGCGCGCGTCGACCACCAGCACCGCCAGCTGGGAGTCGGCGAGGGCAGCGAGCGACTGGCGGCGGATCTCCTCGGACAGCTCGTGCTCGCCGGCCGAGTCGACTCCTCCGGTGTCCACGAGCGTGAAGGCGAGCCCGTTCCAGTCGGCGTCGACCTCCTTGCGGTCGCGCGTGACCCCGGCCTGCTCGTGAACCACCGCCTCGCGCGTTCCCGAGAGCCGGTTCACCAGCGTCGACTTGCCGACGTTGGGATAGCCGAGCACGGCGACCTTCGAGCGCTTCATGACGCCTCGGCCACGAGCGCCGCGATGCGCTCGACCACCTGCTCGACCGACAAGCCGGTGGTGTCCAGCTCGACGGCCCCGTCGGCCATCTGCAGCGGCGAGTGCTCGCGGGTGGAGTCCTGGGCGTCGCGCAGGGCCTGGTCCTTGAGGACGGTGCCGGGGTCCGTGCCCAGCTCGGCGGCCCGCCGCTGCGCGCGCTCCTCGGGGCTGGCCGTCAGGAAGACCTTCACGGCGGCGTCGGGCGCGACCACGGAGCCGATGTCGCGGCCCTCGGCCACCCAGTTGCCGCGGCCGAGCAGCTCGCGCTGCTTTCGCGCGAGGATCTCGCGGACCTTGGGGTTGGTGGCCACGCGCGAGGCGGCCTCCGACACGTCGGGCGCGCGGATCGCCTCGGTCACGTCCTCCCCGTTGGCGACCACCCGCTCGCCCAGCTCGAGCTCGAGCTTCTCGGCCTGCTCGGACGCCGCGCCGCCGTGACGCAGCGTCATCAGGCCCACCGCCCGGTACATGGCCCCGGAGTCGAGATAGGTGAAGCCGAGCGCGTCCGCGGCGGCGCGCGCCACGGTGCTCTTGCCTGCTCCGGCCGGTCCGTCGATCGCCACCACCATCGAGGCGGAGGCTAGTGGGACGCCGCCGAACGGCAGCGAACAGGGATGGCCCGTCGCGAGAAGTCATTTCGACATGACATAGCTGTCGAATTGACTTCTCGCGCTCCGCGCGGCGCCCTAGTCGCCGCCGAGCAGCGCGCGCAGGTCGCGCTCGAAGCCGGGATAGGACACCGCGGCGGCGTCCATGCCCAGCACCTCGACTCCGCCGCTCGACGCGACGCCGGCCACCGCCCCCAGCATCGCGAGCCGGTGGTCGCCCTGAGAGTCGAGCGTGCCACCGGGTAGCGGCGAGCCGTCCCCGGTCACGACAAAGCCGTCCGGGGTCTCCTCGATGTCGGCGCCGAGCGCGCGCAGCCCGGCGACGACGGCGGCGATCCGGTTCGACTCCTTGAAGCGAAGCTCCTCGGCGCCGCGCACCACGGTCTCACCGTCGGCGAAGGCTCCAAGCAGCGCCACGAGCGTGAGCTCGTCGATGGCCAGCGGGACCTCGGCCGGCTCGATCACCGTTCCCTCGAGCGGCGCGGCCGCGACGTCGAGCTCCCCCACGGGCTCGCTGTCGGGCCGGCTGCCCGGCTCCTCGAGGTCTCCGACCACCACCGCGCCCATGCGCTCGGCGATGCGCAGGAAGCCGGTGCGCGTCCAGTTGAGCCCCAGGCCCTTCACAACCAGCCGCGAGCCGCCGACGAGCGTGGCCGCCGCGACCATGAACGCGGCCGAGGAGGGGTCGCCGGGCACCACGATCTCGTCGAGCTCCAGCTCGTCCACGGCCGCCACGGTCAGGCGCGGCCCCTCCTGCTCGAAGGGCACCCGGGCGCGGCGCAGCAGGCGCTCGGTGTGGTCGCGGCTGGGCGCAGGCTCGGTGATCGTCGTCGTGCCGGCGGCGAGCATGCCGGCGATCAGCACGCACGACTTGACCTGCGCGCTCGCCACCGGCAGCTCGTAGTCGATTCCCTGCAGCTCGCCGCCGCGCACGGTGAGGGGCGCGTAGCGACCCTCACGGGCCTCGATCTGCGCCCCCATGGCCCGCAGCGGCTGGGCCACCCGGTCGACGGGGCGGCGGCGAATCGACTCGTCGCCGTCGAGGGTCCAGACGCCCCCCGGCTGGCCCGCGAGCCACCCGGGCAGCAGGCGCATCAAGGTGCCCGAGTTGCCGACGTCGAGCAGGCCGCCGGTGGCCTCGAGCGGAGCGTGGAGGCCCACGCCGCGCACGAGAAGGCGGCCCTTCTCCTCCTCCTGCACTCCGGCGCCGAGCTTGACGAGGGCGTGGAGGGTGGAACGGGTGTCGGCCGAGGCGAGGTAGTTGTGGACCGTCACGGGCTCGTCCGCCATGGCCGCGAACAGCGCGGCTCGGTGGGAGATCGACTTGTCGGCGGGCGGCGTATACCCGCCCCGCAGCGGACCCGAGGGCTCGAAGCGAACGTTGCGGGGGCTCATGCCCGGGCGACGGGAAAGCCGAGCGCCTCGATCAGCTCACTGGCACGGTCCGCCGCCGAGTCCCCGGCGATCCACAGCGTCATCGCCCCCGAGCGCATGTCGGGGGCGGGCGCCAGGGCCATGTCGACGATGTTCACCCCCGCCTTGCCGAGTGCCACCGCCACCTCAGCGACGATACCGGGGCGGTTCGGAACCGTGAGCTGTAGCTCGTGCACCGGCCCTCCGGCGGCGGCGGACTCGAGCAGGGCCCTGCGGTCGTCGCGGGCCCGGTCGTTCCAGTCGGCGGTCGCTTCCGCCTCGAGCAGTTGCTCGACTCGCTCGAGCTCGCGCCGGAAATCGCGGATCTCCTCGACGATCGCAGTGCGGTTGGCGCGGTAGATGTCGGCCCACATCTCGGTGTTGGCCCCGGCCACGCGGGTCATGTCGCGAAAGCTCGGCCCGACCTGGCGCAACGCCTCTCCGTGATCGAGCAGCCGCCCGGCGGCCTGCGAGGCCAGCACGTTGGCGAGCACGTGGGGAAGGTGGCTGAAGACCGCCACGAGGCGATCGTGGGTCTCGGGCTCGACGGCCACCGGCCGGGCCCCGACGTCGACCACGAAGCGGTGCAGGCGCTCGTAGAGCAGACCCTGGGAACGCGAGTGGGGCGTGAGATACCAGACCGCGCCCTCGAACAGGTCGGCGCGGGCGTGGGCCACCCCGGCCGTCGCCGAGCCGGCGATCGGATGGCCGCCGATGAAGCGCGAGTCGTCGATCGCGGCGAGCAGGTCGCCCTTCGTGGAGCCGACGTCGCTGACCGCACAGCCCGGCCCGGCCGCGGCAAGAGCGCTGCGCAGCTGCTGCGCCAGCGCGCCGACGGGCCCGCAGGCAAAGCACAGCTCGGCCCCGTCGAGCGCCTGCTCGGGGGAGTCCACCGCGATGTCGATGGCACCGCGCTCGAGCGCGAGCTGCAGGTTGTCGGGGTTGCGACCGCAGCCCACGACCTCCACCCCCTCGAGCTTCTCGCGGGCCGCGAGTCCGATCGAGCCGCCGATCAGCCCGACGCCGAGCACGGCGACTCTCACGGGGTGCTCTCCCTCGAGCGCCTAGACAGCGGCGAGCGTCTTTCCCGCCAGCTCGGCCGCGGCCTCGAGCTTGCGCAGGTACTCCCCGAAACCGTCGGAGAGCAGCGCCTGGGGACCGTCGCAGACCGCCTCCTCGGGGCACGGATGCACCTCGACGATGACCCCGTCGGCCCCCGCGGCGGCGGCGGCGAGCGACAGCGGCTCCACCAGCGAGCGCTTGCCCGCCGCGTGCGAGGGATCCACGACGATCGGGAGGTGGGTGAGCTCGCGCAGCACGGGCACCGCCATGAGGTCGAGCGTGAAGCGGTAGCTCGGCTCGTACGTGCGGATCCCGCGCTCGCACAGCATGACGTTGGGGTTGCCCTGTTTGAGGATGTACTCCGCCGACATCAGCAGCTCCTCGAGCGTCGCCGAGAGCCCGCGCTTGAGGAGCACCGGACGCCCGGCCCGGCCGAGCTCGGTGAGCAGGCTGTAGTTCTGCATGTTGCGGGCGCCGACCTGGATCACGTCGGCCACCTCGAGCACCGGATCGAGGTCGCGCACGTCCATCAGCTCGGTCACGATCGGCAGCCCCGTCTGCTCCCTGGCCTCGGCGAGCAGGCGGAGCCCCGCCTCGCCCAGACCCTGGAACGAGTAGGGCGAGGTGCGCGGCTTGTACGCCCCGCCGCGCAGCATCTGGGCGCCGGCGTCACGCACGGTGCGCGCGGCGTCCATGAGAACCTCGCGCGACTCGACCGTGCACGGCCCCGCGATGGTCCCGAAGTAGTCGCCGCCTATTCGCCGGCCGTCGACCTCGACGACCGTGCGCTGCCCGCGGCGGTACTGGAGCGAGGCGAGCTTGTACGGCTTGAGGATCGGCACGAGGTGATCGACCCCGTCGGCGCCCTCCAGGCCGAGGTTGGCGACCTGCTCGCGATCGCCGATCGCGCCGACCACGGTCACGAACTCGCCCCGGGACAGATGGGCGTCCGCCCCGACGGCCTCGACGCGTCTGACGACCGCGCTGATCTGCGCCTCGGTCGCCCCCTCTTTCATCACGATCATCATGGGTGTCCTCTCAAAGCCTGGCAGATGTCCTGTTCGGTGGATGTGGCGAGCGTGGAGGGAAGGCGTCCGGCGAAGGCTCCGCTCAGGAGATGGCTGCCGAGCAGCGAGGAGAGGCCGAACGCCTAGCTAAATCGCCAGGCCGAATAGACACGCCGGGGGGTGCTCGCGAAGATCTCGTCGCTGCGCACCCGGCCGAGCCGGGCGCTTGCGCAAAGCGCGCTCGCGAAGGCGTGTCTGGACATCGAGGGGATTGTTAGCACAGGCCTCAGGCGATTGCGAGGACCGCAACCGAGTGGCTGTGGAACCCCGCGAAGCCGCGTATGCGGGCGATTTCACCCAGGGTGGGCACGGCCGCGGTGGGCGCGCCGCCCGCGGCGGCGCCGATGCCGGCCCGCTCCTCGGCCGCGCCGCCCGATCCCAGCAAGTCGGCGCGCGCGAGGGAGTCGAAGGCCAGCAGGCCGAGCGGGGGCCGGCCGCCCAGGGCGGCGAGCGCCTCGAAGCAGGCCTCGACGGTGGCATCCAGCAGACGATCGCTGTCGCCTTCCATGAGCCAGACGAGCGTCCCCGGGGGCAGCTCGGCGGACGACCGCAGCGACCCGGACTCGAAATCGGCGGTCAGCGAGCGAATCTGAGCCTCGCGCCCGCGCGCTGCGGCCACACCGAACGGGTGCCGGAGCGCAAGGCCCGAGAAGGCCGCCGGGTCCCGGCCCACCTCAGGGGGCGCCGCAAGGGCCTCGAGGTACGCCTCGAGTGCCGGCCGGTCGTTGAGCGTCTCGACGGTGGTGCCCTGGGTCGCCGTCACGAGCAATGGGCCGCCGCGGGGTTCCAAGCCGTGGCGCACACCCACTCCGAACGGCGCTTGGGAAGCCAGCGCCGCCGCGACCACCGAGCCGCTCAGCACCCGATCGCCGTGCAGCTGCGTGGTGGGGCCCGGTTCGGGGCCGGTGCCCGTGCTGCCTCCGATGAGCGACACGGTGGCGCCGGCGACCGAGTACGCGCCGCGCGCGACCTCCTGGGAGTCGCCGGCGAGCGGGTCGGCGAGGACGATCAGCGCCCGGTGCGGCAGTTCGTCGCCGAGGCCCAAGAGACAGCGTGCCGCCTGCTCCCCCGCCTCCCGCGAGCCGGCCCTCGTCAGCTCGGCGGAGGCGCTGGCCGCCGTGAAGCCCCGCCCGCCGAGCGCGAACGCGCTGACGCCATCGCCGGCGCGCGCGCCGCCGATCAGCTCGGCCGGCCCCGCCGCCTGGCGGGCTGCCGGAAGGAGCG
>Ga0307318_10000725_pt1 | contig 10812 bp, 12 predicted proteins | sample ER_DNA_367_FD_194500 | JGI IMG/M metagenome (GOLD analysis project Ga0307318, IMG submission 194500) | Bulk soil microbial communities from the East River watershed near Crested Butte, Colorado, United States - ER_DNA_367 | ecosystem: Environmental > Terrestrial > Soil > Floodplain | place...
CGCGAGCGCGGCGTCGTAGTCGCCGACGACGCCGCGAAGGAGCTCGACCGCTTCGCGTGGTGCGTGGGGGTCACGCTCCATAATGTCGAGTGCCATGCGCGCTCCGGCGACAAGAGCCGAGAGCTCCTGGCCGGTCAAGGTGAGCGCGAAGACGTTCTCGCGCGCGCGGGTCACTTTCATCCGCCAACCGTATCGCGGGTCAGAGTGGCCCGCGCTCTGTGCCTCCTCCCAGCCCGCCCTCCGCGGCGGAGGAACGACCTCGCGCACACCAGGCCCTCGGCGTGTCGCCGAAGACTGTCGCTCTTTGCCAGAAACGCGCCATCAGCCCTCTGGACCGAATCTCTGGAACCTGCGAGTGGCCGGCCGTCCGACGAGTTCCCGCCCGGTGATCAAGTCTGCGTTTTGGCGACTAGCCCATTTCTAGCCGCTCGGCCAGATCGCAGCGCGGGTCGATCTGGTGCGTGCCTCCGGAGTAGTAGTTGGCGTGCGAGCCGTAGGCGACGGGGAGGGATCGGGGCTGGGTCACTTGCAGGGAGTTTGCGCGAGTGAAGTGCTCGAGAGGCTAGCGAGTTCAGGCGGTGCGAGACTTTGGGCCTGGCCGCCTGAGACCGAGTCTGCGCATCCGACGCGGTTCACACACTCCGTGGGCAAACAGGCTAGTCGACACAGATGTCCGCGACCTCAGCCGCCGCGGCGACCGCGCTCTCGGTGCGCGCATGCGGGAGGAGCTCCTTGGGGCGCCCCCGCCTCGTCGAGCGCACGGGTCAGGTCTTCCGTTGCCACCGCGAACCTCCCTCCCGTCTGCATGATCGCAGAGCTAGAGTCAGACCTCGAGTCGCGTGGGGAGGTGAGCAGGGAATGACGGCACAAGCGGGAGACCTGATCGTCGTTGAGTCGGAGCGGGCTGCCCAGCCGGGGCGTAGAGGCGTGATCGAGGAGGTGCTCCACGAGGAGCCGCAACGCTTCCGAATCCGCTGGGACGACGGCCATACCAGCATCTTCACTCCGTCCGCTGGGTCGGCGAGGATCGAGAAGCGGAAGGCGCGGAAGGCCTAACACCAGCTAGCACGAGGCGGCCCTCCTCTTCGGCCACCTCTGACCCGAACGCCGCGGAGGCTTTGCGGAAGCGGCGTCCCACCCACGCGGCGTCCGAGCCGTCGGCAAGGCGCATGTGCACGAGCTCGAGCTTGAGCGGGATCGCTTCCAGCCGGTTTCCCGCGAGGTCGATGAGGAAGAGGAGACCGAGGTCGTTCCGCAGCTTCGGATTGACCGCGTAGTCGTCCAGGTAGTCCCCGAGGTCAAAAGGGGACGTGGCGGTCAAGACCGTGGAGCACGTGCGCGGAGTGGCTGGCGATCAGCGTCGAGCCGCCCTCCACTAGGCGGCCGCGATCGGCCGCCGAGCTGCAGCTCGCGCTCGCGGCATGCCGAGGGCTGCTCGAGAACCGCACGGAGGGCGGCCGAGTGTATGTGCGTCTGGCCGTCGTCTCAGTGCTCCCGCTGCGCCGACGCCGCGACTAGTTAGGACAGGCCTTCCCGCTGGTCGGCGGCCCGACTCCGCGCATCCCTCCGGCACGTTTCCCGCTTCATCCGGGTACGTTGGACGTGTGGTAGCCGGCGGAGCGCTCCTTATCACCTGTGGCCTCGCGCTGGCGTGGCCGACACTTCGTGTCATTCGGGCACCAGAGGAACGGTGGATTCAAGGCCGCTCCCAGTGGCTCCTCTTCATTTGGGCTCGCCGTGGCGAAGCGCCGCCGAGTGCCTTGGAGCTTCGTCTTTGGGCTTCGATCTGGCTCGCCGTCGCCACGATCGTTCTCGGACTGGGCGTTGCGCTTATCGCCTCGGCCTAGCTCGCCGGATAACAGGACGGGGCGACGGAACCCGCTCGTGCTCCTGTTCGCCTGCTACATCCTGCTTCGGCGCGTCCTGCAGCTCGGGGCATTTGGGTTCCGCTCGGCTGCCTTCTGCCGAACCTAGAGCGATTGAGGAGGAGGTATGCGCTTCTATCCTACTTTGCCAGCCCAGAGGGTCAGGACGGTCCTCCGGGATCTTGTAATCCTCCTGGCCGTGTTTCTGTTCGCCTGGCTGGGCCTGAAGGTCCACAGCACGGTCGACCAACTGGCTGTGCTCGGAACTGGTGTCGAGGACGCCGGGACGGAGATCCAGGGCGGCTTCGAGACCGCCGCCGAGGCAGTGGCCGGGGTGCCGATCGTCGGGGACGATCTGGCCGATGGCCTCCGTGACGCGGGTCGCGTGTCGGGTGGTGAACTCGCCGAGCGCGGCCAAGAAGGCCGAGAAAGTGTGCATCGACTCGCCAACCTGCTCGGACTTGTCACCTTCCTCATCCCCGCGCTCCTCGTCCTCTCGCTCACCCTCCCCGAGCGCATCTCTCAGATCAGGGGGCTCACGGCGGCGGAGCGCGTTCTGGGCGGGCCGCTCGACCCTGACCGCCGCCGCCTCCTCGCCATGCGGGCTGCCTTCTCCCTTCCGTACGGCGAGTTAGTCAGGTACACGAGAGACCCGTTCGGGGATCTTGCCGCCGGGCGCTACGACGCGCTGATCGCCGCGGCGCTCGAGGAGGCGGGGCTTCGTCTGCGCAGCGACTAGGTGACTGCCGACACACCCACAGGGTTTGTCGGCAGGAGGGTCCGGCCGGCTGCGTGAGGAGGTGCCAAAACCCCGGATTTCGGGCTGAACCCGGGTTTTTGACACCTTCAGGTCTGGGACCCCCCGGCTACTGAGGAGTTCGAGCTCGACGAGACGGGCTCGAAGCTGCTCTCTCCTCGCGGCCCGACGACTTCGTTCTTTCCGCCACGACTGTTTCTTGAACCAACAGACTCTTCGGTAGCCGCCTCCCGAGAATGGGAGCGAGAGCCAGCGCGACGGTAGAGGAGGGATTGGCGAAACGCCCAGCGAAACGAAGCGAGATGGGGGCGTGAGGCTACCTAGAGAAACGTCCCCGACCAAAGTAGCCAAGGACGGCCAACACAATAATGACGATGACGATGATCCAAAAAATCGACACGTGATCCTCTCGTTTGAGGGGCCCGACTCTATTCCCGGTCGGCTCCTCTCTGCAATGAGGGGCTGGGAGAGATTTTCGCTACGGGGCGGGTGGCCTAGCGTGGCTACCACTCGCCCCTTCACCCGTTCACCCGTTCTGTTGCAAGCCCAGGCGCGAGAGGCGCTACTCTCGTTGGTAGGCCGAGGTGATTCGCTGAGACAGGGCTTTCCCGACCGGATACCAATCGGAAGGGATGGTCATGGACGCGATCCAGGCCGCGAAGGATCAGTCGCTGTTTCGCGGGGTGAACGAGCGGCTGCTGGGCATGAATGAGGGGTTCGACGAGGTATCGGGCGACGCGGACTTCCTGTGCGAGTGCGCTAGCCAGGACTGCATAAAGCACGTGAGTCTGACCCTGGACGACTACGAGGAGATACGCCGAGTCCCTACGCACTTCGCCGTCACCGATTCGATGGATCACGTTTTCGCGGACGTCGAGCGGATCTTCGCGAAACGGGACGGGTACTTCGTGGTCGAGAAGTTCGGTGAAGCGGGTGTCGCAGCGATCGAGCTCGACCCCCGCAGGCGTACCAGTCGTGTCGCGGCGTAGCTACACAAGCGCGGCCGAGGAGCAGGGAGGGGGATTGCCCAGGCTGTGCGGCGGCCTGCTGCAAGGGGTCCGCCTCCCTGCCCGTCGGCCTAGCTGAATAAAACACTCGAGCCGCGACGGCCACGCTGAGAGACGCTCTGCGGAGAAATGTGTGCGTTTTTGGCGCAAGCTCGAGTTGAGCTCGGAACCACCCCTAGGCCGGCGGGGCGCCCCACCCCACCCCGGGGTACCCCACCCCGGCGAAACGATGGGACTCCTAGATGAGCCTCTCTGGAACCGCCCGCAGAGAGATCTGGGTTGCTGCCAAACCGCGCGAGCATCAAGGTCAAATTGAAGCGCCCTCAAGACCAGGACGCGGAGCGGGCGAGACTACTAGGTCGGAAGCGGGTCGCCAGGCTACGAGGCGAACGTAAAGCCGATATAGACAAGCGATGCGAACACGGCCCAGCCAGCGAGGACGAAACCGGCGAGGAGCGCGAGCCTCCCCCAGGCGATCGGCGCCGCTTCCCCCTCCTGCAGCAGCCGGACGGTGCGGGGCGAAAGGATCATCCCGGCTAGTGCTTCGAGTAACTCGACTTGTTCGACTAGCTCGGCGTCGGCCCATTCCTGCTCCTGTGCCGTCGGCCTCGCCCAGACCAGGCTTCTGGTCGACCACATCCGATGCTCCTCTTTGGGAGACGGACCGCAGACGCCTCGATTGTGCCGAAACTCTCATAGTGCCGTGGCCTGCACTGATGTCAACGCAATGGAAGCCAGATTCGCCAAGAATCCAGTAGATAAATGGAGAAAATTTCCCCCGATCGGGGGAGGCGCGCTCTCCCTAGGTGCCGGGGGGAGACGGTGCCAGCCGGGTGGGTCAGGGCAGACTGGCAGGCTTACCTCGTCAGCCCGGACATCGAAGACGACGAAGAAATCGTGGTCTACTGCCCGACTGCGCGCGGCGAGAGTTCGGCCCGTTCGGCACGTAGGGGCCGCGTGGGGCTCAGCGCGGCTGGGGCTCGGGGTTAGTTCAACAGATCGACGTAACCGTTCTCCTTGGCGCAGGAGAGACTGCAGTAGACGGTTCTCGCCTCGTCGTCCTTCACCGCATACGCCACTTCGCCTCTGCCGATCACGCCCTCGCACTGACCGCAGTCCAAGTGGGACGGGTAACGCAGACTGCCCTCACAACTTTGTGGCCATCGGTCGAAGCTGAGGAGGTTCCGACCCGTCACGACCAGCTCCACGGCGCTCATGCGCGGAAGATTATTCAAACCCTCCTAGTATCGCCAGTTCTCCCGAGCCTCTGGATCGTGCAGGACCGGGAACGGCCCCGTGCTGGCCGGGGAACAGCTCATGGGAAACCGACCGAGAACGAGAGAACCTGCGAAGCGGGGTTCCCTCTCACACGTTGCTCCACGTCGCGCCTCCCCCGTGTGGGGGGTCAGGAATCGGCTAGAGAGGCGATACCCAGAAACAGGGGAGCCCCTCCCTCCGTGTCCCGTGGGGGAAGCGATCCCGGTTGTGCCGCAGTGACTGGGTTGCTCGGGCTCCCCTGCATCACACTTGTACTCTTTGAGAATGCCCGTCGTCATGGCGGAGGGGTGAGCCGCGTGCGGGCGGGCCTGGTGGACGGCTGGTTCGTGTGCGAGATCCAGGATCGGGGACCAGGCCTTGACGACCCGCTGGCCGGATATCTCCCACCAAGGCCGAAGCGTGCCCGCGGGACGGGCCTGTGGGTTGCACGCCGCCTCGTCCGACGCCTCGAACTGCTCGAGAACGAGCCGGGCCTAACCGTCAGGTTGTGGTTGTAGAGAACGTTCGCCGCGCCCCTTGACACGTCTCACGAACGTCCTACAGGACCCATTGAGAGACGAAGCGAGGAGACCGCGATATGTCCCAGTCCGGATGTGTGTCACGCGACCACGAGGCCGCAGTCGCTCCGGAGGAAACACGATGACCACGATTGGAGTGGTCGGTCTCGAGCCGATGGGCGGCCGGATCGCCGGCCGGCTGCTCTCCCGGGGCAACCGTGTCTACGGAACCGACCGAACTAGATCGAAGGCAGACGCGCTGGTCGCGCAGAGCCTGCTCTGGTGTCGCTCCCCCAGGGACGTCGCCGAGGCTGCGGACGTCGTCTTCAGCATGGTCACCGACAGCGAGGCGCTCGAAGCGGTGACGGGCGGGGCGGACGGGATCCTCGCAGGCCTCGCCGCCGGGAAGGTCTACGTCGACCTGAGCACCGTCAGTGTGCAAGCCGGCCGCAAGGTTGCCGAGCGCGTCGCAGCGCGTGGCGCCTCGATGCTGGCTGCGCCGGTCTTCGGCAGCACCGAGGCCGCGGAGGAAGGCAGCCTCACGATCATCGTCGGCGGTGACGCCGACGCGTTCGAGCGCGTCGAGCAGATCCTGCGCCAGCTCGGTAGCTCGGTGACCTTCGTCGGCGACAACGGCCAGGCGCTGCTGCTCAAGCTGGCCACCAACATCAGCCTCGCCGTCCAAGCACTTGGCTTCAGCGAAGCAGTATCGCTCGCCGAGCAAGGCGGAATCGAACGTAACCTCGCCCTCGACGTGCTGACCCAAAGCGCCATCGGCTCGACGATGCTGCAGGCACCCACGCCGCTCGACCTGCCCGACAAGGCCTGGTTCGACGTGCAAGAACTGCTCAGTGCCGCTCGCGTACTCGGGTACGAGCACCCCGACATCGCCGCCCTCTTCCAGGTGTTCTCCGAAATGGTCACGGCGCCGGCCGCCCGGGAACGCGGGTTCCGAGCCGCATGACCGGAACGCGACGACGCGGGCGGCCCTCGAGAGGCGCAGAGGGGCGGGGAGGATCTCCTACCCGAGGTATCGGACCAGAGCGAACCTCCCGCCGCTGCCGCCGGCTCTGCCCGCGGCCACGATCTTCCCATTGGCCTGGATAGCCACACCGTTGGCGAAGTCGTCCCCGAAACCCCTCCTGGTGAAGTCCGTAACCACCTTGCCGTTGCCACTGAACGTGGTGTCGAGATTGCCGTTGCGGTTGTAGCGGGCGAGCGCGAACCGGCGGAGGCTCGCGTGTCCGGCAGCGACGATCTTTCCGTCTGCCTGGATGGCCACGCTGTGAGCTGCGTCAAGACCGGCGCTGAAGTTAGTGGTCACCTTGCCGTCGCCGCTAAAGGTGGTGTCCAGGGCGCCGTTGCGCTTGTAGCGGGCTAACTCAAAGCTGAAGCCGCCAGCATCGCCTCCGCCGGCGGCCACGATCCTCCCATTGGCCTGGATAGCCACTCCGAATGCAACGTCCTGCTCCCCGGGGGTGAAATCGGTGGTTGCCTTGCCATTGCCGCTGAAGGTGGTGTCGAGGGTGCCGTTGGGGTTGTAGCGGGCCAGCGCGAACGTGCCAGAAAACTCGGTGCTCCCCGCCGTTCCGGCGGCGACGATCTTCCCGTTGGCCTGGATTGCCACCCCAGTCGCCAGGTCGGACACGGGCGAAAAGTTGGTGGTGACCTTCCCGTTGCCGCTGAAGGTGGTGTCCAGGGTTCCGTTTGGGTTGTAGCGGGCCAGGGCGAACTTGTCGGAGCCCGCGTGGCCCGCGGCTACGATCTTCCCGTTGGCCCGAACGGCTACTCCGAGAGCGTCGTCGAACGCCGAAGAAAAGTTGGTGGTCATCTTGCCGTCACCGCTGAATGTCACATCGAGCGTCCCGTCGGAGTTGTAACGAGCCAGAGCGAACCGATCGTTCGAGTGGCCGGCGGCAACGATCTTCCCGTCGGCCTGGATGGCTACGCCGTTGGCGAAATCATCCGCGATGGTGCTGAAGTTCGTAACCACCTTGCCGTCGCCCCCGAAGCTGGTATCGAGCTTCCCGTTCCGGTTGTAGCGAGCCAGGCCGAATCTGCCGCCGGCACCCCCGGCTCGCCCGGCGACCACGATCTTCCCGTCGGCCTGGATGGCTACGCCGTTGGCGAAGTCGTTCCCGCTCCCAAAGTTCGTGATTGCCTTGCCGTCGCCCCCGAAGCTGGTATCGAGCTTCCCGTTCCGGTTGTAGCGGGCCAGGCCGAATCTGCCGCCGGCACCCCCGGCTCGCCCGGCGACCACGATCTTCCCGTCGGCCTGGATGGCTACGCCGTTGGCGAAGTCGTTCCCGCTCCCAAAGTTCGTGATTGCCTTGCCGTCGCCGCTGAAGCCGGGGTCACGACCTCCGGGAGCGGCGAGGGCGAGAGCTGCCAGCGTCGCGCTGAAGCCACAGCAAAGTGCGAGGACGAGAAGTGGCTTGCGCCGGAGGAAAATCGTGACGAACATCTTCAGGCGAAGCCGACCGTAAGTGCCCAACTGAGGCATGTCAACTCTCTCGGTGCTCATTCCCATGGCTCCCGAAGTCTGGGCGTTTTCATCCCGTTCAGGTTCCAAACCGGACGCTTGCGAGAGGCCGATTCGACTCAATCGGAGACTGGTACCATCTTCCTCCCGGTCGCGCTAAGCGGGGAGCTAGCGGTTCCCTGAACCCGCAATCCGCTCTAGCGGGGCCGAACTCCTTCCCGAGGAGGAACGTTCGAGGGTAGGGCTTTCCGACGTAAGTGTTGACTGTCAGGTCCCGCGCACTGAGAGCCTGCGAACCGCGTCAGGTCCGGGAGGAAGCAGCGCTAAGCAGCTTCTCTCAGGTGCCGCGGAGCAGCCTGGCACGAGCGAGCGTCGTACGCACCGCCCCCGAGCCAACTACGACGGAAGGTGCGCGACCGGGATAAAACTCGAGGGAACCCATGGTTCCCTCGAGGGGCTCCCTCCTTTCCTTGGGGAACCTGAGGTTCCCCTTTCCCCCTCCTGCTTTAGCATGGTCATGTGACCGCCCTCTACCGAAAGTACCGGCCTCAGACCTTCGACGAGGTCGTTGGACAGGAGGCCGTCGTCCGCACGCTCCGGAACGCGATCGGTCGCGATCAGATCCGGCAGGCATATCTCTTCGCGGGGCCGCGCGGGACCGGCAAGACGTCGCTCGCCCGCATCCTGGCGAAGGCGCTGAACTGCGAGCAGGGCCCCACCGTTGAGCCCGACGGCACGTGCAACTCGTGCCGCACGATCGCGTCCGGCACTTCGCTCGACGTGGTCGAGATGGACGCTGCAAGCCAGCGGGGGATTGACGACATCCGCGAGATCCGGGACCGCGTCGTCCTCCAGCCGGTCGAGGGGCGCTACAAGGTCTACATCCTCGACGAGGCGCACCAGCTCACGGACGCTGCTTTCAACGCGCTCCTGAAGCTGATCGAAGAGCCCCCGCCCCATCTCGTGTTCGTCTTCTGCACGACCGAGCTCGGGAAGATGCTCCCGACCGTCCGCTCCCGCTGCCAGACGTTCATGTTCGCGCGGCCGCGCCTTCCCGAGCTGACGAAGCTCCTGCGCACCGTGGCCGACGGCGAGAAGATCGACGCCCCGGACGCGGCCCTCGCCCTCGTGGCGCGGAGCGCCCGCGGAAGCTTCCGGGACGCAGTGTCGACTCTCGACCAGCTCGCCGCTGCGACGGACGGCCAGATTACGGTCCAGGCGGTCCTGCAACTGCTCGGCGCCGTTGAGGAGGAGGCCCTTTTCCGGATCTGCGACCTGATCGTCGACCGCGACACCGGCGGCCTCCTCACGTTCGTCGAGGAACTCGCCGACCAGGGACAGGATCTCGCGCGCCTCGTCACCGACCTGCTCGAGCACCTCCGCCACCTCCTGCTTGTCCAGCACATGGGCGAGGTGCCGGAATCGATCCCAGTCACGGATGAGACACGCGAGCGGCTCCGCTCCCAGGCGAACCAACTCGGCGAGCCCGACGTATTACGGCTGGTGGATCTCCTCGCCCTCGCGGTCGACGACGCTCGTCAGGGCGGCGACCCGCGCCTCCCGCTCGAGCTCGCGCTCGTGAAGGTGACACGGCCCGGAGCAGACCTCTCCCGTGAATCGCTCTCCTACCGGCTGGAGCAGCTGGAGTCCCGCACGCGCGAGCCCCACCACACCCCGGCCCAGCCTCCGGCGCCGGCCGCACCCCCGAACGAGGCCGAGGAAGACGTCCGGTCAGACGCCGCGCCCGCCCCCGAAGAGCCGAGCGAGCGCCCTCCACTCGAGCTGGAGCAGCTTCAGCAGCTCTGGCAACAGGCAATCCTCCCAGCGGTCGCCGAGCACTCCATCCCTGCCGGCTCGGTTCTGAACGAAGCCCGTCCGGTCGAGCTGGCCGGCGAGCGGCTCGTAATCGAGTTCCCACCCGCCGCGTCCTTTCACCGGAACCTCGCCGAGGATCCGAAGAACGCCACGCTCTTGGTCGACGCGATCCGCGAGGTCACCGGTCGCCGCCTCGATCTCGCCTTCGTCGTCGGAGAGGGCAGCGTCGACGAGGAGGCAGGGGAGCACGAGCGCGAGCCCGAGAGCGAGGAGGAGTTCATCGCTCTCTTCAAGGACCGCTTCGACGCACGCGAGGTCGACGGGACCTGACTCCCAGCGTGCGCGGGATTACGAGACGGTGATCTCGTACTCGTCGTGACGGCGCCACCACTCATACGGCGCGGTCTGTGGCCACCCAACCGGTGAGTCCTCCCAGGTCTCCTGCCGGCCGAGTGGTGTCAGATCGAGGAAGGTCCAGCTGCTGCCAAGCGCCTCGGCCCCGCGTCCGGACGTGAAGTAGGTCCGATAGACGCTGTCGCCGTCGCGGAGGAAAACACTGAGGCCGAACGTCTCGCCCCTGTCGGTTGTGACGCCGAAGTCGACGTTGAAGTCGCTGCCGAAGGAGGAGTACCACGGCAGCGTCCAGCCCATGCGCTCGTTGTACGACTCGATCTGCGCCAGAGGCGCGAGGGACACGAGGACGAAGGAAGTGTCGCGAGCGTGGAGATGTGCGAGGTGGCCGACGTTGTCGACGAACATCGAACACCCGTCGCAGCCCGCCGACGGCCAGCCGTCGACCCCAGGCGCAAACATGAAGTGGTACAAGATCAGTTGCCGGCGTCCATCGAACAGATCGAGCAGGCTCGCCTTGCCGTCCGGGCCTTCGAAGGCGTAGTCCTTGTCGATCCGGACCATCGGCAACCTTCGCCGCGTTGCGGCCAGCGCGTCTCGCGCCCGGGTTGCCTCCTTCTCATCGACCAAGAGATCCTCGCGGGCGGCTTTCCACTCCGCTTCTGACACGACTTGCGGAAGACTCATGGCGCTCTCCTCGGGTTAGATCGTTTGCGTGCGGTGAGCGGCTGCACGGATGTCGCGGTTGTTCCCGCCGCGT
>Ga0307318_10000726_pt1 | contig 10809 bp, 9 predicted proteins | sample ER_DNA_367_FD_194500 | JGI IMG/M metagenome (GOLD analysis project Ga0307318, IMG submission 194500) | Bulk soil microbial communities from the East River watershed near Crested Butte, Colorado, United States - ER_DNA_367 | ecosystem: Environmental > Terrestrial > Soil > Floodplain | place: USA...
CTGCGCCGCAGCTCGAGGTAAGTCTGATCCCTGGACCGTACGCCCGCCTTGATCAGTGCGACGGAGGAGGCGTCCACGACGTGATCCTGAATTGCCCGATAGACCAGCAACGGCTGGTCCACTCGATGGAGATTGCGGCGTATGTCGGCCCACAGGAATGTCTGGGAGTAGAGCGCCCGCAGCGGCAGCCGGTCGTAGCCGCACTCGTCCCGACCAGGCTTGGCAATGTCATTGGCGATGCCCGCGAGCGTAGGTACCGCCAGCCTCAAGATCGGCAACGCGCGCATCCGCGGATCGCTGATGTTGATCACTGGGTTGACCAGCGTCAGCCCGGACACCAGGGAGCCGTACTGCTCGGCCAGCCGCAGCATCAGTGCCGCGCCCATCGACAGGCCGGCGAGGAACACCTGATCACATTGAGCACGCAGGGTCACGAAGGCATGGTCCGCGGTGGCGTACCAATCCATCCACGACGTCTGATTGAGCTCCGCCCAGCTGGTGCCATGGCCCGGCAACCGAGGGAGCAGAACCCGGAACCCGGCGGTTTCGAGATGTCGAGCCCACCCGATCATCGATTTCGTCGATCCAGTGAATCCGTGGCAGAGCAAGACGCCCGTGGGCCCGCTGCCACCCTCGTACGGCCGGGCGTCTGGATGCACTGCCACAGCAGCCGGTGGCGCTGACCTGAGCCGCGCCCGCTGCCCGCGGGACGAAGTCGACGTAAGGGCAGCGCGTGAGACCACAAGCGAATCGTGGCACGTTTTGCCAGCTCCGCGAAAGCTTCATCAGGAGGCGCTACTACGGCTATTCCGCCCTACGATGGGGTCGAAGCGGAGGTCGATCTTGCTCTACTGGGTGTTCAAGTACCTGGCGTTCGCGCCCCTGTCCCGACTGCTCTTCAGACCCACAGTCAGCGGAGCTGAGAATATTCCGAAGTCAGGCGCGGGAATTCTGGTCAGCAACCACATCTCCGCAGGCGACACCTTCTTGCTGCCATCCATGATCAGGCGGCGCGTCACCTTTCCGGCCAAGATCGAACTGTTTCACGGCCGAGGCGTGAAGGGCAGAATTCTGGCTTGGTTCCTCAAGGGCGTTGGTCAGCGGCCGATGGACCGCTCCGGTGGTCGGGCCAGCGCCAGCGGCATGGAAACCGTGCTCGATGTGCTGCGCAAGGGGCACCTGCTTGGCATCTATCCCGAGGGCACCCGGTCTCCAGATGGCCGCCTGTACAAGGGCAAGACCGGCGTCGCGCGGCTTGTGCTGCAGGCCGGCGTACCAGTTATTCCGGTCGGGATGATCAGCACTGAGCTGGTCCCGTCGCGGTTCTTCAAGATTCCCACAATGCGGCGACCGAAGATCCGGATCGGCAAGCCGATGGACTTCAGTGCGTACGCGCATGCCGGCAATGACCGCGACGTACTGCGCTGGATCACCGACGAGATCATCAACGCCGTCATGGAACTGTCTGGCCAGACATACGTCGATGTGTACGCCACCGCAGCCAAGGCCGCTCTCGAAGCGGGCAATACTCTCCCGCCAAGCGCCGGGCACCGTCCCGGCGCCGGACGCCCGGTGCCGCCCGTGCCCGTTCCCGTACGGCGGCTGGAGGTTCCTCCAACTACGGATGTGAAGGCATGAGCAAAGGGCCATCCCAGGGCGGCCCTCCTCGCTACGAAGCCGTAAGCGCTGATCTGGTCTCGGTCGATCGCGACGGAAAGGTCACCATCGAGTCCGGTTCCGGTGCCGGTCGAGCGGTGTATTGGATCCTGAAGAACGTCGTGCTCGGGCCAGCGATCAGCAAGATCTTCCGGCCGATTCACGAAGGTATCGAGAACGTGCCGGTCAAGGGTGCAGCGATCATTGCCAGCAACCACCTCTCCTTCGCCGACTGGTTGTTCACCCCGCTTGCAGTGGACCGGCGGATTACCTTCGTTGCCAAGTCGGACTACTTCACCCGGGCCGGCATCAAGGGATGGGCACAGAAGCGGTTCTTCGCGGGCACCGGCCAGGTGCCGATCGATCGCTCGGGGGGCCGGGCAAGTGAGGGAGCTCTGCGGGCCGGCCTCAAGGTGCTGCAGCGCGGAGACTTGTTCGGTATCTACCCCGAGGGAACGCGCAGCCACGACGGCAGGCTCTACAAAGGCCGGACCGGCGTCGCGCGACTGGCCTTGCTGTCCGGATCACCGGTCATTCCATCAGCGATCATCGGCACCGACATCATCGCCCCTCCCGGCAAGATCATCACCAAGATCGTCAGTCCAACGGTGAAGTTCGGCCAGCCTCTGGATTTCTCGCGTTACGAGGGGATGAGCGAAGATCGCTTCATCCTGCGATCGATCACTGACGAGATCATGTACACGATCATGGAGCTCTCCGGCCAGGAGTATGTGGACATGTATGCGCCCGCGGCCAAGGAAGCGGCGGCACGCGAAGCCAAGGCGCAAGAGATCGACGAAGTCTCCCCGCAGGCCTAGCCTGCCCTTCGCCTGGATCCGCGCCGACCGGGAGGGCCTGCGGGCTGTCCAAGATCGCGAATGAGACGGGCCACCAGCGCCACGGGCTGGCTGAAGGCAAGCAGGTGACCGCCGGGCAATTGTTCCGCCTCAAGTCCGAGGCGCTCCCTGGCTACCCGGCGCTGGAATTCATAGGGAAAGAATCGATCATGACGGCCGGCGAGGACGGTGGTCGGCACGTTCGGCCAGCCGCTGAGCGGGAAGCCGGTCTCGAAGAGTGACGCGGCTGGGGAGCCCGGGTCGCCTGAGGACATCATCAGCTCGAGGACCTCGGGCGGAATGTCGTGAAAGAAGTGGAACTCGGCATCGAAGCCGGCGTCAGGATCTCGACCCTCCTGAAGATCATTCGCGCGCATCGCTTCGGCCTGTCCGGTATTGCCCCACCACTCGCCCGCGGTCTCTCACGGCGTCGGGATCATGGCGTTCAGGAGGACGAGCTCCGCGACGGGCAGCCGGTCACAGGCCAGAGGTGCGCTGAAGGCGCCCATCGACTGAGCGACCAGCGCGACTTCCTCCGCTGGCCCCGCTGCGGCAACGATCGCGTCGGCGTGGTCGGCGAGAGTGGCGCCGGCCCAGTTCGGCAAGGAGACCGCAATGCTGCGCAGGCCCGCATCTCCCAGTAGCGGTTGCACCAGCTGCCACTGATCAGCGTTGCCGCCCGCGCCAGGAATCAAAACGAAGGTTCGCTGCTGCATGGCTGCCATTCTGCGGGAGCGTCCAGCCGCCGATAAGTCAGGTGCCCGCCGCAGGGCCAACGTCTACAGTGTCAGCGTGTCTCTGACGAGTCAGGTCCCTTCCATCGAAGCGCTGCATGCGCTGCATCCGCTGCAGCAGCCGGCCTACTCCTCGCCCTCTGAGCTTGCCGGGGTCGTCGGCAAGCTTCGCAGTCTTCCGCCGCTGGTATTTGCCGCCGAGTGCGACAAGCTACGCACCAAGATGGCCAACGTGGCGGCCGGCGAGGCCTTCCTGCTCCAGGGTGGCGACTGTGCTGAGACGTTCGCCGAGGTGACCGCGGCGAACATCCAGGGCAAGCTTCGGACCTTGCTCTCCATGGCGGTCGTGCTGACCTATGCGGCTCAGGTGCCGATCGTCAAGGTCGGCCGGATGGCAGGCCAGTTCGCCAAACCCCGCAGCTCAGGCACCGAAACCCGTAACGGCGTCACGCTGCCGGCGTATCGGGGCGACGCCGTGAACGGCTTCGATTTCACAACTGAGGCCCGCGAGCCCGATCCGCAGCGGCTCCTGGAGGTGTACAACGCCTCTGCGGCCACCTTGAATCTCACCCGGGCTTTCGTCACCGGTGGATTCGCCCACCTGCGCAGCGTGCACAGCTGGAACGCCGACTTCGTCAAGAACTCCGCGGCCGGGGTGCAGTACCAGAACCTGGCGAACGAGATCGATCGCGCCCTAGCCTTCATGGTGGCCTGTGGGATCGACGATGACGTGTTCCGGACCGTCGACTTCTACTCCAGCCATGAGGCGTTGATCTTGGACTACGAGCACGCGCTGACCCGGATCGACTCCAGGACAGGCCAGCCGTACGGCACATCCGGACACTTCTTGTGGGTCGGTGAGCGCACCCGGCACCTGCAGGGCGCGCACGTGGAGCTGCTTCGGCACGTCCGTAACCCGCTCGGGGTCAAGCTTGGATCGACGACCACCGCCGACGACGCGCTGGAACTGGCCGATCGCCTCGATCCTGATCATGAAACGGGACGCATCACCTTCATTACCCGGATGGGCGCCGGGAAGGTGCGCGAGGTGTTGCCGGACATCGTGGCGAAAGTGACCGCCAGCGGCCGGCAGGTGGCGTGGGTTTGCGACCCCATGCACGGCAACACCTTCGAGGCGCGCAACGGGTACAAGACTCGGGCCTTCTCCGATGTAATGGCCGAGCTCAATGGCTTCTTCGACGTTCACGAGGAGCTGGGCACCTGGCCTGGCGGGGTACACGTTGAGCTGACCGGCGACGACGTAACCGAATGCGTCGGCGGCGGCGATGATCTGGTCGAGGCCGATCTGGTAAGCCGTTATGAAACCCACTGCGACCCGCGGCTGAATCGCAATCAGTCGCTAGAGCTCGCCTTCCTGGTCGCCGAGCGGCTGACCCGGGGGGGTATCAAGAGGACCAACCCGGTCCAGGCGTACGTGCCCCTCACCTTCTAGGTCTGCTCGCTCCATACCGAGCCGTCAAGGCGCTGAGAGCGCGGTAAGTGCCACAAATCGGCGGGACCGTGGGCGGTGCGTGTGCAGTCGATAGTGCGGCAGTACCCCACGCGCCTGCCGGCGTGGGCGTTCGTCAGACTCTTCTCCGTGATCGATCTGCGCTCTGACACCGTGACCAAGCCGACCAAACAGATGCGAGAGGCCATGCTGGCCGCGCCAGTCGGCGATGACGTGTACGCCGAGGACCCGACGGTGATCGAACTGGAACAGCAAGTCGCGCGACTGCTTGGCCACGAAGCCGGCTTGTTCTGTGTCAGCGGGTCGATGTGCAACATGCTCGGAGTGCGGTTGCTCGTCGAGCCGGGCCAGGAGGTGGTCTGCGACGTACAGGCTCACATTGCTCGTGCCGAGCTGGGGGCACATGCAGCGATACAGGGCGTGACCATGCGCACCTTTCCCTCCATCCGTGGCAAGGTGCAGTTCGCCGAGGTGACCAAGATCATTGCGCCGTCCGCGGGCCCCTACCTGGTATCCACAGCCGCCGTCGCCGTAGAGAACACTCACAACTTTGGCGGCGGCACGATTCAACCCTTCGACGAGCTGGCCGCGGTTGGCGAGCTCTGTCGCGAGCACAACATCGGCTACCACCTCGATGGGGCCCGACTGTGGAACGCGCACGTCGCTACCGGTGTGGGGCTTGCGGCGTACGGGCAACTGTTCGACTCGGTCACCGTCTGCTTCTCGAAGGGACTTGGGGCTCCGGTCGGCTCAGTGCTGGTCAGTACGTCTGAGAGCATCGGGCGGGCCCGAGTGCTACGCAAACGGCTCGGCGGTGGCTGGCGCCAGGCCGGCATGCTCGCCGGCGCCTGCCTCTATGCCCTTGATCATCATCTGCAGCGATTGGTCGATGATCATGCGGCAGCGCGCATCTTCGCCGCGGAGGTGGCCAGCCACGTCCCCAGTGCTGTTGATCCGGAGACCGTTGAGACGAACGTCGTTGTGATCGACACCGGCGCGATTCCCGCTGCGCCAGTCGCCGCAGTGGCTGCCGAGCGAGGAGTCCAGGTGTCCGCGTTGGGACCTTTCATGATCAGGGCGGTTACCCATCTCGACGTGACGGCCGAGGACTGCGAGGCGGCCGGCCGGCTCATCGGCAAGCTGCTCACCGGATAGCAGCGGTTGACACCCGCCATCTGGAATCCGGACAGTGCCCCTACGGTGAGGGAATGCGGATCACCCACCTGGGCCATTCGGCTGTGTTGGCCGAGACCGATAACGCACGGATCCTCATTGATCCGGGGAACCTCAGCGACGCGTGGCATTCCCTGACCGACCTCGACGCGGTGCTGGTGACGCACCAGCATCCGGACCACCTTGATCCCCAGAATCTGCCGGCCTTGCTGACAGCAAACCGAGAAACCCGGGTTCTGGTCGAGCCGTCGGTCCTCGACCTGGTCGACGCCGGCAAGCTGCCGTCTCTGGGTGCCAACGCGGCGGCATTGCCGTCGGACCATCAGGTGACGATCGGCGACGTGCTGATCACGGCGGTCGGAGGTCAGCATGCGATCATCCATCGCGACGTACCGGGGATCGGCAATGTGGGCTACGTGCTGCGCTCCGAGGGCCAGCCGACGCTGTTCCACCCCGGTGATGAAATCGACACAATTCCGGACGGCGTTGACGTTCTCGCTGTTCCGGAGTACGCGCCGTGGGCGGCGATGAAGGAGACCATTGACTTCGTTCGGGCGGTCGGCGCGCTGGAGGGGTTTCCGGTTCACGACGAGTTGCTCAGCGATCGAGGCCGGAAGCTCGTGTTGGGCCGACTCAACGAGCTGACCACGACTCGGATGGTCGACTTGCGCGGTGGCACCGCACACGACTTCTGATGAGGTTGGTCACGCGCTAGGGGCTCCTGGTGAGCCGGTCCCGCGTCGTGCGGAAGCCGAGTCGGCGGGAAAGTTGCGCGGCGGCGCTGTTCACCGCATCGATCAGACGCGCTTCGTTCTGGTGATCGACTTCGTCCGCAACGTAGGTGACCGCGACGGCGGCAGCCGGGTGACCCGTGTGGTCGAGCGCTGCCTGAGCGACTGAGGAGAAACCGCTGGTCACCGAACCTTCTTCGGTGGCATGTCCCTGGTTCCGGACGTCGCTCAGCAGCTGTCGCAGCGCGGTCGGGGTCGCCGGCCCGTGTTCAGTGTCAACGAACGCGTCCGCGTGAGGGAACAGGGCGCGAACCTGCGCAGTAGGCAGCCGGGCCAGCATGGCCAGCCCGCTGGCAGTGACCACGGCCGGGAGTCGTACCCCAACGTCAGTGAGCAACATGGGACGGCCCACTGCCCGTTCCTCGATCAGATAGAGCACATCCCGCCCGTGCAGCACCGCAAGGTGCGCGTTCTGCTTCATCCGGTCAACGAGTTGGCGCACGATGGGCCGCGCGATCCGCTGCAGCGGAGCCTGACGGGCGTACGCCGACCCAAGCTCGTACGCCGCAACGCTCAGCCCGTAGCGCCGCTCCTCGGGCAGGTAGTGGACGAAGCCATGGTCGAGGAGCACCGAGAGCAATCGGTACGTGGTGGAGCGCGGCAGCCGGAGAGTGGCCGCGACCATCCCTGCCGATATCGGCTCGGGATGGTGCGACAGCAGCGCAAGTATCCGAAGTACGTGATCAGCTGCGGGTGCCGCCGACATGACGCCTCCCCATGTCTCAGATTTGAGACATAGTTTGGCCTGCGGCCCTGCCCAGCTGACCGCCGGGTCGCTTGCAATGGATTCATGGAACATCGCAGCGTCACAGTCGGCATCGGTCCGGTCTCAGGTGAAGACGTCGTTGCAGTGGCGCGACGCGACGCGAAGGTCGTCATCGCCCCCGACGCCTGGGCCGAGGTTGCCAAATCCCGCGAAATCATCGAGGCCCTCGCTGATGATCAAGAGCCGCACTACGGGGTGTCCACCGGCTTCGGTGCACTGGCAACCCGGCATATCCCGATCGAACTCCGAGCTCAACTGCAGCGCAGCTTGGTCCGCTCCCACGCAGCCGGATCCGGATCGGAGGTCGAGCGCGAGGTCGTACGCGCCCTCATGCTGCTACGGATCTCCACGCTTGCCACGGGCCGCACCGGTATCCGCGACGAGACTCTGCGGACCTACGTCACCATGCTCAACGCCGGTCTCACACCGGTGGTCTATGAGTACGGCAGCCTCGGCTGCTCCGGCGACCTGGCCCCACTAGCCCATTGCGCGTTGGCGCTGATGGGGGAGGGGATCGTCCGCGATGCGGCCGGCAGCGTTAGGCCAACCGGCGAGGCGTTCGCCGCGGCCGGAATCGCTCCGGTCACACTGGCCGAGAAGGAAGGCTTGGCCTTGATCAACGGCACCGATGGAATGCTCGGCATGCTGCTGCTCGCGATCACCGATCTGCGGCGGCTGCTCAAGATCGCCGACATTACGGCCGCCATGAGTGTCGAGGGTCTGCTCGGCACTGACGACGTCTTCGCCGATGATCTTCATGCCCTCCGGCCGCACCCTGGCCAGGCCGCTTCAGCAAGCAATCTGCGCAAGATCATGGCGGCCAGCGAGATCCGCGACAGCCACCGGACCGAAGCGTGCACCCGGGTGCAGGACGCATATTCGCTGCGCTGTGCGCCGCAAGTCGCGGGCGCCGTCCGAGACACCGTTGATCATGCCGAGCGCGTTGCGCTCATCGAACTGGCTTCTGCCATCGACAATCCGGTGATCACCCTGGACGGCCGCCTCGAGTCAAACGGCAACTTTCATGGTGCGCCGCTCGGCTACGTGCTGGACTTCCTTGCGATTGCGGTGGCAGACCTCGCCGGCATCTCCGAGCGGCGTACCGACCGGTTCCTCGATCGGGCCCGGAATAGCGGCCTGAATGCATTTCTTGCGGCAGACCCCGGTGTCGACTCCGGCTACATGATCGCGCAGTACACCCAGGCCGCGATCGTCTCGGAGCTCAAGCGGCTCGCGGTACCCGCATCGGTCGACTCGATTCCTAGTTCGGCCATGCAGGAGGATCACGTTTCCATGGGGTGGTCTGCCGCACGCAAGCTGCGCCGGGCGATCGACGGGCTGACCCGGGTGCTGGCCATCGAACTGCTCACAGCCGCTCGTGGTATCGAGCTGCGCTCACCGCTGCGACCGGCGGCCGCCACCGGCGCTGTGATCGCGGCACTTCGGACCGCCGGTAGCCCGGCACCCGGAACCGATCGCTGGTTGGCGCCCGAGATCGACATCGCTGCCGAGCTGGTCAGCACCGGGGCCGCCGTCGCGGCTGCCGAGTCCGTGACCGGCACTCTCAATTGATCAACATAGAAGGAGGCTTCAAACATGGATGGCGCCCGACCCGTACGCGCTCCCCGCGGTACGACGCTGACCGCACGCTCATGGGCCACCGAGGCCCCACTACGGATGCTGATGAACAATCTGGATCCCGAGAACGCCGAACGACCTGATGATCTTGTGGTGTACGGCGGCACCGGCCGCGCCGCTCGGGATTGGCGGGCGTTTGACGCGATGGTGCGAACCCTGACAACACTGGCGCCCGACGAGACGATGCTGGTCCAATCGGGCCGTCCGGTGGGAGTCATGCAAACCCATGAGTGGGCACCGCGGGTGATCTTGGCCAATTCGAACCTGGTCCCGGACTGGGCCACCTGGCCGGAGTTTCGCCGACTCGAGAAACTCGGCTTGACCATGTACGGCCAGATGACCGCAGGCTCGTGGATCTACATCGGTACCCAGGGCATCGTGCAGGGCACGTATGAGACGTTTGCGGCGGTTGCCGAGAAGCGGTTCGGTGGGACGCTGGCCGGCACCCTGACCCTCACCGGTGGCTGCGGAGGGATGGGCGGCGCTCAGCCGCTGGCTGTCACGCTGAACGATGGCGTCTGCTTGATCGTCGACGTCGACAGGTCCCGGCTACAGCGCCGAGTTGATCACCGGTATCTCGACGAGATCGCTGATGATCTTGATCATGCTGTGGAGCGCGCGGTCGCCGCCAAGACCGAGCGACGTGCTACCTCGATCGGTGTAGTCGGCAACTGTGCCGAGGTCTTTCCTGAGCTGCTACGACGCGGTGTGCCGATCGACATTGTCACCGACCAGACGAGCGCCCATGACCCGCTCTCCTATCTGCCGGAGGGGATCAGCGTGGCGGACTGGGCCACCTCTGCCGAGCAGAAACCGGAGGAATTCACCGACCGGGCAAGGGCCAGCATGGCGCGTCATGTACAGGCGATGGTGGAGTTCCAAGACGTCGGCGCTGAAGTCTTCGACTACGGCAACTCAATTCGTGACGAGGCACGGCAGGGTGGTTACGAACGCGCCTTCGAGTTTCCCGGCTTTGTGCCTGCCTATATCCGCCCGCTGTTCTGTGAGGGCAAAGGCCCGTTCCGCTGGGTGGCGTTGTCCGGCGACCCGCGGGACATCGAGGTCACCGACCGGGCTGTGCTGGACCTTTTCCGGGACAACGACCGACTGCAGAAGTGGCTGCGAGGCGCACGCGAAAGGATCAGCTTCCAAGGCCTCCCGGCGCGAATCTGCTGGCTCGGTTACGGCGAGCGGGACAAAGCCGGCTTGGCCTTCAACGACCTGGTTGCCTCGGGCAAGATCAGCGCACCGATCGTCATCGGTCGTGATCATCTCGACTGCGGCTCGGTCGCCAGTCCGTATCGGGAGACCGAGGCGATGCTGGATGGCTCCGACGCAATCGCCGACTGGCCGCTACTCAACGCCATGATCAACACCGCGTCCGGTGCCTCCTGGGTCTCGATTCACCACGGCGGTGGGGTTGGCATCGGCCGCTCGATCCATGCCGGTCAGGTCTCGCTTGCCGACGGTACCGAACTCGCTGCCCAGAAGCTGGCTCGGGTACTGACCAACGATCCGGGCATGGGTGTGATCCGGCATGTAGACGCAGGCTACGACCGCGCCGAGGAAGTCGCCACCGAGCGTGGCGTTCGAGTGCCCATGAAGGAAGGTATGTGACGTGATCATGACCCAATCCGCGGTCTTCGAACAGCTGTGGTTGGAGATTGCAGACATCGGGCGTAATCCGATCACGGGCGGCTACCGGCGATTTGCCTGGACCGAGGCGGATCTGAGCATGCGCGAA
>Ga0307318_10000727_pt1 | contig 10807 bp, 9 predicted proteins | sample ER_DNA_367_FD_194500 | JGI IMG/M metagenome (GOLD analysis project Ga0307318, IMG submission 194500) | Bulk soil microbial communities from the East River watershed near Crested Butte, Colorado, United States - ER_DNA_367 | ecosystem: Environmental > Terrestrial > Soil > Floodplain | place: USA...
TGGATCAGGGCGGAACCGGCTGCCGCCCGGTCGCGCGGCAGCGCCGCCAACGCGCCGTTCTGGCCGCAGAACAGCGCCCCGCCGATGCCGGCGCCGACGAGGACGGTCCAGGCGGCGGTCAGCGCATACCCGCTGTCCACCTCGATCCGGGTGCCCAGCAGGAACCCGGCAGCACCCACAAGGAAGCCCGCCACACCCAACACGCGTGCCCCGAACCTGGGCAGCAGCACCATGGTGACCCGCAGCCCGACGAACAGGCCGACGACCATCGGCACCGAGCCCAGGCCGGTCCCCAGCGCGTCCTCGCCGAGAACCCCCCGAAGGTATTGCGGGACCACGAACATCGCCCCGAAGAAGGCCAGACTGGCGACAGCAGCGGTCAGCGCGCCATACCGGAACGCCGGCTCCCGCCACAGCACGGGGTCGACGACCGGCTCGAATCCGCGGTCGCGGCGTTGCCACCAGACGAACACAGCGACCAGCACCCCCCCGGCCACCAGGGCGCCGATGATGAGTGGGTCGGTCCACCCACGCTCCGGTCCCTCGATGACTCCGTAGGTGGCGGCTACCAGGCCGATGGACGTGAGGAGGATGCCGACGACGTCCACCGGCCGTCCGCGCGAGCCGGTCGTCTCGGGCAGGAAGAGCACCACCGCCACGAGAGCGAGGGCGATGACCGGGAGGTTGACGACGAACACGGAGCCCCACCAGAAGTGCTGGAGAAGTATGCCCGCGACGATCGGGCCCAGCGGTAGTCCCACCATCGTCGAGATGCCGAGCACCGCGATCGCCCGGGTTCGCTCGGCGGCGTCGAAGAGCACGACGACCGAGGACATCGCGAGGGGAATCAGGACGGCGGCTCCGACGCCGAGCAGCGTGCGAGCGGCGAAGAGACTGCCGGCGCTCGTGGCCAGTGCGCACCACAGGGAGCCGACGAAGAAGACGACCAGCCCGACCATCGTCCAGCGCTTGCGCCCGTACCGGTCCCCCAGCAGGCCCGCCGGAAGCAGCAGCGCGCCGAGCGCCAGGAGGTAGCTGTCCGCGAACCACTGCAGCTGCGCGTTCGAGGCGTGCAGGCTCACGCCGATGTCGGGAACGGCGACGTTGAGGATCGTCGTGTCGAGGCCGATGACGAGCACGGTCGTCGCGGTCGCGGCGAGGGCCCACCAACGCCGATCCCCGCTCTTCTGCGACTCACTAGTTTTTGACAATAACATGTTTTTGATAGTGACTGTCAGATTCGCCGCTGTCAAGGGGCGCCACATCGGGATGTCGGTCGGGTGTGCGTTGCGTGACAGCGCTTGCGCGGGTTACTGACGGGTAGCATGATGGAGTTACCGACGAGTAACCCTTCGGAGGCGACCACTCCATGAGCCACTACCGCAGCAACGTGCGCGACCTCGAGTTCGCGCTCTTCGAGGTCTTCGGCCGCGGCGATCTGCTCGGCCACGGCCCCTACGAGGCGGTCGACGCCGACACAGCGCGCGCCATGCTGCAAGAGGTGGCCCGGCTTGCCGAGCACGAGCTGGCCGAGAGCCTGCTCGACTCCGACCGCAACCCTCCGGTCTACGACCCCACGACGCACTCCGTGACGATGCCGGAGTCGTTCCGGAAGTCGTATGCCGCCTACGTCGATTCGGGTTTCTGGGCCATCGACGTCCCGGCCGGCCTGGACGGCACGGTCGTGCCGCCGTCGTTGCGATGGGCGGTCAACGAGCTGATCCTCGGCGCGAACCCCGCCGTCGGCATGTATGCGTCGAGCTTCTCCTTTGCCAAGCTGCTCTACCTGCTCGGCACGGACGACCAGAGGAAGCTGGCCAAGCTCATGGTCGACCGCAAGTGGGGCGCGACCATGGTCCTCACCGAGCCGGACGCCGGCTCCGACGTCGGCGCCGGGCGCGCCAAGGCGGTCCAGAACGCCGACGGAACGTGGAACATCACTGGCGTCAAGCGATTCATCACGTCGGCCGAGCACGACCTCACCGACAACATCGTCCACTTCGTCCTGGCCCGCCCCGAGGGCGCCGGGCCGGGTACCAAGGGTCTCTCCCTGTTCGTCGTCCCCAAGTTCCACGTCGCCGACCTCGACACCGGCGAGCTGGGCGAGCGCAACGGCGTCGTCGTCACCAACGTCGAGCACAAGATGGGCCTCAAGGTCTCGACGACCTGCGAGGTGACCTTCGGCGACCGCACACCGGCGGTCGGCACCCTGCTCGGCGACGTCCACGACGGCATCGCCCAGATGTTCCGGGTGATCGAGCATGCGCGGATGATGGTCGGCACCAAGTCGATCGCGACGCTGTCGGCCGGGTACCTGCAGGCGCTGGAGTTCGCCAAGCAGCGGGTTCAGGGCGCCGACCTCACCCAGCAGGCCGACAAGAGCGCACCGCGCGTCACCATCACCCACCACCCCGACGTGCGCCGGTCGCTGATGCTCCAGAAGGCGTACGCGGAAGGGCTGCGGGCGCTCGTGCTCTACACCGCGACGCAGCAGGACGCCATCGAGGCAGCTCAGATCGCCGCCGGCTCGGAGCAGCTGCCCGACGACTCGCCGGCCCAGCTGGCCCGCCGGGTGAACGACCTGCTCCTGCCGGTGGTCAAGGCGCTCGGCTCGGAGCGCGCCTGGGTGTTGCTCGGGACCGAGTCGCTTCAGACGCTGGGCGGGTCCGGGTTCCTCCAGGACTACCCGATCGAGCAGTACGTGCGGGACGCCAAGATCGACACCCTGTACGAGGGGACCACGGCGATCCAGGGTCTCGACTTCTTCTTCCGCAAGATCGTCAAGGACCAGGGCGTCGCAATTTCCTACGTGGCCATGCAGATCCAGGAGTTCGCCAAGGACCTCGGCGCCACCGGCGGTGCGCTCGACAAGGAGCGCGAACTGCTCGGCCAGGCGCAGGCCGACGTCCAGGGCATCCTCGAGTACGTCGGGAGCGAGGCCTTCAAGTCCGACCCCCGCATGGGTGGCGAGCTGCGCAACGTCTACAAGGTCGGGCTGAACACGTCCCGGCTGCTGCTCGCCGCCGGTGACCTCGTTGTCGGCTGGCTGCTGCTCCGGGAGGCCGAGGTGGCCCACGAGGCGCTGACGTCTCGCGGCGACACGATCAGTGCCAAGGACCGCGACTTCTACACCGGCAAGGTGGCGGCGGCCCGGTTCTTCGCGCAGACCATCCTCCCGCGCCTGTCGGCGGAGCGGGCCATCGCCGAGGGCACCGACGCCTCGATCATGGACGTGCCCGAGTCCGCCTTCTGACGATCAGACGGTGACCCGCCGGGACCGGCTCATCGTCGGTAGAAGTTCAGGCGAGCGCGGCGCGTCATCGCGATCCAGACACCGCAGCCCAATACGGCGACTGCCACGTTGAGGGCGATCGACGTGGGCGAGACGGAGTCCGCGTACGTGCCGGTGGGCGAGCCGATCATCATCGGGAGAATGTTGGCGTACTGGTTGACCACCGGAAAGTCGCTCGCGATACCGAGCGCCCAGGTGGTGTCTCCTCGATGCGTCATCCACCACATCAAGTAGGCGTGACCCCCCGTCACTACCGCGTACATGACCAACGCGCTGATGAGCGCGACGGTCTTTCCGTGTATCCGCTTGACCACCGCAATGATGGCCAGGACCACCGCCGCGAAGCACGCCAATGACGCCACCCGTGCCGTCACGTAGTAGGTCAGCACCACCGGCATCTCGTCCGTGCCGACATGCGCCATCCAGAGAGCGTTGAAGACGAGCAGCCAGCAGAAGAGCATGAAGAGGTACGCGATCTGCACGGCCATCTTCAACGCGGTTGCGCGTGCAGGAGATCGGTGACCCAGGTGCAGGAAGACGTCGCGGCCCAGGAAGAAGTACCCGTAGACGACGGAGAAGGCGTATCCCGCGAGCACCGTCCACGCCAGCATCGAAAAGAGCTGGAAGAAGACGTCGAACGTCACGGGCGTGAAGAGCAGCCTCGCCGCTCCGAGCAGCCCGCCGACTGTGATGGCAGCAGCGAACGGACCAAGGTGTCTACGGGCCTCGACGAGCCAGACGGTGCTCACGGATCACCTCCTTGAAGACCCGTTCCAGATCTTGATCACCCGGATCCCAACTGCCCCGGTCACTCTGCAAGATGACACGGCCCGAGTCGATGACGACCATCTCGTCAAACAACCCACCCAGCCCACCAATGAGATGCGTGCTGATCACGACTGTCGCTTCCGACGGCCGATAGGCCCTCACCATGTCAATCAGCGCGTCGCGCGTGACGGGATCGACTGCGGCGAGTGGCTCGTCGAGTAGGTAGAGACGGCAGCGGCGACCAAGGACCACCGCCAGGTGCACTTGCTCCGACATCCCCCTGGAGCACTCTCCTAGCCGCTGGTCGGTTCGCAATCCAAGCTGGGTCAGGAGCTCGGCAGTTACGTCACGATCGAAATCGACGAAGACGTCGGCACATAACCGGAGACAGTCACGCACCGTGAGGAAGTCGTACAAGAAGGGACTATCCGGCAAGAAGGCGACTGTGCCCTGAAAGTCGACGGTGCCCTGGTAATCATTGATGAGCCCGGCTACGGCGCGCATCAACGTCGTCTTGCCCGCACCGTTGGCCCCGAAGAGACCAACGATGCGGCCGGAGTCCTTCAACGTGAGACTGACGTCGTCGAGGGCTCGCGTCCTGCCGAGTGTGACGGAGAGACCTCGAGTCTCGAGTGCCGGCCCCACCGCCATGACGGTACCCGGTAACGACCTGCGGCCCGACGAGCAGGCCGCTCCGGCGCGCCGGTCTCAGGCGCCGTCAGACGTCGCGACGGTCGTCGTGGATGTCTTCGACGTTCCGCCGCTCCACGACCGACGTGTGCGACGTGTTGGTCCGCTGCCGATTCTGAATGGTGCCGAAGATCAGCGCGAGCAGACCGCCCGCCATCAGGATGTAGCCGACGACGTCGAGGTTGGTCTTCAACAGCGACGTGTCCAGCGACGTGAAGCTGAGAATGCCGCCGATGACGATCAGAAAGACTCCGAGCCCGATTCCCATTGCCGTGCCTCCGCGTTGTCCGAGCTCATGATGACGTTTCACCATAGTCCCGCGTTCAGGTTCCTCGCAGGTGTAGCACGAGCCGATCGGGGCCGGTGTCGTCGAGGAGTAGCGGGATGCCCCAGTCCTGCTGGAGGAGATGACAGGCGGGGTTCTCGTCATTGGTGTCGCAGGCGACCGCCTGCACCGACACGTGGAGGGTGCCGGCCGGTATGCCCGTCGCCACGGTCAGGGGCCGGGTCAGGCTCGCGCCGTCCCCGGCGCCGTCGAGGAGCAGGTCCGGCGGGCTGGCTGAGACCACCAGCCGGGCCGGGTCACCCCACCGGTCGTCGAGCTTCTGGCCGCTCGGTGGCTTGAAGGCGACGACGAGCTCGACCACTCCGGGAGCGAGCGACGTGGGCGGGCGTTGAGTACGCCGGACCGGGCCGTCCACCTCCTGGGCGTCGGCCGGGATGGCAACCCGGACCAGGCGGTGTGCGGCCGACTCGACGACGACGAGCCGCGCCGAACCGTCCGTCCCGCGCTCCACGACAGCGTCGCCCGGCTCGGCCAGGGCGGTAGCCAGGGTCGTGGCCCGGTTGGCGACGGGATCGTACCGGCGGATCGCCCCGTTGTAGGTGTCGCACACCGCAGCCGACCCGTCGGGCAGCTCGACGACGCCGAGCGGGTGCTGGAACCGCGCCTCCCCGGCTGGACCGTCGCGGTGCCCGAAGTCGAACAGCCCGGCTCCAACCTGGGTGGTCAGGCCGGAAGCCGACCAGGAGCGCAGCGCCGACGTCTCCGCGTCGGCCACCCAGACCCGTTGTCCGTCCGCCGAGGTCGCGAGGCCCGACGGCTGGGCCAGCCACGCGGCGTCACCCGGGCCGTCGCGGAGTCCCTCCTGTGTGGTTCCGGCCAGCACCTCGAGGCGCCCCAGGGCGGGGTCGGCGTCAACCGTCAAGGCCCAGAGCTGGTGGATGCCCGCCATCGCGATCACCACTCGGCCGTCGCACCAGGCCAGGTCCCACGGCGTGGAGAGGTCTTGTTCGAGGGCCGGCCCGCCGCCTTCGCGACGGCGCAACGGCCGCCCAGAGCCGGCGACAGTGCAGATCTCGTTGTGCGACAACGAAATTCCTTTGACCTGGTGGTTGACCGAGTCAGCCACCAGCACGTCGTAACCAACCCTCGCTGCCACCTCGGTCGGCAGCAGGAGCACGCCTTGGGGCTCGTCGAACACGCCGGAGCCACCCCACCGCCGGCGCTCAGTCTCGAGGTCCGCCTCGAGCTGCACAACCTGGTGGTGCGCCGTGTCGGAAACGACGAACGAGCCGTCCGGCAGGAGAGCGACCTTCCCCGGGAACCGCAGGGCCGACTGCTGAAGGGGAGGCGGCGCATACGGGGCGTTCCCCCGCCGCAACGTCCCCTTGGCGGCGTGCTCGGCAACGAGCTCCTCGACGAGGCTCGCGATCCCCGGTGCGTGGCCCTCGCCGGACATCGAGGCGACGACGTACCCCTCGGGGTCCACGACGACAAGGGTCGGCCAGGCTCGGGCGGTGTACGCCTGCCATGTCACCAGCTCGGGTCGTCGAGGACGGCGTGCCCCACGGCATAGCGCTCGACCGCGGCCTCGACCGCCGCCGGCTCGCCCTCGTGCTCGAACTTCGGCGAGTGCACGCCGATCACGACGAGCTCCTCGGGGAACCGCTCCTCGACCGGCCGCAGCTCGTCCAGCACGTGAAGACAGTTGACGCAGCAGAACGTCCAGAAGTCGAGCAGGACGACGCGTCCGCGCAGCTCGCTGAGCGAGAGGTCGTGGCCGCCGGTGTTGAGCCAGCGCCGGCCGACCAGCTCGGGCGCGCGAACCCGGACGTCAGTGCGCACGGTCAGGAATGCGCCGGTCGGCCAGGACCGGGAAGTCGGCGCGCCAGGAGTCCACGAGGGACAGGTCCACGTCGACGCTGAGCACCTGCTCGTCGAGACCGGCGACGGCCAGCGCCTCCCCGGTCGGCAGGACGACCTGCGAGTGGCCGCCCATCTCGGTCCGCGAGTGCGTGCCCGCCGTGTTGCAGGCGAGAACGACGCACTGGTTCTCGATCGCACGGGCGTGCGCGAGCAGCGTCCAGTGCGTGACCCGCCGGCGCGGCCATGCCGCCGGGATGACGAACACCTTCGCCCCGGCGTCGAGCTGCGCGCGGTAGAGCTCGGGAAAGCGCAGGTCGTAGCACGTCGACAGCCCGGCGGTGACCGTGCCGCCGACGCCGTCCGGGAGCTCGGTGGTGACGATCCGCTCGCCGGCCTCCATGAGCTTCGGCTCTCCCGCACCGAACCCGAACCGGTGGATCTTTCGGTAGGTCGCCTGCAACGTCCCGTCCGGCGCGAAGACCAGCGACGTGTTCCAGAGGTCCTTGCCCTCCGGCCCCGTGCTGCCGTCGGAGGAGGTCTCGACGATCGACCCGGCGTGCAGGGTCACGTCGGCGTCCTTGGCCGCCGCACTCATGGCGGTGGCGATGGCGCCGTGCGGAGTGTCGGCTCTCGTCTCCCACGTCTCGTAGGCGAAGCCGCCAGGGGCCCAGAGCTCCGGAAGGACGACGAGGTCATGGCCGCGCTGTTCTCGGACCAACGCCGCAACTCGATCGACGCGGTCGGCCACGGTCTCGTCATCGCCGTAGCCGATCTGGAGCAGCGCCACCTTCACGTGGTCGAGCCTAGGCGTCCGGCGACCGCTGCCGCTCCTGGCGCCGGGCCAGCTCCTGGAGCCGCTCGTTGTAGGCGACGAGCTCGGCGTCTCCGTCCCGGTCGGCCTGGCGGTCGTGCCGCCGACTCTCCCGGGAGTCGGAACGGATCCAGTCACGGACCACGAAAAGGCTGAGGACGAGCACCGGGATCTCGCCGACCGCCCACGCGATGCTGCCGCCGGTCTGCTGGTCACCGAGCGGCTCGGGGATCCACGGGATGCGGAGCGCGCCGAAGAAGTCCGGGGCCAGCAGCGTGGTGCCGCTCATCAGCGCGACTCCGAAGAAGGCGTGGAACGACACGGTGATGAGGAGGATGAGCAGCCGCAGGGACGGCGGCCACTTCGGCGGCCCCGGGTCGATTCCGACCATGACCCAGGCGAAGAGGTACCCGGTCACGAGGAAGTGCGCGGTCATGAGGACGTGTCCGGTATGCGTCGTGAGGGCCAGCTCGAACAGGGCCGAGTAGTAAAAGACCACGAGACTGGTGAAGAAGAGGACCGCAGCGACGATCGGGTTGCCGAGCATCCGGAGCAGCCGCGAGTGCACCAGCCCCAGGAGCAGCTCGCGCGGACCCAGGCTGCCGTCGCCCCGGGCGGGCAGGGCCCGAAGGGCGAGGCTCACCGGCGCGGCGAGGACGAGGAACAGCGGCGCATACATGGCGATCGTCATGTGGTCGACCATGTGCCACGAGAAGGAGACCCGCCCGAGGACCGCAGGGGCGCCGCATGTGGCCCACGCGAGGACGACCCAGCCGGCGACCCAACTGATCGCGCGCAGGCCGCTCCAGCGGTCACCTCGACGGCGGAGCCGCAGGACCCAGATGAGGTAGACCCCGACGGCGAGCAAGGCCAGGACGCCCCACAGCCAGTCGAACCGCCACAGCGTGAGCCACGTCGTCCCGGTCGGCGCGGCCGGCTCTGGGAACCCGGTCAGCTGCGCCGACGTGGACGGGTCCAGGGGTCCCGGCGACGCGGGCGTCGGGGTGCGCGACAGCGCCGTCGCGAAGCCGACCGCCACGCCCATCACGACGAGCTCGGTCAGCGCAAACCGGAGGAAGAGACCGCGGCCCGGGCCCTCGGCGGCCATCCGCCCGACGACCCGGCGGCGCTGCTGCCAGCCCAGCAGTCCCAGGACGACGAGGCAGGTGGCCTTGACGACGACGAGCGCGCCGAATGCGGTCGCGAGGTTCCCGAGCTCGCCGATCCCACCCAGCCGGATCACTGCACTGACGACACCGGAGCCGGCGACCGCGACGAAGCACCAGAGCGCCATCGTGGAGAAGCGACCGACGACCGTGGCCAGGTGCTGGCCCAGGGCGGGACGCAGCACGACGACGGCGAGGAGTCCACCGATCCACAACGACGCCGCGACGAGGTGGGTGGCGAGGGTGTTGACCGCGGTCTCGTGGTCCGCGGTGCCGGACGCGTGACCGGCGAGTGCCAGCGGCAGCAGCGCACTCACGGCCAGAAAGGCGGCCGTGGCGATCCCCTTGCGCTGCAACGACATCGCCGCCACTGTCGTTGCCGCGGCGGCGACGAGTGCGCTGATGATTGCCACCCGGAACGTCTCGAGGGTCCACACGAACTGCGTGAACTGGCTCCAGAACTCGGGGCTGTCGACCGGCGTACCCGCCGCCTCCGCGAAGCCGAGGACGACGCCGACCAGTGTGGCCACAACCCAGACGACACCGGACGTCACCGCATACCGAGCCGCCTGCAGGGTGACCGGAGGCGTCCGGCGGCCGGGTGCGAACAAGGCGCCGACGACGAGCAGCCCGATGGTCAGCGCACCGGCGCCGTCCTGGATCACGCGGACCAAGGGCAGTCCCCACCGCACCACCGGCCCAACGTCGAACAGTCCCTCGATGACCGGCGTCGCCGACCCACCGACCGCGATGGCGACCACGCAGGCGACGAGACTGACCGCGAGGGTCGCGAGGGCCGGACCGCGGCGCCCGCGCACGACCGGGCCAGGGGCCGTCTCCGGAGCGCGCGACGTCATCACCGAACCAGGGTAGAGAGCCAGCCTGGATAGGGTGAGACGGTGCCTCAGCACCCTGCACCACCGACGGATCTCGGCGGCCTCGTCGGCGCCTACGAGCAGACCACCCGGGCCGTCGTCGACCTCGGCCAGACCCTCTCGACGCGTGATTTCGGCAAGGAGACCGAGTGCCCGGGGTGGACGGTGAAAGACCAGTTCAGCCACATCGCCGGAATCGAGGGCTGGCTGGACGGCGCCACGCCGCCCCGCATCGACCTGCCCGAGCTGCCCTACGTCAAGAACGAGCAGGGCGAGTTCGTCGAGCTCTTCGTCGAGGAGCGGCGGTCTCGGGAGGGCGCCGACATCGTCGGCGAGCTGGAGGACATCCTCGAGAGCCGGCTGTCCCAGCTGCGCGACGCGACGATGACAGAGGACACCGTGGTGCGAGGGCCGTTCGGCCGGACGACCGCGGCCAAGGCGCTGACGCTGCGGGCCAGCGACATCTGGGTCCACGAGCAGGACATCCGCACCGCCATCGGACGGCCCGGTGACCTCGACACCCCGGCGGCGGCGATCTTCGTCGCGGCGGTCATCCGGGCCTTTCCTCGTGTCGTCGCCCGCGACGCCAAGGTGCCGGTCGGGCACGCGGTGATCGTCGACGTCACCGGTCCCGTGGTCGCCCGGGCGGGCGCGCGCGTCGTGCTGGACGAGGACCGCCGCCCCTGGGGTGAAGAGCTCTTCACGGGAGAGTCCCACGACGCCGACACGGCGAGCGCTCCCACGCAGACCACGTCGATCATCCTGTCCACCGATGCCCTGACCCGCCGCGCGGCGGGCCGCCGGTCGGTCGGGGACCTCGTCTACAGCGTGGCCGGTGACGCCGGCGTGGCCGGCGAGGTGCTCGAGCACCTCGTCGTGACGCACTGAGGCGAGCCGGCAGGCCGCAGCGGATGTCTACTCCCGCGGGCGCATCATTTGTTTGCAGCATGCAACCGTCTCGTGGCATAGTTGCGTGAGTCATGCAAGTAACCGGGGAGGTGAGCGCGATGCCGACGGAGGCAATCAAAACGCAGGCGGCGGCCGAACCAAACACCG
>Ga0307318_10000732_pt1 | contig 10778 bp, 5 predicted proteins | sample ER_DNA_367_FD_194500 | JGI IMG/M metagenome (GOLD analysis project Ga0307318, IMG submission 194500) | Bulk soil microbial communities from the East River watershed near Crested Butte, Colorado, United States - ER_DNA_367 | ecosystem: Environmental > Terrestrial > Soil > Floodplain | place: USA...
GACCTGCTGGCGGGCGCCGTCCTGCTGATCGACGGCTACGAGCAGCTCCGCCCGATCGACGCATGGCTGCGGCAGGCGTTCCTGCCCGCGCTGCCGGCTGACGGCCTGGTCGTCCTGGCCGGCCGCGACGCCCCGGCCGCGCTCTGGCGCACCGATCCGGGCTGGCGCTCGGTGGTCGCCGTCCACCGGCTCGCCCACTTCGACGAGGTCGAGAGCGACGAGCTGCTCGCCCGGGCCGGGGTCGCTCCGCCCGCCCGTGCGCAGCTGGTCGGGCTGGGCCGCGGCCACCCGCTGGCCATGGCGCTGCTGGCCGACGCCGCCGTCACCAGCACCGTCCCCGACAGTCTGGCCGAGGTCCCCGACCTCGTCTCGGCCCTGCTGGAGTCGCTGCTCCGCGGCGCGCCGACCGACGCCCACGGGACCGGGCTGGTCGCCTGCGCCATCGCCTGGCTGACCACCGAGGAGCTGCTCCGGGAGGTGGTGGGCGCCAACGCGCCCGCGGTGTGGGCGTGGCTGGAACAGCGGCCGTTCGTCGCCGGCGGGCCGCATGGGCTCTGGCCCCACGACCTCGCCCGGGACGTGCTGGACGCCGAGTTCGAGCGCCGCTCTCCGGAGCGGTACCGGTCGTTGCACCGGGTCGTCCACGACCATGTGGTGGCCGGCCTGCGCGCCGCCACCGGGCCCGACCGGCAGCTCCTGGCTCAGCACCTGCTGTACCTGCACCGCAAGAGCCCGCTCACCGCCGTGTTCTACGCGTTGCGCGCGCAGGGCTCGGCCGCGGTCGTGCCCGCACGCCGCCAGGAGCACGACCAGGTCCTCTCGATCATCGAAGGGTTCGAAGGCCCGGCATCCGCCCAGCTCGCCGAGGGCTGGCTGGCGGAGCAGCCCGACTCCCTCAGCGTGGTCCGGGACAGCGAGGGCGTGGCCGCCTTCGCCTACCACGTGCTCCACCCGACCGGCTCGTCGATGGAGCACCGGGACCCGGTCACCCGGGCCGTGCTCGAGCACGTCGCGGCGGCGGGGCCGGTCCGCCCTGGCGAGCAGGTCGACATCGTCCGCTTCCTCAGTGGCCGGCGTGAGCACCAGCGCGACCGGTACGCGGTGCTGGCCGGCCCGGTGTCGTCGCTGCCTTTGTGGGTGTCGCGCCCGCTCGCGTGGTCGTTCGTGCTCGTCCTCGACGACGAGTTCTGGGGGCCGTTCTTCGACTACCTGGCGTTCGGCCGGGAACTGGAGATCGAGACCGGCGGGCTGTCCTATGTCGCCTACGGCTGCGACTGGCGGCGCATCCCGTTCGACCGGTGGCTGGACCTGATGACCGAACGGGAGCACTCAGGCGGTACCGGGCCCCCGCCGGCCTCCCTGCTGCGCCCGCCGCCGCTCGACCGGGCACGCTTCGCCGCCGCCGTCAGGTCCGCTCTCGGTGACCTGCACCGGCCCGACCGGCTGGCGGCAAGCCCGCTGATGGGCTCCTCGCTGGCCACGGCCCCAGGCGGTCCCAGCGCCGACCGGCTCCGCGTGAGCATCGAGGACGCCGTCGGCTGCCTGGGGAACGAGCCCAAAGGCGACCTGCTGCGGGCGGTGCTACAGCGCACGTTCGTCCGCGCCGCCCCGACCCAGGAGGCCGCCGCCGAGGTGCTGGGCCTGCCCTTCAGCACCTACCGGCGCCACCTGGCCCGGGCGCTCGAGCAGGTCACCGACCTGCTGTGGGCGGTGGAGATCGGCGAGGTCCGGCTGCCGCCGGCCCGCTCGGGCGGCGATTGAGCGGCAACTGACCACCGTCTGACCTGGAGAGTGAGCACCGGTCCGGTTGACGCTGCCATGCATCGGTTCCTGACACCCTCGGAGGTGCATGGTGGCGGAGATTCTCGTGCTGGGCGCGGGCCTGGGCGGCCTGTCGACGGCCATGCTGCTCGCTCGCGGCGGACACCAGGTGACGGTCCTCGAACGCGACCCGGCCGAGCCGCCGCCGGCGGACCAGGCGTGGGAGGCGTGGGAACGCCGCGGGATCAACCAGTTCCGCCTCCCGCACCTCATGCTGCCGCGCTGGCGCGCCCAGATGGAGCAGGAGCTCCCCGAGGTCCTCGACGAGCTGACGGCCGTGGGTGGCCTGCGCCTGAACATGCTCGCCATGCTCCCCGAGACCCGGCGCGGCCCGCTGCGTGACGGAGACGAGCGGTTCGAGACCGTGACCGCCCGTCGGCCGGTGCTCGAGGCGGCCGTGGCCGCCGTGGCCGGCCGCACCCCGGGTGTCACCATCCGGCGGGGCGTCGCCGCCACCGGTCTGCTCGCCGACCCGCTCCCGGGAACCCGGACCCCCCATGTCCGGGGGGTGCTGACCGCGGGCGGCCGGGCCGTTCGCGCCGACCTGGTGGTCGACTGCGGCGGCCGGCGCTCGGCCCTCGGGTCGTGGCTGGAGGCCGTCGGGGCCCGGCGGCCGGCCGAGGAGCGGGAGGACAGCGGCTTCGTCTACTACGCCCGCCACTTCCGCACGACCACCGGCGAGCTGCCGGCGGCCAGGTCGAACGTCCTCCAGCACTACGACTCGGTCTCACTCCTGGCCCTGCCGTCGGACAACGGCACCTGGAGCGTGGTCTTCACCACCAGCAGCCGGGACCCGGCCCTGCGGGCGTTGCGCGACCCGTCCCGCTGGGCCGCCGCCCTGGCGCGCTACCCGCTGGTCGCGCCCTGGGGCGAGGGCGAGCCGATCACCGGGGTCGACGCGATCGCCGGGATCGAGGACCGCCACCGGCGCCTCGTCGTCGACGACCGGCCCGTCGCCACCGGCGTGGTGGCCGTCGGCGACGCCTGGGCGTGCACCAACCCGTCGCTGGGGCGGGGGGCGGCGATCGGCCTCCTCCACGCCTGCTGCCTGCGCGACGTCCTGCGCGATGTCGACCCGGGCGACCCGGAGAAGCTGGCCCGGCGCTTCGACGAGGCGACCACCACAGTGGTGGAGCCGCTGTACCGGATGACGGTGGGGTTCGACCGCCACCGGCTGGCCGAGATCGCCGCCGACGTCGACGGGACGCCCTATGTGACCGACGACCCCAGGTGGCTCGTTGGCAAGGCCACCTTCGCGGCCAGCCTCACCGACCCCGACATCACCCGGGCGTACGGGTCGCTGGCGGCGCTCCTGGTCACCCCCGACGAGCTGTTCGCCACCCCGGGACTGGTCGACCGGGTGCTGCGGCTGGGGGCCGGCGCCCCCCGCTACCCGCTGCCCGGGCCGACACGCCAGGAGCTGCTCGCCGCCATCGCCGACTGATCCCCGGACGCTGCCCAAGCAGGGAGGCAACCATGCGTATCGCACTCGACGACGTCACCCTCGAGGTGGAGGACACCGGAACCGGCAGCCCGGTGCTGCTGCTCCACGGCTGGCCCGACGCCGCCAACGTCTGGCGCCACCAGGTCCCGGCGCTGGCCGCCGACGACTACCGCGTGCTGGCTCCCAACCTCAGGGGGTTCGGCGGGTCGAGCAGGCCCGCCGAGGTGGAGGCGTACGTGGCGCCGCGGATGGTCGGCGACGTCGTCGGCCTGCTCGACCACCTGTCGATCGAACGGGCCCATCTCGTGGGTCACGACTGGGGCGCCGCGATCTCCTGGATGACCGCCGCCCTTGTCCCGGACCGGGTCGCCTCGGTCACCGCGCTGTCGGTCGGCCATCCCGCCGCCTTCAGGTCCGCCGGCTGGAGGCAGCGGGAGAAGTCGTGGTACATGCTCCTGTTCCAGTTCCCCGGGGTCGCCGAGCAGTGGCTGAGCGCGGACGGCTTCCGCAACCTGCGGCAGTGGTCGCGACACCCCGACATCGACCCGGTCGTCGAGCGCCTGGCCGAACCCGGGGCGCTCGCGGCCAGCCTCAACCTGTACCGGGCGATCCTGCCCCCAGCGTGGCTGGTCGAGCCGCCCCTGGAGCTGCCGCCGGTCCAGGCTCCGGCCATGGGGATCTGGAGCAGTGGCGACCTCGCCCTGACCGAGGAGGCGATGACGGGCTCGGCGGCCCAGGTGGCCGGCCCGTGGCGCTATGAGCGTCTCGACGGCGTCGGGCACTGGCTGCAGCTGGAGGCCCCCGAGGTGGTGAACGCCCTGCTGCTCGACTTCCTCGGCCAGCATCGCGACTTGAGTAGTCGATGCTCAAGTCCGGCGACGCCCGTGTCCCTAGGGTAGGAGCGCGGCATTCCCAAGGGAACTGGAGCATCCAATGAGGCACAGCATCCACGGTACGGCGACGGAGCCGCCGCTGGTGTCGGGTGAGCCGATCCGGGAGTGGGCGTTCAGCGAGCTGCGTGGCGACTCGCTGGAGGAGGTCGAGCTCAGCGACGGCATCCAGGTCGGCGGCCTGCTGCACGAGCTGCACGACTTCGGGCCGACGTTCCGCGACTCCGACGTGTTCGACCCCGACGGGTCGTCGCTGCCGTCGGACGGCATCGCCACCGGCCAGATCGCCTCCACCGCCGACGGCATCACCTACTGGGTCGGTGCCGAGGCACCAAGGGGCATCGCCAGCCTGCCCGAGGACCCGATCGGTGGCCGCTCCCAGCTGCGCCAGACCCGGTCGTTCATCAAGCGGGAGCTCGATGCGTCGCTGTCGTTCACGTTGACGGCGGCGTTCATCGAGACGACCGACCTCAACGCCTCCCTCGGCCGCCTCTGCCCGCCGGCGCATGCCGACGGGCTGTTCTGTGACCTGGTGAAGGGTGAGCTGTTCCTCGACGTGCAGGCCTTCACCGTCCCGGCCGCGCCGGACATCATCCCCTTCGACACCTTCTTCCACGTCGCCGGCGGGGCCACGGTGAGCGGGTTCGCCGAGAACTGGAACAGCGACGCCTGGACGACCCGCTACTCCCAGCACCCGCTGTGGACGGTCGAGCACTTCGAGTTCGTGATCGACGACCTCGACGGCGCCACCGAAGGCCTCGTGCTCATGATCCTCCGCGTGCCGCGAGTGTTCCCCATCGACCTGTCGTCGGTGGAGGTCGGTCAGGCGTTCACCCTGCAGTCGTTCGCCATGGCGACGGCCTACAACCGCATCGCCGGGCCCCCGAGCGAGTTCGGTTCGTCGGCCACGGCGTTCCTGCGCGACCCGCAGGGCACCAGCAGCACGGCCGCCACCTTCAGCGGGCTGGAGCCGGCCGACGTGCTCAGCCTGGACCCGCCGGCCGAGACCCCGGTCGAGCCCGCGCCCTGCCCGTCGGGCTCGACCGGCGACGCAGGCACCCTGCAGTTCAGCGCCGACCGCTACACCGTCGGAGAGTCGAACCCGACACCGGTGGTCAGGGTGACCCGCACCGGCGGCACCACCGGCCCGGTCACGGCCACCGTCACGACCAGCGACGGCACCGCCGTGGCCGGCACCGACTACACGCCGGTCCACGGCTCGGTCCTGTTCGCCGACGGCGACGCCACACCACGCGCCGTCGAGGTCCCGCCCCTGCCCGACCAGCTCGGCGGCGAGGGCGACCGGACCGTCATCCTCACCCTGACCGAGCCCGGCGGCTGCGCCACGCTGGGGTCGCCGGCCACGGCCGAGCTGACGATCCGCGACGACGACCCCGCGCCGCCCGTTGTGCAGCCGTACGGTCTCGACCCGGCCTGGGGCACGGGCGGCAAGGCGACGACGACGGCGTTCGGCGGTGACCGCTCGTCAATGGCGCTGCAACCCGACGGGAAGGTCGTGATGGCCGGGGGGACGTTCACCGCCTTCGTCCTGGCCCGGTTCGACGTCGACGGCACCCTCGACAACAGCTTCGGCACCGGCGGCCTCGTCACGACCAACATCGGGGGCTCGTTCTCCCAGCAGGAGGCGCTCGGGGTCGCCATCCAGCCAGACCCCGACGGTAGGATCGTCGTGGCCGGCTACATCCGGAACGAGGTCGCCGTCGCCTGCTACCTGCCCGACGGCCAGCTCGACGAGACCTTCGGCACCGATGGCGTCGTCTCCGGCATCGTTACGGGACTCGCCAACGACGTGACCATCCAACCCGACGGCCGGATCGTCATCGCCGGCCGCACGCCCCCGAACCCCCCTCGCGGGGACGACTTCGACGATCTGTACGTCGCCCGGCTCCTTGCGGACGGACAACTGGACGGAAGCTTCGGCCAGGGCGGTCTGGTGGTCACCGACGTGGGCGGCCTGAGCAACGAGGCCCAGAACGTCGTCGTCCAGCCGTTCGACGAGATGATCGTGCTCAGTGGTTCCAGCCGGAACCCGGGAAGCAGCGGGGTGGGCATCGACCACCACACCGACCTCGTCCGCTACGGCCCGAACGGTCAGCCCGACCCGGCGTTCGGGAACGGCGGCACCCTGACCCTCGACGCCTTTGTCGGCGCCGACCTCGCCGTCCAGCCCGACGGCCGGCTCCTGCTCGTCGGCACGGCCGACACCACGCCGCCGACCTCGCCTCCGAACAGCGTCACCGAGCTGTCGGTGATGCGCCTCGAGCCCGACGGCACCCCCGACGAGACGTTCGGCGACCACGGCACCACCAACGTGTCGGTGACAGCACTCACCTCGGTGACCGGCGACCCCGGCCGCGACGGCGGCGCAGCCCTCGCCCTCCACCCCGACGGGCGGATCGTCATCGCTGGGGCCACCGGCGGCCCCAACTCCAACTTCGCTGTCGCCCGCCTGCTCCCCGGCGGCACCCTCGACCCCGACTTCACCGACACCGGCGTGATGACCGTCGACTTCTTCGGCTTCACCGACGTGGCCGAGAGCGTCGCCGTCACCGACGACGGCAGCATCCTGGTCTCCGGTCTGGCCCGCGACAACGTCGACGGCTACGGCGTCGCCCGCCTGTCCCCTTCGGCGTAGTCGCGTCCTGCTACGGCTTGCGGCCCACGCCGGCGACCTGGTCCATCTCGGGGGGGAGGTCGCGACCGACGTCGACGGGGTCGGGCCGCCACCGGGGGCACGACACCACGCCGGGCTCCACCAGCTCCAGCCCCTCGAAGAAGTCGGCGATCTGGCGCGCGCTGCGGAGCCGGTAGGGGACCGCGCCGCTCTCGTTGTAGAGCCGCTGGGCCTCCACACCCGCCTCGAAGAGGTCGTTGGTCCCGTCGCAGATCGTCAGGTAGCTGCCCGATGGCAGGGCGTCCAGCAGCCGCCTCACGATCGACCGGGCCTCGTCGTCGTCGCCGATGTGGCCCAGGACCCCCAGCATCATCAGCCCGATCGGCTTGCTGAAGTCCAGGGTCCGGGCGGCGGCGGCCAGGATCTGGCCGGGGTCGCGCAGGTCGGCGTCGACGTAGGCGGTGACCGCCTGGGTGCTGGTGAGCAGGGCGCGGGCATGGGCCAGCACCACCGGGTCGTTGTCGACGTACACGACCTTGGTGCCGGGGGCCACCCGCTGGGCGACGTCGTGGGTGTTGTTGAAGGTCGGCAGGCCGGTGCCGATGTCCAGGAACTGCTGGACCTGCGCCTCGCCGGCCAGGTACAGGACGGCGCGGGCGAGGAACTGCCTGGAGGCGCGGGCGACCTGGACGATCTCGGGGTAGATGGCCTGGTACTCGTCACCGGCCTCGCGGTCGACCGGGTAATGGTCCTTGCCGCCGAGCCAGTAGTTCCAGATCCGGGCCGAGTTCGGCACCGTGGCGTCGATCTCGGGCGGGCCGGTTCGCTGGCTGGGAGTGGACGAGGTGTCGGTCACGGCGGCTCTCCTGGGGTTGCCTAGCCCGGGCGCCAGGCAACCTTAAGCCTTCAGGCGCATGACCGGCGACCCTGCCGATCCGAGGCGCCGGCCCGGCGCGTAGCGTCGGAAAGGACCGATGAGACTGCCTTCAAGAAGGTGAGATCCTGACCCGGGCACGGCAGGTCGTCATCGTCGGCGCTGGTGTCGGCGGGCTCTGCGCGGCCATCGCCCTGCGCAGATCCGGACTCGAGGTGGTGGTTCTCGAGCAGGCCGCGGAGCTGCACGAGGTCGGCGCCGGGATCTTGTTGTGGCCGAACGCGCTACGGGTGCTGCAGCGGCTGGACGTCGGGGCGGCCATCGCGGACGCGGGCGCGGTCGCGACCACCGCGGCGCTCCGCAGCTCGGGAGGAGCTCCACTTGGAGCGGGCCCGGCGGAAACGGCTGTGGCCGGCGTCGACGCGCCAACGGTCGTGGTGCACCGCGGACTGCTCCAGACGATCCTGCTGGCCGCCCTCGGCGAGCAGGTCCTGCGGCTCGGGGCGAAGTGCGTCGGGGTCGCCCAGGATGCTCAGGGGGTGACGGTCAGCCTGGCCGACGGCAGCACCGAGCACGGCGACCTCGTCGTCGGTGCTGACGGCCTCCACTCGCGGGTACGGACGGTGCTGGTGGGGGATGGACCACCCCGCTACTCCGGCTACACGGCCTGGCGTGGCATCGTGCCGCTCGACCGGTCGCTGGCCGATCGGCTCCGCCCCGGCGAGTCGTGGGGCCGCGGCTGCCTGTTCGGCGTTGCTCGGCTCGGCGGCAACCAGGCGTACTGGTGGGCGAGCGCGCGTGCCGGTGAGAGGACGGGCGGTTCAGCGGCCGAGGAGAAGGCGACCATGGAGCGCCGCTTCGGGGTCTGGCACGACCCGATCCCGGAGCTCATTGACGCGACGCTGGAGCAGGCGATTGTCCGCAGTGGCCAGTACGACCGCCCGCCGCTGAGACGCTGGTCGGCGGGTCGGGTAGGCCTGCTCGGCGACGCCGCCCATCCGATGCTGGCCAGCCTCGGCCAGGGCGCGTGCCAGGCGATCGAGGACGCCGGCGCCCTCGGCGACGCCGTCGGCGCCGGCTCCGACGTGACCGCGGCCCTGGAGGCCTACGCCGCTCGGCGGGCCCCGCACGCGGCGGCGGCCGTCCGCCGCTCGCGCCGAGTGGCTCGACTGGCGCATCTGCGGTATCCGCTGGCGGTTGCGGCGCGCGACGCGTTCCTCCGCCTCCGGTAGGAGCGACCCACCGGCGGCACGGAGGGGAGGCCGGCGTCCGCGGGAGCTACCATCAGGGCCATGCTTCACGGCCGCGATGCGGAGTGCGCAGCGATCGACCGCCTGCTCGCCGACGCGGGCAAGCTACGCAGCGGCGCGCTCGTTGTCCGGGGAGAAGTCGGTGTCGGCAAGTCGGCCCTGCTCGCCTACGCCGCCGGCCGTGCCGCGGCGACAATGCGGGTGCTGTGGGGTTCCGGCATCGAGTCCGAGTCGGAGTTGGCGTTCGCCGCCCTGCATCAGCTCTTCCGGCCTGTGCTCGACCATGTCGAGCGGCTTCCAGGCCCCCAGGCGACCGCCCTGCAAGGAGCCTTCGGGCTCGCCACCACCCAGGGCACCGACCGCTTCCTGGTTGGTGTGGGCGCGCTGAGCCTGCTCGCGGAGGTGGCCGAGGAGCGGCCACTGGTCTGCCTGGTGGACGATGCGCAGTGGCTGGACCAGCCGTCGACCGACGCGCTGTCCTTCGCCGCCCGACGGCTCGAGGCCGAAGGGATCGCGCTGCTGGTCGCCGCCCGCGACGACGACCTCCATGCGTTCACCGCCCCCAGCTTCGGAGAGCTTCACCTCACCGGGCTAGATGCCGACGCCGCCGGCGCCCTGCTGACCGAGCAGTTCCCAGCCGGGCTCGCGCCGGACGTCCGTGCGCGCCTGATTGAGGCCACGCAGGGCAACCCACTGGCGCTGCTCGAGCTGCCGGTGTCGCTGAACGCCGACCAGCTCGCCGGGCGGGCGCCGCTTCCCGACCCGTTGCCGGTCAGCACCGGGGTCGAGCGGGTGTTCCTCGAACGGGTCCGTCGCCTCCCGGAACCGGCCCAGACGCTGCTGCTTGCGGCGGCGGCCGAGGAGGCCGGCGATCCGGCGGTCATCGTCGGTGCCGGGCGCGCGCTCGGGTACGGCGTGGAGGCGTTCGGGATGGCCGAGACGGCCGGGCTGGCGCGGATCGCCGAGGGCCGCATCCAGTTCCACCATCCGCTGGTGCGCTCGGCGGTGTACCGGGGGGCGACGTTCAGCCAGCGGCAGGGCGTCCACCAGGCGCTGGCGGCGACCCTGGTGGGCGAGGAGCATGCCGACCGTCGCGCCTGGCACCGGGCGGCCGCGGCCGTGGAGCCCGACCCCGAGGTCGCCGACGAGCTGGAACGCTCAGCCGAGCGGGCCCGGCGCCGCAGCGGGTACGCAGCCGCCGCGAGGGCGCTGGAGCGCTCGGCCGAGCTCACCCTCGCCGAGGAGCTGCGCAGCCGCCGGCTGGCGGACGCCGCGGACGCCGCCTGGCTCGCCGGGCAGCCGGACCGGGCGCTCGGGCTGCTGGACCGGGCGGCCGCCGGTGCTCCGGGGCCACGCCTGCGGGCGGACGTCGCGCACCTCCGCGGTGTGATCGAGCTGCGCCGTGGCGTGCCGGCCGATGCGTTCACGATCCTGGCCGCCGGCTCGGCCGAGGTCGCCACGGTCGACCCCGTCAAGGCGCTGGCAATGCTGCTGCCGGCGAGCGAGGCGGCATCCTACGCGGGGGATGTCGCCCTGACGATCGAGGCGGCCCGCCGCGCGGCCGCCCTCACTGACGACGAGCAGCGCGTCGACCAGTTCACCCTCGGCCTGCTCGTGGGCATCGGCAGCATCCTGGAGGGCGATACCGCCCGGGGTGCGCCGTTGCTGCGCGAGGCCATCCTGCTGGCCCAGACCTTCGACGATCCCAGCCGGCTCGGCTTCGCCGGCGCGGCCGCTCGCTACCTCGGCGACGACACGGCCACTCACGACTTCTACGCTCGGGCGGTCGCACGTGCCCGCGCCACCGGCGAGCTCGTCCTGCTCCCGTATCTCCTGGAGTCCCTCGCCGTCGCGGAGGTGGCCG
>Ga0307318_10000733_pt1 | contig 10768 bp, 7 predicted proteins | sample ER_DNA_367_FD_194500 | JGI IMG/M metagenome (GOLD analysis project Ga0307318, IMG submission 194500) | Bulk soil microbial communities from the East River watershed near Crested Butte, Colorado, United States - ER_DNA_367 | ecosystem: Environmental > Terrestrial > Soil > Floodplain | place: USA...
GAGTTCTTGGCGACACTGCCTGATCCCGCTGTCTGGGATTTGACCCGCCACCTGGAACCGGTCAGCGATATCGCGATCCATCGGCAAACCGGGAACCGACGCAATCGATATGGGCAATCACGAGCCTGGCCGGCCGGGCTGTTGGCGGTTGGCGACGCGTACTGCGCCTTCAATCCCGTCTACGGACAGGGGATCACAGTGGCCGCATGTCAGGCTCAGCTGATTCGGCAGGCCTTGAAGCACGATCGCACACCGACTGGTCATGGGCCGATGGAGACCAGGCGGCTGCAACGCCGGATCGGTGCGGCGGCCGACTTGCCGTGGTCGGTGGCAACGTCGGAGGACTTGCGGCATCCCAGCAGCTCAGGTTCTCAGACGTTGCTGCAGCGGTTGGTGGGTCTGTGGTCCACGCAGCTGGCGCAGCTCGCGTCGCACGGCGACCGTGGTGCCTATCTTGCCTTTGCGCGCGTCTACCACCTGATGGCAGCACCGGCGATGCTCTTCAACCCGGCTGTCATCATGTCTGCCTGCCGCGCCGCGGTACGCGGTATGCCGGAGGTCAATCCGCGACCGCGGGCGCTCAATGCCCTAGTCCCAAACCACACGGCCAAGGGGCAGCCGGGAACCCGCGGCGTCTGGCACCCTTGAGGGCATGCACATCCTCGTCGTCGATGATGATCAAGCCGTCCGCGACTCCTTGAAGCGATCCCTTGAGTACAGCGGCTACGAGGTGAGCGCCGCCGAAGACGGTGTGCAGGCGCTTGCTCGGCTGGCTGCGACCCGGCCGGACGCGGTGATCATGGACATCATGATGCCGCGACTGGATGGCCTGGAGGCCACCCGGATGCTGCGGGCGGCCGGCAATGACGTACCGATCCTGGTGCTCACTGCTCGCGATGCCGTCGGTGATCGGGTAGACGGTCTGGACGCGGGCGGCGACGACTATCTGGTCAAGCCCTTCGCGCTGGATGAGCTGCTGGCGAGGCTGCGCGCCCTGGTCCGGCGCGCCGGCACTGTGGCCGAGTCCACCGATCCGTCGGCGCAGAGCATGACGTTCAGCGATTTGGTGCTGAACACACAGACTCGCGAGGTGTTGCGCGGCAACCGTTCGATCAACCTCACACGCACCGAATTCGCGTTGCTGGAGGCCTTCATGCGTCATCCGCGCCGGGTCCTGGAGCGAAGCTGGTTATTGAATGAGGTCTGGGGATTCGACTTTCCAACGACGGCCAATTCCCTGGAGGTCTACATCGGCTATCTGCGGCGTAAGACCGAGGCTGCTGACGAGCCTCGGCTGATCCACACGGTACGCGGGGTCGGCTACGTGCTACGCGAGACGCCGCCATGATCATCGTTTCAGGGATCAATCCACCGGAGGCGACGCTGCGATGGTGCGTCGGCTGAGGGCCCGGCTGCGAGCCTGGCCGCTGCAGCGCCGCGTCGCGTACCTGACCACGATCGCGGTGGCCCTAGCCGTAGCGGTCACAAGCGTGGCCGGCTATGTGACGCTACGAATCTCTCTGTACCGGGCACTGGATGCCGAAATGGTGCAGACTGCGACGTCTCTGGCTGCGGTACCGGTTGCCCAGGACATTCGGACACTCGGCGGCCTGACGGAGCGGGCGCTGCGCGCCGGCAATGTGAGCGTGGCTGCCATCCGGACCGACGGCGAGATCTTCTACGTCCCCGATGAACGTGATCATCTGGTGCTGGGGTCCAAAGAGCTTGCGATCGCTCGACTGCAGAGCGGTTATTCCGCGCGCAACGGCGTGACATCGGGAGGTGGCTCGTACCGCATTGTCGCGGTGCCGATCACCGACTTGGGCAACTATGCCCTCGTCCTAGGCCGACCGCTGCAGCCCACTAACGACATCCTCAGCTTGCTGTGGCTGGTCTTGATCATCTTTGGGGTAGCCGGTGTGATCATCGCAGCAGTCGTTGGCGCGTACGTGGCGCGGTCCAGCCTGCGCCCGGTGCGCGAGCTGTCCGCAGCCGTGGAACACGTCACCGTTACCAAGGAGCTGACGCCGATCACGATCAACGCGACCGCCGGCGACATCGCGGTGCTCGCCGAGTCGTTCAACCAGATGTTGCAGTCGCTGGCATCCTCCCGAGAGCGGCAGGCGCGGCTGATCGCCGATGCCGGCCACGAGCTTCGTACGCCCCTGACCAGCTTGCGTACCAATATCGAGTTGCTGGCCGCCGATGCCGCGAGCGGCATGCTGAAGCAGCAAGATCGAATCGCCATCCTGGCCGACGTCAAGGCTCAACTTGTGGAGTTCACCGAGCTCATTGGTGATCTTGTGCAGCTGGCTCGGGACGAAACGGCCACTACGCCGGAGGCGCTGGACTTCCGTAACGTAGTCAATGCGGCACTCGACCGGGTACGGCGGCGGGCGCATGGGTTGATCTTTGATATTGAGCTCAACCCGTTCTATGTCATTGGTGATTCCGACATGCTGGAGCGTGCGGTTACCAACCTGTTGGACAACGCGGTGAAGTGGAGTCCGCCGAATGGCACTATCCGGGTACAGCTGGAAGGCGACCGACTCCGGGTAGCTGATCAAGGTCCCGGCATCTCCGAGGCTGACATGCCGTTCATCTTCGATCGTTTCTACCGTGGCGACACGGCGCGGCAGACGTCGGGCACCGGGCTTGGCCTGTCGATCGTTGCGCAGACAGTTGCCCAGCACGGCGGCTGGGTGAAGGCTGGTCGCTCAGCCCAAGGTGGGGCGGAAGTCACCATCCAGCTCCCCGGAGCTGCCAGCCTCGAGGCGCTCAGCAAGCCCGCCACTGAGACAGGCTCTGCTCCGCGGAAAGTGGTCCAAAACGACAGGGCTGAATCCGCCTCGATTCAGTCTGGTCGTTTGTGACCACTTTTGGGGAGGGCTGAGCGGCGGCAGTCAGCGCACAGGCCGAGCAGCGCAGCATGATGTGGCTCGACCAGGAAACCGACCTCGCGGTCGGCTCTGGCGATCAAGGAATCCAAGGCGTCAGCCGGGATGTCGATCACCGCTTGGCAGTTGGTGCACTGCAGGTGCGCATGCGTAGCAGCGGCCTGGGTACTGGGCGTCGGCACAGCCAAGTGGTAAACGGTGGCCGAGCCTCCGACGTGGGTGTGGGTCAGCAGTCCAAGATCACCAAGCGTGGCCAGAGCGCGATAGACCGTAGCCCGATGGACTCCGGGAGCCGATGCTTCGGCGCGGGCGACGATCTCCTCCGCCGCCAGGTGGTCATCGGTGCTGTCGAGGACTTCGATCACGGCCTGGCGAGCCCTGGTGACACGCTCATGCTTTTCGCGGAGCAGGTCCAGGGCGACCTTGACGCGCGACGGAGCTAGGGATCCGCCCGAGGTCACCTTGCCGGCTCGCACCTCATGATTGTCCTACCAGCTGCGAGCGTCGGGAAATCGCGCGCCGCCGTGCTGAGGAGGAGTGAGCGGAGGCGTTCTTTCCTCCGCGAGCGACGACGAAGTAGGCGGATTCCACGCGCGATTGCGCGAGCAGCTTTAAATCTAAATGCGATAAAGTCGCATTTGGCAGCGATGGTTCACGACGTCCTTTCTTTCGGAGGTCTGCTTTGTCAGGACGACCTGTTTCGCCCGAGCCGGATGCACCCACGCGGTTTCGCGTGAGGTTGAGCGGGCAGGAACGAAGTTCCATCGTCGGCATGTCGGGCTTCATTCTCATCCTGCACATCCTGGGCTGGGGAGTCCTCGTTGGGATCGTGACGCCCGAGCACTATCCGATGGCTTCGGGACAGTTTCTAGGCATTGGTCTCGGCATGACGGCGTACACACTCGGCATGCGGCATGCCTTCGACGCCGACCACATTGCCGCGATCGACAACACCACCCGCAAGCTGATGGCCGAGGGCAAGCGGCCGGTGTCGGTCGGCTTCTGGTTCTCGCTGGGCCATTCGACGATCGTGTTTGGGCTAGTCGCGTTGCTGGCGTTCGGCGTACGTGCCTTGGCCGGGCAGGTCGAGAACGAGTCCTCGCTGGTGCAACAGATCACTGGGGTCGTTGGGACCGCGGTCTCTGGAACGTTCCTCTACATCATCGGCATCATCAACTTGGTGATCTTGATCGGCATCATCAAGGTCTTTCGCAACATGCGCCAGGGCGCATACGACGAGAAAGCACTCGAGGAACAGCTGAACAAGCGCGGTCTCATGAACCGGATCCTGTCAGGCGCAACTAAGACGGTGTCCAAACCTTGGCAGATGTATCCGATTGGCGTGCTGTTCGGGCTGGGGTTCGACACTGCCACAGAAGTAGGCCTGCTCGTGCTCGCCGGTGGGGCGGCGGCGTTCGCGCTGCCCTGGTACGCGATCATGACGCTCCCGATCTTGTTCGCGGCGGGAATGAGTTTGCTGGACACCATCGACGGCTGCTTGATGAATTTCGCGTATGGATGGGCCTTTTCCAGGCCGGTTCGCAAGATCTACTACAACATCACGATCACTGGGCTTTCCGTGGCCGTCGCCATGATCATCGGGACGATCGAGCTGATCTCGATCGTGACCCAGCAGACGGGTATTACCACCGGGCCACTGGCAGCCATCGCGAACATCAGTCTGGACTTCGTCGGCTACGCAATCGTCACGCTGTTCGTGCTCGCATGGGTGATCGCTCTCATGGTGTGGAAGTACGGGCGCATTGAAGAGAAATGGAGCGCGGGTTTGCGGGCTTAAGGGCTTGATCTCTACCCTCGAACAGGGAAAGGCCCCCCTACAGTGCTAGAAGTCTCACTTCTCGGGGAACAGTACGTCGCAGGATCGCCCGCGACGAACTTCCCACGCTCGTCGCGCTCCATCGCCTTGCTCGGCTTCCTTGCACTCCACGCCGACGCACCCCAGCCGAGGCAGCGTCTGGCCGCGACTTTCTGGCCCGATTCCACCGAGCAGCAGGCGCGGACGAACCTGCGACGCGAGCTGCATCATCTCCGCGTGCTCCTCGGTGACGACTCCTCTCTGGTCGTTGAGCCGGCCGCACTGATGTGGCGAGAGTGGCCGACATGCCGCGTAGACGTATGTGTGTTTCACCGTGAGCGGCAGTTCGCTTTGCAGGCGGTGGCGGACGGGAACCAGCACGCGATGCTCGAGCATGCTGCAGCTGCAGTCGCTGAGTATCAGGGGAATCTGCTGCCGGCGATGTTTGACGACTGGGTGCTTGCGGAGCGGGAGACGCTGCGCCAACAGTGCGTCGAGCTGTGTGACCACCTGGTGGCTGGCTGGCGCGGTGTCGGCGACCTCAGCAAGGCCATCGAGTACGGAAGACGCCGGGTCCGCCTCGAGCCGCTCGAGGAGGTCGGATATCGGACGCTCATGGAGCTGCAGGCCGACGCGGGCGACCGGGCGGGCGCCATCAGCACGTTCCACAAGTGCGCCGAGATCCTGGACCACGAGCTGCAAGTCAAGCCTTCTGAAGCCACAGAGACACTCGTGGAGCGACTGCTCGGCTCGGACGGCTCCGACATTCCACCCGCGCGCAGCCCACAACCCGGGCGGGCGCGGCTCGCTCAGCGCGCACGGCTCGTTGGACGGGACCGACAATTCGACCAGGTCCTCGAGTTCTGGAACAGAGTCGTCGAGGGCCGGCCTCGATTGCTCGTCGTCACAGGCGATGCCGGCGTCGGCAAGAGCCGGCTGATCTCCGAGCTCGCACGCAAGGCGCGTACCGACGGCGCTGTCGTGGCCACCACACGCTGTTTCGGCATGGCAGGGACGCTAGCTCTGAAACCGGCTGCTGACTGGCTGCGCCATCCCCGTATTCAGCGATCGCTGTCCACCCTCGACGAGATCTGGCGGGTGGAAATAGATCGACTCATTCCTGGTGCAGCGGGCGACGCCTACGGCGCGAAGCGTGAGAGGCCGATTCCCGAACCCATCGCCGCGTCGCGCGCGATGGTCGACGCCTGGCGGAGGCACAGATTCTTCGAGGGACTCGCTCGGGGGATCCTCGCTGTGGACCAGCCAACGCTCCTGGTGCTGGATGACTTGCAGTGGTGTGACGATGAGACAACCGCGTGGTTGCCGTTGCTGCTCGGTCGAGCGGCAGGAGCGCCCTTGTTGATTGCCGCAACGGCACGACGCGAGGAGCTGGCAGGCAACACCGAGGTGTCTCAATTGCTGGCTGCCTTGAGGTCGGCAGGTTCCTTGATCGAGATGGCGCTTTCGCCGCTGGAACGAGATGGCGTACGGGTGCTCGCGGCTTCATTTCTCGAGCGGGAGCTCAGCGACGAGGAGGTGTCGCTGTTGGTGACGGCAACAGGTGGGTACCCGCTATACGTCGTCGAGGCCATTCGAAGCGCGAGCGAGCTAGATGGGGGCCGACCCTTGTCCTCGTTCGCGGACCTCTCCTCGGTGCTGGGCAGTCGACTGGAGGCAGCGTCGCCGCATGCGCGGGAGGTAGCGAGGTTGGCCTCCGCCGTTGGCCGCGACTTCACCCTCGATCTGCTCACAGAGGCCAGCGATCTCGACGTCGATGTCGTGGTCCGCTCGGTCGACGAACTGTGGCGGCAGGGCATCTTGAGAGAAGAGCCCAGCGGATACGACTTCTCCCACGACCTGGTACGTGATGCGGCGTACACGTCGGTATCGCCACCGCACCGGTGGCTGCTGCATCGCCGGATCGCGCAGAGTCTGCAGATCCTCTACGGCGAGCGCGAGGACGAGGTTGCCGTTCAGCTGGCCGAACAGTACGACCGAGGTGGGCGACTGGATCGCGCGCTGCACTACTACCGCCGGGCGGCGCAGCTTGCCGCCGCCGTGTTCGCCAACTCCGAGGCCGTGCGTTGCTTTCGCCGCTGCCTGGAGCTGATCGCGCAGCAGCCGACTGGGCGAGCGCGGGATGAAGAGGAGCTCGAGGTGCTGCTGGAGATGTCCCCGCCGTTGAACGCCATCCACGGCTACTCGTCGCCACAGCTGCAGGCGACGCTGGAACGGTCCGCGCATCTTGCCGAGAAACTCGCCCGACCCCGCGACCTGATGTCCTGCTTCGTCGGCTTGTTTGCCGTGCGTTTCGTGCAAGGCCACGTTACGGATGCGTACGAGTTCGCGACCCGCGCTCTTGATCTGGCGGAGACTGAGTCGGAGACGGCGGGTCAGGCTCACCTCGCGGCCGCCGGCCCCCTGACCAGCCTTGGTCGACTCGAAGAAGCGCTCGGTCACTTCGAGCGCTCCCGTGAGCTATCCCGGGGCTCGGCGTCGCAAATCGTCGGTACGCTGCCCGAGGTGCATGGCTTGGCATGGAGTGCGCACGCGCACTGGCTGCTGGGAAACCCACAGCAAGCCCTCGCGCGGTGTTGGGAGGCCGTCGACCTGGCGCGGTCAGCCGACCACCCGTACAGCCTTGCCGTCGCTTTGGGTTACCTGGCGACCACCCAACAGCTGGTTGACGACCGCGCCGGTGCCGGTGAGGCGGCGAGTGAACTGATCAATCTCTGCGAGGGCTACTCGTTCAGCTACTACGGCCAGTGGGGGGTGGTAGTTGACGGCTGGGTGCGCGGTGGTGCGGCGGGTGTGGTTCGCATTCAGCAAGGCATTGACAAGCTTCGATCGGCGGGCCAGAACGCCCGGATGGCGTACTGGCTCTATTTGTTGGCAGACGTAATGATCCAGGAAGGCGACACCGCAGCCGCGCGCGGCATCATCGACGCGGCTCTTGCAGAAGCCGAGCAGCACGACGAGCGATGGTGGATGCCGGAAATCCTTCGGGCCCGGGCACGACTTCTGAGTCGCGATGCGGCCGTGCCAATATTGCGCCAGGCCGCAATCCTTGCGATGAACCAGCACAGCCGCCTGTTGCAGGCGCGGTGCGAGCGGGATCTGGCTGAACTCGGCGCCAGTGTCGAGGACAGCGTTCTTTCGCCGAGGCGATGAACCGAACGCTGCGCGAACGCTACTCCTCCTAGCCTCGTGTGGCATGACAACAACCACGCCCTTGCAAACAACAGATCTCCCGTTGGACCAGCTCGCGGCTGGCGTACGGGGCGCTCTCACGCTTCCCTCGGACGCCGGCTACGACGAGGCCAGGGCCGTCTACAACGGAGCAATCGATCGGCGACCGGCGGCTATCGTCCGGTGCGCCGATGTCGCCGATGTGATCGCCTGCGTCAACTTTGCACGCGAGCACGACATGGCACTCGCTATCCGCGGCGGAGGGCATAACGCAGGCGGTTTGGGTGTCTGGGATGACGCACTTGTGATCGATTTGGGTGGCTTACGCAGCACGACTGTGAACCCCGCAGCCCACACGGTGCGGGTCGACCCCGGCTGCACCTGGGGCGACATCGACCACGCCACCGGTGCGTTCGGGATGGCGACCCCCTCCGGATTCATCGCCTCAACCGGAGTGGCCGGACAGACCGTGGGTGGTGGACTCGGATATCTGTCACGGAGGTTCGGCCTCAGCATCGACAACTTGCTCTCTGCCGACGTGGTACTTGCTGACGGCAGCTTCGTCACGGCCAGCCAGGATTCGCATCCGGACCTCTTCTGGGCACTCCGCGGCGGCGGTGGCAACTTCGGTGTCGTGACCTCATTCACTTTCAAGTGTCATGAGATCGGTGAACACGGAACCGTCATTGCCGGCCCAGTGCTCTACGACATCGCCGACACCGAGGAAGTCTTCCGCTGGTACCGCGAACTGCTGCCCGCGCTTCCGGAAGAGCTCAGCGGCTGGATCGGTGTCATCGTCATTCCCTCAGGGCCTCCCTTCCCCGAGGAGCTGTGGGGACGCAAGGCATGCGGCATCGTGTGGTGCTACACCGGAGGACACGACAAGGCTGATGAGGTTCTTGCTGCGGTGCGTGAGTTCGGCTCGCCGCTGCTGGTCGGACTGCAGCCGATGCCGTACGCGGTCCTGCAGAGCGCATTCGACGCGTTGTACCCGAAGGGGCTGCAGTGGTACTGGAAGGCTGACTTCTTCACAGAGATCACAGACGAGGCGATCGCGGTACACAGGCGGTATGGCGAGGCCATCCCCACGCCGAAGTCCACCGCGCACCTTTACCCGATCAGCGGCGCGGTGACGCGGGTTCCCGAGGATGCGACCGCGTTCGCCTACCGTGGCGGCGGCTGGGCCGGTGTGATTGTCGGGGTCGATCCCGACCATGAAAAGCTGCCACGGATCACCGAGTGGACACGCAGGTATTGGGAATAGCTGCACTCCACCTCGGCGGGAGGCGGCTATATCAACTTCATGATGGACGACGAGGGCACGGATCGGATCAGGGCCGCGTACCGCGGCAACTACGACCGGCTGACTCGGGCGAAGAAGCGCTACGACCCGACCAACTTCTTCCACATCAATCAGAACATCCCACCCGCGTCCTAGGCCGGCAGCGTTCCGCCAGATTCGCCTGCTTCGTACGCTTGCGAACCCCTTGCAGAAACCTACGTAAACCCAGGTTGCTGAGGGCCTGCACAGGTTGCAAGCTGTGCAGACCCTCAGCAAACTACGTTCACGTAGGTTTCGGCGGCCACCTACGTTGCCCAAGCGCGACTTTGTAGTGTCGCGGCTATGAAGAAGCTCATCAACGACCCTCAGCATGTTGTCGCGGAGGCGCTGGTCGGCATCGAGGCCGCTCGCCCAGAGGTGCGCGTTGATCACGCTAACCGCATCGTCTATCGCCGCGACACCCCCAAAACCGGCAAGGTCGGTTTGGTTTCAGGTGGCGGTTCCGGTCATGAGCCCTTGCACGGCGGATTCGTCGGGCTCGGCATGCTGGACGCGGCTTGCGCAGGACAGATCTTTACCTCCCCGACGCCGGATCAGATGCTGGAAGCGACTAAGGGCGTGGACTCGGGGGTCGGCGTACTGCACATCGTGAAGAACTACACCGGCGACGTGATGAACTTCGACATGGCCGCCGAACTCGCTGCAGCAGAGACCGGAATCACGGTCGAGGCCGTCGTTGTCAATGACGATGTGGCCGTCGAGGATTCGCTCTATACGGCTGGGCGGCGTGGCGTTGGGGTGACGGTGCTGCTGGAAAAGCTCGTTGGCGCAGCGGCCGAGGAAGGGCGCTCGTTGCCTGATTTGGTGACGTTGGCGCGAACGATCAATGACTCTGGTCGTTCGATGGGCATGGCCCTCACCAGCTGCACGGTGCCAGCCGCGGGCAAGCCGACTTTTGAGCTTGGCGAGGACGAGATGGAGCTCGGTATCGGCATTCATGGTGAGCCTGGTCGGCGGCGAGTCGCATTGGCAGGTGCGCGGGAGATTGCCGAGCAACTCATGGAGCCGGTCCTCGATGATCTTGACTTCACGTCGAGTCCGGTGATCGTCATGCTGAATGGGATGGGCGGTACGCCGCTGATCGAGCTGTATCTGATGTACGGCGAAGTCACCAAGATCATGGATCAGGCTGGAATCACTATCGCCCGAAATCTCGTCGGGAACTACATCACCTCTCTCGAGATGGCAGGATGCTCGGTCACCCTGCTCCGGGCGGACCAGAAATTGATCAATCTGTGGGATGCTCCGGTAAACACTGCTGGGCTGAGGTGGGGGATCTAGAGATGGTCACCAGCGCAGTTATTACCATCGAACAGCTGACCGGCTGGTTACGGCGCTTTCAGAAGCTGGTGATCAAGAACCAAACCGAACTCACTGAACTGGATTCGGCGATTGGTGATGCTGATCATGGCATCAACATGGCTCGCGGCATGACTGCGGTGATCAACAAGCTTGATGGGCAACATGCAACACATGCCAACGACTTGTTCAAGACCGTAGCTCGACGCGAAGGTCACACAGCTT
>Ga0307318_10000734_pt1 | contig 10768 bp, 8 predicted proteins | sample ER_DNA_367_FD_194500 | JGI IMG/M metagenome (GOLD analysis project Ga0307318, IMG submission 194500) | Bulk soil microbial communities from the East River watershed near Crested Butte, Colorado, United States - ER_DNA_367 | ecosystem: Environmental > Terrestrial > Soil > Floodplain | place: USA...
CGGTCGATCAGAAGCTCGCCAGTTCGGGCGCCCGGCCGTGGCAACGCGAGCTGACCGTCGCAGCAATCACGAAGGCCATGATTGTTACTGCTGAGTAATATGCGGTTATGCCCCGCGAACTGAGAGACGTCGTCTTTGTCGACGGCGTGCGTACGCCGTTCGGCAAGGCTGGCTCTATGTACGCCGAGACCCGGGCCGATGACCTCGTCGTCGACTGCATTCGTGAGCTGTTGCGGCGCCATCCGGAGTTGCCGCCCGACCGCATCGACGATGTCGCCATCGCCGCGACCACACAGACCGGTGATCAGGGGCTGACAATTGGGCGTACGGCCGCGCTGCTCGCCGGACTTCCGCGAACGGTACCCGGCTTCGCGATCGACCGGATGTGCGCAGGCGCGATGACCGCGGTGACGACGACGGCCTCTGGAATCGCCTTCGGAGCCTATGACGTCGCCATCGCCGGCGGTGTTGAGCACATGGGCCGGCATCCCATGGGCCAGGGCATCGACCCAAATCCCAGAATCATCGCCGAGAAACTGGTCGACCAGTCGGCGTTGATCATGGGATCGACGGCGGAAAACCTTCATGATCGTTTTCCGGCCATTACCAAAGATCGAGCTGACGCCTTTGCGGCACTCAGCCAGCAACGAGTGCAGCAGGCCTATGAGCAAGGTGTGATCCAGGAGTCGCTGGTCGCCGTTGCGACCCCGAGCTCGGAGCTTGGCTGGGGGTTGGCGCTGGCCGACGAGCAGCCGCGGCCCGGTACCACTGTTGAGGCGTTGGCGACTCTCCAGACGCCGTTTAGGCCGCATGGTCGGGTTACCGCAGGCAATGCGGCCGGACTCAATGACGGAGCTACGGCGTGCCTGCTGGCAGCCGAGAGCGTGGCTTCAGAGCTCGGCCTGCCGGTCGCCATGAGACTCGTTTCGTACGCGTTTGCTGGCGTCGATCCTGAGCTGATGGGCGTCGGACCGATTCCCGCCACTGAAAAGGCGCTCGGCAAGGCGAGCCTGTCGATCAGCGACATCGGCGCCTTTGAGATCAACGAGGCATTCGCCGTCCAAGTGCTGGCATTCTGTGATCATTTCGGGCTGGCGGCGGAAGAGCCAGGGCTCAATCCGTACGGCGGTGCGATCGCGCTCGGCCACCCACTCGCCAGCTCCGGTGTGCGACTGATGATCCACCTGGCGCGTGCCTTCCGTGAGCATCCCGAGGTCCGCTACGGGCTGACCACCCTCTGCATTGGTCTTGGTATGGGTGGGGCCGTGATCTGGGAGAATCCACACTTCTCTTCCGACCTCGAGGAGACGCGGTGAGTGACGAGGAACTGCAACAGCTGATTGCCGCGGCCTCGGCGAACAGCGGCGGTGTTGATCACTCTGGACAACGGGCGCGACCATACCCGACCTAACACGCTTGGGGTGCAAGGTCTCGGCGAATTGAATCGGGCCCTGGATACCGCTCTCGCGCGCGAGGACATTGTGGCGATCGCGATCACCGGCAAGCCGTTCATCCTGGCGGCAGGCGCGGATCTCTCGGGGTTTGCCAAGATCGTCAACCGCGATCAAGCCTTGGCAATTGCCCAGATCGGGCATGCCGTCTTTGATAAGTTGCACACCTCTGCAGTGCCGACCTTTGCCTTCATCAATGGACTGGCGCTCGGGGGTGGCCTGGAGCTTACGCTGCACTGCCACTACCGCACGGTCTCCGCGTCCGCCTCCGGAATTGCCCTGCCCGAATGCTTCCTGGGTCTATTCCCCGGCTGGGGCGGGGCCTTCATAGTGCCCAATTTGATCGGCGCCGACCGAGCCGTCCAGTTGATCATTGAGAATCCACTCAGCCAGAACAAGATGCTCAGCGGTCGGCAGGCATACGAGCTGGGTCTCGCCGACGCGATCTTCGATAGCGCCGATTTCCTGGCTCGCTCGTTGGACTGGGCCGGTCAGATCGTCGCCGAGTCGCTGACCGTGACGCGGTCGGAGGTCGACCGAGGCGAGGCTTGGCATGCGGCCTTGGCGCACGGCAGAGATTTTGTTGATGGCAAGGTCTTCGGTGCATCGCCGGGGCCGTATCGGGCGCTAGAGCTGATGGCTGCCGCGAAGGCCGCGGACCGTACCGAGGCGTACGCCGCCGAGGACGAGGCGCTAGCGGATCTGATCATGACGCCGGAACTACGCGCGAGCCTGTATGCGTTTGATCTTGTCCAAAAGCGTGCCCGAAAGCCAGCGGGTGCGCCGGATGCCATGCTGGCGCGACCAGTGACCAAGGTCGGCATTATCGGCGCTGGACTGATGGCCACGCAGCTCGCGCTGCTTTTCCTACGTCGCTTGCAGGTGCCGGTGGTGATCACCGACATCGATCAGGAGCGCGTGGACAAGGGCATCGGATACCTCGCGCTAGAGATCGAGAAGCTGCTCGCTAAGGAGCGAATCTCTCCCGACGAGGCAAACAGGCTGCGGGCCCTGATCTCTGGGACGACCGAGCTGGTTGACTACGCCGACTGCGACTTCGTGATCGAAGCGGTATTCGAGGAGATGTCGATCAAGAAGCAGGTCTTTGCCGATCTCGAAAAGCATGTCTCCGACAGCTGTGTGCTCGCGACGAACACCTCCTCGCTGTCGGTTGCGCAGATGGCAGCAGATCTTGATCATCCCGAGCGGGTGGTCGGCTTCCACTTCTTCAACCCGGTCGCGGTGCTGCCGCTGGTTGAGATTGCCCGCAGTCCGGCCACCAATGAAGAGACCTTGGCTACGGCGTTTCAGGTCGCGAAGTCGCTGAAGAAGAACGCCGTACTAGTCAAGGATGCGGCTGGCTTCGTTGTGAACCGAGTGCTCCTCAGATTGATGGCGGAGATCTTCGCTGCTGTCGATGAGGGCACACCGGTCGAGGTTGCCGATGCTGCGTTGCGTCCACTGGGTCTGCCGATGTCGCCGTACGTGTTACTGCAGCTGGTCGGCCCCGCGGTCGCATTGCATGTGGTGGAGAATCTGCATGCCGCGTTCGGCGATCGCTTCCCCGTCTCTAGCAATCTGCAGGCGCTGGTTGCTGCCGGAAGGTCCGGAATCTATGACTGGACGCCCGATGGCAAGCCGTACGTCAGCGAGGAGACGGCAGGGCTGCTGGTGGTTGGCGATCGCCCGAGCACCACTGAGGAGGTACGCGAGCGGGCGCTGACCGCACTCGCGGAAGAGATCGGCCTGATGCTGTCTGAGGACGTCGTTGCCGCCGCCATGGACATTGACCTGTGCCTGATTCTCGGCGCCGGCTGGCCCTTCCACCTCGGCGGCATTACGCCGTACCTGGATCGGGAGGGCGTTTCCGAGCGGGTGCTGGGCCGCCGCTTCCTGCCGCCGGGAATCGCCTCGGTCCCAGGCTCAACTGGGTTCTGACAAGTCGGCGCTCGAGGGCTGCTCCAAGGGCTCATCGGCCCGGGCAATGGCCTCGACCGCGTAACGAGCAATGTTTTGTGGTGTTAGCCCAACCTCTTCCAGCAGTTCGGCACGGCCGCCATGGGGCAGGAACTCTTGGGGAATCCCGAACTCTCGGAAGGGAGTATGCACTCCGGCGGAGCGCAGCTGCTGAGCGAGTCGCGCACCGTAGCCGCCAATGACGCCGTTGTCCTCGATCGTGATCACCAGATCATGATCAGCAGCCAGCGTGATTAGCGCCGGGTTGATCGGCAGCGCCCAGACCGGATCGACAACCGTGACGCCAATGCCTTGATCGGATAGCCGCTCCCCGACTGCTACTGCCGTCTCAGCGAGCGGTCCGATCCCCACGACGAGCACCCGCGGCTGCACAGTTCTGAGCAAGACGTCCATCCCGTCCAACTGGTCGACCGCCGGAAGGTCAGGCGACACGGCACCCCTCGGGAACCTGATCACACTGGGCGCCTCGTCAATGGCCAGCGACTGCTCTAATGCTTCGCGTAGCCGCGCGCCATCACGCGGCGCTGTCAGATACAGCCCCGGTACAACCGACAAGATCGACATGTCCCACATGCCATGGTGACTGGCACCATCGGGTCCGGTGATCCCAGCCCTATCGAGCACGAACGTAACCCCACACTTGTGCAGCGCGACATCCATCAGCACTTGGTCGAAGGCACGGTTGAGGAATGTGGAATACAGCGCCACCACGGGATGCAAGCCGCCCATTGCCAGACCTGCCGCCGACGTGACGGCGTGCTGCTCAGCGATGCCGACGTCGAAGCAACGGTCCGGGAACGCCCTGGCGAATTGGTTGAGCCCTGTGGGATACACCATCGCCGCGGTGATGGCGACCACTCCCTCGTCAATGCTGCCTAGCTGCAGCAGCTCCTCAGAGAAGACGTCGGTCCAGTTCTGTCCCGACGCACCGCCGAGAGCCTCACCGGTCTTGGCGTTGATCTTACCGACGGCGTGGAAGCGGTCCTCCTCGTGGTCTTCGGCAGCCTTGAAACCATTGCCTTTGCGCGTCATGCAGTGCACCAGCACAGGCCCGCCAAACTGCTTAGCCTGCTGCAGCGCCCGCTCGACCGCCGCCACGTCGTGACCATCCACCGGCCCGACATACTTAAGCCCCAAGTCGGAGAACATGCCCTGCGGTGCGAGAACATCCTTCAGCCCGATCTTGATTCCGTGCAGGATGTCGTAGGCCATGTTGCCCACCAAAGGCGCGCGGCTGACATTGCGCTTCACCAGATCCAGCACTTGCTCGTAGCGCGGATTGGTGCGCAATCCAGTCAGATACCGCGCCAGGCCTCCAACCGTCGGCGTATACGACCGGCCATTGTCGTTCACCACGATCACCAGTGGCAGGTCCTCGGAGGTGGCGATGTTGTTCAGAGCCTCCCAAGCCATACCGCCGGTGAGAGAGCCGTCGCCCACGAATGCGACTACCGTGCCGGGCCTGCGTTGCAGCCGGATGGCCTTGGCCAGGCCGTCGGCGTACGACAGAGCCGTTGAGGCGTGCGAGTTCGCCACCCAGTCATGCTCGGACTCTTCCGGGCTTGGGTAGCCCGACAGTCCGTTGCGCTGTCGCAGCGTCGGAAATTGATCTTGGCGGCCGGTCAGGATCTTGTGCACATAGCTTTGGTGCCCGGTGTCGAAGATGATTGGATCGCGCGGCGAGTCGAAGACCCGATGCACCGCCAGCGTGAGCTCAATAACCCCAAGATTGGGTCCTAGGTGGCCACCGGTCTGGCACACGTTCTCAATGAGGAAGGAGCGGATTTCTACGCTCAACTCCTTGAGCTGATCTGTCGTCAGGTCCCGGACATCGTGTGGGCTATGGATCGAGCTCAACAGTCCGTACGGGGCGCCCCCATCCCATTGCCCTGACATGGGCCTGAGTTTACGTGTTCAGCCGCCTCCATCATCGGGAGTGTGTCGCAACGCACGTGCGCGCCTCAGGCAGCTCACAGCTTGCGAACGAAGACCCGGCCGCGCAACGCCTCCTCCAGCAGTGCTACCGCCCTGCGGGTGCGGGCGAGCCGAGCTCCCTGTTCTAACCAGGCCTGTGCCGCAGCCTCGACGATGTCGGGATCCACATAGTCACTCAGGCTGGTGCGCACCACGGCCAACCCTCGTTGTGACGCTTCCTGCTGGCCGTTGACGAACTGCATAGCGAACTGTGCCAGCACGACCGGATGGTTCCAGAGTACCCGATAGGCGCGAAAGTCGGCCGGGCAGCAATCCAGCAGGTAGGCGATCGCGGTTGCCTCCCAGCCGGGTGCACCAGGTGGGCGTACCTGGTTTGGCCAACCCGGCGGTGCATAGGCCGAAGTGCTCACGACTTGAAGTCTATTCGAACTCACGTTCGATGCGGAAGGTTAAACTCCGCGGTTCTGACATATTCGGCACCGGACAAGGCTCACGCCCTCCCACTCGGATAGCACTAATCTCGTGCCGGTGACCGATGATGTGTTCTGCCAGATCGGCCGTGGCGAGCTCGACGCGGCGGTCGTGCTACGCACCAACGAGATGATTGCATTTCTTGATCACCGGCCGGTCTTCAAAGGGCACGTCCTCGTCGCCCCATTGCAGCACATCGATACGCTGCTCGATCTGCCGCAAGCCCTGATGCAACCACTGCTGACCAGCGCGCAGCACGTCGCTCGCGCGCTAGTCGACGCGCTTGGAGCCCAGGGGACCTTCGTAGCGATCAACAACGTCGTCAGTCAGTCGGTCCCCCACTTGCACGTACACGTCGTCCCTCGGAGCCGCGGTGACGGTCTGAGGGGTTTCTTCTGGCCGAGAACCCGCTACGGCGCAGGTGAGATAGAAGAGTACGCGGCGAAGATCAAAAAAGCTCTCAGTTACCAGAGCGACTGAGTTCGGCTCGACCGAGGTACAGATAGCTGAACGGCCGCGGGCCCTGACCGTAACCCGTCTCCAGCTCACGAATGATCAAGCCCGCGTTGCTGATCAATTGATCGATCGGTCGGTCAAGATGGCAGCCTCCAGCGATGCGGCTATGAATCGGGTGCAGTCGGTGTTGCCACCGGCGTACCGACTCCGTGGGCGCTTGCCCATGCTCCAAGAAATGCAGTGCACCCTCTGGTTTGAGCACTCGATGAACCTCCAGAAGTGCCGCCGCTACGTCGGGAATAGTGCATAGCGTGTAGCTGGACAGTACGCAATCCACCGATCCGTCGGGCAGATCGAGCTGCGCACCGTCAAGTCCCACGTGAGTGATGTTTGCCGAGACGGCCGCCTTGCGCGGCTCAGCGAGCCGCATTGCCGACGCAGCGGGCTCTACGACCAAGATCTCGGCTACCGCAGCCGGATAATGGCGGAGATTGAGGCCGGTCCCGAAGCCGATTTCCAAGACGCGACCATGCAGGCCCTGGCAGAGCTTCGCGCGTCGGGCATTCACCTCGGCCGTTCGCAGCACCCGGTCCATAAGCGGCGGAAAACGTGATCATTCCAGACGCCCACAGGACCAAGGCTAGTGTCGTGGCCGGTGATCAAACGCCGAAGGCGTTCTCCAGCAGCACTGTCAGGGCGTGAAACTCCGGTTGCCGCTGCGGAAATCCGCAGTCCGGACCAGAGATCTCGGGCCCAGGACTTTTCGGCCCAGGAATATTCGGCCCAGGAATATTCGGCCCTGTATCGATCTGCAGCTGATAGTGCACCGGTGAAGTGCACGAAACGACAGGGGTCTCAACGAGGCGTGCCAAGAGCAGCCGCACCGTGTCGCGCTGCTGGATCGACAAATCGTGTACCTCAGGCGTCCTGCCTGCGATCGTGATCATGGCCCGTCCCGCGGCATCGATCTTGATTGTATAGGGCGGTTGATCTTGGACCAGCAAGCGAACGAGCCTCATGGGAAGCAAGCGCGGCTCGGTGGTATTCACCGGGCCATCGAAGTTGCCCTGCATCGCTGGAGCGACGATGCTGATGATCTCCTCGAATGCCGGTGCCGGCGCGGCCTGTGTCCCGCATGGGTCGGTGCGGTTCATCCAGAGACTCCCCATAGTCACGTCTGTGGTGATCTGGTCCGTGCAGACCGGGGCCGGTGATTTTGCCTTCCGTTCCGCCTCTCGCTCCACTTCCTGCCGGAACTGCCTGGACGTCAGCAAGATCTTCAGCCGGCCCACATCTTGATCACTCAGCCGACCGGCGGCCGGAGTACGAGAGATCAACAGCGCCGTGCCGTCCGCGCGTACGTACAAGATGTTTTGGCGCCCGTCGATGCCACCGAACTCCCCAACCGAAAAGTCCCCGAACGGCTCAGACGGCGCAGCCGAAGGACCGACGAATGCACAACCCGTGGCAGTCAAGACGGCGACGGCTAGGAGCATTCCCATGGCTCGGCGAAGTCTCCGGGTTGTCACCACGAAACAAACACGAATCCGCCAGCCACCAGGGTTCCTGAGGCTGGTTGACCTCGCCGGCGCCGTGACTGTCGAAGAATGACGCTACTTCTTGAGCAACGATCGCAGCACGTACTGCATGATGCCGCCATTGCGGTAGTAATCCGCCTCACCCGGGGTGTCGATGCGTACCAATGCGTCAAAGCTGACATCATCCGCCTTGACCTGGACCGTGCTTGGCGTCCCACCCTCATTGAGTTCACTGACGCCGATGATGTCGAATGTCTCTTCACCGGTAAGTTCCAGCGACTCGGCGCTCTCCCCCTCGGGGAACTGCAGCGGCAGCACACCCATCCCTATGAGGTTGGACCGGTGAATTCGCTCATACGACTCGGCGATCACCGCTCGGACACCGAGCAAGGCCGTCCCCTTCGCGGCCCAATCACGTGACGACCCGGATCCATACTCCTTGCCAGCGAGCACCACCAGCGGAGTACCTGCCGCAAGGTAATGCTCGGACGCCTCGTAGACCGTGGTCACCGGCTCGTCCGACTTGGTGAAATCCCGGGTGAATCCACCCTCGGTTCCAGGCGCAAGCTGGTTGCGAAGCCGAATATTGGCGAACGTCCCCCGGATCATGACCTCGTGATTGCCACGCCGGGATCCGTAGGAGTTGAAATCCCTCCGCTCCACACCGTGCTCGGACAGGTATTTCCCGGCTGGCGAATCGGGCTTGATCGAACCAGCCGGAGAGATGTGGTCAGTGGTGATCGAGTCACCGAGCCGGAGCAAGACCCGGGCGCCCTTAATGTCGCCGACCGGCGCGGGCTCGGCGGGCATGCCGTCGAAGTAAGGCGGTTTGCGGACGTAGGTGGAGTCCGGATCCCACGCGAAGACCTCACCTTCCGGCGTCGGCAAGGACTGCCACTGTTCGTCGCCTGCGAAAACATCCGCATATGACTCGGTGAACATCTCCGCGCCGATGGCGGAGGAGATGATCTCATCGATCTCCGCCTCGGTCGGCCAGATGTCAGCAAGGTACACATCCTCCCCCTGCTCATCGGTACCCAGCGATTCCTTCATCAGGTCGATGTCCATCGTGCCGGCCAGCGCGTACGCCACCACAAGCGGCGGCGAGGCCAAGTAGTTCATCTTGACGTCGGGATTGATTCTGCCTTCGAAGTTCCGGTTGCCAGAGAGCACCGAAACCACCGCAAGATCATTTTCCTGTACTGCTGCACTGACTTCGACAATAAGCGGTCCGGAGTTGCCGATACACGTCGTACAGCCGTAGCCGACGAGATTGAAACCAAGCTTGTCGAGATACGGCGTCAAGCCTGAGCGGTCGTAGTAGTCGCTCACGACCTTGGAGCCGGGCGCGAGCGTGGTCTTGACCCATGGCTTGCGGTTCAAGCCTCTGTCGACCGCTTTCTTGGCCAGCAGCGCGGCGCCGATCATGACGCTCGGGTTGGACGTGTTGGTGCAGGATGTGATCGCAGCAATCACCACTGCGCCATGATCGAGATCGAACGACGTCGCGTCGCTCAGTGTCACAGGCACCGGCTTGCTGGGTCGGACGATGTCGTCGGCCTCTTCGCCGTACTCGTGCGGGGCCAAGGACTCGCCATAGCCTCCACGACTTGGCACGTCAGAGGCCGGGAATGACTCATCCACCGACTCGTCGTAACCGATCAACTCCTCCTCGGAGACGAAGTCACGTAGGGCCTCTCGGAAGCCCTGCTTGGCGTGGGCGACCTGCACCCGGTCCTGGGGCCGCCTCGGTCCGGCGATGCTGGGAACGACAGTGCCAAGATCAAGTTCCAGGTATTCCGAATATCGCAGCTCCCTATCGTCGCTGTGCCACAGACCTTGCGCCTTGGCATATGTCTCCACAAGAGCGACCTGCTGATCGCTGCGACCGGTCAGCTTCAGGTATTCCGTGGTCTTACCGTCGATCGGAAAGATCGCGATCGTGGAGCCGTACTCCGGACTCATGTTGCCAATCGTTGCCCGGTCCACTACCGGCACATGGGAGACGCCGGGCCCATAGAACTCCACGAACTTACCGACGACCTTGTGCTGCCGCAGCATCTCGGTAATGGTGAGTACCAGGTCCGTTGCGGTCGTACCCTCTCGCAGTGCGCCTGAGACTTTGAACCCCACCACCCGAGGAATCAGCATCGACACGGGTTGGCCCAGCATTGCCGCCTCTGCCTCGATCCCGCCGACACCCCAGCCGACCACCCCTAGGCCGTTGACCATCGTGGTGTGGGAATCGGTTCCGACGCAGGTGTCGGGATAGGCGAAGAGCTCTGTCTGTCCCGAGCCGTCAGCAACCTGGATTTCGTGGGAGAAGATCACCCGGGCCAGATGCTCGATGTTCACCTGGTGCACAATCCCCGTGCCGGGTGGCACGACCTTGAAATCGTCGAAAGCGGTCTGACCCCAGCGCAGGAACTGATAGCGCTCGTGGTTTCGGCTGTATTCGATCTCAACGTTTCTGGTGAATGCATCGGCGGTACCGAAGACATCGGCGATCACGGAGTGATCGATGACCAACTCTGCCGGCGCTAGCGGGTTGATCTTGGATGGGTCACCACCCATATCCGCCATCGCCTCACGCATGGTGGCCAGATCCACTACACATGGCACACCGGTGAAGTCCTGCATGATCACTCGGGCAGGAGTGAACTGGATCTCCTTGCTGGGTTCGGCATTCGGATCCCAGCCGGCCAGCGCGCGAATGTCATCGGCGGTGATATTGGCGCCATCCTCAGTGCGGAGCAAGTTCTCCAGCAAGATCTTGAGGCTGTACGGCAGCAAATCTGATCCGTCCACGGCGTCGAGCCGGAATATCTGGTGCGACGCCTCGCCCACCTGGAGGGTTGCCTTTGCATCGAAGCTGTTCACACTCATAAGCCCTCCATCGAATCGTGACAAACTATCTTGACGTCAAGATAACACCCTTTT
>Ga0307318_10000736_pt1 | contig 10737 bp, 8 predicted proteins | sample ER_DNA_367_FD_194500 | JGI IMG/M metagenome (GOLD analysis project Ga0307318, IMG submission 194500) | Bulk soil microbial communities from the East River watershed near Crested Butte, Colorado, United States - ER_DNA_367 | ecosystem: Environmental > Terrestrial > Soil > Floodplain | place: USA...
GACCACGCTGCCAGAGGCTTTAGTCCCGGCCTTGGCTGGTACCTCGGAGTCGACGTCCGCGGCCCGTCGAAGCAGGAACTAGGTTCCGCTGTCGCGCCGGGAAGGCCCGACGAAGACACGGCGCGGCCGGCTCGCACCCGCTCACCGGCACTTCAGCCACTTCCCGGACCCGCATCAACGACGCTACCCGCGCCGCCCGCGTTGCGGAAGGCCACGACCTCGAGACCCCTACAACCTGCCTCTTGACATCAGAGGGGTGCCGAAGTGACGCACCATCACCGGCATCGTCAGCTGGCGGTTGGGTCAGCCGGCCGGCCAGGTGCGGAGGGTGGGCCGGTAGACCATCTCCTGGGTGCGGCCGTCGAGGTTCGGCTCTCCAGCAGGTCGAGGTCGAAGTCGCCCGCGCCGGCGAAGACCGGCTCGTCCCCAGTCTGGGCGGACACCGGGGCCCGGTCGCTCGGGGAGCCGACCGACCCCGCGCTGAAGCTCAAGTGGGGTGGGTCCGTTCAGGGGACTCGTTTGGCGGCCAGCCGGGCGGGCTTGGGCCAGCGCACGTCCGTGACCCAGCCCAGTTGCTCGAGCCAGCGGATGATCCGGGCGCTGGAGTCGAGCTGACCAGGTAAGACGCCGTGTCGGGCGCAGGTCGGGTCGGCGTGGTGCAGGTTGTGCCAGGACTCGCCCATTGACAGCACCGCGAGCCAGGCGACGTTGCCGGCGCGATCACGGCTGGCAAACGGGCGTTCCCCGATAGCGTGGCAGATGGAATTGATCGACCAGCTCACATGATGCACCAGACCGAGGCGCACCAAGGTGCCCCAGAAGAAGGCGGTGGCTGCACCGGTCCATGATCGGGTCACCAATGCGCCGGCCAGTGGGGGTAGTAGCAGGGAAACCGTGAGCAGCGCGGGAAAGGCCCTCGAGATGCGGACCATGTCCTTGTCCCGAATCAGGTCAGGGATGTAGGCACTCTTGTCGCTCTGTTCCGGTTCGAAAAGCCACCCCACGTGCGCGTACACCAGGCCCTTGGCCAGGGCGGGCACGCTGTGGCCGTAGCGCCACGGGGAGTGCGGGTCCCCGGCCTTGTCGGAAAACTTGTGGTGTTTGCGGTGGTCACCGACCCACGTGTTGACGGCGCCCTCGATGGCCAGGCTGCCGGCGATCGCCAACGCGATCTTCAGCCGCCGGGTCGGTTTGAACGAGCCGTGGGTGAAGCACCGGTGGTAGCCGATAGTCACTCCGTGCATGCACACCACATACATCCCGACCGCTAGCGCGATGTCCAGCCACGAAACCCAGCCGAACACCCCCGCGACCGGCAGTGCGCACACAAGGGCCAGGAACGGGAAGGCGATAAAGACACCCAACACCAGCCGCTCCCGCAGGCTCTGCCGTTGCCCGGTGTGAACGACCAGCCGATCGGGGTCGGGTTGGTTCCACGGTTCAACCGGGCGGTCCACCTCATTCAGGACGCCCCCGCGGGGCGGCGGCCCCGCGCCCGTCCCGGATGAGGATGTCCCCCCCGTTGACGTGCCCGAGCCACCTGCGGACCGACTCCTGGTCGTCGTCAACCAGGGCCGGGAAGGTTTAGGACGTGGCTGCAGCTTCGACACGGCAGTCATCCGCCGTCGCCCTGGGAGGCCTCGGCGTGCTCGACTGGGCCGGCCCGCCGCACGGGGACCGTGCGCCCCCGCCTCAGGCTCGACTCGAACTCGACGAGATCGACGCGGTGCGAGAAGGCCACCGTAGTAACGCCGAGCGGTCGCTCCTCGGAAATGGTGGCCGTCCTGGGGTCAAGATGACGCCTAGAGCACCGGCCGTCAGCAGCGGCCGACGTGACTGCTCGAGGCGGATGACCCCGGGTATCCTCCAGCCCACAGCCAGCATTCACCTCACGCACAGGACCGCAAAACCATCGGCCCCCGGTCCTGCAGACCCAGGCGGCGGACCTCCCGGGCCAAGAGCGGGCTAGGGGTGGTTCGCCCGGCTGTCGCCCTCGGATCTCGGTGTGGTTTCCAGTCATCTCACCCCATCAGCATTCACCGCCGTCCGGCCCGGGATGGACCACAACGGTCCCCGCACAACGCAACGACAACGTCTAGGCAGGCCCGGGCGGCGCAACACGCAGGCCTCCGCACACTGAAGGCCTCTGGCGACGGCACGGGCTCTGGCTGGTTGTTACCCGACAGACGCAACAACTAAGCATCCTGACCGTCGGCAAGCAGAGGTCTCGCCTGACGGACATCGGTTCATGCGGACAGGCGACACCCACCGCGGGGCTCACGGTGGGTCGCCGACGATGCGGCGGTCAGCCGGCACAACAATTCCGTCAGCTGGCTGAACTGGTCGTCCGGCCGCTTCCTCAGGTGGTGGCCCAGGAGGTCGTCGACGAAGGTGACCGCTTCGGTGTAGCAGGGCACCAGGATCAAGCCCGGCAGGGCTCACCCCGGCCCCGCTGACGTCAACTTTGGGCACATCGAGTGGCCGGATCGCTCCGCCGCCGTAGGTGTGGAGCAGCTGGCAGTCGGATTCACGGGGCCCAACAAGGCGTAGTCGTCGCCCCGCCGACGTGCCTCGGACACCACAGCCAGCAGCAGCAGCAGGGACCGTCGGGTCCGATACTGGACCTGGCCACAGCGGCACCTCAAACACGACCGAGCGTTCCGGAACGGCAGCGTCGCGGAAGGTTCCTCGTGGGGCCGGGTACACCACGAGATGTCGCCAGGGCCGCCAGGGCCGGCACGGTCGGGGGGGTCGCCGCCGGCGGCTTCGATCATCCGCATGCACGCCCCCACCGGACCACCGGTGATGCCCATGCGGAGGTACGCCAATCGGGTCACCACCTCGGGCGGTGAATGCCGGCGATCAGGAACCCGTCAGCGTCGGTCGAGTCGGTCGTGGGCAGCAGCGTCGAAGCTACGCGTCACATCAATCCCGTCCGGCGGGCTCACACCCGCACACCAGCACCTCAGCCACCTCCCCGACGCGCGCCCAAGCCGGGGCGCCCTTGGAGCCGGTGTGCGTCTATCTGGGCGGAATGCATCATCTGGCGACGGGCAGACCCACACGTCAGGTCACGGACGGGGGAGACCTTCGGCGTTTGGTCGTCCGGCGTGCCGGGTGCGGCTGACTGGAGCGGGTGCTGCTGTCCATGGTGCCGACGGCCTGGCGCGGTGACGTAACTGCGAGGTGCCACTGAGGTGCGCCCGTCGGAAAGCTGGCGGAGCATTAATCGGCCTGCCAGGGCCGTTACAGCGTCGAGATCTGACCGGTCGTGTTCTCTGTCAATGCGATGGTTTCTGCCCAACCGCGTTTCTGGACGTCATGATGATCGCTGCGTCGTGGGTGTGCCGCCCGACATGTCGAGGGTCAGGATCTCGTGTCGGTGTGTGTTGCCGTCGGCTAGCGTGCGCGTATGCCGTCTGCGGTGATCGTTGTGGTGGCCGACGATGCCCAGCTGCTCGCGGATCTCGCCGGTGATCTGCAGCGACGCTTCGGGGCCGATTACGACATCGACTCGGGAACCTCGGATTGGGCTCCCGGCCACCTGCGGGCCTTGGCCCAGCAGTGTAGGGATGTTGCTTTGGTGTTGGCGGCGACCGGGCTGCCGGCAGGGGGCACCGGCGGGGTTGAGCTGCTCACCGGTGTGCGGGCTCTGCATCCCCGGGCGCGTCGGCTCCTCCTGGTCGAGCGCGGCCAGTGGCGGGGCCATCCGGTGCGGGAGGCGATGGTTCTGGGACAGGTCGACTCCTACGTCTTTGTGCCGTGGGCGCTTCGTGAGCAGTGGTTGTATCTTCCCGTAACCGAGGCGCTGGCCGACTGGAGCAAGAGCGGCCCGCCGGAGAAGGTTGCCCTGAGCATCGTCGGCCAGCCCAGCGATCGACGGGCACATGAGCTTCGGGACACCTTCAGTCGGGCCAGCATTCCGATTGCGTTCTTGGAGCCGGGCTCCGACCAGGGGCGCGCCGTGCTGCAGGAGGCGGGCGTCGGCGATGCCGCCCTTCCGGTGATGGTCATGCACGACGGGTCTAGAGCGGTCCTGGTGCAGCCAACCGACCGTGACATCGTGGCGGCGCTCGGCTTCCCGAGCGTGCCGGAGGGTGGACGGTACGACGTCGCCGTCGTCGGTGCCGGACCCAGCGGTCTGTCGGCGGCGGTCTACGCCACGTCGGAGGGGCTGAGCACGGTGATCATCGATCCGAGCATTCCCGGGGGCCAGGCCGGCACCAGCTCGATGATACGCAACTACCTCGGCTTCCCGCGTGGGCTGGGCGGTTCCGAGCTGACCACTCGGGCGATCGAGCAAGCCTGGCTCTTTGGTACCGAGATGGTGCTGGCGGAGCGGGTGGTACGCATCACCACGGACGGTCCCGAGCGTGTGCTGGACACGGAGCGCGGTCGGCTGTCGGCAAGGGCCGTGGTGATCGCGACCGGCGTCGACTGGCGTCGCCTGGCAATCCCCACCCTGGACAGCCTGCTCGGGACTGGCGTGTTTTATGGTGCTGCCCTTTCCGAGGCGGAGGCGATGACCGGTCGACGTGTCGTCGTGGTGGGAGGGGGCAACTCGGCCGGGCAGGCCGCCATCTACTTGGCGCGGCGCGCCGAGATGGTGACCATCGTCATTCGTCGTGAGTCCCTCACCGAGTCGATGTCGGACTACCTCGTCCAGGAGGTCGATGCGGCAACGAATATCACCGTCCGTCCCTACACCGAGATAGTGGGTGCGGTCGGGCGAGGGCGCCTGGAGGGCCTGTCGCTTCAAGACAGCCGCACCCGGCAGACCGAGACCGTCCCGGCGGAGGCGTTGTTCGTCATGATCGGCGCGGAGCCGCGCACCGACTGGCTGGATGGGGTGGTCGCCCGTGACCCGCGGGGGTACCTCCTGACCGGCCCGGACATCCCACCCGCGATGTGGACCCTTTCCCGGCCTGCGGCCTTCCTCGAGACCAGCCTGCCGGGGGTGTTCGCGGTCGGTGACGTCCAACACGACTCGACCAAGCGGGTGGCCACATCGGTGGGTTCCGGAGCTATGGCAATTCGCCTGGTCCACCAGTACCTCGCAGATCTACCCGCTCCACCGACCTGACGAGGTCCAAACAGGCAGACCTCGAACCCGCCGATGTGGACCACCTCCGAATCCGACAGCCCGATTGTGGTTGACCGGGCACGCACTCGGGACGCCTCCAGCGGACCGGTCGTCACCGCCCTGTGTCGTGCCTTGGACTCGGTGCCTGCGATGAAGGCCGGGATGCTGACCTGGGACCGCGGCCCGGAGTTGACCCGGCACCGGGAGTCCAGCATGCAGACCAGGGTCCCGGTGTTCTCCCGCTGCAAGGCAAGCTCTTGAAGCAGTACCCCAGGACTACACACACTACGTCGCTCAGATAGTTAAGGGTCGCCTACTTCAGAAGCGGCCATGGACTAGGTCCAGCCGAGGCACCAGTGATCGGTTTTCGCCTCGCGCCTAGCCAGATGGGGCAAGCCGCCCATCGCAGAACCACAAACTTGATCTTTAGGTCGGTCCCTGTCGCTTGAAAGGCGAGGCCGTCTAGCTACCTGGTAGGGCTGACGGTCCCAATGAACACCGCGCCCGTGTCGACCGCGACGAGCAGGCCCACGTCGATGCCTTCCTCGATCGCCTTAGCGGAGGTCAGCGGCTGCCCGTTCACGCTCTTGGCGAGCGGCAGCGTCCCAAGGCCAGGGAAGTCGGTGAAGGTGGCCACGCAGGCGCCGCTCGCAAGCCCTAGCTCGCTGCAGAGGACGAAGTAGCCATGCATGAACGGCGTCCACTCGGGGTCGCCAGGGGCGGCCTGCATGGTGTGATCGTGAATCGGCGGGATATCGCCCTGCGGCGTTCCCGTCTGCGGCGCGATCACGTAGAAGTTCTGCACCTTGGCGTTCGGGATGTGTGAGAGCGGGTGTCCGGCCTGGGCGAACGTCATCCTCACCTCGACGCCGTCGACCCACACAAACTCGTAGCAAGCGCCTTGGTGCGTCTGGCTGACGCAGTTCACGGGGCCCTCGGCGGCTTGTGTTGGCGGAGCCGCCGAGAAGAACATCGAGATTGCAAGCGATGCAACCGCGGCCGCAATTAAACGACTGATCGGGCGACGCATGGGCTCTGCCTCCTTGTCGTTCCGGGAGCTAGTCAACATGGCCAGCGAGCATTCGCTCACGCACGTAGTAGCGAAGTGGCCCCGAAGCTGGGTTTCCCCATCCTAAAGATGTGAAACTCACGGCGCTTGGCTTAGCCGACATTAGTGGGTGACTGCCACGCGGGGTCACGCGAGCGCGTCGAACGGCGCCTCGTGCCGATCGCGGACGGCCCTGTTCTGGCGCTTTGACCTGCTCGACGAGTGCGGCGTCGGAACCGATCGTCGCGGCAACGGTGTTTGTGCGCCGGGTTTCACCCAGGCCGCGTCCATTCCGAGGCCGCGTTCGCGATGCTCTTCGGTGTGACACCGATCCCCGCCAACAGCGGGCAGGTCACCAGCCGGTACGGCTGAACCGTTACGGCGACCGGCACATCAAACGGCACTGGAAACCGTGGTCCAGATCCGAATCCCGCACCAACCCGCGACCCGACCCGCGACTACCTCGCCCGTCGAACCGCGGAAGTAAAGACCCGCCGTGAGATGAAACGCTGTGTGACTCGCTCCGTCGCACGCAACCTAGATCGCCTTATCGAAAACCGGACTGCAGCTGCTTCACGAGGCATAGGAGCGTCGTACGCCTTTTCGCGCTGCGGCCTCAGTGAACGTCCGGTGGGTTGCTGCGCCGACTGCGGTGTGTGACGGCGTCGGGGCCACGCCCGGGAGCGCGCATCACCAGCGGTACCAGGAGGCGGCCGAGGGGCAAAAGCAGCAACCAGCACAGTGCCGCCGGTACAAGCCCGAAGAAGGCCGCTCCAATGGACAGCAGGAAGGCGGCTGAGGTGACGACAGCCCGGGCGGTGAACTCGCGCAGCTGGCTCGGCCGCAGTGCGGTGTCCGTCAGGTGCCGACCGACGGCGTAGAGCCAGGTCACGGTGAGGGCAATGCTGCTGACGGTCATGCTGGCCGCATAGAAGACCACCGGGAAGTTGTCCGACTCCTCGAGGCGTGCACCGAGGACCGCGGTGGGGAACGGCATGAAGCACACGGTCATCAGGCTGATGAGGTTCAGCCAGATGAGGCCGTGGTCGAAGCGGCGGAGCAGGCCGAACATCGTGTGATGAGCGATCCAGAACTGTCCGATGACGAGAAAGCCCACGATGAAGCTGACGACCTTGGGCCACTGGCTGAAGACTTCATGCTGCAGATCCTGTGCCTCGGTGGGTATCTCAATCTCCGCGGTCAACGGCAGCACGAGAAGGGTGATGACGATGGCAAACACCGCATCACTGAAGAAGACAAGGCGATCCATGCCCTGTGACTGAGAGGCGTCCGACATTTCCATGGGCGCGCCGGTCTCCTGTCCCGTGCCAATCCGGTAGCCCCGGGGGTCATTAGCACCGACGTCGAACCCAAGGGTTTCGGCCAAGCATGAGGCTAAGCGAGGACGAGCCTGGACCGCCATTCGGCGAAGAGTGCGCTCGTGTGGCACCGCCCGGGCCGCGCCCTATCGGCCCGAAAGGCATCACCCGCCAAGATGGCCTTCGTGATGGCCAGGTACCAACGCTGATGACTGCCTGACGGCTCGGTCCCGCCTGGAGTCGAGGCGCCCCATGTGCGGAACGCCTTCACCTCATCTGCCGACCGCCTTCACATCAGCTGCAGCGGCTGGTCAAGAGGCGCCACGAATAGCCGTTATCGCCAGGTCAGCAACCGTGCGACCAACAGCCGGAAAAGCGCGAGTCCCGATCGAGCGTTTGGGCCCTTGTCATTGGCAAGGGCGAACGACGATACCGCGACGGTCATCGCCGAGCCCTCGGCTCCGACGTACTCGACCAGCACACTGCGGTAAAGGTGGGCAAGTCGAGTTCGGTCAGGCTCAGCCAGGTGCGTGATTACGGGTGGCGTTTCGGACGTCGTCGGCGACCAAGGCGGCGTTGATCGCCATGGCCGCCGTGGATCCCTCGCTGGCGGCGGTGATGACTTGCGCCCGGGGGTTGGCGACGTTGCCGGCGGCCCAAATTCCGGGCACGCTGGTGGCACCGAGGGAGTCGTGGGCTGGCCACCCGTCACCGTCGAGGGCGCAGCCGAGGTCGGCGAGGAGGGAGCTGTTGGGCACGAACCGAGGCGGCACGAACAGCACCTCACGTGAAACAAGGCGCCCGTCGGTCATCTCAACACCCGTGAGCCGATCATCGTCGATGACAACTTGGGCGATGTCCCCTTCGACGACGCCGACGGCGCGGGCGGCGAACTCGGACCTCTCGGTGTCGGTGAGCGTCCCTGATGCCGTGAAATAGACCACGTCCTGGCTCCACTGCCGGACGATCTGGCCGTACCGGACGGCCTCGGATGTGCCACCAACGACGCCTATCGGCCGGTCGCGGACCTCCCAACCGTGACAATAGGGACAGTGGAGCACGTCGCGGGCCCAGCGCTCGGCGAGGCCGTCGATCACTGGCAGCTCGTCGCGCAGGCCGGTGGCGACCAAGACGCTGCGAGTGCGCAGCGATGAGCCGTCCTCGACCCGCACGTCGAATCGGGTACCTTGCGTGGTCGTCGCGCACGGCTCGACCTTGCTGACGGTTCCCCGCACGAGGTCTGCGCCGTAGCCGGCAACCTCGGCACGCCCGGCCGCCAGCAGCTGGGCCGGTGGCAGTCCATCGGAGCCGAGGAAGCCGTGCATGTGGGTGGCAGGTGCATTGCGGGGCAGGCCGTCGTCGACCACGGCGACGCGACGCCGAGCACGCGACAACACCAGCGCTGCGGACAAGCCGGCCGCGCTTCCGCCAATCACCACGACGTCATGGATGTCCACATAGGAAGGGTTGCCCATGGAACCGACGCGGGCAATGGGACAGTGCTGATTTGGAGAATCGGGGGCCGCAATGGGTCTGAAATCGATCGGAAAGGCACCTGGACCATCCGGGCGGACACTGCCGCCGCGTCTGAATCGGGAGCCCGAGCAGATCGTTCGACTGAGAGCACCTCACCGTTGCGGGAAGGCGGAGCTCCACCGAATGCCGTTGACCCAAATCGAAACTCTGACTGCCGGTTCATTCGGAAGGCGGTGCTCGACCTGGCCTGGCTTGCCCGGAGTCGGCTGCGGCTGTTGAGGTATTGGTCGAGGAGCCGGATCGCCATCGCGCCGAATCCTCCGCTGCCCAGGGCCTTCCGTGCCGCCACGGCAACTAGGAGCCGCGGCACTGCTTCTGGGGCGCGCTCGCGGCAAGGCGGTCCATGGTGGGTGGGAAGCGGATCGCGGCTGTACACCGGCACCCTGTGGGTGGCGGGCACTTGTGCCCCTTCTTGCTTTGGTGGCCCGGGACGACACTCAGTCAGGTCGTTACGACGATCTTGCCGCGGGCGTGATCGACCTCTAGGTGCCGCATCGCCGCGGTGGCCTCGGCGAGCGGGTAGATGCGGTCGAGCACCGGGCGGATTTCACCTCTGGCGGCCATTCCGGCGAGCTCGGTGAGCCGTTCCCGGGTCCGGCGCGGCGCGCGGGATGTGCACGCGAAGGCCGAGGAGCCGCCCGAAGAGCCTGGCTTTCGCTATGAGCCCGATGGGGCCGAGGTACTCGCCGTGGCCCGGGTTGCCGCCGCCGGACAGCACCAGCCCGCCGCCTGGCGCGACCACGCGGCGCAGATCCCGCAGCCTCCGGTTGCCGACCAGGTCAAGCACGACATCTTAGGACCGGCCGGTGCGGGTGAAGTCTTCGCGCGTGTAGCCCGAGAGTCGTTGTCGGTGTGGTCGGGATCGGCCCATGCTGGCGTCGCCTCTTCGGTCGGCAGGTCCGGATGTTGACTTCGCCTCCGTTGTCTGGTCGATTGCCTGTATGTCGGCGGCAGCTCCGCTAGCTGGTCGCGTCCAGGAGTTGCGGGTGCTGCTCGACGCGGTCGAAGGGCCGAATTCCGGCTCCGGCGTCGCGATGTGGGGTGAGGCGGGTATCGGAAAGACCCGTCTGGTGACCGAGGCGAGTCGCGTCCTCCATGAGAGGGGCGTCGCGACCGTCTTCGGCGCCTGCCTACGGATGTCCACGACTGTGCCGTTCCTCCCGGTAGTCGACGTGCTTCAGCAGCTTCTGGTCCTGGAGAGCGGTCAGCTCATGACCCACGCCCTCAATCGATGCCCCACCTTTGTCCGAGGCGAGCTTTCGGCGCTGGTTCCCGAGCTGGTAGTCAACGACTCGGCCCCGCTGGTCCAGAGTGAAGACGACGCATGGCGCCGCCTTCGGCTCTTCGACGCCACCCGTCGCCTCCTGGTGGCGTTTGGGGAGCAGACCCCGGTCGTGGTGGTCATCGAGGACCTGCATTGGGCGGATCCGTCGACGCTCGAGCTGCTTGACTATCTCCTGGCGGCCGGTCACCGCACCGGCGTGCCGCTCGTCATCACAGGTCGTTTGGAGGAGGCCGACGCCGGCTGGCTGGAATCGACGGTGATCCATGGCGGCATGGTTCGCCTCGAGCTGGGCTTGCTCAATCTGGAAGAGACTCGGGAACAGGTTGCCGGGTTGCTGAAAAACACTCTTGGCGACCGTGACGCGCAACGGATCTACCGGCGCACCGGCGGTCACCCCTTCTACGTCGAGCAGCTCGTGTCCGCAGTCGGCCCAAGCGGCGGGGGTGAACTGCCGGCAGGGTTGCGC
>Ga0307318_10000739_pt1 | contig 10726 bp, 7 predicted proteins | sample ER_DNA_367_FD_194500 | JGI IMG/M metagenome (GOLD analysis project Ga0307318, IMG submission 194500) | Bulk soil microbial communities from the East River watershed near Crested Butte, Colorado, United States - ER_DNA_367 | ecosystem: Environmental > Terrestrial > Soil > Floodplain | place: USA...
GGCAGCTCGAGCTGCGCCCGGGATCGCGGATCGAGGTGGGCCGCAGCGACGTGCCGGTGCGGCTCGCCCGGCTCAGCGCCTCGCCGTTCACGGACCGGCTGGTGGCCAAGTTCGACCTCAGCATCGCCGGGTGGCGCGGGAACGGCCGCTCGCGCTGACGCCCGCCTGGTCCGGGTGACTCGTCGGGGTCGCTGCGAAGTGTCGGAGCGGAGCGGAGAACTTCGTGGGGTGACCATAGGGTGATGGCGTGTTCGAGGAGGTGCGGATCCAGGGGGTCGGCGTCATCGACGACGCCGTCCTCAGGCTGAGTCCCGGCCTCAACGTCGTCACGGGGGAGACCGGCGCCGGCAAGACCATGGTCGTCTCCGGTCTGGGGCTGCTGACTGGTATGCGAGCCGACGCCGGGCTGGTCCGCGCCGGACGGCGGGCCGCCGTCGTCGAAGGGGTGGTCAGCGTTCCCGTGGGCCATCCGGCGCTCGAGCGCGCCGAGGAAGCCGGCGCGGACGTCGCCGACGGCCTGCTCCTGGCGCGCACCGTCGGCGCCGACGGACGCTCGCGAGCCCACGTCGGCGGCCGAAGCACCCCCGTGGCGGTCCTCACGGAGATCGGGGAGACCCTCGTCGCCGTCCACGGGCAGGCCGACCAGTGGCGACTGCGGCAAGGTGACCAGCACCGCGAGGTGCTCGACGGGTTCGGCGGCGAACCGGTTGCGGAGGCGCTGCACGCATACCGGGAGACCTTCGACGCCCTCTCGCACGCGAGCGGCGAGCGCGACCGGCTTCGGCAGCTGGCGCACGAGCGGGCCCGCGAGATCGACGTCCTCCAGGCGGGACTCGACCGCATCGAGGCCCTCGATCCAGAACCGGGTGAGGACGTCGCCCTGCGAGCGGAGGACGAGCGGCTGTCGCACGCTGACAGCCTTCGGCTGGCGGCGGCGCGCGCCCACGCATACCTCGTCGGTGAGGAGGGGTATGCGACGGACGCTCCAGTCCCGGTTGTCGACGCTCTCTCTGGCGCCCGGTCCGCGCTCGCACCGGTGAGCGACCACGACGCCGCTCTCCGCGAGCTCGAGGGCCGGGTCGCCGAGCTGGCCTACCTCGCTGCCGACCTGGCCGCAGACCTCGCGTCGTACCTCGCCGACGTTGACGTCGACCCCGCGCGGCTGGCCGAGGTGCAACAGCGCCGGGCCGACTTGGCGGGTCTGACTCGACGCTATGGCGACACCATCGACGACGTCCTGGCGTGGGGCAAGGAGGCGGCCGCGACGCTGACGGAGCTGATGGGTGCCGACGACCGGGTGCAGCAGCTGGACGCCGAGACCGCCCGGCTGCGAGCGGAGCTGGCCGGTCGGGCGGCCACCCTGACGGCGGCGCGCCACGCCGCGGCGGTCGAGTTCGGCCGACGAGTCACCGAGGAGCTGGCCCATCTGGCGATGGGTCGCGCCGAGATCTCGGTGTCGGTCTCGTCGCGGGACGACCCGGACGGGCTGCCGGTCGGGAAGCGGACCGTCCGCTGGACTCGGTCGGGAGTCGACGACGTCGACATCCTGCTCGCCTCGGGCCCCGGCAACCCGGCCCGCACGGTGGCCAAGGCCGCGTCGGGCGGGGAGCTGTCGCGGGTCATGCTCGCGATCGAAGTGGTCGGGCGTACCGCCGCGGTGCCCACCTTCGTGTTCGACGAGATCGACGCCGGCGTCGGCGGGCGCGCCGCCGTGGACGTCGGCGCCCGGCTGGCCAGTCTGGCCCGGCACGCCCAGGTCGTCGTCGTGACGCACCTTGCGCAGGTCGCGGCATTCGCCGACCGGCACCTCGTCGTCCGTAAGAGCGACGACGGCGTCGTGACGTCGAGCCAGGTGGCGGTGCTCCAGGGCGACGAACGGCTGCAGGAGCTCTCCCGGATGATGGGTGGCGACGCCACCTCGGCAGCGGGGCTGGAGCACGCGCGTGAGCTACGGGACCAGGCGGCGGCTCTGCGCTCCCCATCCGGTCGGAGGCGCTGAGCGCCAGTCTGGGAGCGCCGCCGGGGCGCGGGCCCACACCCGCGCGCGTGGCACCATGGACGGCGATGTCGTTCAGCCGAGTGCGACCACCGGTGGTCTCCTCGCGGCCTTCGGCCCCGGCGGGGCTCGTCGTCGCCGCCTGGGGCCTGCTCCTGGCGGTCGTGACGGTAGTCCGCTGGCCGGTGCTGTCCTGGTCGGCAGGAGCGACGTGTCTGGGCACGGTGTACCAGGCGGTCAACGCCGTGCCCACGGTCCTCTTCGACATCGCGGCCGGTTGCGCCATCGCGTCGGTCGCCGTGCCGATGCTGGTCGGGGCGCTGGGTCACGGTCGGCCGCGCGACGTCTCGCGGCTGGAGTCCGCAGTCCTCACCTGGACCGTGCTGATCCTCGGACTGTGCTCGCTCGGCGTCGCCGTCGCCGCGCGGCCGGTCGCGAGCGCACTGGTCGGGGACAGCGGGTGCACCGGTGCCGCCGAGGCGGCGGCCGACATGCTGCGGTGGTTCGCACCCCAGCCGCTCCTGCTCGGTGTCGGGATCGTGCTCGGTGGCATCCTCCGCGCGCACGGGCGCCCGCTCGCCGCGGCGGCCGGACCGGCGCTCGCGGCCATCGTCACCGTAGGCAGCCTGGTGACGTTCCGCATCCTCGCGTCGGCCGGGGAGACCACGGGCGTGTCCGGGTCCCACCTCGCCGTGCTCGCCGGCGGGACGACGCTGGCCGCGCTGGTCCTCGCCGTCGTCCCCGCGGTGGTGGGCTGGCGGGACGGGGTCGCGATCCGTCCGGTCTTCCGGATCCCCAGGATCGTGGCCGGTGAGACCCGCGGCGTCGCGCAGGCGTGCGTCCTCGCCGTGCTGGCGCAGCTGTTCGCCGCGGTGGCGGCCGTGGTCGTGACATCGCGGTCGGGCGTGGGGGTGCTGCCGGTACACGCCTACGGCCAGGGCACTCTGCTCCTCGCGTACGCGGCCCTGCTGTGGCCGCTGGTGGCCGGCGTCGGGGCGCGGTTGGCCGGCGTCCCGATGGCACCCGTCGGCCCCGTCGAACTCGACCAGACCGTCGTGCTGACGCGCTCGGCGCGGCACCGGAAGCCGCCAACGGTCGGCACGCTGGCCGGGCAGGCGCGCGCCGCCGTCGCGCTCGGTGCCGTCGGCTGCTCGGCCCTGGCGGCAGCCGCCGGCCCCGTAGGCGGGTTCTTCAGCGGCCTGGACCGGGCCAGGGAGACCGCGCGGGGACGCGCCGCCCTGGAGGCGCTCACCCCCGGTCTCTGGTCCGCGGCGCCGACCCTCATCCTTCTGGGCTTGGCGGCCGTGCTCTCGGCGGCGCTCTACGTGCGGGGTCGGCCGTTCGTGGCCGGGGGAGCCATCGCCGCGGCATGGCTCATCGCCGGCGGCATTCCCCTGGTCGCGGTCATGCCCGGCGCCGCGCCGGTCTGGACCCTCGTCGCCCTGGGCGCCGCTGCCGTCGTCGGGATGACCGTCGCAACCCTCGACCTGCTCGCCGCCACGTCCCGGGCGTGGGGACCGGGAGCGCTCGCCGGCCTGGGCCGAACCGTGCTCGTCGGCGTGTTCGGGGCGGCGGCCGGAGCCGCTGCCGGCGTGCTGGTCGACCGGTGGTGGAACGTGTCGGGGGCCTGGGCCAACGCCGGCGTCGCCGTGGTCCTGGCCGCCCTCGGTGCACTGGTCACCGTGGCCGCGTTCGCCGCTTTCGACCGGGACGTCGTCCGACGGCTCTGGCGGCCTGGGCCGCGGGGCGGCGACCAGCCGGATGCGTAGCCACGCCGTCGGAGGCGCCTCGCCGGGCGCTCACCGACGCGTGACATAGACTGCAATCCCGTGGTGGAGCAGACCAAGCACATCTTCGTGACCGGAGGCGTCGCCTCCTCGCTCGGCAAGGGCCTCACTGCCAGCAGCTTGGGGCATCTGCTTCGAGCGCGCGGTGTACGGGTCACGATGCAGAAGCTGGACCCCTACCTCAACGTCGACCCCGGGACGATGAACCCGTTCCAGCACGGCGAGGTGTTCGTCACCGACGACGGCGCCGAGACGGACCTCGACATCGGACACTACGAGCGGTTCCTCGACGTCAACCTGCAAGGCAGCGCCAACGTCACCACCGGCCAGATCTACAACCGGGTCATCGCCAAGGAGCGCCGCGGCGAGTACCTCGGCGACACCGTCCAGGTCATCCCGCACATCACCAACGAGATCAAGGCGCGGATGCGGGCCACCGCCACCGGCGACAAGGACGCCCCAGACGTCATCATCACCGAGATCGGCGGCACGGTCGGCGACATCGAGTCGCTGCCGTTCCTCGAAGCCGCCCGGCAGGTGCGCCACGACGTCGGCCGCGACAACGTCTTCTTCCTCCACGTCTCGCTCGTGCCGTACCTGGCGCCGAGCGGCGAGCTCAAGACCAAGCCGACCCAGCACTCGGTGGCCGCGCTGCGGCAGGTCGGTATCCAGCCCGACGGTCTGGTGCTCCGGGCGGACCGTGAGATCCCCGACGGGATCAAGCGGAAGATCTCGCTGATGTGCGACGTCGAGACGGCGGCGTGCGCGGCGGCGGTCGACGCACCGTCCATCTACGACATTCCCAAGGTCCTGCACCGGGAGGGCCTGGACGCCTATGTGATCCGGCGCTTGGGACTGCCGTTCCACGACGTGGACTGGCGGGAGTGGGACCGGATGCTTCTGCGGGTCCACGACCCGGAGCACGTCGTCGAGATCGCTTTGGTGGGCAAGTACATCGACCTGCCCGACGCATACCTTTCGGTCACGGAGGCGCTGCGGGCGGGCGGGTTCCAGCACAACGCCAAGGTGCTCATCCGCTGGGTGGCCAGCGACGAGTGCCAGACGGAGTCCGGCGCCCAAAGGGCCCTCGGCGGAGTCGATGCGGTGCTGATCCCGGGCGGGTTCGGGGTGCGCGGGATCGAGGGCAAGGTCGGGGCGATCCGGTGGGCCCGGGAGCGCCAGGTGCCGACCCTGGGCATCTGCCTCGGCCTGCAGTGCATGGTGATCGAGTTTGCGCGCAACGTCGCCGGGATCGAGGGCGCCTCCTCGTCGGAGTTCGACCCGCAGACCCCGGCCCCGGTCATCGCGACGATGGAGGAGCAGAAGGCCTTCGTCGACGGCGCCGGCGACCTGGGCGGCACCATGCGCCTGGGCCTCTACCCCGCGCGGCTCGCCGAGGGCAGCATCGTGGCCAAGACCTACGGCGTCACGGACGTCGAGGAGCGACACCGGCACCGTTACGAGGTCAACAACGGGTACCGGGCGCAGCTCGAGGAGTCCGGCCTGCTGTTCAGCGGGTTGTCGCCGGACCGCGAGCTCATCGAGTTCATCGAGCTGCCCGTAGATGTGCATCCGTACTTCGTTGCCACGCAAGCGCATCCGGAATTCCTCTCCCGACCGCACCGCGCCCACCCGCTGTTCGCAGGACTGGTCGAGGCGGCCCTGGACCGGCAGCGCGGCGAGCGCCTCGTCGAAGTGACTCGCGATGCCTATTCGGAGGGCTACGTGTCCCCGCAGCCGGTCTCGGCTCACTCGGGCTGACCCGTGGACCTGCCCCTCGGGACTCTCGCCGACCTGCGCGACGAGGAGGTCGAACCGACCGTGGTCTCGTCCGAGACGCTGTTCGAGGGCAAGATCTTCGACCTGCGCCGCGACACCGTGGACCTCGGTGACCACGGCCGCGTGACGCGGGAGTACCTCCACCACACCGGGGCGGTCATCGTCGTGGCCCTCCGCGAGATCGACGGTGTCGACCATCTGGTGATGATTCGGCAGTACCGGCACCCCGTTCGCCGCAGCGAGTGGGAGCTGCCCGCCGGGGTGCGCGACGTCAGCGACGAGCCGCCCATGGTCACCGCCGCCCGAGAGCTGGCGGAGGAGGTGGAGCTGCGGGCCGAGCGGTGGGACCTGCTCGTCGACCTCTTCGCGTCGCCGGGGAGCACGTCCGAGGTGATGCGGATCTTCCTGGCGCGTGACGTCTCGGAGGTCACCGACGGCGCCTTCGAGCGGAGCGGCGAGGAGGCGGGGATCACCGGCATGTGGGTGCCGCTCGACGACGCCTACGCCGCGGTCCTCGGCGGCCGTATCCACAACCCGGGCGCCGTGGTCGGCGTCCTGGCCGCCTGGGGATCCCGGCAGCAGGGCTGGTCCTCCCTGCGGCCGGCCGACGCGCCCTGGCCGTGGTACCCCCTGACCGCATGACCGACGAGGGTGGCGTCCGCGTCAGCGTGTGCCTCGCCGCCCACGACGGAGCGAAGTTCATCGGCGAACAGGTCCGGTCCATCCTCGACCAGCTGGGCCCGTCGGACGAGCTCGTGGTCGTGGACGACGCGAGTACCGACGGGACGGTCTCCGTGCTTGAGTCGTTGAGTGAACCGCGAATCCGGTTGCATCGCAACGAGTCCAATCTCGGGTACGTAAGGACGTTCGAACGGGCGCTGGGTCTGGCGCGAGGCGCATACCTGCTACTGTCCGACCAGGACGACGTCTGGATCCTGGGCCGGCTGGAGGCGATGATCGCGGCCCTCGACCGAGACGGGGTGGTCGCCACCAGCGTGGCGGTGCTCGGAGCGCCTCCGGGACCGCCGCGGTGGCCTCTGCGGGACGAGGACTCGCACCGGTATGCGACGAACGTCGCCGCCGTGCTGGTCGGCGTGCGCTGGTATTTCGGCTGCGCGATGGGGCTGCGACGCGAACTGCTTCCGGTCGTGCTCCCGTTCCCGCCGTGGCTGACCGAGTCGCACGACCTGTGGATCGGGTTGGTCGGCAACGTCCGGCACGAGATGCGACACCTCGAGGCGCCGTCGGTGGAGCGTCGGCTGCATGGGTCCAACCAGACTCCGCTGCGGTGGCGGTCGCTCCCGACGATTCTCCGGGCGCGGGTCATGCTGCTTCGATGCCTGGTGGAGGCCCGCCGCCGGTCGGTTGGGCGTAGCCGCGGCAGGGACTAGGTCGTCGGGATCTTGACCCAGATCTCGTAGCTTCCGCTGCCGTAGCTGTTGTCGAAGGGCAGCTTCCCGAGCATTCGGTACTGGCCGTCGGTGCGCAGCTGCGCCTGGAGCACACGATCGAGCTCTTGGGTGACGGTGAAGCTGAGCACGACGAGGTCGAAGTGGCCATCACGAACGGCGGCCTGGTATCCGGGCTCCCCAGTCAGCCGGTTGCCTTTTGGGTCGGTGTAGTCGATGGAGTAGGTCGAGGTCCACTGCTCGGGCGTCGTCTCGGCGCGGAGGTAGTACTGCGGCACCGAGTCCGCCTCGACGAGGTACTGACGGTCGGGCGCGAGCTGCGGCCGGATGGCGGTGACGAGCGGTGAGCTGTCCGCCCACCCCTGGTAGAGGTGCTGGGACTGCGTGATGCCGAAGGTCAGCAACGTGACCCAACAGGCGATGGCCACCTGAGGGAACCGGAAGTGCTGTCCCACCAGGGTGCTGAGGCCGACCCCGGCCATTGAGGCCGCGAACAGCAAGCCGAAGCCGACGTGTTTGTGCAGGGATACGGTCATGTGCAGGTACATCTGGTAGGCGGGAGCCAGCAAGGCCGTACCGCAGAGCAGCCCACCGAGGGCGAGTCGCCACCATTGCGGACGGGCGTCGCGTCGTCGCCAGCCGAACCACGCAGCGCCAAGGATCGCCAGGGCGACGATGCCGCCGCCCCATTGCAGGCAGCTCACCAGCAGGTCCACCGGGTTCGCGTCGCCGTGCTCCCGAGCGGTCGTCGTGGAGCTGAGGCCTCGCAGGTACGCCGGCCCGCCGAGCGCCAGCCCCCCAGCGAGCAGGACGGCGGTAACGCCGCAGAGGAGCACAGCCCGCCGCAGCGCAGCACCCCAACGGCCGCGCTCGTAGGCGGACAACGCGGCCAAGCCCGCCACGGTGGGCAAATACATGAGGGTCGCATACTTGACCGCCACGCCGAGGGCGACAGCAACGGCGGCTGCGAGGATCAGCCCGATGCCGACATTGGCGCTGGAACATCGGCTGCTCCGGACCGCCAACCAGGCGGCCAGGGCCAGCATGAACAGGGCGGCGGCGTCGTAGGTGGCGAGGTGTCCGAGGAACAAAGTCGACTGCGTCGTGCTGAACAGCGCCGCGGCGCCGACTCCGGCCATCTCGTCGAAGAGCAGCCGCGACAGCGCGTAGACCAGGATCGTCGCACCGAGCATGAAGGCGAGGCTGAGTGCCCGTGCGCCCGATAGGCCGAACGCCGAGTCCAGCGCAGCGGCCGCGGGCGGGTAGAGAAGGGGGGAGCCGGAGAAGTAGTCCGTGAACTCGGACCGGAGCGGACCCCCCTTGGCTATGGCGTCGAGCTGCAGGTGACCCGCGTACAGGTAGAGCGCCTCGTCGTCGAAGGCGGTGTTCTGCAGCCGTAGCGTGAGCAGAGTCTGCACGGCCAGTATCCCGGCCAGCACGGCACGACCCACCCAGGCCGGGCGCTGGACGCGTGAGCGCCTCCTGAGCGACGCCCGCGACGGCTGGCGCGTTCGGGAGGTCGGGGTGGTCGAGACCGCCATCTAGGGCTTCGTCACGTCGAAGCCGAAGACGTCGTTCTGTGCACTGGCTCGGAACTGGGCGAGTGCGCCAGGGTCGCTGTCGACCCGCCAGTCGGCTCTACGGAGGTAGTTGAACCAGTTGAACCCGACGACGTCCGACGAGGCGGCCACGCCGGCAAAGAGATCGGCGATGTCCTTGGCCTTGCGCGAGCCGCTTTCCACGCCGGTCTCCAGGATGAGTAGGGGCTTCTGGGAGAACGTGCGGACTTCGGTCCGAGTCGGACCGAACAGCGTCGCGAAGGTGCGCTCGCCGCCCGTCTCGTAGTACCCCACGACGCCGATCCAGTCGACGTAGGAGTCGCCGGGGTAGAACGGCTTCAGCGGCACCTCAGGCAACGAGTTGACGACATTGGGGCTCCACACCCAGATGACGTTCGTCGCTCCCACATCCAGGAAGATGTCGTGAACCCGCTGCCACGCCCGTGTGAAGTCGGCCGGCGAGGCGTTCCGGGTGCCCCACGGGTACCAGAAGCCGTTCATCTCGTGCGCCAGGCTGATCGCGACCGGCAGGTTCAGCGCTCGGACGTCCGAGGCGACCTTTCGCACGTAGGCGTCGGTCGCACCGTCGGCGATCGCCGCCAACGACGGCGAGTACGGCTCCCACGACATCACGGGCAACGCCCCGATGTCCCAGGCGTTCCGCACCCCCTGACCGTTGAAGCCGTCGCCCCAGCCGGCGAAGTACAAGAGCATGTTCGGTTGTTTGCCCACTTTCGCCGTGAACGCCTCGACCGGGCCCATCGACGTCGGAGCACCGTCCATCCCGGCGCCGAAGTACTTCCGCGACGGCGTGAGCAAGGGTCGGACGTCGTACGGAAGCGCCGGTGCCGCGGACGGCTTCGTCGAGGGCGCGAGGGCAGGCGCCTGGGCGGTTCCCGCGGCGGCGGGGGCGGTCTGTGGCGCCGGCTGTGCAGTGCATCCGACCAGGCCGACGAGAAGGCCCAGGAGCGAGGCCGACAGCAGGGCGGCCGAGGGGCGCGAGCGCCCCACCGTGACCGCCGCGGACCGCGACGTCCTTGTCACCGGACTCCGGCGCTGTCCGGCTGGACCAGGATGCGCCCGACGGTCAGGGCGTAGAACAGCCCGGAGGCCAGGACCAGGGCGAAGTCCCATGGCACCATGGTCGACATCCGCCACAGTGCCGCACCGACCCAGACCAGAGCGGTCGCGCTCCCCCAGGCGACGACACCGACCCAGAAGCGGCGGTTCCGGTTCGAGTCCCTGGCGCCTGAGGAGCCGGTCGCTCGCCACTCCAAGGGGCGGCCACGCAGGCAGTCCCAGATGGCGAACAGGTGCGCCCAGCCGTACATCATCTGGATGGACCAGGCCTCGAGCCGGAACGGCGCGCGGTGCCAGAGCGGGAGGACCACCGCGGCGTAGACGATGCTCGGCAGGACCAGGGTCATGTTCTCCAGCCGCAGGCTCCACGGAACCAGCAGCAGCAGGAGGACGGGGATCAGCGGGCCTAACACGGTGAAGAGCGCCGTGTGCACGTAGTAGAAGAACCCCGACACGTAGCACAGCCGCGTTCCCACGCCGAGCTTGGTTCGCCAGAACGTCGTGGTGGTCAACATGGTCAGGGAGCCGGAGCACCATCGGTACTGCTGCGAGAGAAAGGCGTCGACGGAGTCCGGGCAGATGCCCGTGGCCAGCACCAGGGGCACGTACCGAAGGGTCCAGCCACGACGGCGAAGGTCGAACCCCGTGTGCACATCCTCGGAGTGCTCGATCAGTGTTATCCCGCCGTTCTCCTCGAGCGCCGCTCGCCGGTAGATCGCGCAGGTCCCCACGCAGATCGCGCCACCCCGGGCCTGGCGAGACACCTGAATGGTGCGGTAGAAGAACTCCTGCACCGCGCCGGCGCCCCGCTCGACCCAATTCTGGTAGTCGGTCACCCGAAAGAACTGCGGCGACTGGACGATCCCGACCCGCTCATCGCCGTCCAGGTAGGGAAGCAGCTCGTCCAGCAGGTCACGGCGCGGCGCGAAGTCGGCGTCGAGGATAAGAATGTACGGCGCGGAGGCCAGCTGGAAGCCGAAACGGAGGTTCCCGGACTTCTTGAACCAGCCCCGGTTCGGGCGGCTGTGGTACCGGAAACCGTGCTCCCGAGCCAGAGCGGCGACATCGGGGTCGCCGGCGTCGTCCAGGACGTAGGGCGTCACCCGTCCGCCGTAG
>Ga0307318_10000742_pt1 | contig 10723 bp, 8 predicted proteins | sample ER_DNA_367_FD_194500 | JGI IMG/M metagenome (GOLD analysis project Ga0307318, IMG submission 194500) | Bulk soil microbial communities from the East River watershed near Crested Butte, Colorado, United States - ER_DNA_367 | ecosystem: Environmental > Terrestrial > Soil > Floodplain | place: USA...
TGGACTAGCCTTTCTTGATGGCTGAATGCACTACGCAGGGAATCAGCCTGTCAGCGTCGGCGAAGCGTTAGCGGAAATCGAGATGGTTAGCGGTAATACCGCTGGTGAGAAACAGGCGCGATCTTGGTCGCGAGCCAGGTCCCCCAACGAGCGAATCACCAAGCCACGCACCGGCGAGCCAAAACGTGCCAGTCCCAACATCGACGAAATAGTCGACGAGTGGGGTCGGCAGTCGTTTCCCGCAAGCGATCCCCCATCCAATTGGTGAATGGCCGCTCGCTCTGCATAACTGCCGGTGATTTCACGCGCGTTGGTCCCCACCACCCCAGGAGTAAGTGACGACGGGCGGGATCATGTGGCCCGCTTCGTATCACGTACGGGAGCAACATGATCTTGACAGTCAAGCAGCCCGTACGCTCACCCCTGCAACGGTGGAGCTAATCAAGATCACCTTCCGTTGAACACGCGATACTAGAACATGGCGCGAACAGAAGTTCTGGACGATCCATCCGTCGTTGCGGTGGAGGCCGTCGCAGAGATGTTGGGCACAGACCTACGCGCCGGACTAACCTCCGCCGAAGCGTCGCGCAGACTCCGCGCGGACGGCCCGAACCAGTTGCGCGCCGCGACGCCGGTGCCCACCTGGCGCAAGATCATGGCCCAGTTTCAAGACCCGCTGATCTATCTGTTGCTCGGTGCGGTTGTCATCTCTTTGGTTGCCTGGGTGATCGAGGGTCGGGCGGGTTGGCCCGTGGATGCGCTTGTAATTGCCGCTGTTGTCGTTTTGAACGCTGCGCTGGGTTATGTGCAGCAGGCCAAGGCGGAAAGTGCGGTCGCTGCGCTTCAACAAATGACAGCGATTACCTCAGCGGTGATCCGCGACGGCCAGGTCATCAGAGTGCCCGCCGACGAGCTTGTGCGAGGAGATCTGCTCGTTTTGAGTGAGGGTGAGGCGGTTGGAGCTGACGGGCGGATCTGCCAAGCTGCTGCGCTGAAGATCCAGGAGTCCTCACTGACCGGCGAAAGCGAGGCCGTACAAAAGGAGGTGATCACCTTGTCGGCCCCGGCCGCCCTTGGTGATCAACGCGGCATGGCGTTCAAAGGCACGGCCGTCGTGCAGGGGACCGGCCAAGCCGTCGTCACAGCAACCGGAATGGACACCGAGATGGGTGCCATCGCCGAGATGTTGGAAGCGACGCAGGAGGAGCCGACTCCACTCCAAAAAGAAGTAGGCCGGATCGGGCGGATGCTCGGCATCGCGGTGATCATCATCGCCGTCGTCGTGGTGCTTACCGTCTTCTTGATCTCTGATATCCGTACGGCCGCCGATGCGGTCACGGTGCTGCTGCTGGGAGTGTCCTTGGCGGTAGCCGCAGTTCCGGAGGGCCTGCCCGCAATCTTGTCGGTAGTGCTGGCCCTAGGCGTGCAACGGATGGCCAAACAGAAAGCGATCGTCAAGAAGCTCTCTTCGGTGGAGACTCTTGGTTCTGCTTCGGTGATCGCCTCCGACAAGACCGGCACCTTGACCAAGTCGGAGATGACGATCGAACGCGTAATGACCGCATCAGGTAACACCTACATCACTGGTGTCGGCTACACACCGGTGGGCCGGGTCATCCACGAGGGGGATGACTTGACCGAAGGTCCGGTGAAAGTGGAAAACGTGGTGGTGCTAAGCGGCGGCAGTTTGGCCAGCAACGCCGATCTACGCGAGTACGACGGCAAGTGGCAGATCGAAGGCGATCCGACTGAGGCGGCCTTCCTGGTGGCCGAACGCAAGCTGGGGGCCACCGAACGACGGCTGCAGCGGTTCGAGCGGGTGGGTGAGATTCCCTTCAGCTCCGAGCGCAAGCTGATGTCAACGATCGAAAAGGATCATGATCAGTCCGACGCTTTGATGTTGATCACTAAGGGAGCTCCAGACGTCCTGCTCGGTCGCTGCACTCGGGCCCGGATGGGCATGGATGTGATCGATCTAGACGATGAGATCCGGCAGCGCATTCTGGCCGATGTCACCGAACTCACCGACGACGCACTGCGGACCCTGTCGGTGGCCTACCGCCCGCTTGCCGAGGGCGAGGACGCCGAGCCGTCAGAAGCTCTGGAACACGATCTGATCTTCGTTGGAACGGTCGGGATTATCGATCCGCCTCGTCCGGAAGCCGCGGTCGCCATTGCTGATGCTCATCGAGCGGGGATTCGGGTCATCATGATCACCGGCGACCATCCTCGTACTGCGGCACGCATTGCCGCTGACCTTGGGATTGTGAAACCAAGCGCACCAGCACTAAGCGGTCTGGAGCTTGACGAGCTGGACGAGGCCGCTTTTGCTGCCGCGGTGCAGACGACGTCTGTCTACGCCCGAGTCGCGCCTAAGCACAAGCTCAAGATCATCGACGCGCTGCAGGCAGACGGGAATATTGTCGCGATGACCGGAGACGGGGTCAACGACGCCCCTGCCTTGAAGTCAGCCGACATTGGCATCGCAATGGGCCTTACCGGCACCGAGGTGACCAAACAAGCGGCGAAGATGATCTTGGCCGACGACAACTTCGCCACCATTGTGCATGCGGTGCGTGAGGGCCGAGGGATCTTCGACAACATCAAGAAGTTCCTCCGCTACCTGCTCTCCTCCAACATGGGCGAGGTGCTGACGGTGTTCTTGGGAGTGGTACTCGCGGGCGTGATCGGCTTGACGGGGTCGGGGGAGGCCGTCGTACTGCCGCTCCTGGCCACCCAGATCCTGTGGATCAATCTGATCACTGACTCCTCACCCGCTCTTGCCATGGGCGTTGACCCCGAGACCGAGGACGTGCTGGCTCGCCGGCCGAGAAAGTTGACCGACCGGGTTATTGACGGACGCATGTGGGCTGGCGTGCTGGAGATAGGTGCGGTAATGGCTGTCCTCACGCTGCTCAGCATCGATCTCTACTTGCCTGGTGGTCTTTTCGAGGGTGTGCAGAGTCTGGATAACGCGCGCACCGTCGGCTTCACAGTGCTGGTCTTCTGCCAGCTCTTCAACGCGCTCAACGCCCGCTCCGAAACCACGAGTGCTTTTCACCATTTGTTCGTCAATCCGTGGCTGTGGGGCGCCCTTGCTGTTTCGATCGTGCTGCAGGTCGCTGTGGTGCATCTCGGCTTCCTCAACCTCGCCTTCGGCACAGTGCCGCTGACCTGGGACCAATGGCTGGTATGCCTCGGCATGGCAAGCGTTGTCCTCTGGTTCAGCGAGCTTCGCAAACTCGTCGTGCGAACCTGGTATCGCCGGTCTGCCAGAAGTCCGGAGTAGCTCAACCACCTCTAGAAATAGCCGTTGTTCAATCCGCCAGGTCGGCCGTCGCCGGCCTCTCGGCGACGTCTTGGACCATCGCCCGCAGCGCCTATCGGTGAGAGGGTAGCCGAGCCTCACTGCACCTGCGGCGAGCGCGGCGACGCACGCTCGATACGGTGCCAAGGTGACTGAAGTGGAGAGCATGGAACAGGTGATGATCGGCGCCCGGGTGAAGCCCGTCCTCGAACTGGACGGACTGCGGTTTCGGGACCTGAACGGCAACGGTGTCCTCGACCCGTACGAGGACTGGCGGTTGAGCGCGGCGGAGCGCGCTGCGGATCTGGTCTCCCGGATGACACCAGAGGAGAAGATCGGCCTGATGGTCATCAGCTCTCGGACGATGGGCATCTCTCAGCCAGATCCAGAACTCACCAGTCACGACGGGGCTCTCGACGAGCAGTACCACCGCATCAAGAATGACCCGCACAACACTGCGGGCCTGCCGTACGAGGGGACGACGCAGCAGATCACCGAGCTGCACATGCGGCACTTCATCATGCGGGAGACGCCGCGGGGGTCACTGATCGCGGCCTGGATCAACGCAATGAATGAGGTCGCCGAGGGCACCCGGCTCGGCGTCCCCGTGCTAGTGGCCGCCAATTCCAAGAACGAGCTGGGTGGCTTCAAGCTGGGCTCCACGCCGAACGACCAAGACTTCACCCAGTGGCCCGGCACGCTGGGCTTGGCCGCCACGGGAGATCTTGATCTTATTGCCGACTTCGCGGCGAAGTCGCGCGCGGAGTGGGTCGCCTCGGGGCTGCGCAAGGGCTATATGTATATGGCCGATACGGTCACCGACCCCCGCTGGTTCCGGAGCAACGGGACCTTCGGTGAGGACCCGAACTTCAACGCGGCCGCCATCGCAACCGTGGTGCGAGGCTTCCAGGGCGAGCATGGCTTGGAGCGCGACGGGGTGGCGTTGACCACTAAGCACTTCCCCGGCGGGGGCGCGCGTGAGAACGGCTTCGACCCGCATTACGCGGAAGGACGGTTTAACGTCTACCCGACGCCGGGGTCGCTGCAGAAATACCATCTGCCGCCGTTCCAATCCGCCATCGATGCCGGCACCTCCAGTGTGATGCCGTACTACGCGATCCCGTCGGCGGAGCAGTCGGCCATGCCCCAGCCGCCGCTGACCGAATTCGAGCCGGTCGGATTCGCCTTCAACAAGGAAGTGTTGGATCTGTTGTCGACGATGGGGCACCGGGGCTACGTCAACTCCGACTCAGGCATCCTGTCCAAGATGGCCTGGGGAGTGGCCGAGCTGAGTGTGCCCGAGCGGGTTGGGAAGGCGGTGATGGCCGGCACCGACATGATCGCCGACACAAACGATGTCGGCTCGATCCGGGAGGCGTACGTCCGGGGGCTCTTCAGCTCTGAGCGACTGGACGAGGCAGCGCGCCGGCTTACCGAGGAGATGTTCGCTCTCGGCCTGTTCGACAACCCCTACGTCGACCCAGAGCAGGCCGATGCGGTGGTGGCCAACGACCGGTTCGCCGAGGCGGCCTGGGCGGCCCACCTAAAGTCGGTGGTGCTGATGAAGAATCACGACGGCACACTGCCGCTGCGGCGGGACTGGTTGGCCGGTAAGCGGGTCTACGTCGAGTTGTTCGAGTCGGATCTGCGGGTCGCCAAGCTCGACGGACTGCGCGCGGATCTGGCCGCAGCGCACCCAGATATCTCCTTCACCACCGACTACGGCAACGCCGACGTGGCCGTGGTCTTCCTCAACCCGTTCACCGGGGACTACTTCCAGTCCACTGGGCTGCTGGACCTGGAAATTCACGAGGCCACCAACATCAATCTGGCGAAGATCAAACAGATCCGCGCTGCCGTGCCGCAGCTGGTGATCGGCCTCAACGTGATCCTGCCCTGGTTGCTCGGCAACGTCGAACCGCTCGCTGACGGGCTGGTCGCCGGATTCGACACCCGGACTGAAGCATTGTTCGAGGTCATAGTCGGCAACGTCGCGCCGAGTGGCCGGCTGCCATTGACCTTTCCCCGCGACTCTGACGCCATCGCCGTGGATGAGAGCGGCATCTGCGCATCGCCCAATGACGTCCCTGGCTACGACAAAGAGACCTATATGGAAGGCCGGCCGTACGTGTACGTCGACAGCGACGGCAACAACTACCGGCTCGGGCACGGCCTGTCCTACCGCTGAGCGGACTCCGGTACGAGCATCAGCTCCGGCCAAGCGGAAAATGGGGAACGTCAGCATCCGCAATGCTGTCAGAACGTACATACCGGTCCGTTGCTGTCCCGAAACGGCAGTATCGACTGGTTCTGCCTGTCACGGTTCGACTCCTCGGCGGTGTTCTGGCGATCCTCGGAGACGCCGACGACGGCTGCTGACGGCCGGAAGCGGTTGACGGCAGGTGGGGATTGGAGCTATCGTCCGGGGACATTCGTCGGGGATGTACTACCTGGCGAACCCCGACCGGGGACTCGGGCCGAGTGGCCGGGCAACTTCCCGCAGGCCTTTCAGCCATCTTGGGCTGGTCCGGGCCGCCGACGTCATCCAGGAGGCCAAACGAGAAGAGGACCCGCGGTCGCTACGCGGTCACATGTCCCTGCGTCGCACGCACGCTAACCACCCGCCCCATCGGAGGTCGAGGGGCGCTCCCGCTCAGCCTGGAGCGGGTCGACGCCGAGAAAACCAAGGACATCGACGGCCACCGCACGCAGGGCGACCTCGGGCGTGACCGGCCAGGCCACGGATGTGTCCTGCTGCCCAGCAAACTGAAGGGCACCCGCCCGGATGCTGTGCTGTACGAGCGGGTCAGCGGGGTCCGCCGCTAGAGCGGCGAGCAGGTCCGCCAGTTTCTGAGCCTGCTCGGCGAGGTCACCGCGGCCGCTGTCCTCGGCGGTGGTGGCCGCGCGGGCCAGCAGCAGGCAGCTGCCACCCAGCAGGTCGAGCTGCCTGGCGTGCCCCGCCTCGGCGCTGACAGCCGCCCGGCGCCGCTGCCAGAGCAGGGAGTGCCGCGCCACTGCCGCGCCGACTCGTACGATGCGAGCCAGCTCCGAGAGCTGGGCTGGCAGGTCACGAAGCTTCGTTAATGCCTGCTCCGCGAGCCCTGTGTTCCGATCGCGCAGACTTTGCGCGGTCAGCCGCAGGCCTTCGGCCATCTCGTCCAGCGCCGCCACCTCGGCGCGCTGTACAAGGCGAACCGGGTCTGGTGTGAACAAGACCTGACTGAACACCAGCGCTACGCCCGCACCCACAAGCGCGTCCAGCAATCGATCGAGACCGCCCTCGCCGCCCGCGGTGGTTACGGTGAGGATCGCTGCAGAGGCGGCCTGGGCGGTGACCACCGGGGCCCGGTCCACCAACTGCGCCAGGAACATCGCCACGAAGGTGGCGATCCCAAGCGCCGAGTAACCGGGACCAAGGAGCCAGAGGCCTGCCTCGCCGCATATGATCCCCACCGCCACACCTATCAGCAGCCGAACCGCGTTGGTTCCCCGCTGCCCGAGCGAGGTGTTCAGCGCCACGACGGCAGCGATCGGGGCGAAGAACGGGATGTGGTGCTGCATCACCCGTGTCGCGATCAGCCAAGCCAGCGTCGCCGCCAACGCCTGCTGTAGCAGCAACCACGCGTCGGCCGCCAGCCGCTGTGGTAGTGCCGGCGGCAGCTTCCATGCACGCATCTGCGCCACCTCGCTCTCAGCTCCGCAGCACGCAGGGGCGTCTTCGATCATGCCGTATTACGGCGTACCGATGATTTCCCCTTCGGTCACGGGCTTAGCTGCGTTTGTGGTTGGCGCGCCTTGGCCGCCTTGGAGTGAAGGCGACCAAGCCGAGCGCGTACGGGGTTGATCACGCGGAGTGGATCAGGCGGGTTGATCACGCAGTGGATCTCTCCGGGCATCAGGAGTAGGCGATGTTCTCGGCCTTCAAGATGTCGGTGAAGGCCTGCCAAGCTTCGGTGAACAGCTCAGGACCGGAGAACCCGCCGAGGGCGTGAGCCTGTCCGAGATGCGGTTCCAGCGAGAAGAAGCCGTCGAACCCGTCAGCGCGCAGCGCGCGGATGGTTTCCACTAGCTCTCCGTCACCCTCACCGGAGGTGACCACCTCACCGGTGTCGAGCCGCGCGTCCTTGATCTGCACATAGGCCAGATGCGGCCGGAGCATGGCGTACGCCTCGGTATACGGCCGGACCCCAACCTGAACGAAGTTGGCAGCGTCCCAGGCCACCTTGAGGTGCTCAGATCCAACCGACTCCACGATGTCGAGACAGCGGCGCGGGATGTCGCCGTAGATTTCCTTCTCATTCTCATGGAGCAGCACGACCCCGGCGTCTTCGGCCACCGATGCCAGCCCACTCATCCGACGCAGCACCTCGTCTCGGTGGTCGTCAGGATTAGATCCGTCGCGCATGAAGAAGGAGAAGATCCGGATGAAGGGCGCTTCAAAGAAGCGGGCAACGTCGGCGGCATGCTGCATCCGTACCAGATGCGGCTCGAAGTCCTCGTCGATGAAGATTTTTCCGATCGGTGATCCGATGCTAGACACCTTCAGCCCATGGGCGCCCAAGATCCTCTGGGCTTCGTTCAGCCGGTCGGTGTCGAGATCGAGGATGTTTGTGTCCCAGGCACTGCGAAACTCCAGGTACTGGAGTCCAAGCTTGGCGACCAGCGCGCACTGGGCCTCGAAGTCAGGTGATATTTCATCGGAGAATCCGGATAGTGTCCACATGGACTCATCACTCCTCATCAGCAGGCAGTATTTCCATCAAGTCACACTTCGCGCCGCGGCACCACTTGTTGCCAGTTGTTGCTAGCTGGCCCTTGCCGAAAGACGGCCCTGCAACTCACGGCAACTGCTTGGCATGTCGGCCAGCGATGCGAAAGACTGCGCCCACAGTCGGCCACGAGCCGGGCACGAACAACGATTTCGACACAGGGAGGGGAGGCCAATGGCGGACACAGTGAGATTAGGGATTATCGGGCTGGGTGCCCAGGGCTCTATCTATGCCAAGTTCATCGCCGATGGAATGGTCCCGAACATGGAGATCGGGGCGATCTGCGATATCGATCCAGCCAAGGCTGAGCTCGCCCGCTCGACATATTCGGGGGTGCCGTTTTACACCGACTACATCGCGATGCTGGAGAGCGGTGACGTCGATGCCATCGTCACCACCGTGCCGCATTACCTCCACCCGGAGATGGGCATTAACAGCCTCGAACGGGGCATCCACGCTCTGATAGAAAAGCCGGCCGGTGTGTATACGCGTCAAGTCAAGGAACTCAACGAGTTTGCCGCGACGAAGCCGGACCTGACCTTCGCGATCATGTTCAACCAGCGCAACAACCCGCTCTACCAAAAGATCAAGGAAATCGTCGACGCGGGCGAGATCGGTAAGCTGCGGCACACCAGCTGGATCATCACGACTTGGTGGCGCCCACAGGGGTACTACGAGCAAAGTGACTGGCGGGCCACGTGGGGTGGTGAGGGTGGCGGCGTCTTGGTAAACCAGGCGCCGCACCAGCTCGACCTGTGGCAGTGGATCTGCGGCGTGCCCAAGTCGGTGTACTCGAAGGTCGCGTACGGGTTCCGCCGAGACATCGCAGTCGAAGACGAGGTGACGGCGCTGGTCGACTACGGCGACGGCGCCACGGGTGTCTTCATCACTGCCGTCCACGACCTGGCCGGGACGGACCGGTTCGAGATCCTCGGTGACAAAGGCAAGATCGTTGTCGATCAGTCCAAGACCGCCACGGTGACGCGGCTAGTCAAGGACGAGCTCGAACTCAGCAAGGGCATGGGCATGGAGGACGTCATGAGACTGTTCACCGGACAGGTGGACACGGCCGAGTTCTACTCCAGCGAGGTGATCGAGTTCGACATCCCGTGGGGTCTTCAGCACGCCGGGGTCCTGGAGAACTTCGCCGCCAACATTCTCGACGGCACTCCGCTCCTCGCGCCCGGTTCGGATGGAATCAACGGTGTCCGGCTCGCCAACGCCATCCACCTATCCAGCTGGACCGGCAAAGAGGTGCCCCTGGACTTCGACGAGAGCGAATATCTCGCCGAACTCAATCAGCGCATCCGGGAGGAAGGAAAGTTCCCCGAGAAAAGTTAGCGCGCCCAATGACCACAGCTGTGGTGATCGGTTGCGGCGACGTCTCAATCGTTCACTTCGGTGCCTTGGCATCGCTCCCGGAAGTCCAGCTGGTTGCTGTCGGCGACACAAATACGGAACGGCTGATGGCCGCCGTGGAGGACTATCACGTCCCCGGATATGCCAATCACGTAGCGCTGCTGAAAAAGGTGCGACCCGATGTGTGCACATCTGCACGCCACACGACCAGCACGCGGCGGTCGCGGTGGATAACCTGGAGCTCGGCGTACACGTGATCTTGGAGAAGCCGCTGGCCCATACCCTTGCTGACGGCCAGCGGTTGGTCGAGGTGGCCGAACGCGGCTCAGCCAAGATCGCAGTCTGTCTTCAGAACCGCTATAACGTGCCGGTGCAGGCAATGCACAGACTGCTGTCGTCAGGAGAGCTGGGCAGCGTGCTGGGTGGCGCGGCTACCGTGCTGTGGCATCGTACGGCCGACTACTATCTGAGCCGACCCTGGCGGGGCACCTGGGAGGGCAGCGGTGGTGGCCTGCTCATGAACCAGGCAATCCACACTGTCGATCTCCTTCAGTGGCTGATGGGCGACGTTACGGCGGTCACCGGGCACGTCTCATCGCGAGCTCTGCGCGACGTTATCGAGGTGGAGGATACGGCCGAGTTCGTGTTGGAGCACCAAGGCGGAGCGCGCAGTGTCTGCTACGCCACCTTGGCGAACGTGATCAACGCCGCTGTCACGGTGGACATCGTGACGGAGAGGGCCACTCTCAATCTGCGCAGAGACCTCGCCGTCAGCTACGCCGATGGCCGAAGCGAGGTCGTTTCGGAACGGCAGGCGCAGTCAGGTGGCCGGGCCTACTGGGGCCTCTCCCATGAGGTTCTCATTGAAGACTTCTAGAGCCGGCTGGATGACGAAGAACCTTTCTGGATCAGCCCTCGCGAGGCAGCGAAGTCGCTGTGGATCGTCAAAAGCGTCTACCAACAGACCTATCCGGAAGCCACAGCCCTGATCTCCTAACGCCTGGCGCTTAACTGTGTCTCTTCTCTTGACATCAAGAGTTAAGACACAGTTAAGCGTCAGGTTTCAGAAGAGGTCGCCGTAGCCGAGCTGGATCAGGTTCTGCCGTGAGGTCGCGAGGCACTCGAAGGGGCTGCGGCCGTACTGGTCGTCCTGCTCGATCAGAAGGTACTTGGCGCCGCTTGACAAGGCTTGGTCGATGATCGCCTTGAAGTCGAGATTGCCCTCACCGACCTCGGCGAACTGCACGATCCCCGTGAAGGCAGCCATAAAGGCCGACTAGTCGCCCTC
>Ga0307318_10000745_pt1 | contig 10696 bp, 9 predicted proteins | sample ER_DNA_367_FD_194500 | JGI IMG/M metagenome (GOLD analysis project Ga0307318, IMG submission 194500) | Bulk soil microbial communities from the East River watershed near Crested Butte, Colorado, United States - ER_DNA_367 | ecosystem: Environmental > Terrestrial > Soil > Floodplain | place: USA...
TAGGGACGGCGGCTTCACCTTCCAGGAACTCAACCTGGCCATCGACGACATCAAGAACACCGCTGTGCGGGGAGCCGATCTCTCCTACGACTTCGTGAACCGACCGGCCTACCACCACGCCTTGGCCACCGCGGACACCGAGTTCCTGCGACTGACCCTCAACCTTGCATTACAGAACGGCCTGCAGCCGATCTCTCTAGTACATGCGCTTCAGAACCACGACGAGCTGACCTACGAGCTAGTGCATTTCGCCGCCGCGCATAAGGACGACACCTTTAACTTCCGGGGTGCCGATCTGACCGGCGCTGAGCTCGCCGTGACAATCCGCGGCGAGCTTATCGAGCGGCTCACCGGTGATGCCGGTCCCTATAACTCGACATTCAGTACGCACGGCATCGCCTCCACCACGGCGACTATCGTCACCGCCTCGCTCGGCTTCACCGACCTTTCAAACCTGAACCGGCAGCAGATCGAAAAGATCAAGCGGGCGCACCTGTTGCTGGCCATGTTCAACGCCCTTCAACCCGGCGTGTTCGCGTTCTCAGGCTGGGACTTGTCCGGGATGCTGACGCTGGAGCAATCACAGTTGCCATGGCTCCTGGCGACCGGTGACACCCGCTGGATCAATCGCGCGGCCTACGACGTGATGGACTACCAGCCCAATGCAGGCGAATCAGCGGCAAAGATGCCACGCGGCGCCAGCTTGTACGGATCGCTCCCAGAACAGCTGAAGGACCCCAGTTCGTTCGTCTCGCGGCTCCGTGACATCTTGGTGTTCCGAACGCAATACGGCATCGCGACCGGTGTCCAGGTCGATGTCCCACCCGTGACCAACAAAGCCATGCTCGTCATGGTTCATCGCCTGACCAGCGGACTCATCCAGGCCACCGTATTGAACTTCTCCCCCAATCCCATAGCGGGCACGGTCACATCGGAACACCTGCCAACCGGCAGCCAGGTGATAGACATGTTCACCGATCACGTTCTCACCGAAGTTGACCAGACGCATACCTGCCTGGTCCGGCTCGAACCTCATCAGGGGATGTCGCTGCTGATCGTCCCCGCCTCGCACGAGGCCTAAGCCCTCTGGTGGCGGTCCTCCACTTGGTGATGAGACCATCGCGAACCGACTGAGTTCCAGCTCAGTCTGGGGTGCGGTCCGCAGTGTTATGAGATCGGATGCATTGCGGTCTGTCCGCAGCGTCTGCTCGAGATCGCGGCGTTACTCGATCTGCTTCGAGCAAAGATCAACATCCTTACTGCCGGCCTGCTGCGCACGAAACCCGGTTGAACTCAATCTTGGCCGGCCAGCGGCCATGGGTTCTTCCTACATGACCCGAGCCCTTTGGTCTGCTGCATCATCACCGGTGCCCGCCTCCCCGGACCCGGGCAATCCAGGTGGTGCTTGCCCAGGGCGTGGCCGAACTCGTGATTAATCAAATAGCGTCGGTAATTGGTCAGGTCAGATCCATACGAGTCGACGCCGAACACCCAACGTTTGGCGTTCAGCACGACTCGATCGCCGTTCTGGCAGGACACCTCGCCGCGGGTCAGGTACGGCGCACATAGCCGGTCGGTCATGTTCGGCGTCACGATGTATGCGTGCAGCGAAGCCGACTGCCCGACTGGCACCAGCTCAAACCGCCAGCGCCGGGTGCCGCGCCAGCTGCGTGGGTCATCGAGCACCCACTGGATCAGTACGGCAGCCGTGTCGGCGTCGATGGACAAGCCGTCTTCCACCCGGACGTCATAGCGGATCAAGGCACCGTAGGAGGACCTCGAACGGACAGATTTCCTCGCCGCCTGATATGTCCCGGGCCCGCTCTCCGGCACGTACACCTTGTCCAGACTCTTGGCCTTGCCCCTAGCTTGCAACTTGGTTGTCCCGATGCGTGTAGGCGAGGAGCCGACGGAGTGCGCGCCTGCTGGTTGATTTGGCTGAGCTGCGGAGCCCCTATTCGTGCCATTGATGATCAATGCGACAGCGACGGCAAGGACCATCGTTGCTGCGAGCACCAACGCGCGCCGTGCCCAGTAGGTCTGCACGGATTCGGGCCCGACCGGCTGCAGCAGGCCGCTCATAGAGCCCGAGCGTAGGCAGCTGGGCACGGGCCGGGCCGGCGGCACGCCGCCGTGAGAGCGGGTTGTTTGCACTTGATCGAGGTACGGGCAAGATGCTGCTCGGCGTGCTCAGCGTCAGACTGACCATCGTCACGGATAGGGAGCCGCTGAGGCGACACCCATGCCGGCACTTATGATCACGCCGAAATCCAGTCAACGCAGTTGCGCGCCAATGCCTGCTCGCATGTCCACAGCCCCCGAAGGCCTCAAGCACTGTTGACGGCAGTATGTATGTACACGCTGACATCGTGATCTGCGTGTACAACGATGGCCACTGAGGCGGAGGATATGTCCCGTGTCGGCGCGGCGGCCACCTCACACCACTTTCGCTGGTGAGAGACCCGATGCCGCCGATCGTGATCTCCGCGATGTCGAGTCGGCTTGACCGGGACGGCGGTGTTGGGTGCGCCTGTGATGACGACGTCTCCGGACGCCGAGCGGGACACAGTCGGCGACGTAGACGATGCTTTCCGCGATGGTAGACGGCAGGTGGTTCCTGACGCGGCTCGTATCTCACCGTTGATCGTGACATCGTCAGGGTGGTTCAGTTCGGTCTCGACCCAGGGGCCGAGCGGGGTGTAGCCGATGCCGCCCTTGCCTTGAAAGATCTTTTCGTCGATGGTGTTGCGGTCGACGTTGGTGATTGTCCAGCCCATCACGTAGTCGAACGCGTTGGCCACGGTGATGCCTTTGGTGTCACGGCCGATCACTGCGGCGAGTGGTTGTTGAGCGTCTTGTTGTGGGCGATGGCGACCAGGACACGGGGATCCACGGGTGGCAGCAACCACGCTCGATCATGGGCGATGACATCACCGGTCGGCACCGGCGCTCCGCCTGTCCAGTCCTCGATCAGGCCCAGCCGTCGTCGGTCCACGTGGCATAGAACGGTCCGGCATCGGTGGCGAGCCGCGCAATCCGCATGTCACACCACCGCCGTCATGCCGCCATCGACGTACAGAATCTGCCCGTTAACGAAATCCGAAGCCGGTGAGGCGAGGAAGATCAATGCCCCCACAAGATCCTCCACCTCACCCCAGCGGCCGGCGGGCGTCCTCGTCTTCACCCACTCGGTGAACGCTTCGTCGTCGACCAGGGCCTGGGTGAGCTCGGTGGCGAAGTAACCCGGTGCGATGGCGTTGGCTTGGATTCCGGCTGGTGCCAGGTCAGCGCACAGCCCCTTGGTGAACATGACGATGCCACCCTTGGTCGCGCCGTACGGCGTAATGCTTGGCCGGGCGAGCAGGCTCTGGACCGATCCTATGTTGATGATCTTGCCGCTGCCGCGGTCGACCATGCCCCGCCCGACTCTTTGGGAAAGCAGGAAGGCGGCCGACAAGTTGGTGGCGAGCAGGTCGTTCCAGTCCGCAAGTCCAAACTCGAGGAACGGCGCCCTCCGTTGGATTCCGGCGTTGTTGACAAGAATGTCCGGGGTGCCCCAGAGCCGCTCGACATCGGCGATGCCCCGGTCCACTTCACCCTGGTCGGTGAGCTCGAAGGTGCTGACCAGTGTCTCGCCACCGGTGGCCGTCGCCAGCGTCGCGGCTGCCGAGGTTGCCCGGGCTGGGTCGCGACCATGGATCACAACCCGGGCGCCCGCCTCGAGCAGGCCCTTCGCGAGCGCCAGCCCGATTCCCCGACTTGAGCCGCTGATGAAGGCGACCCGGCCGTAGAGATCGAACAAGTTCACGCAGACACCGCTTCTTGGCGTCGCTCATGGAGGGCGTCGGGGATCCGGGTCAGGTCGCGGGCCTTGGTCTCCGGCGTAAGGAAGGTTGTGGCGAAGGTGATCACACCGAGGACGACGGTATAGATCGCGAGCGGGATCCAGGAGCCGTTGAACTCCTTGATCAGGATTCTCGGTCATCTGCTCCGTGAACCGGTGGCGTAAGAGTTTCGCTCATGCAAGCCCATCTCCTTTGAGAGCTTCTGCGCCGGGATGGGCACTCCACCGACCGCTTTCGGGCCCAGCGAGAGGATGAGCGTCACGCTAACAGCATAGAGAACAGGCGACAACTCTCTGAACGGCTACTTTCTATTGCATCATCGGGTTCGACAGCTGTCTGACCGCGTCCTTGAGCTCGCCGGCGATCGCCTCAACGAAGTTGTCGTCAACTTGATCAGCGATCAGCGTGGCACCGATGGCGAGTGGCTGTTCCGCGCTTGCCCACGGTGGGATAACGGTAGCCACGCAGTAGACACCGGGGTGGACGCCGTTGTCATCGGTGGCGTAGCCGCGTTCGCGGGCGGCCCGGACTCTGGTCAACAACTCACTGAGGTTCTGCACGCTGCGGTCGGTGAGACGGGGAAAGTGTTGGGGTCCGGTGAATCGTCCAGCAATCTCCGAATCGGTGAGCGTGGTCAACAAAGCGTTGCCGACTGCCGTCGGAGCCGCAGGGAAGCGACTGCCGATTCCGGCGGCCATCCGCATCGGTGCGCGGCCTTCGTGGCGGGCCAGGTAGAGCACGTCGGTGCCGTCTAAGACGGCGATCTGGACGAGTTCGTGGCGCAGCAGCGGAGCCGCGGCACAGAAGGAGTAAAAATCTCGGACCGGGTTGAACCGGCTGATGTAGGCGCCGCCGAGTTCCACGGTCCGCCGACCCAAGAGATACCCAGTCGAGGTACGGACGATCATGTTGCCCTCTTCGAGGGCTTGGCAGAGATTGAACGTCGAGGATTTCGCAGCGCTGATACCTCGGGCGATCTCCCCTAGGGGAATTGGCCGGCCGTCAGCCTCTTGCAGCAGGGTCAGGATGCGTAGGGCACGGGTGACCGCAGGGGCGGCGGTCCGCTCGGAGGCGGGGCGAGAATCAATAGAAGTCAATCGTGTCCACTTCGTTGATCAATGGCGTGCCGTCTAGCAGCCGAGTGGCGTTGGCGGCGAATAGTTCGGCGATCAGTCTATCTTCGGCGGCGTTCAAGGCCGCCGTGTGCGGGCTGACCAGCACATTCGGCTCCGACCATAGTGGGCTCTCCTCAGGCAGTGGCTCAACGGCGAACACATCGAGAGCTGCGAAGCCGATCCGACCGTCCTGAAGTGCTTCAATGAGCGCGTCCTCGTCGATGACGGTGCCGCGGCCCACGTTGACCAAGATCGTTCCAGGTCGAACTTTGGCTAGCACGTCGACCCCAATGAGCTTCTCGGTGGCTGCGGTGCCGGGCAACGTCAAAACGATGGCATCGACGTCAGCAACAGTGTCGGCGATCTCTTCCACGTGGATGATCCGGTCGACGTGGTCGACCGGGCGGGCATGCCGGCTGGTGCCGATCACCGACGCCCCGAGGGCCGACAGCTTCCGTGCCACCTGTGCGCCGATGCCGCCGAGACCCACAACCAGCACCGTCATCTCCGACACTTGTTGCATCTCCCACCGGCCTGTCCAGCGCCGCGCCTTTTGCTGGCGTAGCAAGCGTCCGAGACTCTTAGCGCCCGCAAAGACTCCGAAGACAGCGAACTCAGCCAACGGCCCGCCGTGCACACCTGCTGAGGTCGTGAACTTGATCCGCTTCAGCTGCTCAGAATCAAGATTGGCGGCTTTCACCTGGCTGCCGCCGCCGGCCGCCATCACGTGTACCCAGCGCAGACGTGGGTTTGCCTTTGCCGTGCGGTTGAGCACCGCCGGGTCGACATCCGGGATTCCGTAGAGGGCCTCGGCACTGTCAAGCATCGTCTCGAACGCTTGCTGCTGTGCCGCGCTGCGTTGGAATTGAGGGTCGCCACTGAAGTCGGCGGGATGACGCATGGGCGGATACAGCGACTGATCACGAATGAGTGAGACGCGGGGCTCCAGTCGCTCAATCAAAGCGCAGTTTTCTTCGCTCAGCGGCGTGGCAACCACGACGCGCAGCTTCGGGTCTTGAGTCGCCACCATGACCTACCAAATCTTTCGACGCTATCCCTGCTCGTTAGGGTAGCCCGCGGTTCTCCTAATTGAACAGTGTTCCCCCGATTGACCATCTGGTTATCATGTGGCCATGGCACGGACGCCAAGCTCGATGAAACGGTCACGCGTTGGAGTAATCGGCCTCGGCGTCATGGGACGGCCGATGGCAGCCAACTTGTTGTCGAAGGGCGCCACGGGCGTCGACATCACGGGTAGAAACAAAACCAGGTATGGCGATCTGCTCGACTCTGGTGCCCACTGGCATGACAGTCCGCGCTCGCTCGCCTCGAGCGTCGACGCCATCTTGTTGATGCTGCCCGATCTCCCGGAGATTGAAGCGGTACTTGGCGGTCCCGACGGCGTCCTCGCCGGCAGTTTTGATCACTTGCTGCTGATCATCTCCTCTACGTCCTCACCAACCGGTGTGCGAGAGCTCGCCCAGCGCCTGCGGGCGTCCAGCGACGGCGCCGTCACCGTCGTCGACGCACCTGTCTCCGGTGGCAGTGAGGGAGCTGTCGCTGGAACCTTGTCGATCATGGTAGGGGGTGCCGACGAGGACGTGGCGCAGGCCATTCCGATCCTGTCCGCCTGCGGCAGCCCGGTCCACCTCGGTTCACTCGGCTCAGGCCAGGTTGCGAAGGCGTGCAATCAGATGATCGTTGCCGCAACCATCCTGGCCCTCGGCGAGGCGGCCGTATTGGCACACCGCAGTGGGCTCGACCTCGACCAACTGTTCACGCTGTTGGCCGGCGGCTACGCGGGTAGCCGTCTTCTCGACACTCGCCGCGTACGTCTGGTGACCGAGGATTACTCACCCTCTGGAATCGCACGCTACATGGTCAAGGATCTCGACTTCGCAACCGCAGCCATCGAGGCCACCGACACCCACCCCGCGCTGCTGCCCGCCGTCCGCGCAGCCTTCGCCGAACTCACGCGTCTAGGCCTGGGCGAATACGACATTGCGGTTACCCGGCGGTACACCGAGCTACGCCGCCCGCCAAGCGCGTACATCGCAGATGCGGCGGCCGATAGTCATCAGCCAACAACTGAATCAGACTCCTCTTGAAGGAAGTCGACTATGATCATGGGCCCATTCAGGCTGTGCGCTGGATGAACTTGTGGCGCCACGACGGATGCGCTCCCGGAGTTCACAAACCGGTTTGGGCGACGATCCGGCCGGAATTGACCGCGTCGACGAGGGCTTGGTAGTCGCGCTCGTTCTGGTCGGCGTACGCGGCGGAGAAGTCGGCGATGGCCCGGCCGAATGCGTCGCTGTTGCCCAAGTAGGCGGCGATTGCGATTCGGTCGCCTGAGCGGGCGTGGGCGCGGGCGAGGGTAGCTCCGCACATCCGGGAGTACGCCGTCATGGCCGAGGTGTTCATGGTGTCGACGTCTGCCGAGCCTTTCCAGTCCCTTAGCTGGCGAAGGTAAAAGTCACGGGGCTGTCCGTCGAAGCCAGTCACGCGCTGCCAGCCGAGGAAGATGTCGCTGGCGGCCTGCATGAGGCGCTGACCTGCGACGACACGCTGCCCATGGTTTTGATATTGGCTCTTTCCGAGGAAGCGTTCCAGCACGGACTCCTCAGCTTCCTTCGCCTGCAAGAAGAGCGGATCCTGGCCGTCCCGCCCGAGCAGCAGCAGGATCCAGGCGCGCGTCCCCACACTGCCGACACCGACCACCTTCCGAGCCATGTGGACGAATTTGAAGTCCTCCAGCAGTTGCCGCCGGTCCGTCTCCAGGGTCCGCCGGTAGGACCTGAGCAGACCGCGCAGCTCCGCCTCAACCTCCTCGCGCTCCCTGCCCGCAGGCACCAGATCCTCGAGCGGGACGATCAACGGGGGATCTGAGATGATCCGACGCTCGCCGTCCAACTCACGGGTGAGCTTGGAAAACGCTTGCATGCTGTCGCGGGTCCTGGCCTTCGCCACGTTCGCCTTGGCCCTCGCCAACTGCTTGCTGCTGACCTCGGATTTCAGCAGCTCGAACAGCCGATCAACCTCGATGTGGGCGTACCAGACATCCAGGTTCCGCATCCCGGCAGCCTGCATCAGCCGACTCCGGTACTCCTCGACCCCGGCGAGTACAATCTCGCGTCGCTGTTCGGCCCTTAACCCGCGATCACGGCCGGCGATCTCAAAGCTTGCGCCCAGCCGCTTGACGTCCCATTCCCACGGCCCCGGAAGGGTTTCGTCGAAATCGTTGATGTCGAACATCAACTGCCGCTCCGGCGACGCGAAGACACCGAAATTCGACAGGTGAGCGTCACCGCACACCTGGACATTCAGTCCGGACCGGGCCGTGGGCGCCAGATCTGCGGCCATAATCAACGCAGCACCCCGATAGAACGTGAACGGCGACACCAACATCCGGCCGTAACGGATCGGCACCAGCTCAGGCACCCGGCTCACGCCCTGCTGCTCCAACAACGCCACCGGATCCGGGCGATTCTCAGCGGGCACCCACCGCCCATGGCTCGACCGGGAAACCTCGTTGCGGGCCGCCTTGCCCCTCGCCATGCGCTCATCCGGAGTCAGATGCGCAACCTTGCCACCGGCGGGAGCGGGCGGAGCGCCTACCTCGCGTGCGGTGTCCACGCTCATGGTGATACTCCTCACGTCCTTGTGATCTCACCTTGGCACGCGCATACGCAGATCGCCAGAGCGCTTGATCAGCGGCGCTGCCTGACGGCTCGCCGCGAGTCATCAGGGCGTTCAACTGGGTCGGGTCCGTATAGTCACGACGGACGACGTCCCCGCCAGCCACCGGACAACGCGTTTGCACCACAGCACCGGTCGAAAACCCCCAACCTCGAACACTTCAAGCGACAAGTCACTCGGTTCCATATATCCGTGTCGGTTCGGCCATGATGTGCTCATGGATGCCGTGCCGGGGCTGCGCCGCGCCGTAGCCAACGAATATCGCCGCCTGATTCGGCCGCCGTGGGAGATACCGACCGTCCTCGTGACGAACGGCGCACTCATGGCCGCTGCGTGGTTCCTGCTGCCCCCGCGCGCGCACGCATTCATGTTCAGCCTCAACGGACCGCTCGCGTTCCCGGTCATTCTGGCGTCCTGGATGCTGGCCGATACCCCGGCGACCAACGTCATGGGTTCAAACTCAGCTGTGGGACTGTCGGTTCTGCAGGACCAGGCCGCGTACTGGCGATGGTTGGCCGCTCGGTGCATCGTGATCGGCTCCCTGATCGGGGTGGCATGCGCCGCCGGCGTGATGTATGTCGGCCTGGGCAAGTACCCCTGGAGCGATATCGTGTGGGCCTGCGCGCTCGTCGCCCTGCTGCCGGTTGGTGTTCTTCCGGTTGCCGCCTGGCTCGGCATTGTGTTTCCCTTCCACCCGCGCTCGCTGCGTTGGCGCTGGCAGCACCGCCGAGCCTGGCGGACGAACCTGCGGTGGGCGGTGCTCGTCTTCGCGCCCTTGTTCTACGTGCCGTTGGTCGGCATCGCCATCCTGACTCCAGGTGTGGAGCTCGCTCGCTCCATGAAGCTGCCGGGACAGCGGCTCACGCCGGCCCAGTTCGGCATCTCGGCCGCTGTCGTCTGCGCAACAGCCGTCGTGGCTGCCGCGATCGGTCTCTGGGTGGCGCGTCGGCTCTTGGCGTGGCGGACCAACCATCTGGCGACCTACCTGGCAAGCACCGAAAAGGGCTGAGCCGGGGACTACGGGCTCCATAGACATCGGCGGGCGTACTCCGTCGTAGCCCCTCTCATCGTGGATGGCGTTCCGGTATCACTACTACTGAAAGATCAGTGGAAGTCCGTTGACCAGCGCAACCGTCGCCGTGCCTAAGTAGGCGGTGGCGCACAGGAAGCATCCCGACGCCTTCCAGTGGGGACTATCGCGCAGTTCTCCAACTCCTCTGGCCATCAGCCCGCCAGCTCCAAGAACCACAACGACGACGATACCCAGGGCGACTGCCGTGACCGGCGGCAAAAAGAACTGCAGGAGTGTCAGCACGAGGACCAGCACCAGGCTGATGATCAAACCCCCGACCACCAGCGCCACGGGCGACCGCGACCATCCCAACCGATGCAACGGGTTCTGGGCGCTCTCCAAAGCCACTTCAAGCCCCTCGCGCGACACCTCCTCCCCCGCGAGCAGGCCCCCAAGGCCGCTGCCGTCATCCCCTGGCGTATATCGGCGTTCGGCGAGGTGGTCATCTCTGTCCAAGGCGTCTGGGTCTCGATCGGTCATCTGCAATCCCAATGGCTGGCAACGACGGCAGCGCCGGGTCCGCGGTAGGCGGTGGCTTGCGGCACTTGTCGTAGCGTGGAGCCACCAGCTCGCACAGTCAAGCTGCCAAGTGGGACCCGCGAACCCGCCGATGCCAACAGTCAGCCCGGCATGACCAATCAGCAGCCCGGGCAGGACACCTGAACCGGCGCCCAGGCCACACTCCCCGATAGTGATCGTGTGTGTCGCCCTGTCTCCGGCACGCGTCGGGGCGAAGGCAAGCAGACGCTGATCAAGCCGTCCCACCTGGTTCGGCCTCCCGGGCGTGCACTTATCCGTCCCATCCGGCTGGGGAAGGTTCGCGGCCATCGGACTCGGCGGTCGTCGGGCTGGGCCCACCCGGTCGGAGCCGGTAGAGAACCTCGCCGGCGTGCGGTTCGACGAACGTGTCCGGGTCCGCCTCGTACGCGGCGATGTCAACAGTCGCCGGTCGAGGTAGTTCAGAT
>Ga0307318_10000748_pt1 | contig 10679 bp, 10 predicted proteins | sample ER_DNA_367_FD_194500 | JGI IMG/M metagenome (GOLD analysis project Ga0307318, IMG submission 194500) | Bulk soil microbial communities from the East River watershed near Crested Butte, Colorado, United States - ER_DNA_367 | ecosystem: Environmental > Terrestrial > Soil > Floodplain | place...
TTGTCGATGCCCCACACCCTGACCCGTCCATCGACGTTTGTCAATACGTGTGCGAGAATCGATCTCCATGAGCCCCGCTGCAGCGCCCCCGGCCCCGCGGACCCAGCTGCCGCTGCTGGCCAACTGCTGCTCCCCGGTCATCGGGCAGGTGATGACCACCAGCCAGGCCGAGACCCTGGCCACCGCGCTCAAGGCCGTGGCCGACCCGGTCCGGCTCCGGCTGATCTCCCTGGTCGCCGCCCACCAAGACGGCGAAGCGTGCGTCTGCGACCTGACCGACCCGGTCGGGCTGTCCCAGCCCACCGTGTCCCACCACCTGAAGATCCTGGTCGACGCCGGCATCCTGACCCGCGAGCAACGCGGACGGTGGGCCTACTACCGACTCGTCCCCGACACCCTCACCACCCTGTCCGAGCTCATCAAGCCCGCCGGAACTCCCGCCGACGCTGGGTGAGCAGCGCCACAAGCGTGCAGCGGCCTCCCGAGCGAGGCCCACGATGCGGATCCTTCGACCCAGGCCAGGCGTCCGTAGGGTCACGGGAAGAGCTCCAACCCCGAGGACTTCTTCGTCGTCGTCGAGGCCGCCTGGAACGGGCCCGACACGCTGTACGAGCAACACCCGAACACTGGATACCTCGAAGAACTCATCCAGCGCCCGGACCAAGACACCAGCGACCTTGACCTGGCCATCGCATTGCTGGACCTGACCGCGACGACCTGCTGCTGTCGGGAACCAACGGTCAGCAACGGATCTCCGACGCCGGTATGCGCATCGCTGTCAGAGCGTTCGAGCGGACCGCCGCCCGGGCCGGCCACGAGCTGAGCATCCCGTTCCGAGACCACACCTCGTGGAAGACGTACTGGTTGCAACGTGGCGCATCCGGCAGCTGGCAGGCCCGGCGAGAGCTGCTCAGCGAGCTCTTTGACCGGCCCTACGCGCTGCTCGTCGCCGCCCAGGACCGGGCGTTGGAGTCGTCCCTGGCCGAAGGTGTCCCACCGTGGGATCGCTTGGGGTGGCCAGAGATCGACGTCGAGGTCGGTGAGCCACGACGTCACTTCCGCCCTACCCACGACCCCGCAGGACTACCGAGCCGCAGGCAACAACTGCGTCCACCTCACGGAGGCGCTGAGCCGGCGGGTTTACGACCACGCGACCCTTGGTGACCCAGGAGAGGACGAACCACCCGTACCCAAGACGAAACTCCGCCTCGAGCGGTACATCGAGGCCAAGCTGCCCGGGGCCGAGCACACAGAACTGCGCAAGTTCGCCCGCTCCACGATCGAGCCAGCCCAAGCGGTCAAGCACTCCGGGACGCCCACCCGGACCGAGGCCGGGATCCTCGCCGACGCCGTCATCCTTCCGGAACCTACGCGTCCCTCGCCCCAGTGTCCACGTCTCACATCGGTGTGCTCGGCTTGTAGGTTGAGGTGCGGTATCGGACTTGTGAGGATGAGGATGTCGTCATCACCGTCAGCGAGGTCGATCCGGTGCGGGTGCGTGGGGCTGCCGCTCCGTCGACCGCGGCCGCACTGAAGGGTCGAGGCACTACGCCGGTCTCTCTTGGTCGGCCACCAACAGGATCACGTCGTGTACGAGAGCCGCCTGCAGCTGGGTGCGATTCGAGGGAAGATCAGTGGCTGGCTACGGAGCTCTTGCCGACGTCTACGAGTGGCTCATCCCAGACCCGAAGTTGACGCCTGCCGGTTCCGTTGCCGCCTTCGCCGACCTCGTGCAGTCGTTGCCACGCAAAGCGCGCGTCCTCGATTGTTCCTGCGGAACCGGGCAACTCGCGGTAGGCCTAGCCGGGATTGGCCTGGACGTTGTTGCTTCCGACGCGAGCGCCGGGATGGTCCGCCGTACGCAGCAACTGGCTGCGGAGCACGGTGTCCGGCTGCGGACGCTTGAATCACCGTGGAATGAGCTGTTAGACCACCTCGAGCCATTGACGTTCGACCTCGTCCTTTGCGTCGGCAACTCCCTGGCTCATGCCGAGGGCACCTCCGGTCGCCTGAGTGCACTGGCCGCGATGGCGCGGGTGCTCAAGCCGGGCGGAAGGCTCGTCCTCACGTCGCGTACGTGGGAGTTGGTGCGTGGCGGAGGCACCCGGCTTGACGTCCGCGACCGAGTCATCCGCCGCCGCGATCGTGACGGGGTCCTCATCTACCACTGGCAAATCGAGGACCACTGGGACGACGAGCACCACTTGGAGGTTGCCGTCGCGCTCATCGAGTCGGACGGGTCGGTCCGCACCTACTCGGAACGGCTCTCGATGTGGCCGTACCGCTACGAAGCGCTCGTCGCGGAGCTCTGTGCGTCTGGGTTCACGATCGAATCAAGCACCTTCGCAGCCGATACGGAGGGTTACACCGTTGTTGGCCGGCGCGCCTAGGTGCCGTGCCACAACGGCTACAGAGGCGCACCGAGCGAGGGCAAGTGCAGCTATCAACGTCACCATCGGTCAGCCTCCGACTCATTCCGTACGGCACCTTGGCTTGCTCCGGGGAGTGCTCGGGACTGCCTGAGCATTTCGGTGCGTCCACCGGGCCTGCGCAGGCGGTCCTCGTGGCTGATGTCGCCTCGGAGCTCGATTCCATGGGCGGTGATCGACACCGGTACGAGTTTGACCCGCTCGTTCGGTGTGTCGTTCGGCCAGTGGAACACGAGTCGGCTGTCACCCTGGCCGTCGGTGAAGATCATCCCGTGGCCGCCGTTGCAGGCCCATAGGGGCGATTCCTGCTGCACCCAGGGGCCTTGCACCAGCCCACTCATCGACGTGGCCACCCCCATCGCGTACCCCTCCTCGCCGAAGCTGGACCACAGCATGAACAGGGGGCCGAGTCCAGAACGAACGAGGTACGGACCGTCGGTGAACAGTGGGTCCTTGCCGAGGTTCAGCTGTTCTGTTGGTGCGACTCCCTTGGGGAACCACAGCGGCTTGCTGCACGGGGCAGCCGAGGCGGTGAACAACAGCGTGGGCGAACCTGCCGGGGCTCCTAAGTCCGGCGACAGCGGCCGGGCATACATCTCGATGTCGGAGATGCCGGGCTCTCCCCTGGTATGCCTTCAGCGCCGCGGCTATACACCGACCAGGGCGTTCCGTCGTCGTCGAAGAACACCGTTCCGTCCAAGCAGGGGACGTCTCGAGGGTGACCGGGCCATCGCTCCACGGAACGAACGGCCCAGAGGGTTGATCTGAGACGAGGACCTGGATGCCGCGTCGGCCGGCGTTCAGGTCCGAGCTGGCGAACGTGGCGAACATGAAGAAGCGGCCTTGGTGGGCCATGACCTCGGGCGCCCAGAACTGCGTGTCCGCCCAGAATCCGGCCGACGGCCGGAACGCCGGCGTGGGCCCCTCCCACATGACGAGGTCGTGCTTGTGAAGCAGTCGAACCCGGTCGCGGGCCCACCCCACGGGTTGGTGTCCGTTGTCCCAAAGAGCACGAACCTCCCCCGGGGAAGACTCCACGATGAAGTGGTCTCATCCGAATCTCGGTCAACCCCTTGCCCATCGCGTCGCCTCCCTAGGTGTTCCTCGCTGGTGTGGACATGTCAGGCGAATCGGGGCCGTGTCGCTGAGGATGTGGACACGTTGGTGAGACGCGCCACGTCTTGCCGGTCTGATGTGAGGTGCCCAGCCGGGACTCGGGCGGGCACCGTCTCGTCCGAGACAGGATCACAGGTGCTGGGTGCGCAGCCGCAGGGCGTTGGCGATGACGCTGACCGAAGACAGCGCCATCGCGGCGGCGGCGATCATCGGGGACAGCAGCAGCCCGAACGCTGGGTAGAGGACGCCCGCGGCGACCGGGATGCCGGCAACGTTGTACGCGAACGCGAACCACAGGTTCTGCCGGATGTTGCGCATCGTGGCCACCGACAGCGCCCGGGCGCGGACGATCCCGGTCAGGTCCCCGCCAAGCAGGGTGACGGCGGCGCTTTCGATGGCGACGTCGGTGCCGGTGCCCATGGCCAGGCCGACGTCGGCGGCGGCCAGCGCGGGGGCGTCGTTGACGCCGTCGCCGGCCATCGCCACCACCCGCCCCTGGTCGCGCAGGGCGGTGACGACCTGGCTCTTCTGGTCCGGCAGGACCTGCGCCTCGACCCGCTCGATCCCCAGCCTGCTGGCTACAGCCTGCGCGGTGACCTGGTTGTCCCCGGTCAGCATCACCACCTCGATGTGCTGCTCGTGCAGCGCCGCCAACGCGGCCGCGGTGGTCTCCTTGACCGGGTCGGCGACCGCGACCAGCCCAGCCAGCGCCCCGTCGACGGCGACATGGACGACGGTGGCGCCGTTACCGCGCAGGGTGTCCGCCGGCTCAGCCAGCGCCTGCACCTCCACGCCCTGGCTCGTCAGGAACTCGCTGCTGCCCAGCAGAACTCGTTGGCCGTCGACCTGGCCGGTGACCCCGCGCCCGGGCGGGGCGTCGAAGTCCTCGACCGCCGGCAGGGTCAAGCCACGGTCGGCGGTAGCGGTCAGGATGGCCTGGGCCAGCGGGTGCTCCGAGGCCCGTTCCACCGCGCCGGCAAGGGTGAGCAGGCCGGTCTCGGACCAACCGGCCGCCGGAACCAGCTGGGTGACGGTCGGCTTGCCTTGGGTCAGGGTGCCGGTCTTGTCCACCACCAGGGTGTCGACCTTCTCCATCCGCTCCAGGGCTTCGGCGTTCTTGATCAGAACTCCGGCGCGGGCGCCGCGGCCAACGCCGACCATGATCGACATCGGCGTGGCCAGCCCGAGCGCGCAAGGGCAGGCGATGATCAGGACGGCGACCGCCACGATCAGCGCGTGAGCCAGCCTGGGATCCGGACCGGCGATCGCCCACACCACGAAAGCGGCCACGGCGACCGCGATCACCGCCGGCACAAAGACCGCGGCGACCCGGTCCGCAGTCCGCTGGATCGGGGCGCGGGAGCGTTGCGCCTCGGCGACCATGGCCACGATCCGCGCCAGCATGGTGTCCCGGCCGATCTTGTCCGCGCGGACCAGCAGCGAACCGGAGCCGTTGATAGTGCCGCCGATGACGCGGTCGCCGTCGGTCTTGGTCACCGGCATCGACTCCCCGGTGACCAGCGACTCATCCACCGACGAGCGGCCCTGCTCGACGGTGCCGTCGACTGGGACCGCCTCACCGGGGCGCACCCGGAGCCGGTCGCCGAGCTGCACCTGCTCCAGCGGGATCTCGGCCTCAGCACCGTCCCCGGCGACCCGGCGAGCCGTCTTGGGGGTCAGGTCCAGCAGGGCCTTGATCGCCCCGGAGGTCTGCTCCCGAGCCCGCAGCTCCAGCACCTGCCCGAGCAGCACGAGCACGGTGATCACCGCGGCCGGCTCGAAGTACACGTCCACCGCGCCGTTCTCCCGAAAGCTGTCAGGGAAGATCCCTGGTGCCACGGTGGCGACCACGCTGAACGCCCAGGCCACCCCGGTGCCCATCGCGATGAGGGTGAACATGTTCAGACTCCGGGTCCGTACCGAGTTCCAGCCGCGGACGAAGAACGGCCAGCCGGCCCACAGCACCACCGGCGTGGCCAGGAGCAGCTGGACCCAGGCCACCGTCCGCGCCGACATCAGGTCACCGACCCAGCCGACCAGGTCCAGGCCCATCTCCAGCAGCACCACCGGCACCGACAACGCGACCCCGACCCAAAATCGTCGGCTCATGTCGACCAGTTCCGGGTTCGGGCCGGAATCGGCGGTCACCACCACCGGCTCCAACGCCATCCCACAGATCGGGCACGATCCCGGCCCCGGCCGGCGGATCTGTGGATGCATCGGGCACGTGTACTCCACCGCCTCTTCACCCGGGCCGGCGGCCGGAGCGGGCTCGTGGCCGGTGACCTGCTGGTGCCCGCGGTCATCACCACTGTCTGCGGCCGTGCCACCGTCCGTGGCGGTTACATCGGCGTACCGGTCCGGGCTCGCCACGAAGCGGTCCCGGCAGCTGCTCGAGCAGAACACGAAGGTCCGCCCGTCGTGCTCGGCGCGGATCGGGCCATCCGTGTCGACCGTCATCCCGCACACCGGGTCGGTCGTCCTCGCTTGAGTTGTTCCCGTTTGCGTCACCCGCTCTTGCATACTTGTGACTATACCCCTAGGGGGTATTTCACTCGGCGGGACAAGCCACCTACGTGGCGGCGCTTCACCAGGCGTAGGCCTGCGGTGCTTCTCCTGGACCGGGCCAGATGTGGTCGAGCCGCTGCAGGACGTCCGGCTCGAGGTGCAGCGCCAGGCCGGGCGAGGTTGGCTAGCAACTGCTCGACCGAGCTCGCTCCGACGACGGCAGTCGACACGAGGTTTCACGCAGCGGCCACGCCAGCGTAACGTGGGCCGGCTCGGCGCCCGTCTCGCGGCAGAGCGCCTCGTAGGCCGCGAGCTGGCTGCGGATCGGCTGCACCCGCTGCTGTAGATCACTCGAGGCGGCATCGGTCTCGACGGCCTCGAGCGCGCCGGCCAGGAGCCCGGCGTGCAGCGGGTTGTAGGCGATCAGTCCGATGCCCAGGCTGCGCAGGGTGCGCACCAGCTCCATCTCGACGCTCCGCTTGGGCAGGTTGTCAAGGCACTGCTGGAGATGAGCCCGAGGAATTGCCTCACGTGAGCGGCAGACTGGGCGAGGGCGACGTCCCAAGCGGCGAAGTTGCTGCTTCCTACGTAGATCCCTTGCCGTGGCGGACCACGGTCTGCAGCCGGCGGAGGCTCGCCTCGCACGCCCTCCGCACATGTATGCGGACAGGCGCCGGTCGTTAGGCCCCCAACCCCATCGGCTGGTACGCCTTCGTGGCCAGGACGATCTCATCGCGACGCCCGCTGCGCTGCAGCCAAGGCCCGATCACCTCCTCGGAGACGCCGTATCCCTTGGTCATGTCGGCGGCTTGCGGACCGCCGTAGACGTCACCCGTGTCAAAGTGGTTGATGCCCGCGTCGACTGCGGTGTCCATGACGTCGAAGCTGCTCGCCTCGTCGAGTAGGTACCCGAAGTCCATTGTCCCCAAGGCAATCCTGCTCACGAGAAGGCCGGACCGCCCCAGGTGCGCGTACGTCATGCCGCCGCTCATGTTCGGCAGCGTACGCATGTTCCGGCTCGCGACGATCCGGTCGGGAGGTCGGAACCGGCATGGGGGCGATCGCATCCAATCATCGGCATGACTGATGGACTTCCGGTGTCGGACCGAGATTTGGAAGAGATGTCGGCGGCGGCCGTCGCTTGTGGGATCCGCTAGCGTCGGCAGGAATGGCGAATTTGGGCCGGATGCACGAGGCCGAGATCGCGATCAGCGACGAGACGGTCCGTCGCCTGGTGGCTCAGCAGTTCCCGATGTGGGCGTCCCGCGCCCTCACCCGCCTGCCACCGCTCGGCACCGACAACCAACTCTTCCGACTCGGTCACGAGCTGCTCATCCGGATGCCACGGATCGAGTGGGCGGCCAGTTCGGCGCGGCATGAGCACACCTGGCTACCACGGCTGGCGTCTCATCTGACGACGCCGATCCCCGCGCCAGTTGCACTGGGTCAGCCAGGAGAGGGTTACCCGTGGCACTGGACGGTGGTGCCATGGCTTGAGGGCGAGACGCCGACGCCCCAAACGTTCGAGCCCGAGGTGTGGGCAGTCAGTGTGGGCTCCTTCGTCCGCGAGCTCCGCGGCGTCCCCGGGATGGACGCACCCGTGAAATCCGAGGGCCGCGGCGCTCCTCTGTCATCGCTCGACGAATGGGTTCGGACGTGGACCTCTCGAGCCGACGCGAGCGAAGTCGATCCGACCAGCGTCCTGGCCGTTTGGCGCGACGCCGTCGAGGCACCAGCCTGGGACGGGGAGCCGGTGTGGTTCCACGGGGACCTTCATGAGGGCAATCTGCTGGTTCGCGGCGGTCGACTGAGCGCCGTGATCGATTGGGGCGCTGCCGGCCGCGGGGATCCTGCCGTCGAGCTGAATGCGATGTGGGGCTACCTGCCTGCGTCCGTGGCCGAGCTGTATCGCATGACCGTCGGCCTGGACGAGGCGGCGTACCGCAGGGCCCGTGGCTTCGCCCTGGCCCCTGCCATCAGCGGGTGGACCTACTACAAGGTCACCGCCCCGCACCTTTCGGTGCTCGGGCTCGCGACGGTGAAGTCGCTCATCGCGTCACTCTGACCAGCCGGACCGCGCAGCTGACAGCAAGCGTCGGCGGTCGCAGGGCCGCGGCCTCCTCCGGAGGCAATCTGAGGGCGTGGACGAGATGCGGCGTCGCAGGGGGTGAATCGAAACCGCAGCAGCCAGATGCGCTCGGCAAGAGGCTCGAGGTCGTGGCGGGTGATGGTGACGTGAAGTGGTCATGTTGAGCCTGTTCGGCGACGCGGGGTGTGAGCTTCTGGCCGCGCCCGGCGGAAGTCGGTGACCGCTGGCGCCGGCCGGAACCCGGCCGAGGCGTACGTCGCAACGGCCGCGACGTTGCTGCTCGGTGTGCACACGGTCGCGCTGGATGCCCCCATGTCCCGCAGAGCGGCGGCCGCCGCCACGGAGATCGCCGTCCCGTACCCGTGGCCACGGTGATCGCAGTGGACACCCAGTGGTTCGAGCAAGCCGGGCCGTCCCGGACCGGCTGACCAGACCGTGACGGCGGCCACCGCGTGACCGTGCGCGTCGTAACCGAGAAGGCACCGGGCCCGACGGTACGGCGAGGCTGCGGCCATCGCGTGCCAGCGCTCCACGGTGAACGTCGAGTTCGGGAACGACGCTCGCTGTACCGCGACCCGCTCGGCCGCGTTATGCGCGTCCACGACCTCGATCCTCAGGTCGGGGTCTTCCACCTCGTCGGTGAGGGCACGGCACAGCGGGGCCCATGGCTCGTCGGCCACCCAACCGCTCTCGTCGAGGAGGTCTCGAAAGGCAGCGCCGAACCGGGCCTCGACGATCCCGGCGCCGGCGGGCAGCACGCCACGCGCCGGGTCCGACAGATCGCAGATCAGCTGGGACGCGAACGCGTAGTCCTGATCGGTGCTTGGTGCCAGGGCCATGCGGATCAAGCCCACGCCGTCCAGCAGACCAACGGCCAGGATCTGCCCGCCATGGCGCCACACTCGAACTGCCCCGGCCAGCTCCTCCGCGCCAAGGCGCCAGTGCCAGCCGAGGTCACCCGGATGAAGCTGAACCGGACCGCCGTGGTGTTGCCACGACGCCACCGCCTCCGCGACCTCGTCCAACGAGGCCGGAGTCGGCGTCTGCAGGGTGATCGCCATGGCGCCGATCCAACTCCCGAATCAGGCCGACATCAGCCGGAACTCGTTGCCGTCCGGGTCGGCCAGTGCGACGTCCCCGTCGCTACCGACGTCCAGCCGGGTGGCCCCGAGGGAGACCAGCCGGTCGACCTCCGCTGCCTGATCACCCTTGGCCGTCGTGACGTCGAGGCGCTGTCGGTTCGTTCCGGCTCTCGACCCCAAGGGCGGGCCTCCCCAGGACACTTTGGTACCGCCCCACGGTGACTGGATCGCGGTCTGCTGGTCGTGGTCCCAAACCAGAGGCCAGCCCAGCGCCTCGCTCCAGAAGACGCCGACTTCTCGAGTGCCGTCGCAGGTGACCTCGCCGAGCAGGCCGCACCCGGCGAGGAAATCGCTCCCTGGCGGGATCACGCAGAACTCGTTTCCCTCCGGGTCGGCCAGGACTACGTGGCCCTCCTCGGGGCGCTGACCGACATCACGATGGCGGGCGCCGCGGCTCAGTGCCGTCGCCACCGTGTGCTGCTGGTCGGCGAGACTGGCGCTGGTCAGGTGCAGGTGCATGAGGTTCGGCCCGACCCTCGTTGATCGGCTTGGGACGAACCGGAGGTCGATCTGAGCGTTCTCGCCGGGCAAGAGTGAACCAGTCTGGTCCTCGACAACCTTTCGGCCGAGCATCCCAGCCCAGAACTGCCCGAGACGCGCCGGCTCATCAGCGTCGAAGGTCACCGTCAAGAGCCGCAAGGACATCACCGCACAGTAGATGCACCCGGTCGCCGAGAACTCCGGTGCCCGGGGTCGGCGACGGCCGAGCTACGGTGCCGGTGACGACGGTGGACGAGGAGACTCATGGCCCAGTATGCGATGGCGCGACTCGACGAGATCGACGAGCTGGCGGACCACGGCTACCGATACCGGCCTATTCGGCATCACTTCGGCATCATGAGCTTCGGCGTGACGGCGTGGACCGCCCGCGAGGCCGGTGACGCCATCATCGGCGAGTACGACGAAGACTCCGAGCCGAGCGAGGAGCTGTTCGTCGTCGTCAGCGGATGCGCCGTGTTCCACATGGGCGGCGAGGCGGTGGAGGCACCAACCGGCGCGCTGGTCTATGCGCGGCCGGGGATGATGCGCACCGCGGTCGCCACGGAGCCGAGCACGACGATCCTTGCTTTGGGCGGGTCGCCAGGAAAGGCATACGACGCGACCGGGTGGGAGCTGTGGGCCCCGCTGGTGCCGCTCTACGACAGCGGACAGCACGCCGAGCTCGCGTCACGGCTGAAAGCGGTCATCGCCGCCAACCCGCAGTACCCGATGCTGGTCTACAACCTGGCGTGTTGCGAGAGCCTGAGCGGTCGTACCGGCGAGGCGATCGACCACCTGCGGCAGGCCGTCGAAGCGGCGGAGAAGTTCCGCGCTGACGCGCGGGGCGATGCGGACTTCGACTCCATCCGTGACGAACCGGCCTTCACGGCCCTGATCTCGGAAGTCAAGGGGGCG
>Ga0307318_10000749_pt1 | contig 10676 bp, 9 predicted proteins | sample ER_DNA_367_FD_194500 | JGI IMG/M metagenome (GOLD analysis project Ga0307318, IMG submission 194500) | Bulk soil microbial communities from the East River watershed near Crested Butte, Colorado, United States - ER_DNA_367 | ecosystem: Environmental > Terrestrial > Soil > Floodplain | place: USA...
AACAACACCGACGGCAAGGGCACCTCCTACGGCACCCACGAGAACCTCCTGGTCGACCGGGCGACCCCGTTCGCCCGGATCGTCCGCGACCTGACCCCGTTACTGGTCAGCCGCCAGGTGTTCGCGGGCGCGGGCAGCCTGGTCCGCGACCACCACGACGGCTCGGTGGCCTTCCAGATCGCCCAGCGCAGCCAGTTCTTCGAGGTCGAGGTCGGCCTGGAGACGACCCTCAAGCGGCCGATCGTCAACACCCGCGACGAGCCCCACGCCGACCCCGAGCGCTACCGGCGCCTGCACGTGATCATCGGCGACGCCAACATGAACGAGGTGGCCACCTTCCTCAAGACGGGGTCGCTGGCCATCGTCCTCAACATGATCGAGGACGGGGTCATCCCCGGCGACGAATGGCAGCTGGCCAACCCGGTCCAGGCGCTGCGGACCATCGCCAAGGACCCGACCCTGCGCACGGTGGTGGAGCGCAAGGACGGCCGCCGCCTGACCGCCTGCGAGCTCCAGTGGCACTACCTGGACGCGGCCAAGACCTACCTCAAGGACCGCGAGACCAGCCACTGGCAGGTCGAGGTCCTGGAGCGCTGGGAGGCCGTGCTGGCCCTGCTCGAGGACGACCCCCTGAAGGCGTCCCGGACGGTCGACTGGGCGACCAAGTACCAGCTCATGCAGCAGATGGCCGCCCGCCACGGACTGGAGTGGGAGGACGCCAAGCTGGCCCTGGTCGACCTCCAGTACCACGACGTGCGCATCGACAAGGGCCTCTACTACCGGCTGGCCGCCGCCGGCCGGGTCGAGCGCCTGGTCGCCGAGCGGGAGATCACCCAGGCCGTTTCCGAGCCCCCCGAGGACACCCGGGCCTACTTCCGCGGCAACTGCCTGGCCCGCTACGCCCCCCAGATCGCGGCCGCCGGCTGGGACGCGATCATCTTCGACATCGGCCGCGAGACCCTGCAGCGGGTCCCCATGCTCGAGCCGACCCGGGGCACCGCCGCCCACACCGCAGCCGTCCTCGACGCCAGCCCCACCGCCGAGGACCTCATCCGCAACCTCCAGAGCTGAACCGCCGTCCACCGACCGCGGGCCCGGGCCTGCGAGTACGGTGTCCGGGATGCAACAATCGCCTCGACGCTCGTCCAGGGAGGCACGATGGCCAGAGACAGCGGCGGCGGCGCCGAGCAGAAGCGGCGCCCGCCCGGCAAGCAGGACGCCGAGCAGGAAGAGGCCCAGGCGTCCCCCGACATCACCGAGAAGGGCGAGGAGCTCAAGGAGGAGCTCGACGCCCTCCTCGACGAGATCGACGACGTGCTGGAAGAGAACGCCGAAGAGTTCGTCAAGCAATATGTCCAGAAAGGCGGAGAGTAGGGTCTTGACCGTCTACGAGAAGAGGCCGGCGTGAGGAACCCGTTCGAGGGGCCGAAGCTGTTCAGCCCGTCGTTCGTGGATGCGCTGCGGGCCTATGCGCCGGAGCTGCTGGAGCTGAGGACGGCGGGGGGGACGGTGCCGGAGGTGCCGCACGGGACCACGGTGGCGGCGCTACGGTTCGCCGACGGGGTGGCCATGGGCGGCGACCGGCGGGCCACCGAGGGGATGAACATCGCCCAGCGCGACATCGAGAAGGTGTTCCCGGCCGACGACTTCTCGGCGGTGGCGATCGCCGGGGCGGCCGGGCCGGCGATCGAGATGGTGCGCCTGTTCCAGACCGAGCTGGAGCACTACGAGAAGATCGAGGGCTCCCCCCTGTCGCTGGAGGGCAAGGCCAACAAGCTGGGCCAGATGGTCAGGGGCAACCTCCCCCTGGCCATGCAGGGCCTGGTCGTGGTGCCGCTGTTCTGCGGCTACGACACCCGCCGGCAGGCCGGCCGCATCTTCCGCTACGACGTCACCGGGGGCCGCTGGGAGGACGCCGACTTCCACGCCACCGGCTCGGGCGGCCGCGACGCCCGCGGCAGCCTCAAGAAGCGCTGGCGGCCCGACATCGACGGCGACACCGCCGTGGAGGTCCTGGTCGAGGCGCTGTACGACGCCGCCGACGAGGACGCCGCCACCGGCGGGCCCGACCTGGTCCGGGGCATCTTCCCGGTGGTGGCCACGGTCACCGCCCAGGGCTACCAGCGGGTCCCCGACGACGAGCTGCGCAAGGCGGCCGAGCGCCTGGTCGCCGCCCGCGCCCAGGGAGGGAGCTGACCGGTGAGCGTTCCCTTCTACGTCCCGCCCGAGCAGCTCACCAAGGAGAAGGCCGAGTTCGCCCGCAAGGGCATCGCCCGGGGCCGGCCGCTGATCGTGCTCGAGTACGCCGGCGGGATCCTGTTCGTGGCCGAGAACCCCTCGACCCACCTGCACAAGGTGGCCGAGCTGTACGACCGGATCGCGTTCTGCGCCGTGGGCCGGTTCTCGGAGTTCGAGAACCTGCGCCAGGCCGGGGTGCGGCTGGCCGACATCCGCGGCTACGCCTACGGCCGCGAGGACGTCACCTCGCAGTCGATCGCCAACGCCTACTCCCAGACCCTGGGGCAGATCTTCGTCCAGGAGTTCAAGCCCTACGAGGTCGAGCTGTGCGTGGCCGAGGTCGGCACCGACGGCGCCGCCAACGCCATGTACCACGTGGTGTTCGACGGCAACGTGTTCGACCGCAAGGGCTGGCTGGCCATGGGCGGCCAGAGCGACGAGCTGAACACCGCGCTGCAGCGGGACTACGACGAGGACATGGAGCTGGACGCGGCCCTGCAGCTGGCCGTGCGGGTGCTGCGGGAGGCCGCCCCGGCCGGCGAGCCCGGCAACTCCCGCCTCGAGGTCGCCGTGCTGGAACGCGACCGGCCCCGGCGCTCGTTCCGCCGCCTGACCCAGGAGGACGTCGAGTCGCGGGCCGGCGAGCCGGCGTCGTGACCCCACCGGAGCCCGGCCGCCCGGGCTGGCCGCCCCCCGCCCCGGGCGCGGAGCCCCAGCCCCGGGACCGCCCGGCCTGGCTGTCCTCCCCCGAGACCCAACCCAGGCCCGACGACCGTCCGGCGTGGCTCCAGCAGCCCGCCCCCGGCCCCCAGGGCTGGTCGCCGGCCCCGCCGCCGGAACGGCCACGCCGGCGGGTCGGGCCGCTGACCGCGGCGGTGGTCCTGCTGCTGGTGGTCGGGCTGGCCGCCGGCGGCCTGGTGTTCGCCACCCGCCGGGACCCGCCGGCCCCCTCGGCCGGCGGGGCCACCGCGGCCGCGCCGACCACCCAGGCCCCGGCCGCCCGGCCCCCCGCGACCCGGGCGCCGGCGGCCAAGGCCACCACCCCGGCGATCCGGGCCGTGCAGCGCGCGGTGGCCGAGCTGCGGGGCCTCAAGTTCGAACGGCCGGTGCCGGTGACCGTGGAGTCGCCCGACAAGCTGGCCAAACGGCTGCTGCAGGCCCTGGGCGAGGAGACCGACGAGAGCCGGCTGCGCCGCCAGGGCCGGGCCATGCAGGTCCTGGGCGAGCTGCCCCCCGGCACCGACCTGCCCCGGCTGCTGCGCCGCGTCCAGGCCGAGAGCGTGCTCGGCTTCTACCTGCCGGGCCAGCCGCCCAGAAAGGGCGGCCTGTACGTCCGCTCCAACCGCGGCCTCGACCCCTACGCCAGGATCATCCTCGCCCACGAGCTGACCCACGCCGTCACCGACCAGCGCTACGACCTGACCCGCGCCGACCGGCTGGCCGCGGCCGGCGGCCGCGAGGACGAGCTGGCCGCCTACTCCGGCCTGGTCGAGGGCGACGCCACCTTCACCATGCAGCGCTACCTGGCCGAACGGCTCACCCCGGCCGAGCAGGCCAGTGCCGGCCTGGTCGCCGCCACCGACCGCACCCCCGTCCGGGACGCCGCCCCGGCGGTCATCCGCGAGTCGATGCTGTTCCCCTACCAGGAGGGCCTGCGCTTCGTCAGCATCCTCTACCAGCAGGGCGGCTGGGCGGCGGTCAACCGCGCCTACCGCGACCCGCCGACCACCACCGAGCAGCTGCTCCACCCCGAGCGCTACCTGCGCGACCGCGACCAGCCCCAGCGGGTCACCGTCCCCGACCTGGGCGGCCGGCTCGGCGGCGGCTGGCGCCCGGGGGTCGAGCTGAGCTTCGGGGAGCTCGACGCCCGCCTGCTCCTCCAGGGCGAGCTGGCCGTGGCCACCGCCCAGACGGCCGCCGCCGGCTGGGACGGCGGCCGGGTCCGCACCTTCCAGCGCGGCGACAAGACCGCCCTGGTCCTGCGCACCGTCTGGGACTCCAGCGCCGAGGCCACCCAGTTCTGCGGCGCCATGAGCGGCTGGTCCACCGGCCGCTTCGGCTCCGCCACCCGCGCCGGCACCACCCTGCGCTGGTCGGACGCCGGCCAGCACACCGCCCTGCTCTGCCGCGGCCCCCGGGTCGCCTGGCTGTCGGCCCCCGACCGCCCCACCCTCACCCGCCTCACCACCGGCCTCGGCGGCCCCTGAGCCGCACCGCGGTCCACACCCCGCGCATCCTCACCGGGCGCGTTGACGGGGAGCGGGTGGGCGGGGACGATGGCGGGGCCGCCACCAAGGATCGGGAGCCGAAGCTGCGTCGATGGGTCGACCGCCGCCCGCTGGCCCTGTCGGTGGTCGTCGGGCTGGTTGCGCTGCTGGGGGCGACCCGGGCCGACCGGTCGCCGCCGTTGTTCGCCGCCGGGGTGCTGGGGAACCGGGACGTGCTGGTGTCGGTGCCGCCGGACCAGGCCGGCGGGGCGGCCTACCTGGAGGGGAGCACGGTGCTGCGGCTGGGCGACGGCCGGCTGCGCTATCTGCCGCCGGGGGCCGCCGAGCCGGTCACCGGGCCACCCGAGGACCCGGGGGCGCTGGCGGTGGCGGCCGAGGAGCGGGCCTGGCTGGCCGCCGGGACGGTCCCCGGGGCCACCGCCGCCGAGCGGGACGCGGCCGCCCGGTCGCTGCTGTTCCTGCGGCTGCTGGTCCGGCCGGGCGGGGCCGTCCTGGCCGCCCAGACCCCCTACTGGGCCTATGTGTGGCCGCGCGACGCCAGCTTCACCGCCGCCGCCCTGGCCGTCACCGGCCACCGCCGCGAGGCCGCCGCCGTCCTGGGCTTCCTGGCCGGCACCCAGCGGGCCGACGGCACCTGGCCGGCCCGCTCCCACCCCGACGGCCGCCCGGTCAGCGACGGACGGCCGGCCCAGCTCGACGCCGTCGGCTGGGTGCCGTGGGCGGCCTGGCTGGCCAGCGACCAGGGCCGCGACACCGACCTGGCCGCCCGGCTGTGGCCGACGGTGCGGGCCGCCGCCGACCACGCCGCCGCCTCCATCGGCCCCGACGGCCTCCCCCCGGCCGGGCCCGACTACTGGGAACGCCAGGAACGCGCCCCCACCCTCGGCACCGCGGCCGCCCTCCTGGCCGGCCTGCGGGCCGCCAGCCACCTGGCCGCGGCCCGGCCCGGCCGGGCCGCCGAGGAGCGCCGTCACCGCTGGGCCCGGGCCGCCGGGCGGCTGGCCGGGGCCGTGGCCGCCCGCTTCGGGCCGGGCGGGTACCAGCGGCACCCGGCCGGGGGCGGGCCGGACGCGGCCGTGACCTGGCTGGGGCCGCCGTTCGGGCCGCCCGACCCGGCCGTCGCCCAGGCCGTCAGGACGACCTGGCGGCGGCTGACCGTGGCCGGCGGGGCGGTGCCCGGGCGGCCCTGGCTGGGCGGCGACCCCTGGACCCCGGCCACGGCGTCCTTCGCCCTGGCCGCCATGGCCGTGGGCGACCGGGCCGCCGCCCAGGCCCGCCTGGCCTGGCTGCTCGGCCACCGGACGGCGCTGGGTGCCTTCCCGGAACGGGTCGGGCGCGACGACGGCCACCCCCGCTCGGTCGCCCCCCTGGCCTGGACCCACGCGCTCGTGCTGCTGACCCTGGTCAGCCGCGATCGCGCGGTTCCGACCCCCTGACCTCGGCCCGCGGCGCGGCCGCGGCCTCCCCGCCGCCGTCGCGGACCGCCGCCGGCGGCACCCCGGGCTCCTCCGGCGGCTGGGCGACCGCGGCCGCGGCCCCGGGGACGGGGCCGACCCCGGCCGCCGTCTCGTGGGCGAGCAGGCGCTCGTTGAGCAGGACGTTGAAGGCAGCCGCGACCGGGATGGCCATCAGGGCCCCGACCAGGCCGAGCACGGTGGCCCCGATGAGGCCGGCGATCAGGACCGCGGCCGCGCCCAGCTCGACCGTGGTCTTCAGCACCCTGGGGGCGATCAGGTAGTTCTCCAGCTGCTGGTAGCCGACGAAGAAGGCGGCGACCAGGACGGTGGGCCACAGGCTGGTCGAGAACAGGGCCACGGTGACGCCGATGATCGCCCCCAGGGTGGCCCCGATCATGGGGATCAGGTCGCACAGCGCGACGATGAACGCCAGCGGGACCGCGAACGGCACCCCGAGGATGCTGAAGGCGATGAACGAGGCCACCCCGGCGATCAGCGAGATGATGATGTTGCCGATCATGTAGCCGCCGACCTTGTCGACCACCAGGTCGACGACCTGCCGGACCCGGGGCCGGCGGTCGACCGGGAACAGCCGGACCACCCCGGTGCGGATCCTGGGCATGTCGGCCATGAAGTAGACGGTGAACACCAGCACGGTCAGGGTGTTGAACACCGCCCCGAACACCCGGCTGGTGAAGCCGAGCACGCCGCTCCCGAGCCGGCCCGGCAGGGTGCCGACCAGCCCCCGGAGCTGGTCGGAGACGTGGTAGCGGTCGTTGAGCTCGCGGAACTGGGACGAGCGGCCCTGCAGGCGGGTGAAGTAGCCGGGCAGGTCGTCGCTCAGGTTGCGGAACTGGGTCACCAGCGGCGGGATCACCGAGATCAGGAACGCGGCGGCCAGGGCGAAGGCGAGCAGGAAGATCAGGGTCACGGCCACCCCGCGGCGGAACCCGCGCCTGGCCAGCAGGCGCACCGCCGGGTCGAGGCTGACGGCGATGAACAGCGCGATCAGGATCCGGACCAGGATCGCCCTGACCGTGTAGAGGGCGTAGAGCCCGATCACGGTGCTGGCCGCCCCCAGGCTGACCAGCGCTCCCGAGCGGAACAGGTGCGCCGGCTGCTGGCGGTCCGGAGGTGTCGAGGGCACCATGTCGCGATGCTACCCCGGGAGCGTTCCCGGCGATATCGCCGGTACGAGGCCGACCCCGGCCGGGTAGCTTCCTCTTGCCGCGGCCGCAGGTCTGGCAGATGCTTGGCCCGATGATGGGCGGCCGGAGGGACGGGTGATGACCGAGCAGGCGACCGAGGGCACGGCCAGGCGCTCGTCGCGGGCCAAGATGGCCGCGCGGATCGTCATCGCGCTGGTGCTGATCGTCCTCATCTTCTGGTACCTGCTCAAGGACATCTCCCTGGCCGACGTGTGGGCGGCCATCACGGCCATGACCTGGGGCGAGCTGGTCAGCCTGGCCGTGGTCGCCGGCTGGAACCTGGTCACCTACGCCTTCGTGTGGATGACGGTCGCCCCCGGGCTGCGGTTCGGCCGGGCCATGCTGATGACCCAGGCCACCACCGCCATCACCAACACCGTGCCGGCCGGGTCGGCCATCGGCATCGGCATGACCTACGCGATGCTCGGGAGCTGGGGGTTCTCCCGCTCCCGGACCACCATCGCCGTGCTCGTCTCCGGCGTCTGGAACGCCTTCGCCAAGCTGGCCATCCCCGTGCTCGCCCTGGCCCTGGTCGCCCTCCAGGGCGACGCCAGCGCGGCCAGGGTCACCGCGGCCGGCTTCGGCATCGGCGGCCTGATCGCCGCCATCGTGATCTTCGCGCTGATGCTGCGCAGCGAGCACATGGCCGAGCGGGTCGGGGTGGTGGCCGGCCGGGTCACCTCCCGGCTGCTGGCCCTGATCCGGCGGCCGCCGGTGCACGGCTGGGAGATCGCCACCGTCAAGTTCCGCAACCGCACCGTCGACCTGCTGGAGCACGGCTGGTTCCCGATCACCGCCGCCACCGTGGTCAGCCACCTGTCGCTGTACCTGGTGCTGCTGGTCTGCCTGCGCGACGTCGGGGTCAGCGACGCCGAGGTCGGCTGGGCCGAGGTCCTGGCCGTGTTCGCCTTCGCCCGCCTGGCCACGGCCGTCCCCATCACCCCGGGCGGGGCCGGGGTGGTGGAGGCGGTGCTGATCACCGGCCTGACCGCCGCCGGCGGCGACAAGGCCCAGGTGGTCGCCGCCGTCCTCGTCTTCCGGGCGCTGACCTGGGGCCTGCCCGTCCTGGTCGGGGTGGTCTGCCTGCTGTGGTGGCGCAAGCAGACCCTCACCGCCCCGGCGGAGTCGGCCAGCTCGACCGGGGCCGCGCGGCCATGACCGCCGGCCGGCCCGTCCGGCGCCGCCCGACCGACCTGATCTGGCTCGCCGCCGGGACCGTGGGGCTGGTCCTGTGCGCCCTGCCGGTGCACGCCGACCGGGTCGCGGCCCCCGAGGCCGACGCCTTCCGGCTGGTCAACGACCTGCCCAGCGTGCCCTTCGGGATCGTCTGGGCGCCGATGCAGCTGGGCAACCTCCTGGTCGTGCCGGCGGCGGTCCTGGCCGCCCTGGCCTTCCGGCGCTGGCGGCTGGCCGCCGGACTGGCCCTGGCCGGGGCCGGGGTGTACGCCCTGGCCAAGGTGGTCAAGCACTTCGTCCTCCGCGGCCGGCCCAGCGAGCTGCTCGACGAGGTGGTCGTGCGGGGGGCGGCGCCGCACGGCCTCGGGTTCGTGTCCGGCCACATCGCCGTGGTCACGGCGCTGGCCCTGGTCGCCTGGCCGTGGCTGCCCCGCTGGGGACGCTGGGCGGCCGGTGCGGCCGTGGCCGCGGTGTTCCTCACCCGCATCTACGTCGGCGCCCACCTGCCCCTGGACATGGTCGGCGGGGCCGCCCTCGGGGTGGCCGTGGGCGCCCTGGTCCGGCTGGCCCTCGGCGTCCCCACCGGCCCGCCCGACCCCGCCGACGACGCCGCGGCCTCCGCCCCGGACGCCAGGAAGGTGGCCTGATGGCCTGGCTGCCCCGGCCCGGCTACACCCGCCACCCCGGCGACGCCGTCCGGGTCGTCCTCGGCAGCGCCGTGCTCGCCCTGACCACCACGGCCATCCACAAGGACTTCATCGGCGACCGCGAGGCGGCCCTGTTCCGGGTCGTCAACGAGCTGGCCCTGCCCGGCTGGACCTGGCCCGGGGTGTGGCTGGTCATGCAGCTGGGGGTGATCGGGGCCGTGCCCCTGGTCGCGGTCCTGGCCCTGGCCACCAGGCGGCTGCGGCTGGCCCTGGACGCGGTGCTGGCCGCGGGCAGCATCTACCTGATCGCCAAGCTGGTGAAGGAGTTCGTACAGCGGGGCCGGCCCCAGACCCTGCTGGGCGACGTCCACATCCTCGGGGAGCCGGCCCGCGGCCTCGGCTATGTCTCCGGTCACTCGGCGGTGGCCGTGGCCCTGGCCACGGTGGCCAGCCCGTACCTGAGCCGGCAGGCCCGGCGGGTCGCCTGGGTCCTGGCCGGCTGCGTCTGCCTTGCCCGCATGTACGTCGGAGCGCACCTGCCCTACGACGTGATCGGCGGAGCCGCCCTCGGCTGGGCCGCCGGGTCGCTGGTGCTGTTCGTCCTCGGCGCCCCCGACCCTCGGCCCTCGCTGGCCAAGCTGTCGGCCGTCCTGGCCGAGCACGGCCTCGACCCGACCGGCCTGGCGCCGGTCGGCGGCGACGTCCGCCGCTCCAGCCGCTTTGTGACCGGCGGCGGCCGCGAGCCGGAGCTGTTCGTCAAGGTGGTGGTCAGGGAGTGGCGCGACGGCGACCTGCTGTGGCGGGCCGTGCGCCGGCTCACCCGCCGCGGCCACACCCGGCCGGTCCGGGTCGGCTCGCCCCACCACGAGGTCGAGCACGAGGCCTCCATGGCCCTGCTGGCCGCCCGGGCCGGGGTCCGCACCCCCGAGGTGCTGCTGGTCCGGTCCTTCGACAACGGCGCCGGCATGCTCGTCCAGCGGCGCGTGCCCGGCCCCAACCTCCAGGAGACCGAGGCCTCCCTGGTCGACGACGCCCTGCTCACCGAGCTGTGGCGCCAGGTCGCCGTGCTGCACCGGGCCGGCATCGCCCACGGCCACCTGGTCCCGGCCAACTGCATGGTCGACCCCGACGGCCAGCCCTGGCTGGTCGACTTCGACCAGGCCCGGGCCGCCTCCCAGGGCCCGCTGCTGGAACGCGACCGGGCCGAGCTGCTGGCCGCCCTCGGCGCCCTGGTCGGCCCGGAACGGGCCAAGCGCACCTCCGAGGCGAGCGTGGTGGAACGTCCAGCCGGGCCATCCTCCGCGGTCCGGTAGCATGACCGTATGGACCGGCGCATCTTCGGGCTCGAGAACGAGTACGGCGTCACCTGCACGTTCCGGGGCCAGCGTCGGCTGTCACCGGACGAGGTGGCCCGCTACCTGTTCCGGCGGGTCGTCTCCTGGGGGCGCTCCTCCAACGTGTTCCTGGAGAACGGCGCCCGGCTGTACCTGGACGTGGGCTCCCACCCCGAGTACGCCACCCCCGAGTGCGACTCGGTGACCGAGCTGGTCACCCACGACAAGGCGGGCGAGCGGATCCTGGAGAGCCTGCTCGCGGCCGCCGAGGCCCGCCTCCACGAGGAGGGCATCGCCGGCAAGATCTTCCTGTTCAAGAACAACACCGACTCGGCCGGCAACTCCTACGGCTGCCACGAGAACTACCTGGTGTCGCGCTACGGCGAGT
>Ga0307318_10000753_pt1 | contig 10653 bp, 10 predicted proteins | sample ER_DNA_367_FD_194500 | JGI IMG/M metagenome (GOLD analysis project Ga0307318, IMG submission 194500) | Bulk soil microbial communities from the East River watershed near Crested Butte, Colorado, United States - ER_DNA_367 | ecosystem: Environmental > Terrestrial > Soil > Floodplain | place...
ATGTTCACGTTCGACGCAGTTGTGCACTCGGTCTGGCCGTAGCCCTCGATGATCAGGATGTCGATCGTGTGGAAGAACTCGGCGATCTCCTTGGCGAGTGGCGCCCCGCCGGAGATCGGCAGGCGGAGCCGCCCGCCGAGCTTGTCCTTCACCTTCGAGTAGACGAGCCGGTCGGCGAGGCGGTGCTGCAAGGCGAGTCGGCGCGGGACCGGCTTCTGCTGCTGGCGGAGCTCGCTGACTCGCCTGCCGACTCCGAGCGCCCAGTCGATCAGCTTCCGCTTGACGCCGGTCGCCTCGTCGAAACTCGCCTGGACTGCCGTGTGCACCTTCTCGAAGACACGGGGCACGCTCGGCAGGACTGTCGGCTTCACGACGGGCGCGACCTCCGCGACGCGCATCGGATCGGGGCAGAAGGCGATCGTGCAGCCCAGGTAGGCGGAGAGCAGGTGCAGGCAGCGGCCGAAGTTGTGAGCGAGCGGGAGGTAGAGGAGGATCAGGTCGTCCGGCCCGATGAACTCGGGGACGTCGTCGACCGCACCGACCATCTCGTAGTAGTTGCGGTGCGTGATCATGCAGGCCTTCGGCGGCCCGGTCGTGCCTGAGGTGTAGATGTAGGTGAAGAGGTCGCTCTCGCCGACTGCGTTGCGGGCCTGCTCGAGCCCGTCCGGGTTCGCGGCGGCGTGCTCGCGGCCGCGGGCCCGCAGGTCGTCGAGGTCGCCGAAGGTCAGGACGTGGCGGAGCTTCGGCAGGTTCGCGCGCTCCGCGTCGATCTTCGCGAGCTGCTCCTCGTTCTCGACGAGGACGCCGACTGCGTCGGCGTGGTCGAGGATGTACGCGACGTCCTGCGAGGGGAGGGACGGGTAGATCCCGGCGCCGATCGCGCCGATCGACCCCAGCGCGAAGTCGAACAGCACCCACTCGAGTTTCGTCCGCGCCAGGATCCCGAAGGCGTCGCCTTTGCCGACGCCCGAGGCCAGCAGGCCGTTCGCGAGCTCGTCCACGGCCGTCCTCGCCTCGTCCCACGAGACGTCCCGCCAGCCCTCGTCCGTCTCGACCACGTACGCGCGGCCGGTACGTCCCTCGGTGCGGCGCCAGAGGCTCGCGATCGTCTTCGTGCCCGCCGCCCTCTCGACCTCGACCGCCATGGAGCGCCGATTCTACGCGGAAGGGAAGGGCGTACGGAGGGCGAAAAACCCTGGTCCCTCTACACTTCGGAGACCTTTATGCGCACGATCTGGAACGGCTCGATCACCTTCGGCCTGGTCAACATCCCGGTCGGGTTAGCGCTGGCGACGAAGCCGGCGGCCCGTCAGTCGGACGTCAGCTTCCGTACGCTCCATCGCGAGTGCGGGACGCCGATCAAGCAGAAGCGCTGGTGTCCCGTCCACGACCGCGAGGTCCCGGCCGACGAGCTCGTCAAGGGCTGGGAGGTCTCGAAGGGCGAGTTCGTGATGATCGAGGATGCCGATCTCGAGGCGATCCAGCAGTACGACGACTCGAGGTCGATCGAGATCCAGAGCTTCGTGCCGCTCGACCAGATCGACCCGGTCTTCTTCGACCGGACGTACTATCTTGCGCCCTCTTCGACTCCCGCGCAGCGGCGTCCGTACGTCCTCCTGCTGCGGGCGCTTCAGGAGGGCGACGTGGGAGCGGTCGGCCGCTTCGTCCTTCGCGGCCAGGAGAACTTCGGGCTGATCCGTGCGCGCGGTGACGCGCTCGCGCTCGAGACGCTGTTCGTGGCCGAGGACGTCCGCTCGCAGGCCGAGGTGGAGGAGGCCGTCGGCGACACCGAGATCAAGGAAGCCGAGCTCGACCTGGCCCGGCAGGTGATCGACAGCCTCGCTGCCGACTTCGATCCCTCCACGCTCGAGAGCGAGTACCGCAGCAGCCTCCACGAGATGCTCGAGGCGAAGCTCGCCGGCCAGGAGATCAAGGTGCCCGAGCCGGTTGAGGAGGAGACGCCGGTCGTCGACCTGATGGAGGCGCTGAAGGCGAGCGTGTCCGAGGCGCAGAAGAAGAAGCCGAAGGCCGCCGCGAAGGCGAAGAGTTCCTCAGGGACGCGCAAGAAGGCCGCAGCCGGCCGCCGCAGCTAAGTCACACGGCTCTAGTGGTGTTGCGCTGCTGCGGCAGGCACGCCTGTCGCCTGGAGCTGCGCCGCGAACAGGGTCTTGTCGATCTTCCCGTGGTAGATCGGCACGCCCTCCTGGAGGCACAGGCGGATGACCGCTTCGCGCTCCATGTTCATCTCCTTCGACAGCTCCTCCGGCGTCAGGTGATTCGCCATACCGCTACCCCTTCCCCTCGGTTCCAAGGCATGAAAAAAGCCCGTCGCCGCAAGGCGTGTCGGGCTCGAAAGCTCGCGTGTCGGCGGGGCGGCTCATCAGTCGCTCAACCTCCGCTTCTGCACACCCTGAGCTTACACCGGATTCGGGACGTCGACGAACTCCCACTCGAGCGCGAAGTGCGTGGCGAGCTCGGCCGCGAGAGCGGCGATGCCGAGGGTCTCAGTGGCGTAGTGGCCGCCGGCGAGGAAGTAGGCACCGAGCTCGCGGGCGAGCGCCATCGTCGGCTCGGCCGGTTCGCCGGTGACGAACGCCTCGTAGCCCATCGCAGCGATCTGCGGGAACAGGCGTGCGGCGCCGCCGGTGATCACGGCGACGCGCTCGATCTGCTCCGGGCCGCCCTCGAAGACCTGTGGCGGCCGACCGGTGAGCTCAGCGAGTCGAGCCGTCAGCTCGGAGAGGCTCGCCGGTTGCTCGAGCCGTCCGCCAAAGCCCCATTCGAGGACACGCTCGCGGTCGGTGATGCCGAGGCCCTCTGCGACGATTGCGTTGTTCCCGATCGCGGGGTGGGCGTCCAAGGCGAGGTGGTAGGCCGCGAGCGTCATGTCGGCGTCGAAGAGCGCCTCCAGCCTCCGGCGCATCGCGCGGTCGACGATCCGGGGATCGTTCTCCCAAAAAAGCCCGTGGTGGACGATCAGGAGCTGGGCGCCGGTCCCCGCCGCCGCCTCGAAGACCTCGCGCGAGCTGGAAACCGACGCGGCGATCTTCGTGACCTCGTCGGCGCCGACGACCTGCAGGCCCATCGGGCCGTAGTCGCGGTAGCTGTCGAGGTCGAGCAGCTCGCGAGCGTGTTCCAGGATGTCGTCGCGTCGGGCGATCGATGGAGCGTAACGGCCTTCGATCGGCGCCCGGAGCGCGGCTGGGCGGTCACGGCCGGAGGGCACAGTGCTTCAGCACGGGCCCGGAGAGCCGGGGCCGGTCAGACGTGCTAGGCGGCGGCGGAGCCGGGCTCCGCCCGGCGGGAGCCGCCGCCGCCCAGGAGGCGATCGGGGTGCCCAGATTTGAACTGGGGACCTCTCCGACCCGAACGGAGCGCGCTACCAGGCTGCGCCACACCCCGAGTTGCCCGACAGGTTAGCCGAGCTTCCGATGGACGATTGCCGTGCACTCGTCCTCGACGTAGTCCAGTCCCGCCTCTGTGACTATTCGGCGCGCCTCGGGCGAGTGGAGGTCGAGCTGGAGCCAGAACGCCTTCGCACCTGTCTCGACGGCCTCCCGAGCATGCTGCGGCGCCGCCTCCTCGCGGCGGAAGACGTCGACGAGGTCGATGGGCTCGTCGATCTCCGCCAATGACGCGACGCACGCGATCCCCAGCACCTCGTCGCAGTCCAGCGGCCGCACCGGAATCACGTTGTAGCCCTGTGCGAGGAGATAGCGCATCACCCCGTGCGAGGGCCGGTTCGGGTTCGGCGAGGCGCCGACGAGGGCGATCGTCCTCGACTCCCGCAGGATCTGTTCAGGCGACCTCATGCGGCCTCGCGAACGCTACGCAACGCGAGCGGCGCGGTCCAGAGGCAGGGGAGGCGAGCGCGTGCGCGCCCGCGCGACTGAGCGACCGCTTCCATGGGCCGAGCTATCCTGCCAGCCGATGTCCGGGACGCTGCGCGTCGCCTGCGTCCAGCTCACGAGCCGGTCCGACAAGGCGGCGAATCTCGAGAAAACCGAGCCGCTGGTGGCGAAAGCTGCGGCCACCGGGGCGGACATCGTCGTGCTCCCGGAGAAGTGGAACGCGATCGGGAACCCCCAGCAGCTGCACGCCGCGGCCGAGACGCTCGAGGACGGCGAGTCGGTCGGGGCGATGTCCCGGTGGGCCAAGACCCATGGGATCACGCTCGTCGGCGGCTCGATCACTGAGCAACGCGAGGGCCGCGAGAAGCTCTCGAATACGAGCATCGTCTTCGATTCGGACGGCTCGATCGCGGGTCTCTACCGGAAGATCCACATGTTCGACGTCGAGGTCGGCGGGCTCGTCTACCGCGAGTCGGACGCGGAGGAGCCCGGTGACGAGCCGGTCGTGCTGGAGGCGGAGGGGTGGCCGCTCGGGTTGACCGTCTGCTACGACGTCCGGTTCCCCGAGCTGTACCGGATCCTCGCGCTCCAGGGCGCGCACCTCGTGACGGTGCCGGCGCACTTCACGCTGTACACCGGCAAGGATCACTGGGAGCTGCTCCTACGGGCGCGCGCGGTCGAGAACCAGTACTACGTCGCCGCGGCGGCGCAGATCGGCGAGACGCTTCCGGGTCGGCTCTCGTACGGCCGCTCCCTGATCGCCGATCCCTGGGGGGTCGTGCTGGCGACCGCGCCCGACGAGGAGACCGTGATCACCGCCGAGCTCGACCGGCGGCGGCTCGACGACGTGCGCGCGAAGCTCCCCTCGCTGGCCTCCAGGCAGGCAGACGCCTACCGGTGGCCAACTCCGACGTCCTGACGCACGTGGACATCCAGGCGGTTCTCTTCGACCTCGACTTCACGCTGGCAAAGCCCGGTCCGGACCTCGGACCTGAGGGCTACCAGCGGCTCGGCCGGCGCTTCGGGCTGGAGCTGGACCCGTCGCGGTACGCGGAGGCCCGCGCGAATGCGGTCGAGGGCCTGCGGAAGCATCCGGACTTCCGCCACGACGAGGAGATCTGGGTCGCGTTCACCGAGCGGATCATCCGTGGGATGGGTGGGGACAGCGATCGCGCCTACGAGTGCGCCGTCGAGATGACCCGCGCCTGGGAGCACGCCCACAACTTCGACCTGTTCGACGATGCGCTCCCGACGCTCGCCGAGCTGCGCCGGCACGGGCTCAAGCTCGGGATCGTCTCCAACACCGGACGGAACGTGGACGAGTTCATGGCGCACCACAGCCTCGACGTGGACGTCGCGCTCTCGTCGCGCGTTCACGGCAAGGTGAAGCCGCACCCGACGATCTTCCAGGCTGTGCTCGACCGGCTACGGGTCGAGCCGGAACGCGCTGCGATGGTGGGCGACTCGCTCGAGGACGACCTGGAGGGCGCGCGCAGACTCGGCATGCGCGCGTTCCTCGTCGACCGAGAGGGCCTTTATCCCGACGCCGAGGACCGGCTGCCGACCCTGCTAGCGCTGCCTGCGGCGCTGGGGCTCGTCAGCAGCGATCCGAGTCCGGGCACGTCCTGACGATCGCGACGGACGGCTGCCGCGAGCGGCCGTGCGGCCAGCGGATCCGGATGCGCAACGAGGCGGCGTTGTTCTCGTAGCGGAGCTCGTGGAGGAGCAATCGCCGATTCGAACGGTGCACGAGCAGGTAGTTCCCGGGCGGGACGCCGGTCAGGTCGAGGTTCTGGCCGTGGAAGTAGCTGGGGTAGCGGTCGGTGTAGCCCACCGACGTCCCCTCGAAAACGGAGAGGGCTTTCGGGTTCCCCTGCTCGCAGTAGTCCATGAAGACGGGATGGCGCGGCTCGTAGGCGAACGTGCCGGGCGCGTGGGCGTAGTGGTCGGCGAGGCAGAAGCCGCTCTTGTGGTCACGGACGACGAGGCCGTTGTCGGCGATCCGCCTGAGCTCGTACCGCTGGAACCCGAGGATGTGCCAGTGGTTGTGCGTGGACGAATGGACGTAGCGAAGGACGCCGATCTGCGCGTACGTGCGGCGAGAGCCGCGCGCGCGGCGGGCGCGCTGCGAAGCACGCATGAACGGGACGCTCCGGCTCGAACGGTGGGCGGAGAGGATCACCGGGCCCAGGCCGATGTTGTCGGTGGCCGAGTCGAAGCCGAGCAGGAAGTGTCGGCGGCTTCCGCGCTTCACCGTGCGAAGCGACAGGTCCGCAGGGGGTCGCTGCTCGAGGTCGGGCAGCAGCTCGGCCACGGCCGGGACACGTCGGATCGCTGGAGCCACGGCATAGGGCGTCGCGAGCTCCGGCAGCGCCTGGCCGCCGCCGACCGGAACGCGCCAGAGCGTCTCCACGCCGGCCTTGGCGCTGGCGAAGATGACCTGGCGGCCGTTGACGGAGAAGGCCGGTGAGGAGTCCACGGCGTCGTCGGCCGTGAGCCGCGTCGTCGCGCCGGTCTTGAGGTCGAGCACGATCACGTCGGCGAAGCCCGACTCATCCGAGATGAAGGCGAGCCGCCGGCCGTCCGGCGACCACGCCGGCTCCGTCTGAGCCCCGGGGGTGCCGTAGAGCTTGCGGGGCCTTCCGCCACCCGGCGGGACGGTGTAGAGGTCGTCGCCGTCGCTGTAGGCGATTCGACCTCCACCCGGCGACCAACTCGGGCTCTCGCCGGCCGCCAGACGGCGGCTGCCCTGGCCGTCGGCCCGCACGACGACGACGTTGGCATCGCGCTCGACGACGAGCCGCATCCCGTCCGGCGACCAGTCCGGGCTCCGCTCGTCGTCGAGCGTGGCCGTGATCCGTCCCTTGTGGCTGCCGTCGGCGTCGACGACGAACAGGTCGCCGGCGCCGGCGGCGCCCGGCGCCACATACGCGAGGCGGCGGCCGTCGGCCGTCCAGGCCGGATCCGTCGCACCCGGGACGAGGCCGACCACGCGCTCGCCGCGGCCGGCGAGGAAGACCCCGCCGCCGACGATCTCCGAGCGGGAGAAGGCGAGCGTCGCCCACGGCGCGGGCGGCGCGGAGGCCGGCCGCCCCGCAGCGAGCGAGAGCGCCGCCGCCGCGAGTCCTGCCGCCAGGACGGACAGCGCAGCGAGCGCAAGGAGCGTCCGCCTCACCGCGTCGCTCCAAACTCGGCCGCGCCCTCCTCGAGCGTCGCCACCGGACCGACGCAGACGTCCTCGTCGTCGAAGAAATCGAGCCACTCCTCCAGCGGCCGCGCCGCGATCGCCGCGGCGAGCGCGGCGGCGATCTCGTCCTGCGCGTCGGGGTCGAACTGGCGTGGGACGAGCTCCGCGAGCTCGAGGAGCTCGCAGAGCCGTCGGAAGAACTTCTGCTCGAGGGCTGCGACGGTGAGGTGTCGCCCGTCAGCGGTCTCGTAGATGCCGTAACAGGCGATGCCGCCGGTGAGCAGGCGCGGCAGCGGGTCGCCGCCGAGCCGGTGCGCGGCGAACCGATGCGAGCCGTGAGTCATCGAGACGACGATCCGCGAGCCGCGGCCCGTCCGGTTCCGCTCCAGCAGCCCCGCCAGGATCCCGGTGACCGCCGTGAGCGAGCCGGCGGCGAGGTCGGCGAGCTGGACGGCGGGAATACCGGGCGCCGTGTCGTGGAGCAGGCCGGCCCAGCCCTGGTAGTTGAGGTCGTGGCCCGCGCGGAGCTCGTGGCGGCCGCCGTGGCCGAAGCCCGTGATCGAGCAGTAGACGACCGTGTCCGGAAGGTCGTCCCGGCCGATGCCGAGCCGCTCCGCCACGCCAGGCCGAAACCCCTCGAGCACGACGTCGGCGTCGCCACACAGCGCCTTCGCGCGCTCAGGCTCCGCCTTGAGATCGACGAGCACCGTCTCCTTGCCGGCGTTCAGCGCCTCGTACCAGGCCGGCGCAATCCCGACCATCGGGTCGCGGTCCGGCGGCTCGATCCGCACGACGCGCGCCCCGAGCTCGAGCAGCTCCCGGCTCGCGAACGGCCCGGGCAGGTGGCGCGTGAGATCGACGACCGTGACCCCTTCGAGCGGCTGCATCGGCCTGCTACGCGACGGCTGGGACGCTCGGCTGCGGGACGAAGCTCGCTGCGTGGCCCCGGCGGTTCGCCTCGCCCAGCTCGTCCTCGTCCAGCGCGCCGATGCGGAGCAGGAGCTCGAACTCGTCGCGGAGATGCGTGCGCATCATCTCGGGGCCGTCGGTGGCGATCGTGAAAGGGACGCCGTGGTCGCTGAAAGCACGGAACGTGTCGCGGACGGCGTCCTCGCTCTCCAGCGCCTTCGTGAGCAGGTTCGAGGTGGGGCAGATTTCGAGCACGATCTCGGCCTCCGCGAGCTGGCCCATCAGCCCCTCGTCGCGCGAGGCCAGGATTCCGTGGCCGATCCGGTCGGGGCGCAGCGTGGAGACGACCTCGCGGATCTCGGCGATCCCGTAGTCACCGCCCTCCTCACCGACGTGGATCGTGACGCCGAGGCCGGCGTCGCGCGCCAGCTCGATCAGCGGCAGGAGGTCCCGGTAGGGGTAGGGCGCGCCGGCGTCTGGACGCGGGCCGGCGATATCGATTCCGACGATGCCGCGCGGCGCGTACCGGATCGCCTTCTCGACGATGATCTCGTTCTGCCGCTCGGTAAACGTCCGGTCCATCATCAGGATCAGGCCGGCGCGCACCTGCGGGTACTCGAGGCTGGCGCGGTCGAGCCCGCGGACGGCGGCCATGATGATGTGGTCGAGGTCGCGCTCGCCCCCGCGGTTCCGCTTCATCGGGTTGAAGCGCAGCTCCAGCGTCGTGATCTGCTGCGAGCGGTAAGCGCCGCCGATCGCGGTGTGGACCGAGCGCTCGACCGCGAGCGGGCTGGACTGGATCAACTCCGTCCACTTGTAGATCTGGTCGAGGGCGGCGAGGTCGGCCACGCCGCGGGGGTCCGAAACGGTGACGAGCCGGTCGAACTCCCAGTAGTCCTTGACGGGCAGCGCGATGCCTTGCTCGTGGGCGAGGGTCCACAGGATCTCGGTCGCGACCGACCCGCCGAGGTGGGTATGGAGCTCCGCCAGCCCTTCCTGCGCCGCCATCCGGCGAGCCTACCGGGCGAGTCGGGCGTAGGATCGGGCGCCCTGAGCACTCTCCCGAACACCGCCGACCTCTACGGGCTCCCGCTCGAGGAGTTCACGCGCGCCCGCGACGAGCTCGCGCGCGAGCTGCGCAAGGCGGGGAAGCGGGAGGCGGCGGACGAGGTCAAGGCTCTTCGGAAGCCGAGCGTCTCCGCGTGGGCCGTCAACCAGCTCGCCAGGCGGTACCCGCAGGAGTTGAAGGCGCTCGTCCAGGCGGGCGCCGCGCTCCGGAAGGCGCAGCGGGCGGCCGTCACCCGCGGCGACTCCGCCGGCCTCCGTGACGCCCAGCGCACGCATCGCGAGCGGCTCGATGAGCTCCTCGCGACGGCGCGTCACGACCTCGGGACGGGCGGGCAGACACTGCAGCGCGTCGCACAGACGCTGCGGGCGGCCTCCGTGGAGAAGGAGGCGTCGAAGGCGCTCGCCGCGGGGACGCTCACCGAGGACGTCTCCCAGAGCGGCTTCGGCGGGATGCTCGTGTCGGTTCCGGGCGGAAAGGCTCCCGCGCGCCGCCCTCCGCCGAAGCCCAAGGCCGCCACCAAAGCGCGACCCAAGCCGACGCCGCCGCCGAAGCCCAAGCCGGACCCGAACGCGGCGAAGCGCCGACGGCTCCGCGAGCAGCTCGAGAAGGCCAGCGCGCGCGTCGCGGAGCTCGAAGCCCGGCTCGACGAGCTCGGACCGGATCGTTGATGGTGCGGAGGCGCAGCCCGCCGTCGTCTCCGGCATAGTTTGGCCGCCATGAAGGTCGGGATCGTGGTCCCGTACTCATGGTCGTTCTGGGGCGCCGTGGTGGAGCACGCCGAGCTCCAGGCCCAAGCGCTGCGCGATCTGGGCTTGGAGACGCGGACGATCATGGGCAACGACCCTCCGGGTCAGTTCACGCGTGCCCTCCACCCGCGCGTCGGCCGTGACGGGCCTCCGCCGCCCGACGTGATCCCCGTCGGCCGCTCGGCGATCGTGCCGGCGAACTCGTCGTTGCCGAACATCATCCTCGGGCCGCGCTCGGTGGGCCGCCTGAGAGGGACGCTCCAACGCGAGCGCTTCGACCTCCTGCACATCCACGAACCGCTCACGCCGGTGCTCTCGATCGGTGCGCTGGCCCTGACCCGCTTGCCGGTCGTCGGGACCTTCCACGCCTCGGGCGATCTCGGCTGGGCGAGGCTCGGAATGCCGATCTGGGGCTTCCTCCTCGATCGGATCGACGTGAGGGTCGCCGTTTCGGAGCAGGCGCGGCTGGCGGCGTGCCGCTATTCGCCCGCGGCCTACGAGGTGATACCGAACGGCGTGCTGATCCCGCCGCAGGCCGACCCCTCCGACCGTGACGATCGAATCCTCTTCGTGGGCCGCCAGGAGGGGAGGAAGGGCCTGCCCGTGCTGCTTCGGGCGTGGCCCGAGATCCGCCGACGGACGGGCATGAGGCTCGCGGTGATCGGCGCCGATCCGCTCGCCGTGCGGCTGCTGATCGCGCGTGAGCGCATCTCGGACGAGGGCATCGACGTACTCGGCTTTCTCTCGCAGGAGCGGCTGACGGCCGAGCTGCTCTCGGCGAAGGCGATGGTGGCCCCGTCGCTGGGCGGCGAGAGCTTCGGGATGGTGCTCACGCGGGCGTTCGCGTGCGCCACACCCGTCGTGGCGTCGGACATCGAGGGCTACCGTGAC
>Ga0307318_10000756_pt1 | contig 10635 bp, 7 predicted proteins | sample ER_DNA_367_FD_194500 | JGI IMG/M metagenome (GOLD analysis project Ga0307318, IMG submission 194500) | Bulk soil microbial communities from the East River watershed near Crested Butte, Colorado, United States - ER_DNA_367 | ecosystem: Environmental > Terrestrial > Soil > Floodplain | place: USA...
GGTGATCGTCTGGTAGTGCTGAGCAGCAAGCACCTCGGTTGGCGCCAACAGGGCAGCCTGGCCACCTGCATCAACCACTGCCAGCATCGCGCGCAATGCGACCAGCGTTTTGCCTGACCCGACCTCGCCTTGCAGCAGTCGCTGCATCGGTCGGTCGCGGCCGAGCTCAGTCATGATTTCTTCGCTCACCTCGATTTGACCCGCAGTAAGGATGAACGGCAGTCGATCGTCGAACGCGTCGAGCAGTCCGCCCGACCGGCGCCTGCGAGCCACCGCTCGATGCGACGCTGCATCCGCTCGGCGGTACGCCATGGTCAGTTGCAGCGCAAACGCCTCGTCGAACCGCAACCGCTGGCGACCCTCGCCGATCACCGACTTATCGGTCGGCTGATGGACAGCTCGGAACGCCGACTCCAGATCCATCACGCCGGCCGCTGCGCGAATCCACTCTGGGAGTGGATCCTCGATGCCTGTCAGTGATTCCAGGGCCAAAGCTGCACATTCGGCGATGGTCCAGGTCCGCAGCTTGGCGGTCAGCGGGTAGAGCCCCACAAGCGGGACGTTGGAGGCCGAGAGCAGGGCGGCGTTGCGCTTTGTTCCGCCAATCACGTCACCGTTCTCATCGACAATGACGAAGTCAGGATGCGCGAGCTGCAGTCTGCCGTTGAACCTCGTCACCTTGCCCGCGAAGATGCCCCTGGCACCTGGTTGCAGCTGACCTTTCCAGTAACGGATCAATCGCGGTTGACCGAAGAAGGTGCAGGTCACCTTCCCCCGATGGTCGGTAATGACCGCCTCGAGTCGCGGCTTGCCCCGAGCGCGAATGTAGGGGCGATCATCGAAGTTGAAGGTCCGGGCATCCACGACCTCGGCCAGCACCGCGACCTCCTCACCGTCCCGAAGCAGCGATAGGTCGCTCAGCTCGGTGCCTGAGAAGTAGCGGCGTGGCACTAGCCGCATCAGATCGCCGACCGTGGAAACCTTCAGCGGCTCGAAGAGCCTGGCAGTCTTCGAGCCGAGGATGTTCTCAAGGCGGGTCGACAGTCGGCGGAACGTGTCGCTGCGCCAGGGTGAGCCGACCAGTCGGAGTGTGGTCATTCCAGTCCGAGCAACAAGGGGTAGCGGGCCTGGCGGCCGTCCACCATCTCGACGTCGACAGTGCGAAATCGTTCCCGCACTCGAGCCGTAAGATCAGATAACAGGTCATCGTCGGCCTCGATCCCGCGGACTAAGGTCAGCAATTCCCCGCCGGCACTGACCAATCGCTGCACGACCTGCCATGCCACCTCGACCATCGATGTTCCGATGACAACGACGTCTCCCTCGACAGCACCAAGAACATCGCCCGGCCTACAGCGTCCAGCCATGGTCATCGCCGCGTTCTCCGCCACGATGACGGCGCCATGCCGAGCATGCCCGGCAGCGGTGCTCATTGCCACGACAGCGGACTCAAAATCCGCTGACGGCTCATGCACTGCTACGGCGGCCAATCCCTGCACCTGCGCAACAGTCGGAATAATGCCCACCCGGCGTCCAGCCCGCCGTAGTTCAGTCGCGACGTTGTTGGCCCGCTTCAAGTTCTCGGCGCCGTTGGGCAAGATCACAACATCACCACAGACTTGGTCGGTGACCTCTTTCAGCCGTTCGACCGTGACGTCGCCGTCGGTGGTCAGCACCGGCACACCGCCGAGCGAGGCGACAGCCTCGGCCAGCCCAGAGCCGGACACGACTGCCAAGACACTCCTCCGACCAACGGCTGGATGTGGCGGCAGGGCGGTAACTCGTACCTGGCTCAGCTCGCCTATTGGCAGGGCAGCCTCGATTGCCGCGCCCGCCTCGTCGAGATGGACGTGCACTTGGGCAATGGCTTGATCACCCACAATGACAACGCTATGGCCGAGCCCTGACAGCTGCTCCCGTAACGCATCCAGGTCTGAGGCCGGCGCACCGCGAAGGGTGTACATCACCTCGTATTCGCCCGTGGGCGTTGGCGCCTCGTACGGGACGCGGACTGCCGGGAATTGGGCGGCAGTCAGTGGCACAGCGGGGGCTCCACCGAGCATTTCGACCAGCACATCGATGAGCAGCACGTACGCCTGGCCGCCGGCATCCACAACTCCGGCTGCGGCCAGTACATCGAGCTGTTCTGGCGTATGGGCCAGGCTGTCACGGGCGGCCTGTTGAGCCGCTTCTGCGACCGCTAAAGCATCTTCCGGTTGGCTGCTTGCCGCAGTTTCAGCTGCACTTGCCGCGTCGTCGGCAACCGTCAAGATGGTGCCCGCAACCGGCCGGGCAACAGCGCGTCGCGCACCAACAGCAGCTAACCGCAGCAAGGTCGCGACCATGGTGCCCGGCGGCATGGACTGCAAAGCCGGCAGGCGGTACTCAAGCGCCCGACAGAGGCTGACCAGCATCTCCGCCACGATCGCTCCGGAGTTGCCATGCGCACACAAGACAGCCGCTTGTACGGCAGAGTCCAGGCTGGCCTCTTCGACCTGAGGAACGGCGTGCGCGATCCCGGTGAGCGTCAGCTTCAGATTCGATCCGGTATCGGCGTCGGCCACCGGGAAGACGTTCATTGCGTTCAGCGCATCTGCCGACTCGCTGATAACGTTGGTCGCCCGGCGCAGCCAACCGTCATAAGCAGCCCATAGCGTGGGCGCTTGCTCCCCTATCTGGGCCGACACTCGACAACCATATGGCAAGGGGGGCGACCCCCTTGAACCCCTGCGGCGTGCGGTGGCACGCCAGCACGCTAATCCAGATCACAGCGATTGGCCTGCGCTGGACCTTGTCAGGTACTCTTTTCCGGTTGCCCAACTCGGGCACGTCATCTATATCGACGTATTTTTGGAGCGGATTCCAGTGGCTGCGGTATGCGACATATGCGGCAAGAGGCCCGGATTCGGCCACAACGTCCCCTGGTCCAAGAAGAAGACCAATCGGCGCTGGAACCCAAACATCCAACGGGTGCACGCGGTGGTGTCCGGCACCCCCAAGCGGCTGAACGTCTGCGCCTCCTGCATCAAGGCCGGCAAGGTTTCCCGCTGAGCTAGATCCGGCCCGCCCAGACCGCCGGGGTCTGAGATGGGCTTGAGTTCTCAGGCTTGGATGACGACGGGGATGATCATGGGCCGCCGGCGATGAGTGTCGCTTACCCACTTGCCGAGCTGCCGCCTGATCACCTGCTGCAGCCGATAAGAGTCATCCACGCCCTCCTGCAGCGCCACTTCCAGGGCCGAAACGATCAGTGGGCGTACGTCGTCGAACACCGAGTCGTCCTCGACGAAGCCGCGCGCGTGGATGTCCGGCCCGCTGACAATCTTGGAGGCGTGCGTGTTCACTACCGCGATCACCGAGATGAAACCTTCCTCACCGAGGATCCGCCGGTCGCTCAGCGAGAGCTCGGAGATGTCGCCGATCGTGGTGCCGTCGACGAAGACATAACCGGCATCTACCTTGCCGACGATTCTGGCTTTGCCGGCCTCGAGGTCGACGACCATACCGTCCTCAGCGATGATCGTCCGGTCCGGCGGGACACCCGTGGCGATTGCCAGGTCACCGTTGGCCGTCAGGTGCCGGATCTCCCCATGCACGGGCATGACGTTCCGCGGCTGGATGATGTTGTAGCAGAAAAGCAGCTCGCCCGCGCTGGCGTGCCCGGATACATGGACGAGCGCGTTCCCTCGGTGCACTACATGTGCGCCGAGCCGAGTCAAGCCATTGATCACTCGATAGATCGCGCTCTCGTTGCCGGGGATCAGCGAGCTGGCTAGTACGACGGTGTCGCCGCTCTTCAGCTCGATGACCGGGTGTTCTCGATTGGCCATCCGCGACAGCGCCGACAGCGGCTCACCCTGAGATCCGGTGGAAATGATCACCACGTCTTCGGGTGCGTAGTTCTCGATCTCTCGGAGATCGATCAAGGTGTTGCGGGGAATTTTGAGGAAGCCGAGTTCCCGAGCGACCGCCATATTGCGCACCATGGAACGCCCGACGTAGACCACCTTGCGCTGATGGGCCACGGCCGCGTCCAGAACCTGCTGCACCCGATGCACATGGGAGGCGAAACACGCCACAATCACACGCTGCCGGCTGGCCGCGAACACCCGCTCCAGAGCCGGCCCGATATCTCGCTCAGGCGTTGTGAAGCCGGAAACTTCCGCATTGGTCGAATCGATCATGAGCAGGTCGACGCCCTCTTCACCGAGCCGGGCAAAGGCACGCAGATCGGTAACTCGTCCGTCCAGCGGGAGCTGATCCATCTTGAAGTCGCCGGTATGCAAAATCAGGCCGGCCGAAGTGCGTACGGCGACGGCCAGGGCATCGGGGATCGAGTGATTGACCGCGATGAACTCGCACTCGAACTTGCCGACGGCGACCTTGTCACCGTCGGTGACGACGCGTTGTGGAACGTTCCGCAGTTGGTGCTCGCGGAGTTTCTCTGCGAGTAATGCCAGCGTCAGCTTCGAGCCGATGAGGGGGATATCGGGCCGTTGGCGTAGCAGGTAGGGCACAGCGCCGATGTGATCCTCGTGGCCGTGGGTGAGCACCAGTCCGATGACATCGCCGAGCCGTTCGCTGATCGCGTCGAAGCCCGGCAAGATCAGGTCGACGCCAGGATGATCGTCTTCGGGGAACAAGACTCCGCAGTCGATGAGCAGCAGTTGGCCGTCGAACTCGACGACGGCCATATTGCGACCAACATCCCCCAGACCGCCCAGCGAGACGATGCGCATTGCGTTGGGGGCCAGCAAGGGCGGGATCTGCAAACTACCGGCGGCCACGTGAGGAAAGGGTACAGGCCAGATACCATCGCGGCCGTGGGAGCAGCTTCCGGTGAACCGATCGCCGCCTCGGTACGCCTCGCGTGGCCTGCCGAGGCCGCAACCATCGCCGAGCTGCAACGGCGCTCCTGGGCCATCCAATGGCCAGCCGAGCTTGCGGAGCTGATGCTCAGCTCAGTGTCGCTGGCTGAGATGGTGGAATCCTGGCGTATGGCCATCGAGCGACCGCCGGAAGCCAGTTTCCGGGTTCTGGTCGCGACCGACGGCAAGCGCATCGTCGGCTTTGCCACCACGATGCCCAATCAGGACGACGATGCCGACCGGAGTACCGAAGGTGCGATCGATCAATTCGTAATCGACCCGCCCGCCCAACACCAAGGACATGGATCCCGGCTCCTGAATGCCTGCGCCGACACGCTACGGGCCGACGGTTTTGTCCGAGCGTCGTGCTGGGTGAATGCAGCCGACGACAAGCTTCGGAGGTTCCTTACCGGTGCCGGCTGGGCTGCAGACGGGACGAGCCGAGAGATTGGGCCCGAGGACGAATCCGTCCGTCTGAAACAAGTGCGGCTGCACACCGTTCTTGAGGCTGCGTAACCAGCTGCGAGCTTCGGCATTGCGCGATCAGCGCCACATACCGAGTCGCTAGGACGACACTGCCAAGTTGTCGCCCACGAGATCGACATGCACGCCGTCCTCGGCTGCAGTGATCCGGGTAACTGTCATGCCGAGCGGCATGCCCTTGAGTGGGATTGGCTTGAGCAGGGCCACCAACAATGCCTGAGAAGTGAACTCGGGCAGGTTCACGCCGGCGACCGCGATCTTCGCATCACTCAGCGTCATGGTCTGCTCTTTAGCGTTGAGTCGCGGCGTACCGCTGACCACGGCCTCGACGTCTCGGCCGAGAACTGTGGTCTTGATGTCAAGCTCCACCCGGCCATCGCTGCCGTACGTCATGGGTGCGCCAGCGAGCGAGGACAGCTTGGCATAGTCCAGCAAAGCGGTGCCCTCGGCGTGACTGATATTCATCGTTTTGAACCAGTCGTTCGTTGCTACGTCGGTGAGGACAAGATCGGCATGTGCCAAGGTGAGCAGTGCATCATTTGTCGTGCCGATCTGATCAGCCACGATGTGGATCCGGTCAATCAAGCGGGACGCGACCTGAGTCACAAACGGAAAGCCTTCGATGTCGACCTGCGGTGGCTGGGGTGTTCCCAAGCGTGGTTGCAGCGCTGTTGCGGCCTTCTGCTCAGCGCGGTGCTGAGCGAACCGATCACCGAAGTAGAGTCCAGCGCCGAACAACGCAACGACGAGCACGATGATCAAGGTCGCGACCAGCGGGGAGGCCCGTCCAAGGCGAGGCCGCGGCACAGTCACCTCACCCGATCCCAAGAATGGGTTCGATTCCCACGGTGAGTCCCGGCCTGCTGCTGATCGCTCGGATTGCGGCGATCACGCCTGGCATGAACGAGACTCGATCGAGGGAATCATGCCGGATGGTCAAGGTTTCACCTTCGGCGCCGAACAAAACCTCCTGATGCGCGACCAGACCGCGCAGCCGGATGCCATGGACCCGGATGCCGTCAACCTGGGCACCCCGAGCCCCGGGGAGCTCCTGGATTGTTGCGTCCGGTGGCGGGGTGAGCGCAGCTGCGGTCCGCGCGGCCGCGATTCTGCGAGCCGTGTTCGCTGCAGTGCCCGATGGCGCGTCGGCCTTACCAGGGTGATGCAGCTCAATGACCTCGGCGCTTTCATAGAAGGGCGCCGCCTGTTCAGCGAAGCGCATCATGAGCACCGCTCCGATGGAGAAGTTTGGTGCCACCAAGACACCAACGCCGTCATGTTGGGCGAGAGTCTTACGGAGCTGATCCAGTCGGTCGTCTGTAAATCCCGTTGTGCCGACAACGGTGTGGATGCCGTGATCGATACACCATGAGATGTTGTCCATCACCGCGTCCGGGTGGGTGAAATCGACAATCACTTCCGCGGCTTCGGCTGGCGTACGGTCATCGCCCAGGTCGATTGCTGCGACGAGTTCCAAGTCGGGAGCGCACTCCACGGCACGGCACACTTCGGCGCCCATTCGGCCACGGGCTCCGAACACTCCGACCCTGGTCATCGGTGACCACCTTCCGACTTGTCAGACTCTCAGCAGGTTATAAGACGCTGCGACGCTGACAAGTCAGCTTTACCAGCGAGAAAGCAGCGACTCAATTCCCCGAGCCGGCACTCGTGCGCCGGCGATGGCGAGTGTCGGTGCGTGACTGAAAAGGTTCGCTGCCTCCGCGCGTACCTCTTCAGCCGTCACCTGATCGAAGCACCGCAGCAGCTCGCTCAGAGTGCGCTCGTCGCCGAGTACGGCGTTGATCCCCAGGCGGCTCATTCGGCTGCCAGCACCGTCGTAGGAGAGTGCAGTCTGGCCGCGCATCTGCCCTTTGGCTCGACTGAGCTCCTCCTCAGTGATGCCGTGCTCAGCCACCTCGGCAAGGGTGGCCCGCACCAGCTTGAGAATCGCCGCGAGTTTGCCGGGCGCGCACTGCCATTCGACGCTCCATGAACCAGCGTCGGAATAGGCCGTCTCACCGGCATCGATGGTGTAGGTCAGTCCGCGCCGTTCGCGTACTTCGACGAATAACCGGGACGCCATGCCGCCGCCGACAACAAGCGACAGCAGACCCAGCGGATAGCGCCGTGCGTCGAACACTCCAGCGCTTGGAAACGCCAGCACCGCGCTGCACTGCTCCAACGGCAGGCGGTGCATGATCAGCCCACCGGGGCCGTTGATCCCCCTGCCCTTGATTATTGTCGGACTTGGCGGCGTCGGCCCTGGGCCTGCGGGCTGTGCATCCATGCCTGCTAGCTGCTCGACCAGCCGATCATGATGGACTTTGCCAGCAGCAGCTACGACCACCGAGCCGGGACGATAATGCCGCCTCCAGTGCTGCACGATCTGTGGCCGGCCAAGGGTAGCCACGGAATCGCGTGATCCGATCACTGGACGCCCGAGGCCGCTCTTGCCGAAGATCGCGGCCGCTGCTGCTTCAGCAGCCAACTCAGTCGGGTCGTCCGCGTGCATGGAGATCTCGTCCAAGATCACCGCTCGCTCAGCGTCTACGTCCTCTGCCGTGATCAATGAGTTGCTGATCATGTCGGTTAGGACGTCAAGAGCCACTTCAGCGTCGCTGTGCAAGACCCGGGCGTAGAAGCAGGTGTGTTCCTTCGCCGTATACGCATTGAGTTCGCCACCCACCGACTCGATCGCGGCCGAGATCTGCTCTGCGGTACGCGTCGAGGTGCCCTTGAAAAGCAGGTGCTCAAGGAAATGTGACGCGCCGTGAAGTCTCGGCGTCTCGTGCCGTGACCCGACGGAGGCGAATAGCCCGAGGGAATAGGTGTTGGTCGATCGGATGTCTTCGGTGACCACCTGCAGACCGCCAGGCAGCACCGTACGCCGCACGGCGCCGTCCAACTGAGGAATTCGTCGTCGACCGGAACCGCTACGGGGTATGAGAGGCATCGGCGTTGGTCCAATACCGCCAGACCGCTACGCCGACACCGTCTCCTCCACCACAGGAATCAGCGATAGCTTCCCGCGATCATCGACCTCGTTGATCTCCACCTGGATCTTCTGCCCGACACTGAGCACATCCTCGACATTCTCAACGCGCTGTCCTCCGGACAGCGGCCGCATCTTCGAGATGTGCAACAGGCCATCCTTGCCGGGCAGCAGGGAGACAAAGGCGCCGAAAGCCGTGATCTTGACCACCGTGCCGAGATAGCGCTCACCCTTCTCCGGCGCTGTCGGGTTGGCAATCGCGTTGATCACGGCCCGTGCGGCCTCAGCCTTGTCGGCGCCGTCCGCCCCGACGTAGATGGTGCCGTCGTCCTCGATCGTGATCTCCGCGCCAGTATCGTCCTGGATCTGATTGATCACCTTCCCCTTGGGGCCGATCACCTCGCCGATCTTGTCGACCGGGATCCTCATGGTGATGATCCGCGGGGCATAGACGCTCATCTCGTCTGGACCCTCAATAGCCTCGCCCATCACGTCGAGCAAAGTGTTCCTGGCGTCCTTGGCCTGGTTCAGTGCGTCGCCCAACACCGAGGCCGGGATACCGTCGAGCTTGGTGTCGAGCTGCAGAGCAGTGATGAAGTCACGCGTGCCAGCGACCTTGAAATCCATGTCGCCGTACGCGTCCTCGGCGCCAAGAATGTCGGTCAGTGCTACATAGCGCGTCTGACCCTCGACTGTGTCGGATACCAAGCCCATGGCAATGCCGGCAACCGGTGCTCGCAGCGGCACGCCAGCGTTGAGCAGGGCAAGCGTTGACGCGCAGACCGAGCCCATCGAGGTGGAGCCGTTTGAGCCGAGCGCCTCCGAGACCTGGCGGATCGCGTACGGGAACTCCTCGCGAGTAGGCAACACCGGACTCAGCGCCCGCTCGGCAAGCGCGCCATGACCGATCTCGCGTCGCTTCGGGGATCCAACCCGGCCGGTTTCACCGGTGGAGTACGGCGGGAAGTTGTAATTGTGCATATAGCGCTTGGTGGTCTCCGGCGCGAGCGTGTCAAGTTTCTGCTCCATGCCGAGCATGTTCAGCGTCGAGACGCCGAGAATCTGGGTTTCGCCACGCTGGAAAAGCGCCGATCCGTGGACACGGGGCACCACGCCGACCTCACAGGACAAAGTCCGGATATCGGTGACGCCACGGCCGTCGATACGAATCTTGTCGCTCAGGATCCGTTGCCTGATGAGCTTCTTGGTCAGCGCTCGGTACGCGCCGGTGATCTCCTTCTCGCGGCCCTCGAACTGAGATGCCAGACGCTCAACAATCGAGTTCTTGAGAGCGTCGGCGGCCTGCTCGCGCGAGTGCTTGTCGGCGATTGACATGACCTCGGCCAGTTCAGCAGTGACCGTCTCGGCGACTGCGTCGTACACATCGTCGCTGTAGTCGGTGAAGACCGGGAAGTCAGCCGTAGCTTTGGGGAACTTGGCCGCGAGCTCAACTTGGGCGTCACAGAGCGCACGGATGAACGGCTTGGCCGCCTCAAGCCCACTCGCCACGACATGCTCGGTAGGGGCGGTTTTGCCGTTTTGGACGAGATCCCAAGTGTGCTCGGTTGACTCTGCCTCGACCATGGCGATGGCCACATCGCCTGCGTCAGTTACACGACCAGCGACCACCATGTCGAATGTGGCATTCTCCAGCTGATCGACATCGGGGAATCCGATCCAGCGGTCGCCGATCAGTGCGACGCGTACGCCGCCAACCGGTCCGGTGAAGGGCAGGCCAGCCAGCTGGGTCGATAGTGAAGCCGCATTGATCGCGACTACGTCGTAGAGCTTGTTCGGGTTCAGCGCCATGACGGTCACGATGACCTGGACCTCATTGCGCAGGCCCTTGACAAAGCAGGGACGTAGTGGCCGGTCAATGAGCCGGCAGGTCAGGATGGCGCCCTCCGATGGGCGGCCCTCGCGGCGGAAGAACGAGCCTGGAATGCGACCGAGGGCATACATGCGTTCCTCGACGTCCACGGTGAGCGGGAAGAAGTCGATCGCCTCGCGCGGCCTGCTTTGTGCAGTCGTAGCCGACAAGACCATGGTGTCTTCGTCGAGATAGACGGTCGCCGATCCGGCGGCTTGCCGGGCAAGGAGTCCCGACTCGAAACGTATGACATGGCGGCCGAACTCGCCGTTGTCGATAACGGCTTCACTGAATTGAAGATCTGGTCCCTCCACGGGAATCCTTTCTGTGGCGCTGGCATACGGCCAGTGCCTGAGCGTGGATCGCATCCGCACGCCGGATGAGGCTCGAAGCGGCGCGGGAGCGTGTCCCGCGCCAGTCCC
>Ga0307318_10000757_pt1 | contig 10611 bp, 10 predicted proteins | sample ER_DNA_367_FD_194500 | JGI IMG/M metagenome (GOLD analysis project Ga0307318, IMG submission 194500) | Bulk soil microbial communities from the East River watershed near Crested Butte, Colorado, United States - ER_DNA_367 | ecosystem: Environmental > Terrestrial > Soil > Floodplain | place...
CGAGCGGACCCTGAGCGCTCCGTCGTTCTCCTGGAAGGCGAGCGGATCGCGTTCGGCGCGAGCGGGCGAAACGGCGGTTTCTGCGACTCGTCGCTCACCCACGGGCTCGCGAATGGGCTCTCGCGCTTTCCGGAGGAGGTGGAGCGCCTCGAGGAGCTCGGGCGCGACAACCTCGCCGGCATCGTGGCCGCGATCGACGAGCTCGGGATCGACGCGCGCTACGAGCCCGTCGGTGTCCTCGACGTTGCGACCCGCGAGCACGAGGTGGCCGACCTCGAGGAGCACGCGGAGGAGCTGCGGCGCTTCGGGCACGAGGTGGAGTGGCTCGACGGCGAGGCCGTCCGCGCGGAGATCGACTCGCCCACGTACCTCGGCGGCGTCTGGCAGAAGACAGGCGTCGGCGTGCTCGATCCGGCCCGGCTGGCCTGGGGGCTCGCCGCGGCGGCGGAGTCGCTCGGAGCCCAGATCTACGAGGCGACGCCGGTCCTCGGCATCGAGGCGGACGGCGCCGGCGTTTCCCTGCGCACTCTCGGCGGGCGGATCCGCGCGCGACGCGCAGTGCTCGCGACCTCGGCGTTCCCGCCGATCGTTCGCTCGATCCGCCGCTACGTCGTCCCGGTTTATGACTACGTGATCGTGACAGAGCCGCTCTCTGCGGAGCAGCGGGCCACTGTCGGCTGGAAGAACCGCCAGGGCGCGGCCGACTCGGGTAATCAGTTCCACTACTACCGGCTGACGAGCGACGACCGCATCCTCTGGGGCGGCTACGACGCCGTCTACAACTTCCGCAACGGCCTGGGGCCGCATCTCGACCAGCGGCCGGAGACCTTCGAGATGCTGGCCCGGAACTTCTTCGCCACCTTCCCGCAGCTGGAGGGAATCACGTTCACGCACCGGTGGGGCGGCGCCATCGACACGTGCAGCCGTTTCTGCATGACCTTCGGGAAGGCGCTCGGCGGGAAGGTCGTGTACGTCGTCGGGTTCACCGGCCTTGGCATCGGCGCGAGTCGCTTCGGCGCGCGCGCGGCCCTCGACCTCGCGGACGGAGTCGAGTCCGAGCTGACCCGGCTTCGGCTTGTGCGGACAAAGCCCTTGCCGTTTCCGCCCGAGCCGATCCGCTGGGCCGGCATCACGCTGACCCGAAAGGAGCTCGCCCGGTCCGACCGGACAGGCAGACGGGGCCTCTGGCTGAGCACGCTCGACCGCCTAGGCCTCGGTTTCGACAGCTAGCCGCGCCGTCCGGCGGGCAAGCCATTCTCCGGGCCGTGAGCCCTGCGGTCCGCGTGCCCTGGTCGGGCGCCTCCTTCCTCGCCTACTTCGGCGGCTTCACGATTTTGTTCGCGACGGGCGCGTTGCTCGGCGTGCTTGCAAGCGACCGCGGCGCCGCGGGCTTCGTCCTGCTCGCCCTGTTCGTCCTGGCGGTGAGTCTCGTGTTCGCGTTCGGCGCGCTACTCACGGGACACCGGGTCACGGCGGGCCTGTTCGCGCTGACAACCGTGGTCTCCGTCGTCGTCTTCGCCGGCTCGCTCTTGAACTGGTTCGGCTGGCTCGACAACCCGGACTTCGCCCTGAGCGGCTTCGACCTCGCCCGCTTCTTCCTCGAACTTTTGACGATCATCGCCTCCGCCTTCGCGCTTGCCGTCTTCCGGTTCCCGCTTTTCGTCCTCTTCCTCGCGGCGTCGATCTACTTCCTGGTTGCCGACCTGATCTCGAACGGAGGCGACTGGACGGCCATCCTGAGCATCCTGATCGGCCTCGTCTTCCTCGCCGCTGCGGTCGGCATCGATCTGGGAGAGTCGAGCAACTACGGGATGTGGCTGCACGTGGCGGCCGGCCTCGTGATCGGAGGCGGACTGCTCTGGTTCTTCCACGATGGGGACGTCGACTTCATCCTGGTCGCGGTTGTCGCACTCGCGTACATGGCGATCGGCGACGGGCTCGCGCGCTCGAGCTGGATCGTGCTCGGGGCGTGGGGGCTCCTGCAGACCGCCGAGCACTTTGCTGCCAAGTGGTCATCGGTCGGAGACGTCCTCCTCTTCTTCTTCCTGCCGTTCCCCTTCTTCCCGTTCCAGGAGCCGTCGTTCGACGAGACGGAGGCCGCATCGGCGCACGAGTGGGCCGGCCCTCTGGTGTTCGTGGCGGCCGGGCTTCTCTTCATGGCCGTCGCGCTCTTCCTTGCGCGGCGCCGCCGGGACAACGTTCCGGCCGCGAGACTCCTCTAGCGCGACTCTAGAATTCAAGGCGTGAGGATCGGCGTTCTCGCCCTACAGGGGAACTTTCGCGAGCACATCGCGACGCTCGCGGGTCTCGGCGTGGAGGCGGTCGAGGTGCGCAAGCCCGAGCATCTCGAGGGGCTCGACGGCCTCGTCGTGCCGGGCGGCGAGTCGACCGCGATCGGCCGGCTGATCGGCCTCTATTCCTTCGAAGAGCCCCTGCGGAAGTTCCCGGGCGCCATGTTCGGCACTTGCGCCGGGATGATCCTTATGGGGCGCGACGGCCTCCTCGGCCAAGTGGACATCGGTGTCGCCCGTAACGCCTACGGGCGCCAGGTGGCGAGCTTCGAGGCGGACTTTCCCCTCGAGGACGAGGAGAGGCCGCTGCGCGGGGTCTTCATCCGGGCACCCCGCGTCACCGACGTCGGCGAAGGGGTCGAGATCCTCGCGGAACTCGAGGGCGATCCGGTCCTGCTCCGGCAGGGGAGGTTCCTGGTCGCCTCGTTCCATCCGGAGCTCACGAACGACACCCGTGTGCACCAACGCTTTCTCGACCTCGTCAGGGAGGAAACGCATGTCGGGGCATAGCAAGTGGTCGAGCATCAAGCACAAGAAGGGCGCGGCGGACGCGAAGCGCGGCAAGCTCTTCTCCAAGCTCTCGCGCGCGATCATCGTCGCGGCGCGTGAAGGCGGTCCCGATCCCGACGCCAACGCGAACCTTGCGACCGCGATCCAGAAGGCGCGCGACAACTCGATGCCGAAGGACAACATCGAGCGCGCGATCGCACGCGGTGCCGGCACCTCCTCCGACGGCGAGGCGTACGAGCACATCACGTACGAGGGCTACGGCCCCAGCGGCGTCGCTCTCTTCGTCGAAGCACTCACGGACAACCGAAACCGCACGGCGTCGGACGTGCGCCACATCTTCACGAAGAACGACGGCTCGCTCGGCGAGTCCGGCTCCGTCGCGTGGCTCTTCGAGCGGAAGGGCGTGATCCTCGTGCCCGACTCGGCCGACGAGGACGAGCTCACGCTCGCCGCGGCGGACGGGGGAGCGGAAGACGTGGTCCGCGAAGGGTCGAGCTTCGAGGTGATCTCGGCGCCCGACGACCTGCAGACCGTCCGCGAGGCCCTCGAGACTGCCGGGATCGGCTACGAGTCCGCCGATCTGACGATGCTCGCGAAGACCACGGTCGCCATCGAGGATGAGAGCGCGGCGAAGAAGCTCCTGAGACTCATGGACGCCCTGGAGGAGAACGACGACGTCCAGGACGTCTACGCGAACTTCGACATTCCCGAGCGCGTGCTCGAGACCGTCGCCACCTAGTTGGCCGACGCAGTCGACAACTGGCAAGGGGGATTTCCTAATCCTTCCTGCTGTGCGCTGCCGATAAGGGGAACGTGCGCGTAGAAGTGAGTGACCCAACCCTGCTCGAAGACCTGCGGGGCTACCTCCTCAAGAACGGCTGCCTGAGCGAGTCCCGGTCAGTCGACATCTGCGAGGTGCGAGTCCTGTGGTCGGAGGGCGAACGTTCTGACTCTGCGGACCGATTGAAGATCTTCGGGCACCTGCGCGAGTGGTGTGCCGAGCATCCAGGCGTCAAGGCGAACATCCTGACGGCATAGCCTCTGCACGCGGGGCAGGAACGTCCGCTCCCGTGCGTAACCTCGATGCGTGAAGGTCCTCGGTATCGACCCGGGTACTGCAGCGTGCGGATATGGAATCGTCCACGAAAGCGGCGGCCGCCTCAAGGCGGTCGAGTTCGGGTGGTGGCAGACGCCTGCCCGAGAGCGGCCAGAGTTGCGCCTGAAGCAGATCCACGACGCGATCGCGGAGCTCATCGACCGGCACGAACCGGAGGCGGTCGTCCTCGAGGAGTCTTTCGTCGGCGCCGACGCCCGCATCGCGCTCTCCGTCGGGCAGGCTCGCGGCGCCGCGCTCGTCGCGTGCGCGTCCGCCGGCGTGTTCTGCGCTGAGTACCCGCCCTCGAGCGTGAAGCAGGCGGTCTGCGGCTACGGCCGCGCCGAGAAAGCGCAGGTGCAGCGAATGGTGAAGGCGATCCTCGGGCTCGCCGAGTCTCCGAAGCCCCACCACGCAGCCGACGCGCTGGCCGTGGCGATCTGCCACGCGCTTGCGCCGCCCCTCGCCGCCCTCGCCGGGAGCGCGCGGTGATCTCGCGCCTCCGCGGCAAGGCCGTCGCGTGGGACGCGGATGGTCTTGTCCTGGACGTGAACGGTGTCGGCTACCGGCTCTTTGCGACTCCGGCGGCGGTGAAAAAGGCCGACGAAGCGGACGAAGTCGTCCTCGAGACGCATCTCCACGTGCGCGAGGACGCGATGCAGCTCTTCGGCTTCGCGGACGCCGACGAGCGCGAGCTCTTCGAGCAGCTTCTCTCCGTCTCGGGAGTCGGCCCCAAGGTCGCGCTCGCGATCGTATCCGGCTACTCGCCGGGCGAGCTTCGGCGCGCCATCGTGCGCGAGGACGACGCCCTCTTCCAGTCCATCCCGGGGATCGGCAAGAAGACGGCGCAGCGAGTCGTGCTCGAGCTGAAGGAGAAGATGGCGCCGCTCACCGCCGTCGAGGCACCGCATCTCGGTGCCGGCGACGGGCACATCGTCGCCCGCGACGCGCTGGTCGAGCTCGGCTACTCCGCGGCAGAGGCGGAGCAGCGGCTGGCCGCGGTCGACCCCGACCTTCCGCCGGCCGAGCGGGTGCGCGAGGCGCTCAGGGCGGCATGAGCGAGGAGCGCGTCACGACTGCCGTCCTCGTCCCCGAGGACGAGGAGTTCGACGGCTCCCTCCGTCCGCGCAGCCTGGACGAGTTCGTCGGCCAGGAGCGGATCAAGGAGCAACTCGGCATCGCCCTCGAGGCCGCGAAGGGGAGAGGAGAGGCTCTCGACCACGTCCTCCTCGTCGGCCCGCCCGGTCTGGGAAAGACGAGCCTCGCCTACATCGTCCGCGAGGAGCTCGGCGTCGGCATCCGCTCGATCGCCGGCCCGGCCCTCGAGCGCAAGGGCGACATGGCCGCGATCCTCACCTCGCTGGAGGAGCGCGACGTCCTCTTCGTCGACGAGATCCACCGGCTGAACCGGGCCGTAGAGGAGATCCTCTACCCAGCGCTCGAGGATTATCGGCTCGACATCATCGTCGGCCAGGGGCCGGCTGCACGCACGCTCACGCTCGACCTGCCGCCGTTCACGCTCGTCGGCGCGACCACCCGCACCGGACTCCTCACGACGCCGCTCCGCGACCGCTTCGGCATGACGTACCGGCTCGACTACTACGGCGCCGAGGATCTCGCGCGCATCGTTCGCCGCTCGGCGCGGATCCTCGGTGTCGAGATCGAAGACGAGGCCGCCGAGGAGATCTCCCGCCGCGCGCGCGGTACCCCGCGCGTGGCGAACAGGATCCTGCGGCGCGTGCGCGACGTCGCCCAGGTCCGCCATGACGGAGCCGTGACGCTCGCCATCGCCCAGGAGGCGCTCGGTCTCCTCGAAGTGGACGGGGAGGGCCTCGAGCGCATCGACCGCGAGCTCCTGCGCGCGATCCTGGAGAAGTTCGACGGCGGCCCGGTCGGGCTCTCGACACTCGCAGTCTCGCTCGGAGAGGAGACGGACACGATCGAGGACGTCTACGAGCCGTATCTCCTTCAGCTCGGCCTCATCCAGCGCACCCCGCGCGGTCGAGTGATCACGAAGCTCGGGCGCGCCCACGTGGGCGCAGCAGCCAAGGCCGAGTCCTCCTTGTTCTAGAGATCGGCTCTAGAGGTCGGCCAGAAGCTCGATGCGGTTCCCGAACGGGTCGCGCGTGTAGAAGCGCCTCCGGCCCTCGATCCGATCGTCCCACTCGACGTCGTAGCAGTTCGAGGTGAGGCGTTCCGCGAGCTCGTCCAGGACCGCCGAGCTGCCGACACGGAAGCCGGGGTGCGGGCGCTTCGGCGGAAGGTGCGCATCGTCCGTTCCGAGGTGGAGCTCCTGGCCGCCCGCCTCGAACCAGACGCCGCCGGAGCGCTGGAGGCCTTTCGGCCGCTGGATCTCCTCGAGCCCGAGCACGTCGCCGTAGAAGCGCCGTGCCTCGTCCTCGCCCCCTTCTCGGATCGTGAGGAAGGAGTGATCGAGCCCGACGATCACCGGCGGTACTGGAGCTCGTGCCAGGACGGGACCGGCGCGAGCTCGAGCAGCGCGCGGCCTCCCCGCGGGTCCCGGTAGCCGAACTCGGAGCTGCGCTCGTCCCAGGCGACCTCGAGGAGGTTCTCCTTCACGCGGTGGTCGAGCCAGGCCCCGCGGAAGATCAACTTTCTGAGCCAATACACGAGCGATTCGTCACCCATGACGGCCAGTCGCTCCCAGTTGTGGACGAGGTAGTCGCCGAGCTCTGACTGCGGGTCTGCGATGCGTCCGTGCGCGGTCAGCTCGACGAGGTCGGCGGTCTCGTCCTCTTCGAGCTCGCCTGCCTCCACGAGGCCGAGCTTCACGGCTGCTGCATTGACGCGCTGCTCGAAATCGGTCTGGTTGAAGCTGAACCGATAGCCGAGGAACTCGACTACGAAGTCGTCGCCGGAGAGGTAATTGGTCTCGGACACCGGGCCTGAGAATACCGTCCGATCCGCGCTCTACGGTCTCTTAGATGTTCGAGGGCACGTGGAGGATGGCTCCGTGCCCCCGCCCCGAGGTCACGGCGCTGGCAAGCGCGCTCGGCCTCTCCGAGACGACGGCAAGCGTGCTCGTCAGGCGGGGGTATTCCGACCCTGCGCACGCGCGGGCCTTCCTCGAAGCCGACATCCCCGAGCACGACCCGTTTCTCCTCGGCGACATGGAGGCGGCCTGCGCAGCGATCCGCGCGGCGATCGCCCACGGAAAGCCGATCTGCGTGCACGGCGACTACGACGTCGACGGCATCTGCGCCACGGCGCTCGCGGTCACGGTGCTGCGCGAACTCGGCGCGGAGGTCTCCTGGTATCTGCCAAGCCGCTTCGAAGAAGGCTACGGCTTGTCCGGCGAAACGCTGACGCGCCTCGCCGGTGAGGAAACCGAATTGGTCCTCACGGTCGATTGCGGGATCACGGCGGTCGAGGAGGTCGCGCACGCCCAGGAGCTGGGGCTCGACGTTGTCGTCACCGACCACCACAGGCCGGGCGAGACGCTTCCGGACTGTCCCGTGGTGGCGACGCGTCCTTCCGACTACCCGTTCCCCGAGCTCTGCGGAACCGGTGTCGTCTACAAGCTCGCGCAAGCCCTCGGCGCGGCCGACCTCGACCGGCGGCTCGACCTGGTCGCGCTCGCCACGGTCGCGGACGTCGTCCCGCTTCTCGACGAGAACCGAGGTCTGGTCGCCGCGGGCCTGAAGCGGCTCGCAGTGACGACGAACCCTGGGCTGCGAGCGCTCATGGGGACCGCGCGTGTCGATCCCGCGACCGTCGATGCGGGCGCGATCGGCTTCCGCCTTGCCCCGCGCATCAACGCCGCAGGACGGCTCGGGCACCCGGGTACCGCGCTCGAGCTCCTACTCACGGACGATCCGAAGGAAGCCGACCGGCTCGCGGGCGAGCTCGAGACGCTCAACCGCGACCGCCAGGCGGTCGAGGACCGGATCCTGCGGGAGGCGCTTGCGCAGGTTGCAGAGTGGCCGGAAGCGAAGCAGCGCCGCCGCGGCTACGTGCTCGCAGGCGAAGACTGGCACCGCGGAGTGATCGGGATCGTCGCGTCGCGGCTCGTCGAGCGCTTCCACCGCCCGGTCGTGCTCATCGCGGGCGGAGACGAGGAGTGGACCGGCTCCGGCCGCTCGATCCCGGCCTTCGACCTGCACGGCGCACTCGCTGCCTGCGCCGGCCTGCTCGGCCGCTGGGGTGGACACAGGGCGGCCGCCGGTCTCTCCATCCGTCCCGAAAATGTGGAGGCATTCGCCGAAGCCTTCGCCGCCCGCGCGGCTGAGGATCTCGCCGAGGAGGATCTCGCGCCTGTCGTGCGCGTGGACGCCGTCGTTCGCGGCACCGAGCTGACGCTCGACCTCTGCTCGGAGCTCGAGCGCCTGGCGCCATTCGGGCTGGGGAATCCAGGCGTCACGCTCCTCGCCGTCGGCTGCGAGCTCTCCGAGCTCGGTGCGGTGGGGGAGGGCAAGCATCTCAGACTCGCGGTGACGGCCGACGGCGCCCGGTCCGGGGCGATCGCCTTCGGGCAGGGAAGCCAGCTCGACCGCTACCGGCGGCAGGTGCGCTACGACGTCGCGTTCAAGCTTGCGGCGAACCAGTGGAACGGGGCGGTCTCACCCCAGCTCGTCGTCAAGCGGATCTTCGACACGCCCGAGCGCTTCGAGGACCTGCGCTTGGCGCTCGTCGCTGAGTGGAAGGCAGGCCCGGAGGAGTGGTCGGAGTTCGCCCGCGGCGTCTTCACCGAGCTCGGCGTAGCGGAGGGCGGCTCGTGGCGCTCGCTCGTCGAGTCGGAGACCTTCCTCACCGCTCTGAAGGAGCCAATGCCCTTGGCGGCATAGGTAGTTCCGGAAGCGCCCCTCGCTAGAATGGGTTCATGGCGGATACGGTTCTGACAGCTTCCGCCGAGCGGCATCACGAGGCGTTCGAGGAGCTGCTCTCGGAGGTCGAGGAGTACAACCCCGCGGTCGATCGGGACCTGCTCGAGCGCGCGTACCGGTTCGCCTGCGAGGCACACGAAGGCCAGCAGCGCCGGAGTGGGGAGGACTTCGTCCTCCATCCGATCGGAGTGGCGAAGATCCTGGCGGAGCTCGGGAGCGACGAGTCCACCCTCGCCGCCGGACTCGTGCACGACGTCGTCGAGGACACTCCCGCGACGATCGAGGAAGTCCGCGCGGAGTTCGGCGACGACGTGGCGACGCTCGTCGAGGGAGTCACCAAACTGACGCGAATCCAGTTCCAGAGCCGCGAGCAGGCCCAGGCAGAGAATTACCGCAAGATGATCGTGGCGATGGCGCAGGACCCCGACGTCATCCTCATCAAGCTCGCGGACCGCCTGCACAACATGCGGACGATCGAGTACCTGGGGAAGCAGAAGCAGCTGCAGAAAGCGCGCGAGACGCTCGAGGTCTACGCGCCGCTCGCGCATCGCCTCGGCATCCACTCCATCAAGTGGGAGCTCGAGGACCTCGCCTTCGCCACGCTGCATCCGCGCAAGTACTCGGAGATCCAGGCAATGGTCAACCAGCGCCGCGCCGATCGCGAGAAGTTCGTCGAGTCCGCCGGCAAGAGCCTGACCAAAGAGCTCGACAAGGTGGGCATTCCGGCGGAGATCTCCTTCCGCGCAAAGCACTTCTATTCCATCTACGAGAAGATGGCCAAGCGCGGGAAGGAGTTCAACGAGATCTACGACCTGACCGCGATGCGCGTGCTCGTCGACCACGAGGGCAAGGAGGGCGAGCGCGACTGCTACGGGGCCCTCGGCGTCATCCACTCCCTCTGGAAGCCCATGCCCGGTCGCTTCAAGGACTACGTGGCCATGCCCAAGTTCAACATGTACCGCTCCCTGCACACAACGGTGATCGGGCCGGAGGGCAAGCCGCTCGAGATCCAGGTGCGGACGCGCGAGATGCACCGGACGGCCGAGTACGGCATCGCCGCGCACTGGCTCTACAAGGGGAAGAAGGGCAAGAAGGCCGAGGCAGATCAGCTCGCCTGGATGCAGCAGCTCGCCGACTGGCAGGCCGAGGAGTCCGATCCGCGCGAGTTCCGACGCGCCTTCCCGGAGCTCGCCTCCGACGAGGTCTACGTCTTCACTCCGAAGGGCGAGGTCAAGAACCTCCCGGCCGGCGCGACCCCGATCGACTTCGCCTACTCGGTGCACACCGACGTGGGCCACCGCACCGTCGGCGCGAAGGTGAACGGGCGCATCGTCCCGCTCCACTACCGCCTGCAGAGCGGGGATTTCGTCGAGATCCTCACCTCGAAGGGCGCGGGCCGGGGCCCTTCCCGCGACTGGCTCTCCCTCGCCACCTCGTCGCGCGCCCGGAACAAGATCCGCCAGTGGTTCAGCCGCGAGACGCGGGAGGAAACCGAGCACCGCGGCCGCGAGAGCCTCGAAAACGCGCTGAAGCAGCACAACCTTCCGTACAAGAAGCTCGCGGGCTCGCCGCTGCTCGCGCAGATCATCCGAGAAATGGGCTTCAAGAAGGCCGAGGACTTCTACCTCGCCCTCGGCTCCGGGAAGCTCCAGGTCTCGCAGGTGGTCAACAAGGTGCTCGGGCGACTCAAGACCGAGGAGGTCGTCCAGGAGGAGCCGATCCCGTTCAAGCCGAAGGCCCGCGAGGCCGTCGCGTCGCAGAACTTCGGCATCTCCGTGCCGGGCGTCGAGGACGTGCTCGTCCGCCTCGCCAAGTGCTGCACGCCGGTGCCGGGAGACGAGATCGCCGGCTACATCTCGCTCGGCAAGGGGAT